>Ga0307515_10016699_pt1 | contig 13423 bp, 18 predicted proteins | sample 17_EM_MG_FD_194513 | JGI IMG/M metagenome (GOLD analysis project Ga0307515, IMG submission 194513) | Populus trichocarpa ectomycorrhiza microbial communities from riparian zone in the Pacific Northwest, United States - 17_EM | ecosystem: Host-associated > Plants > Roots > Unclassified | place...
GTGGTCCAGAACTGACGTCAGAGAATCTTTGAATATCCGTCCAGTAGTTGTGTGTGAAATTGAGGGACCTGATTTGTTGAGTGTGGGAAGAAAGTAGCGTTATGGTGCCGTCAGGAACATTGCGGTTGGTGACCACATCCAGCGGAGACCCTCTCGCGCGTTCGAGGAGAGTTCTCACGTAGACCTCGCCGTTTGAAAGGAGTAAACTGGACCATAGGGTCGCATGTCGGAGGAAGGTCCTGCGCCAATGACGGCACACATGACTGGCGCTGAAACGGTCCGCCTGGGAATCGAGGTAGGTGGGGATGAGGGAAAGGACGTCCAACGGGATGCGGTTGATGTGAATGAGGGAATTCCTCCACTCGCAGATGTTTGTCAACGCGGTCGAAACATCCCTGTAGAGTTTAGAGACGTCGTCAGGGGTCCCGGTGAAGCTGTAGAGAAGTCGGCGTGTCATTGCTCAAGACCTCGCAAGCGAGGTGATGTTTTGTAACGTACGACGGAGAATAGGCCGTGCGCTTCAGCTCCTCGTTCAGAGCAAAAACGAGTTGAGAGAGCGACAGGCCCTTTCCAGGGTAAGTGTTTGCGTCCATTGAGAGGAGAGTTGGTGATATGTCACCGCCAAACGCGATCGACCTTTTCAGTGCCAGGACTCCCGGGTCAAATAGTCTGGTGATATTCTCAGGGTCCAGCAATGCACGTGCTATACTGGGTGCTCGATTCAGAAATCCTATTCATCGACGTAGTCACAAGTATACTCCCTATAGCAGTCCACTACGCCTACCAATGGCTCCAACATCATCTGCACCGTCACCACAGGAAGGCCCACCGCACGGATTGTTACATGTTCAAAGGGTCTTCCTGACTCATACCGTGACTCTACAAGTTCCAGGATAGCCTTTGTATGTCCCATCTTGTCGGAGTAATCCGGGAGATGAAGTCTATGTAGAACGCGAAGACGATTGGCGTTGGGCAGTGGGTAATCCTGGACAGCCCTGGAAGCTTGAAGAATGACCCCTTGAACCATATATCCCCAGGATATGCGGAACATATCCCCGTCCTCGTCCTCGTCTCTAGAAACTTCGAGACCCAACCTAATGATAGCCCCATCGGAGGACCGGAAGATGAGAGAGCATGAGACTGTGGAGTCCTGAGGTGACTTTATCTCGAGCGAGATCGCCTCAACCGGACTTGTTGTATACTGGCGAACGATCACGTCCCACGAAGTTGCAGTGGGAAATCCATATCGTACATCGTGGTCGGTAGGTATTTCGTCGGTGGTTGTCTTGTAAATCAGCGAGGTGTGGCTTGCGGAAGGACATGATATCTGAGTTGCAAGCTTGTAACCTGGCTCCTCATCCATCACCAGGGAGAAGGACCGGACCTCGGGAAGTACGACGACTCCTCTTTGAGCGATGCCCTCTAGCAACATCATTGCGGGGATCTCCATATGAACCGTCTGCAACATGGGCAAAGCTTCCAAAAAATTGAGTAGATCCGAAACCTGGAACTCCCATTCCAACGATGTCGACAGCACGAACGCGGTCAGGTTCGGAAAGACGAAGTAGTTCAAAGATGACAGCTCTTGCGAACACAGCACGAACCGCTCCAGATTGACGGCGTTGCTGAAGAGGGGAAGCGAGGAAGGGATCACAGTGTCAGGCTCGTCGTCCGACCGGAGATCCTGGGCGATATTGATTTCGAGGGTACGGAGCAGCGGGAGTGGTCCAGAAGTGACATCAGAGAAACTCTGAATATCCGTCCAGTAACTGGACGTGAAACTGAGGGACCTGATTTGTTGAATGTGAGGAGAAAGCAGTGTTACAGTGCTGAGAGGAGCATTGTGGTTGGTGATGATGTCGAGCAGAGACCCTCTCGCGCGCTTGAGGAGAGTTTTCACGTAGACCTCGCCCTTTGAAAGGAATATGTGGGACCATATGGCTGCATGTTGAAGGAAGGTCCTACGCCAATGACGGCATACGCGACTGGCGTTGAAACGGTCCGTCTGGGAATCGAGGTGGGTGGGAATGAGGGAAAGGATATCCAACGGGATGCGGTTGATATGAATGAAGGAGTTCCTCCACTCGCGGATGTTTGCCAACGCGGCCGAAACATCCCTGTCGAGTTGGGAGACGTTGTCAAAGGTGAAGCTGCAGAGGAAGCCAGTGGCGTGTTATTACTCGGGACGTCGCGAGCGAGATGATGTTTCGTGACGTACGACGGAGAATATGCCACGTGCTTCAGCTCCTCGTTCAGAGCGAAAGCGAGTTGAGAAAGCGACAGGCCCTTTGCAGGGTAGGTATGTACGTTCATCGAAAGGAAAGAGGGTTGGTGACGTGCCACTGCCAGACGTGATCGATTCCAGTGAAACCCCCAGTCTGGAGCCCAGCCTCATGTTCAGAGGCGGGGACAGCGCGATTAGAGGAGGAAGGGTGCCTTTGAATGAAACTCCCAGGTCAAATACCAGTCTGGTGATACCTCTTTCATATATTCTTAGGGTCCAGCAATGCGTATGCTAGTAAGATACGGTACTCGATACGGAAATCCTACTCATCGTGGACACAAGTATACTCCTCCTCACAGCAGTCCGCTTCACCTACCCATGGCTTCAACATCTCCGCCATCCTCGCATGAAGTTCCACCGCTCGGACCGTCACGCGTTCAAAGGGTCTTCCTTGCTCATGCCGTGACTTTGCGAGCTCCACGATAGCCCCCATAAGTATCAGCTCGTCGGAATCCGAGAGAGAAATCCTGTGTAGAATGTGAAGATGCTTGGCATTGTGCAGTGGGTAATCCTGGACAGTCCCGGAAGCTTGAATCAAGACTCCTCGAACCACCTCTTCCAAGGACATGGGCCCATCTTCGTCATCGTCTCCAGCAGCTTGGAGACCCAACCTGATGGTAGTCCCATCGGAGGACCGGAAGGTGAGGGTACATGAGATTATGTCGTCCTCGAGGGACTTTATCTCGAGTGAGATCACCTCAATTGGACTTCTTGTATACTGGTGAACGATCCCGTTCCACAAAGCCGCAGTGGGAAATGCACTTCGTATATCGTGGCCGGTGGTTATATCCATCTCGTGGATCAGCGAGGTGTAGCTCGCGGAAGGACACGATATGTGGGCTGCAAGCTCGTAAGCCGGCTCCCCATCGCCCATGAATAGGGAGAAGGTTTGGACATCGGGAAGTACGACGACCCCCCTCTGAGCGACGCCCTCTAGCAACATACTTGTAATAATCTTCACCTCAACCGTCCGCAACATGGGCGAAGCTTCCAAGAAGTTGAGTAGATCCAAAACCTTGAATTTGTACCACCCTTCTGTTGTCGACAACTTGAACGTGGTCAGGTTTGGAAAGACGAAAGGGTCCAAGAATGACGACCTCCGCAAACACAACGCGAACTGATCCAAATTGACAGCGTTGCTGAAGAGGGAAAGCGGGGGAGACTCGAGTTGGTTGGTCGACAGCATAAGATCATCGGTGACATTGATTTTGAGAGTACGGAGGAGCGGGAGTGATCCGGAATTGACTTCAGAGAACCATCGAATGTCTGCCCAATCGTTGTATACGAAGTTGAGGGACCTGATTTGTCGGGTGTGGGGAGAAAGTAGTGTTGCGGTGCCGACGGGAGTGGTGTGCTTGGTGATTATATCTAGCGGAGACCCTCTCGCGCGTTCGAGGAGGGTTCTCACGTAGACCTCGCCCTTTGGAAGGAATAAATGGGACCATAGTGCGGCGTGTTGAAGGAAGGTCCTGCGCCAATGACGGCACACATGACTGGCGTTGAAACGGTCCGTCTGGGAATCGAGGTGGGTGGGGATGAGGGAAAGGATATCCAACGGGATGCGGTTGATGTGATTGAAGGAGTTCCCCCATTCGCGGATGTTTGCCAACGCGGCCGAAACATCCCTGTCGAGTTGGGAGACGTTGTCAAAGGTGAAGCTGCAGAGGAAGTCGGCGTGTCCATGTCATTACTCGGGACCTCGCAAGCGAGATGATGTTTTGTAACGTACGATGGAGAATAGTCCGTGCGTTTCAGCTGCTCGTTCAGAGCAAAAACGAGCTGATAAAGCGACAGGCCCTTTCCAGGGTAGCTATGTACATTCATTGAAAGGAAGGAGAGCTGACGATATGTCACCGCCAGGCGCGATCGATTCTAGCCGGTGATACCTCTTTCATATATCACTGCAGGAAAAATTGGTAAAATAGTAGGGAGTTGTTGGAAATTTTTGTTTCCTAACGGCGTCAAGAACTTATCCAGTGGTTGGAAAAGCCGACTCCAGACCCCCAATACTTAACCAATTTTCGTACAGGTAACTCATGTGGGCGTCTATCTGCTTGTTAAGACTTATCCAACGACTCCCAAGAAATCCGTTCTTTACCAACAACCCCCCAACATTTTACCTATTCTACCTGCACAGTGATATTCTTAGGGTCCAGTCACGTAAAACGTTGTCTAGCCTATCCAATGCCCAGGTATTACCCTTGTCTACCTCTCCACCCGTACCTCACGTACACACCGCACAACTACATGAGTTCCTGATCATCCCCTTCAATCACCCCATCAAAATGCAGTGTACCAACCCACGGTCCCAGCCTCTCCGCCATCCCCACAGGAGGAAGTTTCGTATGGAGACTTGCAAGCTCGATGGGCACACCCCGCATGTGCTGTGATTTCACGAACCCTACGATGGCAGCCACACATTCCCCATTGAGGGGACTGTCCGACGGCTCGGTGATCGTGAGTCTCTTGATTAAGGGGAGCGGGTCTGGTTGCAGGAGAGCTTGGGACTTCGGGGGATCAAAGAAGGGAGAGAGGAACGGTCGGAGGTCATTGACATCGAGAATCAACTCCTCCAGAGGACCTACGAATCTGAACAATCGCGCGGCTTCTTCTGCGATGCGTTCAAGCTGGTGACGGGCGAGGGAGCGGTGCCTATCCCGAATACGAAGACGCTTGACGTCGCTTAGAAGAGGATGTTCGCGGACAGCCCTGGACGCCTGTGAAAAGACGTGAGAGTGCTTCTCTCCTAAGGAAGACCGGGCCTCGTCGAGGGGTTCGTCTCCTGCGATCATTCTGTAACCCAACCCAAGGGTGGCAGGACCAGAAGACGAGAAGGAGAGGGAGCATGATACGGTAGTCTTTGCGGCAGTTGTTATCTCGAGGGCGACTTCATCGATCGTGCCCGCCATGTGCTGAGGACCAATTGCGTTCCATGAGACTGAGGTGGGAAACACTTCTTGCAGTATCCTGTCTTCGAAATACTGCTCACGGAGAAGTGAAGTAAGCCTTGCGGATGGGCACGAAATGTGGGCTGCAATCCCGTAGCCGGGTTCGTCTTGAATCACGGAGAAAACCTCGATGTTTGGAAGAACGATAACTCTCTCCGGAGGAACATCTAGTAATATACCCGCCTCGATCCGTATATGAACCGTTCGCAGTGTGGGTGAAGCTTCAAGGAAGTCGAGTAGCTGGGAGACGTGGAACTCCGCGTTTACTGGTATCGCCGATAATTCGAACGTGTTAAGGTTTGGGAATACGAAGTGATTCAAGAATGGCATCCCTTCCGAGTGCAGGGTGAACTTCTTCAAGTTGACCGCACCGCTGAAGAGGGGTGGTGGGCGGTTCATCGTTTCGGGGCCTGGCCTTCCAAACCCAAGCACATTGATTTCGAGGGTACGGAGGAGTGGGAGCGGCCCAGGAGCGACTTCTGAGAACCTCCGAATGCCCGACCAAGAATCGTAGGCGAGATTGAGGGTCCTGAATTTTTGAGCGTGGGTAGAAAGTAGCGCCAGTGTATCTGCACGGTCCAAGCGATCTGAGCGAACATCCAGTGCGGACTCTTTCGCGCGCTCGAGGAAGGTTTTCACGAATAAATCGCTCCTTTTGCTTGTCAGATTCAGCCGGGACCACAGCGCAGTATGCTGGATGAAGGTTCTGCGCCAGTGGCGGCATACGGAGGTGGCGCAAAGTAGGTCATCTTCGCGAGGGAGATGGGTGGGGATGATGGAGAGAACTTCCAACGGGAGGCGGTTGATGGGGACGAACGAGTTCCCCCACTCGTGGATAGTCGCTAACGCGGCCGAGGTATCTCGGTCGAGCTGATAAACGGCGTCGAGGGTGAACCTACGTTTCAAAAAGGGTGATTAGCACAGCCCACCGACAATGATTACAGTGCACGACTTACGACGAACAATGGCTGATACGCTTCAGCTCCTCGTTCAGAGCGAAGACGAGCTGTGAAAGCGAGAGGCCTTGGCCGGGGTAGGCGTGGATGTCCATCTAGGGGATGATGGAGGCCGAAGGGAAAGGCGGACGCTCGGCGCTGGACGTCTGGACCCTTGCCCAATGTCGATCGAATCGACATCTCCGTTACAGGGAATTGCCGCCTTCGCCGACCAGGGTCTCGGCCGAGTCGATCAACGGACTCATCGTGAGATTTAACCTTTTTGATCCCCTCCACGACCCTCGCGATGTACGGAGACATACTCTGCGCCACAGACGTTGACGGCCGCAACGACCGTGGAGGTGTCGACGTTCGCTCCTTGTAGACGTTGACGCGGTCTTGTCCGGCGAACGAAAACCCGAGGTCGATCACGTACTACACGGCGATATCCCAAGAGTACGCTTCGTTGAGGTACCCTGGACATTGCCCGTTCGGGATGTGTTTGATCTTGAACAAGGATAACATGTTCGTTTGGGACGGGGTGTTCTTCGGTTCGTCAATCACCCGCCCTCACGATCATCAGAAGGGGCTGGCGTTCCCTCCTTTTCGCCACGCCGTGGTGCCTACGTACGCCTACAGCGACCGTTCTCCATCAACAATCGGTGTCAAGACTACACAGTCAGTCAGAAAGGTTATTACTCCCATTGAATCTAAAATTCTGTCTCGTATTTCCAAAAGACTGCTCAAACTCCACACAATAAACCCAACCCTCGATGAACGCTTTTCATCCGTTAGTCTCCCAGAAATACAAGATTCATAACTTCCCCACGGTTTAGACCCTGAAGGTAAGGTAACTTCGGGTGCCTCTACCCCCTTGTGGTCATGCAAAACGGCTGATCAATTGCAAACGTTGAAATATTTGCCCTGGGGATCGGCAACTTCTGCCAAGAGAACTGGCGTGCGTCATTTTCCGTCACCCGCCGCCACGATTCTCGCAAAAACTGGGTTGAATTATAGCACAAGCACATCACAAATCAACTTGAAAAGGTTATTGCATAGGGTGGAAAGACGAAAATCCTCTAAGGATTCCATCCAGAAAGTAAATTTGTTGGTCGAGTGGAAAGAGCAGTCAAGGACCCCTGCAAGGACCCTTGCATGTCATCACAAAACTCATCAACTCTGAAGGCGGGGATATGAATGCCTCCCACTTTCATTTATACTCGTTATCCTCACGTACTTCACATACACCACGATCGAATTATTGGGGATCACCAATGACTAGTCGGAGTCGACGAACAGTGTCCAATGGAATTTGTCTATGTACATAACCAGACCAGTGCCCCGGCAGCCCGTTGACACGACCACACGAGCGTGTGCTATATGGTACCCGATACTGAAATCCTACTCATAGTAGCTCGAGTACGTACACTACTCCTCGCGGCAATCCGCTACACCGACCCATAGCTCCAACATCTCCGCCATTCCCGCAGGAAGCCCCTTCGCAAGGAACGTCACACGTTCAAAGGGTACCCCCAGCGCATGCTGTAACTTGGCGAGTTCCACGATAGCGAAAATACATTCCTCAGGACCCTCCATCGGTGGGTGCGAGATCGTCAGCCACTTGATAGGGGGGAACACAATCGGGTGATCCATATCTTTGAACTCCGGGAGGTCGAGGAAGGTAGCGAGGTACAAACTCGAATCAAAGCCACGGAGAGTCAACTCGTCCAGAGGCCCCACAAACCCAAACAACCTCCCGACCTCGTTCGCCATACTCCTCAGCTGGATGGGTTCCGAAATAAAAACCCCGCATGAAATGCGAAGGCGCTTGATGCCGGACAGCAGCGGATGGTCGCAGACAGCCCTGGAGCCCTGAGAAAAGATTTCTAGGGCCATCTCCTCCAAGGACATTTGAAACTCGATCTCGTCATCGATGTTTCCAGAGACTTCAACACCCAACCTGGCGAAAGTCATGTCGAAGGACTGGAAGGTGAGGGTAGATGCGATGGTGAGGTCATGATGGGGGTTAATCTCGAGTGTGACCTCTTCGACCGGGCTTCTTGTGTACCGGTGAACGATCGTGTTCCACGAAGCAGCGGTGGGGAATATGAATATATCTCGGTCGGTGGTCATATCTTCGGCGTGTTTTTCGCATATCACCGACGTTATACATGCGGAAGGACACGATATGTGGGCCACGAGTTCGTAGCCGGGGGCCCCATCGCTCACGACAAGGCAGAAGGTCCGGACATTGGGAAGGACGACAACCTTTCCTTGGGGGAGGTCCTCTAGTAATATGCCTGCAATGATCCTCATGTAAACTGTTTGCAGCATCGGCGAGGCTTCGAAGAAGTTGAGCAGTTCCGAGGCCTGGACCCCCTCCGCTGGCATTGTCGATAATTCGAACGTGGTAAGACTTGGAAAGATAAAGTGGTTCAAGAATGGCCACTCCTGCGATTGCAATACGAGCCGCTTCAGATTGACGGCGTTGCTGAAGAGGGGGGGCGAGCGAGGGGTCATCGGGTAGTGTAGGCGTGTCCACCTAAATTCCGTGACGGCACCAATTTCGAGGGTACGGAGGAGCGGGAGTGGTCCAGAATTGACTTCAGAGAACCATCGAATGTCTGCCCAGTCGCTGTGTGTGAAGTTGAGGGACCTGATTTGTCGAGTGTGAGGGGAAAGCAATGTTACGGTGCTGGCGGGAGCATTGCAGTCGGTGATTATATCGAGTGGAGATCCTTTCGCACGTTCGAGGAGAGTTTTCACGTAGACCTCGCCCTTTGGAAGGAATATACGGGACCATAGCGCGGCATGTTGAAGGAAAGTCCTACGCCAATGACGGCACACATAACTGGTATTGAAACGATCCGTCTGGGAATGAAGGTAGGTGGGGATGAGAGAAAGGATATCCAACGGAATGCGGTTGATGCAGACGAGGGAGTTCCTCCACTCGCGGATGTTTGCCAACGCAGTCGAAACGTCGCAGTCGAGTTGAGAAACGTTGTCAAAGGTTAAGCTATAGAGGAAGTCGGCGTGTCATTACTCAGGACCTCGCAAGCGAGTTCCGATGATGTTTCGCGACGTACGACGAAGAATAGGCCGTGCGCTTCAGCTCCTCGTTCAGAGCGAAAGCGAGCTGAGAAAGCGACAGGCCCTTTCCAGGGTAAGTGTTTGCGTCCATAGAGAGGAGGGAGAGTTGGTGATTGGTACTGTCGCCTTATGGATGGCAGTCACCAACCAAGGTGGATATTCTGGTGTTGCCTCTTCCCGATCATATCCCGAGGATCCGGCCCTATAAATCGTTGTCTTGTTCACCCACCCGGCCTCGAATTCGACGGTGCCTACGACCAAGCCCGAAGATGATAATGTGGGGGTGTCAAAATCCCTCAACTTCGAGCTCGTATATATCACATCACATTTCTCCAAGAATCTACTGCATGCAGGGCAGAGGTGCAACTAAATGAAATCCTCGTCGTCTTCCATCATCTCATCGGAAAGCAGCGTAGCAGCCCAGGGCTTCAGCCTCTCCACCATTCCCACAGGATAATCCTTCATACGGAATACCACGCGTTCGAACGGTACACCCAGCACGTGCCGTGACTCGACCGACTCCACGATGGTAGCCATACATTCCTCCTTGAGCGGTTTCTCCGATCGCTTGATGGTAAGCACTTTGATTAAAGAGAATGCGCCTGGTTGCATCAAATCCTGGAACTCCTGGAAATCGGAGGAGGGAGAGAGGAATGGCCGAAGATCGTCGACATCGAGAATCAACTCCTCCAGAAGACCCACGAACTTGAACAATTGCGCGGCTTGTTCCGCGATGCCTTCAAGCTGATGATGGGTGAAGAAGCCATGCCTATCCTGAATATGAAGGCGCTTGACGTTGCTCAGAAGAGGGTGCTCCTGGATAGCCTTGGACGCCTGTGAGAAGACTTGGGAGTGCTTCTCTCCTAAGGAATACGTGGTCTCGTGGTGGTCTTCGGATACTGTAACCATTATGCAACCCAATTTAAGGGTGGCCAGGCCAGGAGACAAGAAGGAAATGGAACATGATAGGATGTCGTCTTCGGCAGCTTTTATCCTGAGTACGACTTCGTCGATTGTACTCGCCATATACTGAGGACCGATCGCATTCCATGAAACCGAGGTGGGGAATACTTGTGGCGTCTCCCCTTCGGCGCAATACTCATATATAAGCGACGTGAGCCTCGCAGACGGACATGTCACATGGGCCGCAATCCTGTAGCCAGGTTTGTCTTGAATCACGGAGAACACCTCGGCATTTGGAAGGACGATGACTCTCTCCGGAGGGACATCTTCGATGTGGGTTTCCGCCACAATCTCTATACGAACTGTCCGTAGTGTTGGCGAGGCTTCGAGGAAGTTGAGCAGCTGGGAAACGGGGAATTCCTCGTTCTCTTCCGCTGTAAATAATTCAAATGTTGTGAGGTTTGGAAATGCGAAGTGATTCAAGTGTGGTGTCCCGACCGAGTGCAAAATGAACTCCTTCAGGTTGACTGCGCTGCTGAAGAGGGGGGGCGAGGGAGGGTTCGTCGTTTCGGGACCTAGCATTTCGAGCTCGGACGCTCTGATCTTGAGGGTACGGAAAACATCCGGATGTTTGACCCATAATCGTCAAAGAAATCGAGGGTCCTGAATTGCTGGGTGTGTCGCGAGAGCAGCACCAAGATTTCGGCACAGTCCAAGCGAGCGGAGCGGACATCTAGTGCGGACCCTTTCGCGCGCTCGAGGAGGGTTTTCACAGCGATACCGCTCCTTTTGATTGTCAGGTCCACCTGCGACCACAGCGTGGCGTGTTGAATGAAGGTTCTGCGCCAATGACGGCATACAGAAGTAGCACGAAGTAGGTCCTCTTCGCAAAAGAGGTGGGTGGGGATGAGGGAGAGAACTTCCGAGGGGACGCGATTGATGGGGACGAACGAGTTCCTCCACTCGCGAATGGTCGCTGACGCGGTCGAGGTATCCCGGTCGAGCTGAGAAACGGCATCAAGGGTGAACCTGCGTTCCGAAAAGGCAGTTAGCGCAGTCCACTCACAATAATCATGGTACACGACTTACGACGAACTATAGGCGACGCGCTTCAGCTCCTCGTTTAAAGCGAAGACGAGCTGCGAGAGCGAGAGACTTTGGCCGGGATAAGCGTGAATGTCCATCTGGGGGATTATGGAGGTCGAAGGGAAAGGTTGACGTCTGGACCGCTGCCCAAGGTCGGTCGGCGTGTCACTCGACATCTCCGTTACAGGGAATTGCCACCTTCGCCGACCACATTCCGACAGGGTCGATCGAGGCTCATCGTGAGATTTAACCTTTTGATCTCCTCCACGACCCTCGCGATGTACAAGTACACTTACAAAGAGCCACCGTCGACGCCCCCACGATCGTTGCGACCGTCAACGTCTACCACACAGACGCCGACGCGGCCTCGGGGTAGTAGCGTACTGTCACCTCCTGGGACCGCTCGGACGACCACGACGGTGACAGCGACAGGGCCCGGAGATACGACGAATGGAAATCCGACGTTGATCACGCATACGACGATATCCCAGGAATACGCTTCGCTAAGGTACCCTGGGCACTGTCCGCTTGGGATGTACTTGATCCCAGACAAGGATAACATGTTCGTCTGGGACGGCGTGTTCTTCGTACATCAAGGTTCGTCAATCACCCACCCGCCTTCACGATCACCAGAAGGCGCTGACGTACCCTCCGTTTTCATTCCGCTCACCATGCTGCGGTGTCCACGCACGCCTATTGTGACTCCTGTCCGTCTACAATCAATATTGCGACCATTTCATCGCTCATAAAGGCTATTACTCTGATTGCATCCTGAAATTTCGTCTTGTATTCCCAAATGACTACCCAAACTCCGCACCGCAAGTCCAATTCCTGACGGACGTCTTTCACCCGTTAATCTCCCAAAAGGATGGGAGCTTTAACCTCTCTCCGCGATTTAGACCTTGGAGGTAAAGTAGTAATTCCGACCGTTCTTACTCCCTTGCAGCTGCACGAAGGGGCTGACCGACGATTTGCCCTACCCTCTTAGGCCCAAGGAGCATCACGCGTACGACGTTTTGCATTGGGTTAAAGCTTCGTTCAAGAAACAAGCTTTGGATGGGATCAAAGACCACGAATGTTCCAACAAGGAAGCCTTCAGACTGTAAGTCCCAAAAACAAAACTCCTACACCCTCCTACCCTCTCCTCTTCCTACCCTTATCCACCCACCCCCTAATCCTCGGACTCACGTAACCCCCTCTCTCCGAAACGCATACGCACACGGCACGTACTTATGTTACACAGATACCACGAATCAACATCCTCTTTCGCAGCATTAGCGACCCAATCGTCCATGCTCTCCCAGTCCGCCTCCGCGTTGTTCGATAAGGACCATCCTTCGATGGCTGGCAAAGGCACTCACGGAATCGCGTTCAAAGAGCTCAAACCTGATCAGCTCGATGCGATCCGAAAGAAAATAGGATTACGAGATTGGGACGATGAGTCCTGACCTGAGGTTCCTGTAAGCGTCCTGCCCCCTTCCCCCACTCCGATCTCTCTCGCACTCCTGTTCCCACCTTCCTTCCTCATTCTCTCCGTTAGCGTCCACGAGTTCTCTCGTTAGGGGTTGCGTGGGGTTACGTACCCCCATGCTTGAAGCTTGGACAATGGACAGCAATAGAGAAAGTGTCACAAGACCATCTCTCCCTACACCTCGATTTTTCCTCGCATGCATGTCGTAAAGGTATATCACACAAGCACGTTCGTAGCCATCACGAGGGATGATGCATGATGAATTACGATCGTTCGAGAGGAAATTAAGGCATGTGCGAACCGGGTCATACTGAAGGCGAAAAAAGTGACGGACCAAAAACAAAAGGAAAAAAAACTCGAACCGAAGTGAAACGAGGTCATCTTCCGAACAAGAAGAAACGACCCAATCTAGTGCCACCTACTTGTACAAGTTGAGCGCTCCACAGGGGGTGAATGAAGAAGAAAAGACCACGATGCCAAGTCACAACGAACGTTCGTCTACACGTGTGCACGTTGGACGCTAAACCTTCCTGCCCCTCCCCTTCATAAGCCTCCAAAAATGAATTCATACCCCCTTCACCCCCCCCCCCCCCAAGATCCCCCCAGTCGACGTAGATCATAACAGGCCAAAGTCCCCCGCAATGCTGCACTGCAGAGAAGCCTCGAGGCTAGAGGCTTTACTCGGGGCTGCTCCCTGCTCCCCCAG
>Ga0307515_10016700_pt1 | contig 13423 bp, 12 predicted proteins | sample 17_EM_MG_FD_194513 | JGI IMG/M metagenome (GOLD analysis project Ga0307515, IMG submission 194513) | Populus trichocarpa ectomycorrhiza microbial communities from riparian zone in the Pacific Northwest, United States - 17_EM | ecosystem: Host-associated > Plants > Roots > Unclassified | place...
TCCTCGGGGTCAGGGGGCGCCGGTGGTTGCGAAAGGATGGGACTAAGCAATCCATCCACCCACTCCCCTCACCCTCCGTTCAGTGCAGTCGCAAGAGAAGGCGTTGAATAATGGAATGTAGGGGACAGATCGGTGGGGGACATGACCATGGTTTGTCAGAGGGTTCTCACGCGTTCGTTTTGGGTCACCCACCTGTCGACGTCAAGGCGATCGAAGGGAGATGGTGCGGCATTTGGAGGATGCCCAGATCGAGTAACTAGAATGAGAGGTGAGATAAACGCAGGCCCACCGGGATCTAGCATTTCTTCCCCATTCTCGGCGCGCCGATCTGATCCCCTCCGGATTCACATATCCATCACGCGTCATGCATGATGCGTGATGGGCACACACAAACACGAAAGCGGCCGGAGAACAAGGGGTGCGTGTGACCGATGCTGACGAAAAACCATGTAGTAACGTACTTGTACGGAATCGAGAGATCACCGGAGCTTTCATCAAGGGCGGGAAGGTAGAACGGTGGGGATCAAATCTCGAGCGTCGTTAGCCAATAGTAGTAGTACTTCCATGTAGTAACAAAAACACCGGAACCTATTCCAAAGAGATCGCATACAATAGGACCGTGAATGGCGGCCGGCAGCCCGTTAGGCTTGTTGCAAAAACAGGCGTTCATGCTGAACGAATCTACCGGACGCTGCGGTGATGGCAGGTACTGAGACACACACTACATTTACAGCATCACCGGTCGCCGTTCATTGTTCCGGATCGTGGCACGCGCGGGCGGGTACCCGGGTAAACCTTGCAATCGCCACCTGATCAATTCTATACGCTCCTTTCGACTGGTACCTTCCACCAAAAAACGTAAGATCCCTGCTCCCAATCGCGGCTGTGTGTGTGGAAGGTGGAGGAATGCCGGAACTCCTGCCCGGGCCGCACTGTGCGCGTACACGATACGTCCAACAAGAGGTCATTCCCGTCATTGCTTGTGCACCGGCCCGTAACGTTCTTGGAAACTCCGCGCGTGTTTTATCTCCGATCGGGAAAGAACATGGTGACCTCAAAGCATCCGAAAGAACTTTGGATGTGCGACGGTGGGTGTTGCGTTTCCCTGAGCTTGGAGACATTCAGATCTAATCCCCGAAGCCACCTCACCGGATGTTGAAATTAAACTTGAAGCTTGAAGCGCTGATTAGGCGAGCCAGCTCTGTTGATTCTAAAGCTATGGAAGCATCGGGAAGGGAAACTCTCCCCAATGAGGACCACGTTCAGCGGCGTCCAGCGTCTCTGGGATAGGTAAGGAACGTAAGGAGGATCGACAACCGGCTCCCCTCCCCCAACAGCGACTAACATGGGAGTGTATGGAAGGGGAACGAACGTTCGAATTTTAAAACGCTGTAATTCGTACGTATGGTAATAATGTAAAGGTGGATTTAATGGTACGAAAATAAAACCGATCTCGGTACAGTCGGCAGAAAGGACAACAAAAAACAAGCAGGAAATACTGGAAGCAATGATGATGCGCATATGCAGAAGCGAAAAGGCCCAAGGGATGACAACGTTGTAGCCGAATGAAGAGAGAAAGGCAAACCAAAAAGAGGGGGGGTGACATGATACTGGAACTCCGACCAGGCTAAGATCGACCCAATCCCAAGCCGTTCGGTCAACAAACGACACATCCATTCGAAAACCACCTAGAGAGCAGTCGAGACCCAAACATAAGACCAGCATCAGCCATCATAATCAGTGCCATTGGTACTCGATCCGACCCCATAGGGGGGTACCGTAATGGAAAAGACACTCACCAGTTCCTGTTCAGTTGATCGATCCAATGCGCGACCAACTTCAGCCTCAATCTAACGCTTCTGATCGGCAGTAGCTTGGCTTTCTCGTATTCGTCGATTGGGAGGACCTGACGAGAATTTTGTGATTCTCCGCCTCGGACCACCCACCATTGAAACTTACCAATGCGATCCAGAAACCGAAACTCGGTGCATCGGTTGGCATATTTCCATACGAATCACTCAGCTTTTGTATGATCCACGGAGCTGCGCCATCCCTGAGCTGGTCGACGAACGCACGGCATTTGTTCATTAGGGCTTCATTAGTCACATCCAGCAGGCGGCGCTCTGGATGTGGACTACGAACCCGCGAACCGTTCTGCGGAACAATCGGTGGAGGGGTCAAAGGTGGAGGCAGGGATGTAGTTGGGGCTGGCGCTGCATGTGCTGTTGCATTTTGATTCCCAGCCTCCAATTCTTCGAGAGCAGCGTCCAGGACATCTTCCAGCTCTTCAGGAAAATCTTCTATGCTGCATCCGAGACGTTAGTCGAGCAAAAAAAAAACGAAAAATGAAAGGTCACCCACTATTCAATTCGTCCAACCATATAGCCATCGAGGGAGCCCCTCTCCAAAACCCTAAATCGGGATACTCCCCACGTATGCACCAAACTCCGGCCGTCAGGCAGCATCCTCACACTGCGAATCTCCAGCATTGTTCCGAATTCCATGCTGGCGTTTGAGGTTGGTTTGGGTGGCATGATCATTCCGAATCGCGGAGGCGTGGACTCCAAACAGCGCCTCAACATTAATCGATACCTAATTGTTATTCGGGATTGAGCGAAAGCGTCCAGGGGATCGAGAATAAACGCATCATTTACCTTGGTTCAAAGAAGTGCAAACTTGTCGGGACGCCCGGAAAAGAGAGCTGGCAGACGAACAACGGCGTATCCAACCTTGCATTTCGCTCTTCCTCAGCAATAATTTTTCCACGTTCAGCATATAACTCGGGAAAGATTTCCAACTCTGACAGCGCGCATGAGGAGTGGGTGGGTAGAGAGGGGATGAAGAGAGAAACCACACCTATTGACAAGACGACCTTGTTTTGAGGGGCGTCAAGCAGGTATCCATAATCAGGGAGATTCGTCCTGCAAATAGGACAGTGACTCCTGTGGTCCAGAGACCTTTGAAGGCATCTCCCGCAGAACGTCTTTCAAAAAGAGTGGTGAGATGAGACGACCTCCAAGAATGCAAAACGTCGGCGAGAATGAAATGAAAACATCCGGATCTCACAATAAAACGTTTGGGGTGAAAGAAACGGAGGGCGATCGGGGTGGCGTCGGCGCTATACCACAAGAAGTCCGGTGGAGTTCGGATAGAGTGGGGTGGAAAGTAAAATGACAAAATGCCGAGAGGTTACGAAAAGAAAAAAAAAAAAAAAAAGCAGGCAACTTACATGCTGACACGGCGTGGTCACGGGCTGATAATAGATTGTGAAACAAATCTCACAACTTAACTCTGTCAAGAGCTCCTTATCAATTCTTGTACGCAGGTTTTCTTCGGTTCCCTCTGGACCTTGGCGAAGTACGGCGTCCGGTCGGCCAAGGTCCGGGATATTCGCGCTTTGGTGATTTGGATCGTCGGAGTTGTTGGTTTCCGCCTGTGGCTCGATTGCGTGTGATTCAGTCTCCCGATCGGTCACTAAAGAGTGGGCATCACGCTTCCGGCGCTTCCTAGGAGGCTCAGGGCTCAAACCGCCGCCGTCCGAACTCTCTCCGCCGGCGGTTCGGGGGGAGGGGGGACAGGAACGACCAGGGTGTCCGGAGGGAGAGGGGAGGGCGTCTTCTACCGAATCGGCTGAGGTGACCCTGATGGGACCTGCGGATGTCAGGGTCGATTCCGAGTGATTCGGGACGGTGGATTGGGAGTCCAATTCGGGGGCTTGCCGCCTCCGTCTCCGTCGCCGTCGCCTCTGGCCGGACGTCCTGTCCAAGGCCCTCGTGGCATAAAATTCGGTTTCCTCGTCCGAAGAGGGTAATGTTGCCCTTGGCGGAGACTGGCCGTGGCCGTCCCCGTCAGATAAGTCGGAATCCCCTGGGTTCGAGGTTGGGGGAGGGGGTTGAGAATGGCGAGAAACGACCTCGATTAACTTGCTGATTGTGATGTCGACCCGTTGCTCGAGTCGATCAGCGGAAGTGGGAGTGGAGCGTCGAGTAGATGGCGGTGGAGGTCCTGCGGGGAGATAGATGACCCTGGAGGAGCTGGGGATATTTGGACGAGCGGTGTTTGGATCCGTTGCGGACGAACAGACAGGCAGCGGACAACGTTGTGCGGGGTCAAGTGTTTGTAGGTGGGTTGAGCAGACGGTGTGTCCGCAGTGAAGAGTAAATGGGTGACGCAGGAGCGGGTAAGATGAGGCGCCGCCGTCGACGGCGCAGAGGGGACACGAGAGGAGCGGGAGGATACGTCTCAGCGGCATGGAGGATGGACGTTGGGCAAGAGAGGCATCATATAGTCTGAAATAATAAAGTGCAATCTGGCGGTCAACGATGAAGGGCACAGCGGACGCCTGCCATCGATCGGCGTTGTCGATCTCACCCTTTGCGATCGTCATCACTCCCCTCCTTCGCTGAGTCAACGCGCCGTTTGTTTGGCAAAGTACATCCTTTCGTTCGTACAACATACAGACTATAAACCACAACTAATTTTACAATTCTGCTTGTCCCCCCCCCCAATCCTACAATGCACTTATATTAGTCGTAGGCCACGCGCTGCGCACCCCTGCGGTCAGTTCGGCCCCAGCTCGGGGAGATAGAAACACTCACTATGCCTCGGTTGATCGCCGGAATCCATACTTTTGGACGAACGAGTCTAGCTCTGCTGGTCCACGAGAACCATAAGGATACTGCACCGGTTTTGGTCGAGGTCCACTCAGCCCCTCGATCCAATGCAGAATCGGAGTGAAGATCTGCCATCCCATTCATCAGCGAATACGCTCACACACGCTAGTCGTGCGAATGGCTGCCGCACCTTCCAAGCGACGTCTAATTCATCATCACGCACGAAGTTGGAGTGGTCTCCTTTAAGGGCGTCCAAGATCAACGCCTCATACGCCTCGGGGATGTGAACCTCCCCGAATCGACGCTTGTACGTCAAATCCATGTCCACGGGAACAGCGCGGGTGTACAAGCCAGGAGTTTTTGCGTTCAGTTTGAGGTACACCGCCTCCGATGGTTGAATACGAATAACGAGCTCGTTTCGGGAAATGTCTTTGAAGATACCCTGAGTGACATCCTTGAACTGGATTCGGATCTCCACCTTGGCCTCGTTCAAGGCTGCAAGAGAAAGTTAAACGAAGAAAACGGCTGATCGTTTTCCGGCCTACCCTTTCCAGCCTTTAGAATAAAGGGGACACCCTCCCAGCGTGGGTTGTTGATCCACAGGGTCGTTGCGGCAAAAGTTGGGCAAACCGAATCACGGGGGACGGTCTCATCGTCCAAATATCCGGGCTTGCCGTTCGCCGCAATGTATTGTCCCAGCAAGGTATCGTGCCTCTCGACCGGGGGGATAGCGCGAAGAACCTTGACCTAATTTAACCCATTTCAATACGTTTTTTGAATAGCTGATGGTCGGATGACTGCTCGTTACCTTTTCATCTCGAATGTCCTCAGCCGAAAATGAGACAGGGCGCTCCATGGTCAAAACAGACAACACCTGTAAGAGATCTAGGCGCGAAAGCACATTTGAATACCTTACGTTCACCTGCGCGATCACCGAACTGAATGGTGCGAAAAAACTCACGATTTTGCAGAATGTCTCTAATGATACCGAACTCATCGAAGTAACCACCCCGACCCTCCGTTCCGAAAGGTTCCTTGAACGTGATCTGGACGTTACTGATGTGGTTCTTATCCCAAGCCGCACCCATCGAGACGTTGGCGAAACGCAAGACGAGCAAATTCTTCACCATCTCTTTCCCGAGGTAATGATCAATCCGGAAGGTTTCATCCTCAGTCCAGTTCTGCTTGACAGCCCCAATGAGCTCCCTGCACGACGCGGTATCTTTACCGAACGGCTTCTCGATGATTATCCTGTTAACACCCCCTTTGAAGACATAACAGTGCTTTTTGAGTTGTTCGGTGACCGGGATGAACACGGATGGAGGGAGGGCGAGATAAAAGAGACGGTTCCGCTCCTTGGTCTGATATTTGGCTTCGATCGAGTTCAGGTGGGCGTTAAGCACCTCGAACGGCTCATCCTTATCGTAAGCTCCAGAGACGTAGGTGGAGAGAGCCTTAAAGTCCTCGATCTTCTGCTTCACCTCTGGATCGTTGTCGGGATTTTTGATGTAGGACGTTATCCGCTTGTGGTAATCCTCAGGATCCATCTTCGTCCTTGCATATCCGACGATTTTGATGTCCCGAGGGAGGAGACGTTGACTGAAGAGCCCGAACAAAGCCGGATACGTCTAGCGTCGCAGAGAGGAATAGGGTTAGTCCTTCTATCTCCCACATCCCCCCCTCTCCCACTGTTCGGAGCACAAACGAGGGGGACGCAGAGTCAACCCGACACACCTTCTTCTTGGCAAGGTCACCGGAAGCTCCGAGTACTGATTTTCGCAAAAAGTCAGGGGATTTGCGTGGCCAAGTCTGGATGGGAGCCGATAAACGATAACGCACCGATGACGATCGTGTTATCTTTTAATTCGTTGCTCGTGGTCTCCATGGAGGGGATGGTCCCCGACATGGAGCGCGGCCTTGTGGTTGCAGACATCGTATTGCAGGGGAGAGGGCGATAAAGATAGGTGGTGGGTGGTGACGGTCCTTAAGACTGTGTTGATGTGCTCTGTAATCTTTGATTGTCTAACAACCCCGGCGAACGCCGGTCAGCCGTCCCCTCTTTACTAACCACCCCAGCCAACGCCGAATCAGACGGTGTTCCCACACCTCTCAAGATCACCGTCACCTTGGCGAACAGAGTAAGGCGTGCTTAGTCCAACTCCGCGATTTTCTGCCACACACCCTACCGAGAACGACGACAAACGAGACTGGGAGAAGTCATCGTCGCCATGTTGGACCACGGTCACGACGACCCAGACACCGTCATTCAGAACCTACACGGGTTGACGGACCCTTCAACGACGGCGAACTACGACTCGCAGGTCGTCCATACACGTGCGATGGCTCTTTTCGGCCAGCTCAAAGCCCACAACCGTGCCGCGAACGCCCAAACGCGTTCTCATAAGCAGGCTACCGCAGACGCGCGCACGCAAATGGATCAGGCCCACTTGGCCCTCCAGAACCTGCTGTACGAGAAGCGTCATTTAGAACGCGAGATCGAGAAATGTCGTCAATTCGCGTAGGTCCCTCCCCTCCTTTCGCGCTACCCGTTTCCGTCCCCTTGCCGAGGGCAGGGCTTCTAATGAGTTGACCGCTGTTGACCGAAGCCTGGACTTTGAATCGAGCGGGTCAACGTGTATGCGAGGCTTCTCTCGTTGCCATAGCTCCAACCCAATATTGATTCTCGTCTTCGCCATTTGATTTCTTTTTTTTCCTTCTCACAATTAAATCGCGTTAGAATTGATGATGGTGGAACCAGATAGATCGATGCACCAAGACGTCCCGCTGTATTCCATGGAACTCTTCACGATACTCGCACCTGACGAGTCCAAAACCGAAGAGATCCTCAATGACCCTCACCAGCTGATAATCAGCCGGTTAAATTTTGAACTCTCCGAACGCCAGAGGTAACTACCATCTCACTCCTCTCCATTCCTCAGCACTTTCTTACACGTCCATCCATAGACTCGACAAACGGAGAAAGGAGCTCCAACAACAGAAAGACGACCTAATCGGGGAAACCAAGGCCAAGGTCGCCGCAATCGACAACGTTAGACAGCAGCTGGATATCTTCCTGAAGGTGAGGGTACCATTCGATGGCCGTCTCTGTTAGAAAATAAGAACCCTCGTAGGCTGCTACCGAAGCCCAAAAGAAGGTCGACGACCTAATCCAACCACTGCAGCCCAGCACTTCCACGGGCTCCCAGTCTTGACCAGTATCCCCTCATCTTGTCCGGTTGTATGATATCTTACCAGACATACGAACTCTCTGTACGAGACTATTATACGGAAAACAATTAATTCACATCCGTATATTTCATTCGGTTCGTTTAGTGTGACAGCGGGAGGTTGCAAACATCAAGCCAAAAGGAAGGCTAAGAAACAGCTATTGGCGGGCAAAAAAAAGAAGACTAGGGGGAGGGGAGCCGCGCCGGTATATACGTCAAATAATGTAGACCGGACTGGAGGTTCGGAAACGGTGAGTTGGCGGAAGGAAAGCGTGATTGCGAGGCGGGGGAGATGTATATATGCAGAATGAAAATAGATGAAAAGCGTGGGTGTTGGAGTCGAGAGTCAGGATGATGGATAGGAAGGAGGATGGATGGAAAATGATCAGAGGAGAGAGGGGATCATAGTAACACAATTAAGAAGACCGGGGTTGGAAATTGGCTGAAACGGGGTGGTATTAGGACAGGGAGGGATGATGAGGATCCAAGGCGAGTCGATGGTGAGGGGAGAATGACAAGAAATACAAGTGAGAAAAGCGCGATGAGCGGGACGAGAGGACGATCCGAGATTCAGAGAGAGGACGAAGAAACGAGAGCGGTGAGCGAGCACAGTCAGCGGTCACCTCAAGAATCCTCTTCGCTGATGCTCCCAACATCGCTCATTTCCTCATCTTGATCCTCCTCGTCGTCCCCTTTCTTGCCCGCGGCAGCGTCGGCCGCCTCCTTGGTCGCGAACCTCTGCACATATTCTGGGATTTCGGCGTTAGATCACGAGGTGCACGTGCAAACACATCCTATTTACCTTTAACCCTGGCCTCATACTCGGCAGGGTGTCTCATCAGAAGCGCAGCGGCTTCGCCGTTCAGTGGGTCGTTAGGATTGGGGTAACGAAGCAATTGTGGCAGGAATACTTCGAATATGTTGATCATATCTATAGAATTCAGCGTGCTTCGTCAGCACCAAATCACACGAGTAGACGTAAGAGTTGGAGCTTGCTTACCGAACATTGGAGACCAGGTCTGGTTAATGACATCCAAGCAAACGGACCCACTGCTACAAACCGGTAAACGGTCAGCCGCCACGGGGTGACGGAATCCCGAAAGGTGCGAATACTTACAGTTCATCGATATTAGGGTGGAAGATCTTGTTCATGAAGCCAATGCTGGGAGACTTGAACGGATACTGATCAGGGAGCTCGACATGGATCTTCCACACGCCACCTGCGAATGGAGCTATACAATCCAACGCATACACGACCAGCAAAATTGATCAGCGAATCCATTTCAGCGATCCCGTATGACGAGAGGGTGGGTGGAGGGACAAGGGTCGACGTACTCTCTTTCGGGCCGTAGAATCGGACGAAGAACTCTTGCATATTGTCGTTCACAAGGTTGACTTCATAGTCGGACATCAACCTAAACGATTCCAAAGCCTCGTCAGCTACCAGGAAGAGTCGAAATCTCTCTTTGGCGGGCACGCACAGTTTCATAACATCGGTCTCAATCCTGCGTTTTCCTGGGTTACTGTGCTAGGATGGCGGTTCGAGTCAATCCCCGCCGTATAGATGCTGAAAAACAAGGATACTCATCATAGCGTCGTGTGTGGGGAGTCGGTCAACGCACAGACAAGGGGTTTGCGTTGGGTGGTGGTAAGGCAGGAGAAGGAGGGGAGATAAGTAATCCTTTCGGAGGATCGGCACGCTGAAGTCACGGTGACCGTTACACTTACACCTCGGGATAGTACTTAAGTACAACGTACAAGAGGGAACTACTGCCACAGCTTGTACGTATATTCCGACGCATACATCCTACGAAAATTCATCACCAGTATGAATATGACCACTCCTCAACGACGCAGTACGCGGCATCCGGCGAACAGGGTCGTTGTCCTCCAGCCTGACCGCTCCTCCCGGCGGTGCCACTTCCCTGACTGGCTCCACGGACGTCCACTGAGGGCGCCAGACCCGCACCGGTAGGGTCGAGCCCCCTATTCCTATATCCTTGATATGCGATCAACAGGGCTGGAAGTACGGGTCGGACGTTTGGACAGAACGTCCGATCCCTCCGAGGTCAGTCACCGCCGCTTTCATAATAACCGGCCCGCAGGTAAAATGATAGGAAGAGGAGGGTTTGGGTAAGGGGGATGGGTATGGGTTTCACGCGAAACAAGGGTACGCATTTGATCACTCGGGTCGCGTGGATCAACACATTATTGATCTGATTCGACACCAGTCGCCAGGGACCCGAGTGCAAGCGTGCACTTCCATTGGAAATCAGACAAGGGGAGGGAGGGGGAAGGTAGAAAGGCGAGAGAGCACAGGACCGGACGTACCTAACCAGAACAACCCGAATCCTCCGATGAGGAGCATCTCTTCTTGAGTCTGGGTGAGCAGCTGACCTTCTCTCATGTGGTGTTGGGCGACCCTGAACAGATGTACACCATAGGTCACACGCACCCCCTTAGCGCAGAACTGACACTCACAGGAACACCAAGGCTGCGAGGGCCAAAACGGCAACGGACGTCTGCGCAAAGTGGAACACATCTACGCAAGACGAAACGGCGATGAGTACGCCCTCTCTCCGTCCGGCACAAATGAAAAGTATGGGAACGCACTATGGGAGGTGGGAAGACCCGCAACAAGTTGATACCCTCCAAAGACGATGATCAAAACAAGCCCAAGGAGCGTCCTCGAATTCTCTCCTCTGAATATCGGCATTGCGATCGTAAACAGACACCAGGAAAAGCGGTAGTTCCAGTGAACTTAGTTTGGGTATAGCGAGGGCGAGAGGTCGAAAAAAACAAAATAAAAGCTCGTCGCACGTTGCACGTTGCAAGTCCAATCACAATAGACTCCATCAAAACAGCCCTTTGCAGTGTTGCCTCGGCGGGAATACGTAGGCAGAAGGGCACGAGGCAAGGGCATGTGTTCATACGTTAACGTTCAATCGCTGGCTTCAAGCCTTACCTCCGATGGTGTGGTTTCTGAACCGTGCTGATCTCTATCAGAACGGGGTCAGTTGCCGAAATCATCGTGTCAAACCAAGCCACTCTTTCTTTGAAGTCGCCGTGCCCCCTATGCTGTGAGTAATTATAAGGCATTCGGGTCGACTTGGAGCCGGATCTTCGGAACACCAAAGAGCACTCCTGCGAAATATCCGGTCCGAACCCGACAAACAGCGGAGACATCTCCGGGCCACGTCGGGTGAGACAAAGTATAACATGTAACAGTTTAGATGAAACGTTGCCTAAAATACACCGTAAGGTTCGTAACAAGCAGAACGCAGAATGTGTGACGAGCAAACAAACAACACGTTTCGTGATCACAGAAAATCATGGAATCAAACACGGGGGGATACGGAGGTACTTTGGAAGATGGAAGAGGGAAGACAGTAGCAAAACGGGCTTCAATAGGATGTTGGGGAATCGTTTCCAGGGGGTAAGTTACTCGTAAAGGGTAAAGAAGTTGGGGAAAAAAAGGGGGGGGAGCCAAGTCCACGTTGAGTGACCTTTCCTCTCCCATCGCAACGCGGCTAGGCACTAGATATACGTCCAGGAACTTGCTGGATCGTCGGGGCCTGTCCGTTCACTCCAGGCGTGATGATCATCGAATACCCGGGCTGCTGTTGGACCGTATAACCACCATCCCCCCGAACCGGCACAGTATTAATCGGACCTCCCATCGGCATTTGTTGAGCTCCAACCATGCCTCCCGGAATATAAGCCCCGGGAATGACATTCCCATCGGTCATGTGTACGGTTGGGTATGCGGAGTCGGCCCCCCCAGAGTACCCTGGCCATTCACCGTACCATGGAAGCTCGAGCATGGGTTCACGCCAGGCATATGGGCGGCCGCCCCTCTGAACGGCGATGGACGCGAGGTTGATCACAATAAAGAAGAAGATCGCGACTAGAATCACCAAGCACGCGCTTGAGCGACGATCCCTTTGGACCACATGAAATGTTATACGTACATATGCCAAACAACACCCATGAGAAAGCTTCGATGACCCTCATCTGGTTGCAATATTCATATGAAGAAACTATTGAAAAAATGCCGAGCGCAGAGCTCATTAGTTTGCCCAGTTCAGCCGACACCGCACTCACTTGTCCTGGATTCGTTCTTCGTTGGTGTCCGTCCATCTCCCCACGAAGCGCAATCGGAATTGGGGCTGATAAAGTCCCTCCTGTCGCTACAAACGAGCCGTCAGCATCAATACCGCGAGCGGGACGCGATCGGGGAAAGATCTTCGAAAAAGAACATACACTGTCCAGGCGCCCAATGCTGGATGAATTGTGAAAAAGTGAGTTCAGTCGAGGGTTTCACAAAGCCAGTTTCGGTGACTCCACGTACTCAACCACACGATAGACAGAACAAATAACATGATGACCTCTGTTCGGGGCGAAAGCGTGTGCGTTCTAGATCAACCGTCTCAGTCAGTCACCATCCGGTCTGTGATAGGCGGCCAGAGCTGTCATTCATCTCGACCAACACGGTGATCACTCACAGAGTCAGGCATATTATGAGTATCAACACCGTGACCGAAGAAACAACAAGGGAGTAGATCGTATATTCACCTGTCAAGAAAAATCAGTAAACAGGAAATCTCGACCCAGGAGGATCGGCAGGGGACTCACTATGCAAATTTGGCAGGAATATGCTCGCGAAGTAGGCCGAAAGACCGAGGACTGCGCCCGCCAGCAGCCCTTGAAACGCTACGAAACGTGTTCACCACGCGGTACATAAGCCACCAAACCACACCACACGTCGAATGAAACCCGTGACCATGAGGATTGGAACGCACTGTACAGGGCAAGACGGATGTTCGTGAACAGGTAAGTCATGTCGTATCGAGATCGTGGGATCGTCAAGTATTGCCGGCTCTAGTCTGTGTGGTGCAGTCAAAGTTCGAGGTCAAAGTGAGGCGTAGGCTCAATGGGGACAACAAAGTTGTCCGAAGTCCGGATGTGTGACGGCACAAATCCGTCAGGAATTCCAACCCCGAGCGATCCGATGTGCATACACCACGTGATCTATTCAACACATCACGTGTACATAATAGAGAAAAGTACAAGGGGTTACGTAAGCACCTGGTTCCCAGGTTTTCTCTCAGCACCATATGGCTGAGAGGAAAAATAACTGCGCTGTGAACCAAGTCAACTTGTGTATGTACCTACTGACCAGCCCCCTCTCGCACCTAAGAGGAGTGGGGGTGTGGTCGTCAAGATCAAGTGCTACGTAACGGAAATACACTTCTTGGCCTTGCTTTCGTGTCTATATCATAAAACCCTCGCTTGAAACACAAAAACAACACCCTCGCTGAAGAGAGAAAATCAAAAAAGAGAGCTACACACCCTTCGAAAAGAGGATTTGTAATATACATCTCATTCGAATGTCCTTCTGCCGGAAGCCAACAGGTGAAAATAAAGCCCTCGCATAATAAGTCATTGACGGAAATTGTGGGTTTTTGTCTCACCGCCTGGGTGAAGCCTCTCTAAGGTATCGATCCCGCTTGGCAGGTGGGGGAGGTCCAGCAGCAGGCCTTTTGCTACCACTGTTACCCCGTGTCAGCGAACGGTCCCGCG
>Ga0307515_10016701_pt1 | contig 13423 bp, 4 predicted proteins | sample 17_EM_MG_FD_194513 | JGI IMG/M metagenome (GOLD analysis project Ga0307515, IMG submission 194513) | Populus trichocarpa ectomycorrhiza microbial communities from riparian zone in the Pacific Northwest, United States - 17_EM | ecosystem: Host-associated > Plants > Roots > Unclassified | place...
GATTTGAGTTCAAACAATACAACAATAACTAACAAATTATCAAATAATGGAGAGATTTTACTCGAAGTATAAAATTCATTACTAAAATGTGTTTAATCTTATAACATTACACATTAGTCACAACACAACATAATGTGAGCAAAAACATTCTAAGTGCAAAACTTAAAAATATATGACCATCTAGTTTCAATATAATAGGAAGCATGAAATATTGTTTGTTTAAAACACACGTAAAACAAGAAAAAAAAAGAAAAAAAAAGAAATGTTTTATGAGATATTTTCACATTTAAGCAGTTCTAGAAATAGAAGAATTGAGATTTCAATTCTTCAATCTACCTTTGATCTCTAAGTCTTCAATATTAAAATTGTTAGTCTTAAGTCTACCTTCCCTTAACTCTAATCTCTAACTCTAATCTCTATAGAGTGTGGCTTGACCTCTTTCACTAAGAAAATTTAATAATATTAAATATTCTAATGAATTAAAATTATCATGCAAGTATGTTTTCACATTATTTTAAGCACTGAAATGGCATACATTATGAGTTTTAAAGGGAGTATAAGCTTCATATGAAAGTTAAAGAACTGAATAAATCAGCACTATAAAATCTATCATCATCTTATTCTTAGTTTGGTGAGATTGGTTCTTTGTAGCAGCCTTTATCAATAAATAATCAAACAGTTATATAAACAAAACAAAATGATAAAATCAAATTTAACGGGTCTAAACCCCCCTGAAGGCCAAAAAATCCACGATCTTAAGCAACATTGCTGGCCCTAGCCCTAAAAGGCTCAGCCTTAGGGAAGAATCCAATGCCATGAGCTCAATTTAGGGGAAAAGCCCGTCTCTTATAGGTTCATCTTAGGGGAAGAGCCCGACTTAGCCTAGGGTAAGAGCCCAGCTCCCATGGGCTCTATTACATTTTTGATCTCACTCCACCTACACCTTTAGGTATATAAAAATCCTCTAAGGGCTTACCATATTTTCATCGACATTAATGTTGTGTGAGAGATAATGTATAAAATTCCTTTAAAGGTTCATCATATTTCTATCAGCATTAATGTTATGTAAATGATAATGTATAAAAATCTCCTAATGACTTACCATATTTCTATCTTATTAATACATATGTCAAAGATATATTTCCTTATCAAAACTATCAGAGCAAAATTATACTTTAGCCTTTTCTCTCTATAAAAAGATAAGACTCATGGGCTATAGATAAATCATGAATCCTTCAAGCTTTAGGTTCACAATCTTCATTCTCTACTATATACATATTTTTAGAGAATCTCTTTTGCCTATCAAAATAGACCTTTTGCAGGCATTAGCCACCATCCATTTTGGCCTACCAAACACCAGGTACTACCTACTAGCCATATTGGTCAGGGAGAATAGATCAGATTGCTAGAATCAAGAGATTAACAGATTATCCAACAAATAAGCCTTGTTGTTAAGCTACTTTGGTTCTTTTTAACATCATCATTGACGTCATTTATGAAAAATTGATCAAAAAACCATCAATTTCTTTCTAATAACATTTCCAAGTCATTCCATAGAACACAACTATGACACACCTAGGCTGAACGCATGATGGATCTACTCATTACTGCAAGCACTTCTGTCCATTCTAACTTCCAATAGCTCGACAACCAAGTGTAACCCTTTACCCTGGTTGTGTTGGTCGCTTAGTGGAAAAATTAGGCTTTACCATCTAAGTAAGTTTTAGCACCCACAATAACACCACTCTTCAAAGGATGGATCAAAGGCCTCCTTTTAGCCCAACAAATCACCTCGGGATATATATTCCTATAGGAAGTAAGTTTATTTTTAGATTAAAATAATTGTTTTTTTAGCATATATTTTTTATCTACAAATCTTTAATGGAGGTTTCTAGACTCCTGCACAATCTTTTTGGAAGGGGTTCTTCTTAGTGCAATTGCATAATCTTATTGGAAAGAGTTTTTCCTAGTTTAATAGCTTCACCCTTCTTTATAGCTTGAGATGACCAACCTCAACAAAGAAATAAGACATCGTTTTATAGCCAAATATATACCATCAAGGCTAACTAGAACCTTATAAATTTTTTTTCTAAGAATTGACGTTGACATAGGTCCATCCCCTCTACCCCTTAATTTTCTTTTTTAAGTTTGGGCTTCACCTTGGATTCCCTGCAGCCATTTTGAAATTTTCTAAGGCTCAACCTCCTTGGGTTTTCCTTAGCCTCTTAGAAATATTTCTAAATATAGGCTGACTCTCCTTGGGTTTTCCTCATCACCCTAGAAAGTTTTCTAAGTATAGACATCAACATGGGTTCGTCCCCTCCGTCTCTTAAAAGTTTTACTAAGTACGGACTCTTCCTCCATGAGTTTCTCCACCTATTAGAAAAAATTTCTTGGCATATGTTCCTTCATGGTTCCCATTTACATACTTAGAATTTTTTTCAACCATGGTGTATGTTCTACATATGGGTTCTTTGGTATATTACCCGAGGTTTCCACCCCATTTCTGAAACAAAGAAAATTCAACAAACTTGTTGTATCGAGCATTTTTACTAAGTCTTTGCTTATAAAACATCACCAAGACTTGGAGCACTATTGATAAACACAAGTTTAACAAGCCTAAAAAACCCTCATAAAGGCCTAAAAATCCATGGTATTAGGCAACGTGCCCGGGCCTAACCCTAATGGGCTTAGTCCTAGGAAAGAACTCAACTCTATGGACTCAACCTAGGGGAAAAACTCAGCTTTCATAGGCTTATTCTAGGGAAAGAGCCCAGATCTCATAGGCTCAGTCTAGGGAAAGAGCCTAGCTCTCATGGACTCAGTCTAGGAAAAAGCCCAGCCCTTATAGACTCAACTATATTTTGGATCTTACTCTCCCTATAACTTTAGGTGTTTAAAAGTCCTCTAAGGGCCTACAATATTTCCATCGACATTAATGTTGTGTCAGTGATAGTGTATAAAAGTCATATAAGGGCCTACTATATTTTCATTAATATTAATATTGTGTAAGGGATAATGTATAAAAATCTCACAATGGCCTACCATATTTCCATCTTATTAATACATATGACAAGAATATTTTTCCTCATCAAAACTATTAGGGAAAAATTATACTTTAGCCTTTACTCTCCATAAAAAGACAAGATTCATGGACTATAGATAAACCATGAATCCTTCAAGCTCCAGGTTCACAATCTTCATTCTCTACTGTATATATATTTTCAGAGCATCTCTCTTTCAAATATAATTGTCTTCTATCTCTAAAAAAAATATTTACCTAAGCATCTGAGAGTTCCTAAATCTATAAAAAAAGATTTTTTACAAGTACCAACTACCATTCACTTTGACCTACCAAACGCCAAGTACCGACTACCAGCCACCTTAGCTAGAGAGAATGGATTAGATTACTAGAATTAAGAGATTAACCGATTATCAAATACATAAGCTTGCTCCTCAGCTACTTGAATTTTTTGGGACATCATCACAAAATAAAATCAGAACTTAAATCTCCAAAGAAAGAGTCATTAAAGAAACCCATAACATTTGAGTTTATATATACATATGGTCCTATCAAAAGAGAAGAGGAAATGAGAAACCAAATCATAATATGACTTCAAGGGTACTAGGATTTTCCTGGTATAACTGTGTGATTAGAGGTTTTTATTTTATTTTTATTTTTATTTTTTTTAACAACATGATCTAAAAATCTGATATGCAAGAGGCCAATCCTAACTACATTAACAGGTAATATAAATAGCCCAAGAAAGAAAATCTAAAGGACCATAAAATATAGTAAAGCCCAAGAAACAATAAACAAAATCAAAATTATAAAGCTTAAAGCAATGGGTAATACATGAATCAATAACGGGCAGAAAACTTGAGCACGACTAGGAGCCTAGGACCTTAACAATTGGTCATTGTTGAGACCACCAAAATTAATTATGACCTTTCTCTCCTTTTAAGGAATTGATTTTTATAGCACGATAGTGAAAGCCAGGTTGAATCCAAGGGAAATTGTTCTAATTTTTCTTATGAGAAACTGAAATAAAGATTAGGGATTAATAATAAAACTAAAGAAAATTAAAATTCTAAAAAAAAACATAAAAGATAATTCAGTGTTTATATGCTTGATTCAAAGATGTCCAATGAATTAGATTAATCATCGAAGTAAAATAAATATTCTTTTAATTCAAGCAAATACTTAAATTCCTTTAAGTAAGGAAGATAAAAAAAAGATTAAATTAATTAGAAAAAGTACATAATTAATTCCTTAACTTCAATCAAATTAAGCATTGAAAAAAAAAAATTTATATGCGGTGATAAAAGCTTTAAAAGAGAAAAACAATCAAGTATTCCAAACTATCGTTAAAAAGATTAATAATTTTTACTTGTCTTATTCTTTTAACCTAAAAGTTAAGTCAACGAAATTTATTTATTTTTCTTCCTTCTTGATCCAAATCAACAATTACAGATTGAATATTTACAAAAAAAAAAAAGCATGCCTACCGCAGAAACCATTCAAAAGGCTTGAATGAAAACAATAGCTTACGCAGCAAATCCAGGGAAAATAAGTACTTGAATGTCAAGAAATAAAGTTGAAAATATCTCTTCTCACAATCTAAAACAATAATGGAACAAAACTACTGTGAACCGAAAGCCAAATTTTAGTTCATAGCTGCTGGAAAATTGAAGAACAAAGAAGGAAAAAATGCTGTAGAGATGCCCTTTTTTTGCCACTTGCTTTTTTTATTCTCTCCCCTGGCTACTATGTTTCTTTAGGATTCTTAGACTAATTAGGAGTCCTTATGCTACTTAATTTCTTTATTATTTATCTAGTCATTAAGGATGGTTAAATTCCTAATAATTTGTGTTGAAAGTAGACTTTATATTTTGTTTCTGACTTGATTTCTTGCAATACCCGACCATTCCAGCTTTATTCTTTCATTCATGGTATGTTAGAAGTTTTATCTCCACTCTTTTTAGACCATAAGGCTTACCATTTCTAAGTCAGAATCTCAACCTTAACCAGATGCTCAACATCTATACAAAAGGAAAAACATTTGCATTAATAACAACTATTTTATGAAGTCTTTAAACTTTGTCGATTCTTTTAAGATAATCCCTAATATTCAGTTATGCTTAAAACATAATAGAAAAGACATATTGTACAAGGAATGAAAATATATTTATTTTATGATTATCAATAATCCAAATGATTTATTAGAGAAAATTAAAGCAAAACCCAATCTCAATTTATCAAACCATCTTTTTTTAAAGCACACTAGTTTTTTGACCCGCACTACGACACGAGTTAAATCATATTTTTTTAGCCTTAAAAAGTATAAAAATATTAGAAAGTAAAAAATTTGATCTATGCCCAATAAAAAAACTTTTAAAATACTAAAATATTAACATATTTTTTAAACCCAACAATATTAAATAATATTGTTTTTATTGTTTTATAAAATAAAAAAAATTAAATTAATTTAAATAAACTCAAATCAACCTACTACCCTGAACTTATCGGGTCGCCTGTTGTTGAGTTTAAAAACTATGCCCCTTCAGCGCTGTCCCAATTTTCCCTTTCTACTTTATTCTCACCGACGACTTCTTAAATTTATATTCCTGACCCATAATCATAAACATCTTTCGCCAGCAGACCCTCCTTTTCTCTACAGGCGCGTTTCTTTTCATGTACTTGAAAATCTTGTACACAAATCAGTCCATTTTGACACTGCTGGGTTTCCTTTTTCTTTTTTCATTTTGTTGATTGCAGAGAGGAAAAGGGCTCTGCTTTTTAGATCTGATTCAAATTCTACCATCTATTCATCCATCGATGCGCTGAAAGAATCTCCATTATCTTGTCTCCCACTTAGGACTTAATAAGATGGGAATCTTCTTTTCTAAAATGTTCTCCTCAGTATTTGGCAACAAAGAGGCTCGGATCCTTGTTCTTGGTCTTGACAATGCTGGCAAAACTACAATTCTCTGTATGTTGTTCTTTTTTTGTGGATTCTAAGTGACACCCTTTTGTTTTTTAGTGATTTTGAGTAACGGGTAGTTATTAAATTTTGATAATTTTTCGTGTGTTTTGATTTTGCTTTTTGATGCAGATCGGCTTCAGATGGGTGAAGTTGTATCCACTATTCCAAGTTAGTGTAATTTCATTAGAATTTGATGTTTGTTTGGTTGATGAGAGTATGAATCCTAAATTGACATAATTTATGAGATGAGATGTGATGTGTTGTTTTATGGTTTGTCTACGACCCAATTGCATTGGCTTCAGTTACATTGAGGATTTATCCTTCAATGACTTAGCTAATGGATGAACTTAGATATTGGAATTGCATTTTTATTTTAAAATGCTGTCACTTTTTGCTGTAATGGGGTTGAGTAATTTGTTACTCTGTTCATAATTAGTAACTGAATTTTTTGTTTTCCTAATACAGCAATTGGATTTAATGTCGAAACAGTTCAGTACAACAATATCAAATTTCAAGTTTGGGATCTCGGTAAGCCTATTTATTTCCCTTGATCTGTAAACCAGTGCTATATTTTACATTCATTGCAACCGTAGCTTCTATGGGTGGAGTATGTGAATCTTTGCTGATTACTGATTGCTCAGTGTAAGAAAAGTTGGAAGTGGCACTTTCTATTACCAACAAAAGAATGGAGATTTTAGGCTTGTTGTATTGTGAATAAATTTGCTTTATTTATTTTTTGGTGGTTGAGGCAGTGTATGGAATCTTCATGGGGGGGGGGGCACAGGTTTTGATGTTGATATACCCCTTTATGTGACTTCCATGTCTCTAGGACTTCCATTATTTACATGCTTTATATACCATGGAGAACCAATTTGAAGGGAACTTCCTGGTTGGAATGGAAAAGTGTAAACAGAATACATGTAAGACTAGTAAGATTTTGATGGTTTACTTTCTATCTTTTGCTGCTTTCCCTAGAATTGTGAAATTGCAAGGATACTTTTCTGGTTGGAATCGAAATAGTGAGAACCTGCACCCTTGCTTGAGCTGTAAGAAAAAAGCGAATACATGTCAATGTCCCATTATCATTTGAGCTGGACTTTTTATTGACACACATACCAACTTTCTTTGAGAAGATTAATTGTTCCCACACCATCTAATTATTGTTTTCCACCAGCTAGTCCATTATTCCCACACCATCTGTCATCGTTTCAGTGGTTATTCGTAAGCAAATGTGGAGTTACAAAAAACTTTGTTTCATTAAGTCTTGCATGATAAAAAATGCGTGTTAATTTCTTGCCCTGATTGCATTTATGTTATTTGTGGTACAGGTGGGCAGACAAGCATCAGGTAACTTGCCTCTTCCTTCTACTTCTTTTTTCACAAATAACTCTGCTTTATATTGGTAGGGAACTATAACATGAGTTGCCTTGTGATATATACTATTTTTTATTTGGTTTAATGGCTGTGCAATGTTGGAATCAAAAGCCTATGATATATGATGTGATTCATTATATTCTTTATAGAACTAGTATCTGCATATGTACTCAATTGTTGTTTCTCCACAAATAATAAACAAAAAACTTGTAATGAATTATTGCTTCATTAAAATATTCTTTCATGGGTTTTTTGACTATCAACATTTCCTTCATCACAAAATATATTTGAACTACTGGCATTTTTCTATTCGTTGATATTTTACAGACTCAATGCATGTCTAAATACTATCCGAACAGTTGATTTTTTCTACTCGAATAGTTTTTGCTCTATTTCAAGAGGAAATCTTTGAGTGATGACTTGTTGTACATAATTACATGTGTAAAAGATTAAGAATGATATTATCACATGCTTTTATGATCATTGATTATCACTTCTGCCTTGTTTTCCACAACTTGTACATGGTATACGTTGATTGATTGTGAGATAATGGGTTATTTGATCAATTTCACAAACTCCCTGGCTGCTTATGTTTGCAACAGACCATACTGGAGATGCTATTTTCCCAACACACAAGCCATTATTTATGTTGTCGATTCAAGTGATACTGACAGGCTCGTGATAGCTAAAGATGAGTTTCATGCAATCTTAGAGGTACTGTTATCCCTATTTTGTGCTCACATCTGAGTAGTTGACAAAGTTAGTGTTATTGGTACATCCTATACCTAAACCCTTGGCACACATGATGTAAAGATTGTGAAGCCTTAGTGGACCAAAAATGGCCTGGCCTTTAGTAATAAATGATGATATGATATCATAGTAGCTTAACAAAATCAGCCTATCTTGAAATTGAACTGTGGAAGCATATCCATGTAGCCACCCTTAACTAGTTTGGGATTGTGGTGTACTTGAGATGCCTTGAGGGTTATAAAGTGGGAATGAAACTGCATTTAATTTTCATTTTCATTCCCACGTAATTTGTTTTTCAACCAAACACCTACAAATAGGAATACAACTTTCATTCCCATTCCTGTCATTCCTTTCCTTGTTACTGAACAACATCTTAGTGTTCTTGCATGCATGCATGCTTCCTATATAATGTAAATTTAGGCAACTCAACTCTCTGCTTTTAGATATTTAGTTGTCTTTGATGTTAAGGTACATTTTCATTCATTTAGTGTAATCTTATAGAGCAAGCTTACATATTTGATTGTTTGGCAGGAGGAAGAGTTAAGAGGTGCTGTTGTTCTTATCTATGCAAACAAGCAGGTTTGTGTTGTTTAGTTATTTCATTTTTAATAAACATATGGCAGAAACAAGACTTAGTTCTAATGATACTTGCAAAATCAAATGAAAAAGCTTTATTGGATGTGAAAACAATAGGTCTAACATTTTTATGATGTGGTCAAGGAAAGATGCTCCCTTTATCAAGCTTCATATCCATACATAAATTTCACATTAAATATTTCTATCAAATCAGGCTTTTGCTCTCTCTTCTCTGTTCTTTATTTTTATTTTCTTCTTTCTTTTGGCTTATACAGGATCTTCCTGGTGCACTTGATGATGCGGCTGTGACTGAGGCTTTGGAGTTGCACAAGATTAAGAATCGACAATGGGCGATTTTTAAAACTTCTGCCATTAAAGGAGAAGGTCTTTTTGAAGGTTTGGACTGGTAAGTTAAGTTACAAATGGATTGGAATGAATTTCTGGCATTGGTTTTGAAGATGCCGAGAATTATAGCTTAGGCGTTCCATAGAATTCATTTGTACAAATGTGCTTAGAAAATTCTAAACTTCTGAATACTTATCCCATTAGTCTCCTTTACTTTGGAAACCATTCCCTTTGACTCACCGACTCACCTTTTTTTCAAATAACCAGTCCCCAAATTCTTTATTATCCAAGTGTTAGGTAAGTCAAAATAAATGATTTAACTCCTAAGCTTCCTATCTTTAGAGCCCAGATCCAATTTCACCAAATGGAACTTGTCCTCTTTTCTGAATACACCATAGGAACGAACTTAAGGAGAAATAGTTTCGTTGGATCATTGAAAACATTAGAAGCATTCAATTCAATCTTTATGTTCAATGCTCGAATAGAATGCTTCAATGGGAAGTCTATATCCATCACTGTCTGCCAAATTGTTTCAAAAAACAAAATCATCTACTAGAAAACAAAACCCCGGAGGCTCAAAATGCTTCAGTAATAAATGTGAGAAGGAAAGAGCAGCAGCAGTTTCTATAACTATCTCTGCCTCTCGGAAGAAATTTTGATATCTACAAAATCTAGGAACTGATGGCGCACCTGGTTCTATTAATGCAGATATTAAATTCTGAATGCTTCACAGTTTTGTTTTCTCCTGCTATTTTATTTTTGTTAGAAGCCTGATGGAGAGTCATGTGTTATTGTAGGTTGAGTAATACACTTAAGTCTGGAGGTGGCTAACTCTTTTAGAGAAGAATGGGAAGCTCGCTGTTGTTTCTCTGAGCAAGAATCTATAAAGTGTGACCATGATTAGTTGGTTTGGCTGTTAAAGAAATTCATTCATGGCTGCAGTTATGCCGTTTGACCTTCACTGATTTTTCTCACCATTACACTTGTAAAATTTTCATCAAAGAAGAACCAATTAGCTTGTTTGATGTTATGTTACATTCCATTTCTTTGCCACTATTTGCTGTGTAGTTTATCCAATTCGTTTTTGCCCCACCATGTACTGTATTGTTTGAAAATGATAGCGATGTTTCAATTTTGTTAATTCCATTGTTTTATACTCGTCACTCATCCAAACCCTTTTTGGTGGACTAGGCGGTGGACTCTTGTAACTGGAACGAACCTTTTCAATATAAGTTTTATAATATCAAGACATTTTGCCACTGTATCAAAAGATGTGAGCTTTAAGCTAAACCCAGTTGAAAAAACGTTGAACTAAACTGACCCGGAAAATGGAAATGAGAATGCGAGTGCTGTACAAGTTGGCATGTGAATACATTCGTTCTGGCCCAACTGGACGGCTCTCGTTGTTATGTTTTGTTGGCTAGTTAGTTTAGATTTTACTGTATCATTGACTCGTGTTCCGCTGTAGGTTGAGTGGATTAGATTTTTCAGGTCAAATTTTTCTTGAGTAAAAAACAATATTTAAAAGTTGATAATAATTTTTATCTAGTGGAATTTTTTTTTTAATAGTATAGAGGTTGACTGAATATGACTCAATTGACTTTGCGGATTAAAAGTAACTCGGATGATATTTAAAAACTTAGACTGACCTATTTTTTTTCTTTTAAAATGATATTTTATTTTAATATTAAAATAAAAACATATTATATTGATTTGAATCAATTTGGATTAATATGGTAAATTTGTGATCTAAGTTATGAGATTATGATAACTCCATAGAAAGCAAATTAAAATAAATTATGAAGCATAATTCCCAATTGAATGATAAAATTAAAAAAAAAAGATCTAAAAAAGCGACCCGAGTTAACCTGTAAAACTTGTGATCCAATTTATAAGACCGAGATAACTCTATAGCAAGCAAATCAAAATAAATTACAAAATCAAATTTTCAATTAGCCTAATATTGAATGATGAGATAAAAAAAAACATAAAAACAATTCAAGTTAATCCGTCAAATCCACGACCTGGGTCATGAGAATAATCACATAAGAAGAAAAAAAATTACCTAATTTAACCCGTGTTAATCTGTTAAATCCATGACTTTGGTCATGTTATTGAGATAACACCATAGAGAGCAGATAAAAAAATTGATAAAACTCAATTTTCAATGGACCCTGTCAGATCCAATGTTGAATGATAAAATTTATAAAAAAATAAATTAAAAAAATAACAAAAAAAAAGAGCCAAATCAACCCGGGTTAACTCGTTAACACTATTCTCAGGTCATGACGCCAAGATAACCTAATAAAAAACAAATCAAAATAAATAATAAAATCTAATTCTCAATCAAATTCAACATTAAATTGAATCAGAAAAGGGAATCTTCGTTATATCAGAACTTACAGTTCTGCTGCAACTGCAGAATGTATTGTTGAAGATGAGGTGCAGAGGATGTTTTTGCTTTGGGTTTTGGGAATGCTGAGGACTTGACAGTTTTGACAGCAGACATTAGAAGCCAGGTGGATATATAGGAAGATTGCAGATCGGAATGCAGCCCAATAATTCCAATTTGCAGTATAACTTGGTGATTTATCAATGAAGATTTTATTCTGGAATAGTTGTGGGTTGGGTATGTCTGCTAAGAGGGCCTCTATTAGGAATACAACAACGCATAATGATATTGAAGTGTGTTTCTTGCTTGAAACCAAGAGGTCAATATGCCCTGATAGATTTGTTTAATTGTGCATTATGGTTGATGCTGTTTATTCAAGTGCCTTTTCTTGGACAGTGAAGCTCATTTAGTTTTGCTTGACAGTACTATGTGATCGGAAAAAAGACTTTGCTCAGTCACTTGAGTGCCATTTTCTTTATGCTGATAATTGCAACATGCAATTAGGCTGTGCATACCTCGGAGCCACAGGCTTACAGAACGTATTCTGGTCTGTCCATAGCGTGGCATCAACAGCTGTAAGAGAACGTATTCGTTCGGATGACCGAAGAAAGGCTCCAGCATTTGCCAGTCTGAGCTTCCAATTCTAGTAATAGGCTGTTCTTTGACCAAACAAAAAGAAAAAAGCTCACATTCCATATGCTCTGTCACCATTAAAGAAATTCTATTTTTGTTCATGAGAAGCAGAACTACCATGTGAGAATCGTGAGATAGATGTTCAACACTGATTGTTCTCAGATGGGATAATTTCATGTGATGTAGATGTGAGTCTTGTAAAAGGCACGCAAATCATACCCTTTTAACTTCCTTGCGTGGGAAGGTTCTTGTGCTCAATATTAAACAAATTTGCATGGGGTCATTTGATTATCTAACGTAGACCGTGACTTCCATGCTGGACCACTCCATGAGAATCCATGAATATTATCACATCTTCCATGTCATTCATGGCAGAGTAACATCACTTCCACGTTTAAAACAATATTAAGCTTTGTCAAAGGATGGTAGGTTAGATTGGTTAAAAGATTTCATAGCATCCTCAACTTTTTGGTTAAGATTTTTTATTGCTATGTCACGTATCTTCTATACATGATCAACATGGAGAAATTTATTGAAAAAAATCTATTATTTACTAAAAAATAATTCACGATTGTTAAGTTAAGATTTTTGTTCTTCTCCTCTAATCTTTTATCCCTTATTTTAACTCAAAATTTCTTATTGAGATAACTATATATTTTACTTTGTAATATATGTTACAGAATAATATAAATTATATCTTGAGATCTCACCTAACAACGTAAACTACATTGAGTTGAGTTGGTTCTTTAACATGGTATATATCAAAACCTTGATAATTATGCGGTTAAGTGTTCAAATCTCAATATTTTTATTTATTTAATAAAAATAAAATATAAAATAATATCAAACCATACAAGTTTTACCTCAGGATATACTAAAGAAGATTCCGATGGGCTGGACAAGTAAAACAATTTGTCACTACTGCGTAATGAGTTATCATGTCACTATCAATTTTCTACAAAGCTAGATGACATCGTTTTATATAATCCCTGACTAAATAGTTGCGGGTTGAAGTTTCTCCTTTTATGTGCTTATATCTAATTTCAATTATATTCTTATTTCTTGAAGACTTATCCAAGGTCTTTGCGTAAACACAACGTTCATACCTTAAGTGGTATCTTTGCGATCCAAATTCCTTTTACTAGGAGACATTAATTTGTAAATCTTGTCTTGAACCACGTCATCATTTCTGTTCTTCATCATCGAGCAAGAAGGAAACAAACAAGTTATATAATTTCACTATTTCGGTCGTTATACCTTCTGTAGATAAAAACAAACAATACATCAATTGAAGAAAAAATATTGTAAAACTCGAAATTTTATCGTTTATCCGTGAACATTCATTCTTTATTTATTATTATTATTT
>Ga0307515_10016702_pt1 | contig 13423 bp, 19 predicted proteins | sample 17_EM_MG_FD_194513 | JGI IMG/M metagenome (GOLD analysis project Ga0307515, IMG submission 194513) | Populus trichocarpa ectomycorrhiza microbial communities from riparian zone in the Pacific Northwest, United States - 17_EM | ecosystem: Host-associated > Plants > Roots > Unclassified | place...
ATTCCAGTTACACCACGTACTTGTTGGGGTCGGTCCAGATTTCTTCCAGTTTGTGAGAAAACGCGCTGAACAATTCCTGAAGCGAGAGGTCTTGTCCACGGTAGACCGTGGCCATGGTGGTTCGCGCTGCAATCACGGATCATCTCTTCCACCGGAAGTCCGTGATCCACCTCCCACAGTCATCCCGTTCCCGCATTATTTAACACGTAATTGCAAAGTAAGTCTGTGGTCACGGACAAAAACGCGAGTCTGTACGAGATTAAATAAACGATAACTACGAAACCACGCGGACACCTATCAGATACCTGTCACCGTAGACAGTCTCACTGAAGCGGGTCATGTGGAAACGACGGACAAGCCGGTAGGCTTCGGACGGGGTCGAGCACCGAACCAGGTGCCTCGAAGTAAGGGAGAACTTTTCGCTGCAGCGTGGCGTTAGGCGAAAATCAAAGCATATTGCGCATCCAAAACTCACGGCTCAATTTTGATGATGGTCTCCTGGTCGCTCGTTTCAGATAAACGGAATGCCCTCAGATAGTTTCTCAAACCATCTGGGGGTAATTTTCCGGGGAGACCCCACATGACCACATTCTTCCCATTCCCGGAAGTCCCGCCGTTGGGCCCATTTCCGTCGAGGAGTCCTTTGTTTGTGGCTTCATTGCGGCCGGCTGAGCCCCGTGTTCTCCCAACGGGAAAAGGGTTCGGAACAGCCGTGGCACGAAGCTGGAGGGATGACATTGTCGCCTTGTTCAGTATCCGCACGTTGCGGGGGATAGAACTTGGGGAGGATAGTGCCAAATAGGCGGTCCCGGTCGGCCGAAAACGATCGTAATCCATGAATACTGGAACAAAAGGGTGTGTGTAAGGTATTAGAGCTGTTACGAAAGTCGACTGACTCACCTCCGGCAACATTTTCAAGGTTCTGTGTCTGCACCAGCCTCCGAACATCATTTGGTAACGCTGTTTTTGGTAGACCGGTCACTTGTATGTGCGAAAACGGTAACGACGCTGTATATCGCATGAGCAAAGAGGTTCCACACCCAGAAACGATGGAAAAATACCACTCGAACGAGCACCTACGCCTGTGAAGACCTGTTTTACTGGACGCGTCCAACGCATCCTTGAAGAGCTGACGGAACGGTCGGTAACTTCCGAGATCACTCTTACCTCGCAAAAATGAGGCAGAAGAGAACCAAGGCGTATCGGAAACTGATGGCCATGTACTCGATGTCTTTCGGGTTCAGGCAGCCGTATCAAATACTTGGTCAGACCACTCTCTTCGATTATTTTTATTCCCAACTTAAGGTTGTAGTCGACTCGGAGATGTGTAAAACCGCGCATAATGGTAACATGGACCTGCGCAACCTGCTGGCCACCGTTTTGCAGGGGACAGTTAAGCCGAGTGCGTTTTATCTCCTCAGTTTTTCCATCCGCATCCGACTGAACAGGTCTTGCCAAGTCAAGTGATAACCCAATGCTGCATTCACGAACTGTATCTCCAAGGGAAAGCTATCCAACCTGTGGTGGACCTCGCCAAGGATTTCGAACGAAGAAAATGCAACCATAGGGAGGCTATCCCTGGAGACGCATGCCTGAAAGATGTCATCGGTAACTTTATTATGCCATCCGTACTCCGCAAGCTCAGCCCAATTCCGAACAGGCGAGACGAATAAACACCGCTACGTGGTTGCCACACAATCTCAGCCTCTGCGTTCGTCGCTACGTGAAATCCCTGCCGTACCCGTCGTCCATGTTAATCGTTCGGTGATGATTCTCGAACCGCCCAGCGATGCGACATTGAAAGCCAAGGAAAAAGTGAGCCAAATGCGTCTGGCCCACAATTTTTACCGTTGATCGCTTTTGCAAAGGCGGATCAGGCTGCGCTTCGACCTACTGAATCCGAGTTAGCCAAACTCCCCATCTCCGCTCAGCAAGCCGAACCCCCGAAGAGGAAGAGGGGGCCAAAGGGCCCGAACCCTCTCAGCGTTAAAAAGAAGAAATCTGCTGTTCCACTACCCGTCCAACAAGAATCCAAGAAATCGATGCCTATTGGTTCTAAACGAAAACGTGGAGATGAACGGGACGGCGTTGAGGCATCTGCTGAATCTGCCGGAGTCAGCCAAGCTCCCGGAAGTGGACATAAACGGAAGAGGAGGCGGAAAATGAAAACCAACCCCCCGCCGGCCACGATGGGTTATGACCCATGACTGAACCTCAGATGTATTCTTAACACCATGCGCAGTTACAACTTTCATCCTGCTGATGCCTTCTGGGATCGAGAAACGCAAGAAGGGGTAAACCCTACAGTGCCCCGTGGCTCAGTTGGCTAGAGCGTGTGACTGTTATCTGATGGCATCACAAGGTCGAGAGTTCAAGCCTCTCCGGGGCAGTGTTTTTTTACCCAGCCCCCTCCGAGGTTTGTATGGGTGTGACCGATGATGGTTGTTGAAAGTGAACTACGCGGACTAGTTTGAAGTTTTCTCCCACCATGCAGGCTGAATTCCAGCAGTTCACCGCGTTGCTGCAATCGCTCAACCTGACTACCGGGTTATTCAAGCCGACACCTGCCCCTCCTTTGCTTTCTGCCCTCGGGAACGGTTCTGCGTTCGACCCCTTTGGAATTCTAGGCAACACTTCCATCGCTTCTGCTGATCCTCTAGATTTCAACGTTCAAGGCAACTGCAGTCCAGAACCCTACTCAGCGCCACCAATTACCGACCAGGAATTTCTGCCATTCGACTCTGCAAAGGCTGCAATATTCCGGTATCGACAACAGCAGTCCGTGAACCTTGGATCCTGGTTGGTGATGAGTTTGTACCCTTTTGTCGTAGCCGATTCAACCTCCTCCAACAGGTTCGTTCACGAAGACTGGATGTCGCCGTCCCTGTTCTCGTGTGCTTCTGGCCCTAAAGTCTCCGAGCTGGATATTGCGTACGGTTGGGGCTCTGCAGAAGGTGCTCGCTCTGTTCTCGAACGTCATTGGGACACCTGGATCACCCAATCCGATATGGACTACCTTGCGGGAATCGGGATTAACACTGTACGACTACCAATCGGGTACTGGAACCTTGGGCCCGAATACTGCAGGGGCACGGACTACGACCAAGTTTCATCTGTCTACCAAAACTCTTGGCCAAGAGTCAAACGGGCGATAAATATGGCCGGAAAATCTGGGCTAGGCGTTCTTGTGGATCTGCATGGGGCCATCGGGAGCCAGAACGGACAAGGACATTCCGGGATATCTAACGGCGCAACCGGCTTGTTCCAGTCCCAGTCCAACATGGACCGCACCGTCAACGTTCTAACGTTTCTCATGAGGGAGTTCGCGCCGGTCACGAACGTGGTCGGCATCCAGATGCTCAACGAACCTAAGGATGTGCCGGAACTCATCCCATTCTGTACGTCGGGCATACATCTGAGATACGATCAGGTTGTTCACACAGACAAACAGACGAAAGAGTTATCACGGAGATGAGGGAAGCTTCGCCGCATGGAGGCACCTTTCCTTTGTACCTACACGACGGGTTCAACCTTTGGAAATTCAGCGACTTCGTTCACGGACGACAAGACTTCGTTGTGCAGGACTACCATTCGTACTATGTATTCACCCCGTCGGACGCTTCTACACCCGCCTCCAAGCATTCCGAGAACGTTGAAAACGGAATTTTTCAGACGCTAATGGACGCTTCTGGGAATCAACGCCGGAACCTCGTCATCGATGAATGGTCTTGCGCTCTTACAACCCAAAGTCTGTCTCCCGAGAGAGATCCTGATGAGGCACGCAGGAGGTTCTGTACCGGTCAGATGGGCGTTTACGCGACCGCAGCGGCGGGGTGGAGTTTTTGGGGTATGATCTTCCTTGAGTAGGTTTTCTAGAGACTGACGGAGGGTGCGATCAGCGTACAAGAAGGAGGATTGTGATCAAGATCCCGGGTGGTGTTTCAGAGCTGCCGTCGGGAGAGCTCTCCCGCCAACCTTCTTCTCGTATGGTCAAACTTCGAAGACAACACTCTCAACGGACGATATCGAATCCCTCTTTCCGGATAACCGCCTACCCGTCGCGACTGGTCTGATGGCAAGGATCAAATCTGCAACGGAACCCTTGTGGCCTAAGAGTCACAAACGCGAGCTACCTGTGTATCGCCCAAGTTTCCACCCGTTCGACGTCTTTTACCATCTCGTCATGTCGGAGAGGAAACGGGACGAGCCACCAATCAACCCCTCTGCAGCTGATACGGTCACTACCAAAGGTCATTCTGACGGACTAATGACCGCCAAGATTTTCGCCCTCATGGATTTCTCCAAGCTTGGGTTCATCGATCAGTACGTGGGTGACAGCATTGCAGCCTTGGGACCGAATGTAGTCGACGTGGGGTCTCAACAAACATATAGAGACGCCTTCTTGCGAGGTTTAGCGGAGGGTGAAGCAAATGTCAAAACTATGTTGCAGGCTTAGTCTACTGGAATGCATGGTACCAAATTCATGATACTTTTTCAACCTTCGTTTGCACCGCCCGATACTGTCCAGCGCCTGAGAAGAAGATGAGAATAATCAGAGATGAATTTACGGCAAAGAGCATCAGGGACGAAGTGTTCGTAGAAGGGAATACGTTCCACGAGTATTCGACGGCGACCAAAAGTAGGATCCTAGATTATACACTTAGCAATAGCTTGACGGGAAATAAAAGCAACAAACTGTAAGAGGAAGAACGTGGCCTGTCGTTTCCACCCGGAAATTTGCCTCGGTTCCAGCAACGACCTCCACGTAAGGAGAGGCAGCTGTTGGGCGTACCACGAGTAAAACTGGTAATGCAGAGATCGTGCACAAGTAATTCCAGCAAGGTTGCACGTAAGTAAAATAAAAATTATGGCTACATTGCAACGTCAGTGGTGATACATGTCAACCCTCGAGAAAGACTCACTATCGGATGTCATAGGTAATGCTGTGGGAGGTTTTGCAGGGTACTTGATCGCCTTAATGATCGTAACGAATGAACCGCGGAGATCGGCGAACCACCGGTTCAAGAGGAAAATAATGAGGATCGTGAAGTGAATAGCAAGCAGTCCTTTTGCAAATGGTTTGCTTAAGAAGGTCTCTTCTGGAACAAAGCGCCAGTTGACGGTCCATTTGTACAGGAACACCCGTGAGAAATCGAAGGCACCGGTAAGGTACTCCCGAGGATATTCTCGTAAGAATGGGAGACCGAGAAGGCCCTGCAAGGCAACGATGGTCGCCACATGTCCGATAGTTACAAGTAGACCCCTCTTCTTGCACGTCACCACAGCGATACCGGGAAGGTAGAGCATATTCGACATCTTCACAGATAGAGCACCACTGGACCGCACGTTAGTCCCTCCCGAGGGCCAAAGTGTAGTTATACTTGGCGGAACTCACGCGTAAAGGATTGTCCCAATCTCGAGAAACCCGCTGCAATAGGCGAGGATGGAGGCTTGAACGCTGACAGCTGCCCAGCAGTCATTGAATAGTCGTAGACCGTATATCGAATGGAGCCTCTTGCTCAGTGGCAGTAAAAGCAACAGCCAGTTTGGGGCCGCGGCCTTCCTGTAAATAGCAGACGTGAGGGCAACCGAGACCAAATAGAGTCCGCCGTAGATGTGTTGGGCGAGGCGAATGTTTCTTCCGGAATCCGTTATCACATACAGAAACCGGTGTATGTATACGTGACCAGCCGGGTACCTGTGAAGCGTGAGTGACTGTCGTATTTTGTTCACCCCACCGCGACAAACACTCACACAATGGGCCCAGTCGGACCGTCGATCAGCGAGTAATTTCGTTCACCCCCAAGATACTGTTCGATGTGGTACATATATGTCTCCCAGTCGATCTCTGTGTCTGTGAAAACGCGTTCATTTTCGTGTCCCGGTTGCCGAAAGCAAAGCAAAAGGTGTCTGACATCGTACGAAGTGGATCGTGAGCTGTGTTAAAAGTGTGTCTCCTAGAAGTACGAGAAGAGCTGTGTACCAGTAATATGAGGGGTCAAACAGCAGCTTCTGACCGAGCCTTTGGAGTCTCCGGGCAGTCGTCACGGGCATCGTGGTCGGTGACGAAGACGTGTGTGATCGACATTCACCTCATTCACCTGCGTCTATCTCGTCAACTCGGCTTGATCTCACCACCAAAGCGTTCAGACTTTTCTTCCTCGCTGTGGTCATCGACGACGAGGCGGATGCACCCTGTTGTTCGCAGCTCACAATGGCAGTCCAGCGAGTCACGGTGACGTACGACGCGTCCCCGAACCTACAGGCTCAAACCGATCTCTGGGACCAGCTCCGGTCCGCCATCGCTGCACAGCTACCCCTCCGAAATCTCCACTGGAAATCAGCATCTCGGTCTTCGATAAGAACAGTCCAAGAGCTTCCTATCAATCTCGTTTCATTTGACAGTGTGCCTGGAGAGCACGCCTCGCAGATTCCAGGGAGTTGGTTGGAGAGACCGTTGTTGAACTTCTATGTATTGACGTGTGATGTACGTTCCATATCTTGCATACAATGCGGCACTGGGACACTGAAGACCCCCTGCTAGGATGTTGAAGCGTACAAATTGACCGTCCGCAAGCAAATCAAAGATTGGTACAGTCAAGCAACGCAGCGGAGAAATCAGGAGTGGATAATTGTCCACCTTGTGTCGCCCGATGTACGAGCGTCAGGAGGGACATTTTTAAAGATGAAGGGAACAGTCTTGGATAAAATCCGTGCGGACTATAACGCTGAAAAGCGAGACAGGTCCGCATTCCTACAAATCACTTACAGCCACGAACCTGAAACCGTTTTTGTAGATGTGTACAGCTTTCGTGGTCTCCCGGAAAGGACAATCCAACCACTTGGGTTGACTTCAGCTCCAAGTTGAAGGACGGACTGTTAAGTGCATTCGATACTGTTGTCACGCTTCGGGAAGAGGAAGTCAAACGGTCCGAAGGCCAGAGGCAAATGCCTGGGTGGAATTTCTGCACGTTTTTTGTTCTCAAGGTAAGGTTTTGCGTCAGCTGCCACTCCCACTCGGCTCACGATTTCCCAGGAAAGCCTCGCCTTCTTGTTCGAAGGGATGGGTCTGTATGAAGATGCCCTCGCCCAATACGACGAACTGGAGAGCTTGTTCTTCCAGGTGTCGAAGGAGAAGAATATGACTTGGTTCGGTACATTTATTTCACCCAGCTCGAAGGACGACAGTGCCCCCATCCTCTCGTTAAACAAGAAGGCATACCGGGATCTCATTCTTGCCAACACGATCACGGTTTTCGACTTTCGTGTCTACATGCTTGCCCGTCAATGTCTCATCCTTGGTATGATGGGAAGGGTTTTGGATGTCTGTCATAAGTCCAGTGCCTTTCTTGCAATGTTTGGACAGCGACTCCGAGAAGCACAGGTATGTAAAAGCCATTCGGCATTCGGCATATCTATATCTGATAACCAACGGAGGGGGTACTGCCACGGTTTTTCGTCGAATCGTGGACTTACTCATCCGCACTAAGCGTGGCCGAGCAAGCAGAGAACTGGGCACGGCCCTTCGACCTGGATGGTGCAGCGGTCGTAAGGTTCAGTGCTGCGAAGGGTGGCTTGTTGGAGATGGCCGTCCATCAGGTGCGAACTTACGGAGAATCGTGGACCCGTCTAATGCATCCCAATAGTTGGACGCCATTGGCGTGATCGTTGGTTATCTACCAGCATCGCTTCCGTTTTCCGCCCCGGAAACCTCGTCCGCTACATCGGATCGAAACCACACGCATTCCCCGCAGGAGATCTCTCGGGCGGAGATACTTTCTGCCATAAAGGATCATACGGCGTTCTACGATCTCTACGTCAATCTGACTAACAGGACCATTGATATGTACGCAAAGGGGAATCGAAGGAAGTTCGCAGTGATGTTGCACGGAAAATTGGCAGCTCTTGACGTGTAAGCTCGGCATTGGTCTCTCTGGGGGAGCCTTTCCGACTATCTAGCAGTCACCGAAATCGGCTGCCCAAAGCGTACCAAACATTTTCAGAGTTACCCGGGCATTATGGTCCCGGAGGGTGGTCATCATTGCAGTCCTTCATGCGTTACCAGGCGATTCGGGTTCACGCACAGAGTGAAAGGGTTCGGGACCAGGAGTGGGTGATGCTCGTGACGGAATTCCTGAGGATGTACACCCACGATCTTTCCCGAGAACTTCTCGCTCAAGCTGCGGATATGAAAACGTACCTCTCGGCACTTATGGAACAACTTAAGGCGGCAGCCCATAAGTTAGAATCAGGTTCGTTCCAAGAGTACCACCGTGGATGTGGACTCATCAGCCCACCCAGATGTGCCGATTGAGGATCACCCCGCACTCACAATAGAGATACCCAAGCGCACCGCACGACCTATCGGAACAGAGGATGGATATCTCCTTGATGTAATTGTTCGCAATAGCCTGCCATCGGTGGGTGGATTTGAATCATTAGCCGTGGTTTGAATAATAGCTTTTGTGTAGGATTTATTGGTGGATGGAGTGAAGGTTGTATTGACGGGGCCGGAAGCGGAGAGGATAACTTTTACGACGACAGGAGACACAATCCTGAACCCTGGGTCTACGGAAGTATGCTTACGATTCAAAGTAAGTTGTGCATACTCCTTCCTTTTGGCTACGGACTGACCGAATCAGTCATCATCATCTGGCCCATTCGTGCTCGATCATAGCGAAGTGCGATTCTCCAACCTAATTTTTCAGCGGAATCACCGGAAGAAATCCCACACGTCACGACTGGAAGACGACCTCCCTGTTATGGTGCGAATACCGAAGGATCCAGAGTCGATAGATGTCAAGATGAATCAGCCACGACACAGTACGCTTGCTTACTACGCTTGCATTCTCGTGGATTAATCGCCTGTGTAGTTGAACTTGGGGCCCCGTCGAATGCACAAGTGACGCTAACCACGGGACGGAACCAGATCTCCCACGCAACGCTCAAATTTTCATCGCACGCTGGAATCAAGTTCAACTTTTCGAATGCATCTCCCGCGGACGAGAGTGAGCCAATACCTTTCCCTGTAGAGCCAGCTTCGGCTTATTTGCGATAACATAGAGTTTCCTTTAATAACTGCAGAGGATAGGCTGACGATCATGAACGTCCCGGAGCGAACGTCCGTCACTTTCTTCCTACCACTTTCTAACACGTCGGCGTACACCGCCATCGTCAGTATAACCATTGTTCCCCGTCGAATTTTGGCTCATACTCAATACCTAGAAAGTAAACATCAGGGTGGAGTACGTTACGGATGCCGAACCAAACTTGACGAGAACACTGAGGCTATCGCAAATCGTTCCGACCTTACTCCCGGTCGCTGTCAATGTCCAGGATTTTTTCAGGACCACGAGGTATTCAACGTATATTTATCTTTTTCGTTCAATAGCTCATTCGACCCCAAGAATTTTCACGCGGTTCTCTGTTTCAACAACATCAAACCAGCACGTTCGCATACGTTCTACCACGCTTGTCCCAGAGTCGGGTTCACCTGTTCAACTCCGAATCTCGCCGTGCACTCCTCATTCTTCTGGAATCTTGGTACGTTAGTTTAAACCGGCTCCCTCTTGGCTACGCTTAGCACCCTTCAAGGCCGTCACGCCGGCCCAGCCCGCAAACTTTTTGTTCAGGATTGAATCCGACGCGGGACAAGGTACGGAGTGCATTGACGTCTGTTCGTTCGTTTGATTTACCGCAGCGGTAGCGGGCGAAACTCTCAAACTTCACATCGTGTATCGGGAGTTTAGAAAAGGTAGGTGGGGGTTGTGGGCTTGGACGTGTAGTAGTGATGATCCTACCCTTCCAGAGGTTGAAACGTTGGTCGAAAGATCCGCCGACAGAGCACTGGAAGACTTTCCTGCTCTCATAAATCGACGGTCAAGTCTCGTTCAGTCTATGGTCAAAGCTCTTGAGATGGACCCCAAGTGGATACCGCTGTACAACATCACTGGGCAACTCGAGGCGCCGTCAATCCCAGACCTTGAACCAGAGTTGGAGCCTGTGGTTTTTGCAACTAAAAAGGTACCCTCGTGGTTTATTTTATCAGAAGGGTTACTGACTCGGGTGGTAGCTGCTCGCAGGTCGTCAAGTCAAGTTGGAGGATGAGGAGAACACGTGGAAAGAGATCATCTTCCCAGTCGATGTCCCACGGATGAACGTAATTTCAGTCTTCAATATTACACTCGGACCCGGACTGAAAAACCCTTCCGGACAGATCGTCGCCGCTGCACGGGTCGAGTTGATGGACCAGTCCACATCCAAGGCAAAGCTGTCAAGCGGGACATCGTTGTATGCGGGCCAGCCTGTCCGGGCGCTCCTCAGCATCACCACTTCTTTCCATTGGGGACCAGGGACTTGTGAGGAGAAGAAGGAGAAGACGTACATGATGAGGTTCGACGTTGAAGAGTTGCTCAACGACTGGCTGGTAAGCGGCCAAAAGAGAGGAGATTTCCTGGCGAAAGTGCGCACCGCCACTCGCCCATCCAAATTGCTGCTGAGTCTTGAGTTAGGACGGTGACATTTACACTGTGCCAATTACTCTTGTAGCTCTCCACCACGGAGAACTACCCCTGCCGAGGGCTTCAGTCACTCCTCTCCCTATCGCTAGTGAGATGAACATGGGCTCCGTCGTGTTGCCTGGCTGCGAGACATACCAAGAACATGGTGCTCACAAGGTCTTGGTGTTGCCAAGAGGGGGTCGAAGTACTTACGTCGTCGGGATGGGCAGCAATGAATGAGGGAGGTCATTCCTAATCATGGCGTGAATCTGACCCGTATATCATACAATCTAATCTCCAGAAAAAAAAATGCAGCATAACGAAACGAAACGGGTAAACCAACAAAAAGATCAAGGGAAGGTTGAAGTTAAACGACTCTCTGCCACGCCCGCCTCGCGAGTATGGAAGAGTGTAACCGCTTCAGCAACGGTCGTGGCAGCAGGATATCCCCCTGTTTGGGAAAATCAAGGGTGTTCTTGACGTCCATATGTGCCCTGGGCGTGGGTAGTTGTGGTGAAGGGGGGAGAGGAGGAAGCGGCTTTAGCTCTCTTGGTTGTTCGTGTAGGATATCACGAGCCGCGTTCGCTTCGACCACGATCCTCTCTGCAACTCGGCACCGAGAGTTTGATCGAAAGAGTCTTTCCAGAATCTCAGTCTGCACAGACGATTAGACGTATCGCGAGTAGTAGAGGGCGTTGTCGTATACCTGGGAGACGTTTCTGTAGTGGGAAGGACCGCCCATTAACATCCTTTCTGTGTCCTCCCGGGCGCACCGTTCGGAACAGTACTTGTTGTCCCGGCAAGGGGATGCTGGACAGCCACAGAAACAATGCTTCCTTGGAGACTTCGGAGACTGGGGCGACTGCATGTCTAAGACGGTGGGCTGTTGGAAACTGAGAAATGTATGTGGGAGGTTCCGGTTCCTTAAAAATGGACAGTGAAGGCTTCAGAGGCCACGCACGGCCACATCGGCATGGTTGTCGGTTTGTCGGCCATTGTAGCGCCACCGCCATGCATGTGGCCAATTCAAAACCGTGAGCTTGTGTGCCGGGATTCACATGGCGGTCGAGAAAGTGAGTGGTGTGCCGGGATTCACAAGGCGGTCGAGAAAGTGAGTGGCAAGAAAGAGTAGGACGATCAAGACGGGGTGGTCGGAAGTGGGAAGAGCGTTGTTAACTCCGATCAGGAAAAAAATCACACCACTTCCTTACCACAACCACTCCACGGTCCCTACACGAAAAATGCCGGAACCTGAGGAAGCCTCGACGTCCTCTACCGAGGTCACATTCAAGTCATTGGGTCTGATAGGCCCGTTGCTAGAGGCTCTGGAACAAATGAAATTCAAAGCGCCGACCGATATCCAAGCCGAAGCCCTGCCTCACGCCCTCCAGGGCCGAGATATCATTGGAGTGGCATCAACAGGTTCGGGAAAGACCGCTGCGTTCGCGCTACCTATCTTGCAGAAGCTCTGGGAGGAACCGAGAGGACTGTTCGCGTGCGTCATCTCACCAACTCGCGAACTTGCCTATCAAATCTCCCAACAATTCGAAGCTTTGGGTTCTGCAATGGGTGTACGCTGTGTCGTCATCGTGGGTGGAATGGAAATTATGTCTCAGAAGGTCGCTCTGGCAAAGAAGCCGCATATCGTCGTCGCGACCCCTGGCCGGTTGAATGATCACCTTGAAAACACTAAGGGATTTAGTCTCAGAACTCTCAAGTTCCTGGTGAGAAATCTGCCACCGGTACATCTGACAACTGTGCTGATGGTTCCTACGTTAGGTGCTCGATGAGGCCGATAAGCTGTTAGACTTGGATCTGGGCCCTGTCATCGATAAGATTCTGAAAGTTATACCGAAGGAACGGACGACTTATTTATTTTCCGCGACCATGACGACAAAAGTCGCAAAATTGCAACGTGCGAGTTTGTCTAACCCTGTCAGGGTCGAGGTTTCGTCCAAGTATGCCGGCCTCCTGATCGATGCGTTGGCGGCTAACGATATTGTTTCAGGTATTCCACCGTTTCCACGCTCCTCCAATACTACCTCTTCATTCCCATGGTCAAAAAAGATGTGAACCTCATCTACCTGGCGAACAGTCTGGCCTCGAATTCCATCATTATCTTCACGAGAACCGTTCACGATGCCCAAAGGTATGCTGTTGGTCGTTGGGTTGGCGTCATATTGAAATAAACCAAGGTTATCAATGATACTCCGTACGCTCGGCTTCCCTGCAGTTCCTTTGCATGGTCAATTAAGCCAAAGCGCTCGACTTGGAGCGCTGGCAAAGTTCAAAAGCGGCGGTCGGAAGATCTTGGTTGCTACAGACGTAGCAAGTCGGTGAGTGTTTGTAGGTCGTTTCTTTATTCCGGTTGTAACTTGACCGGGTGCAGAGGCTTGGATTTGCCGTCCGTTGACGTTGTTATCAATTATGATGTTCCCACCAGCTCGAAGGATTACATTCATCGAGTAGGTAGGACGGCAAGGGCTGGCCGTTCTGGAAAGTCGATAACGATCGTGACGCAATACGACGTCGAGCTGATGCAACGGGTCGAAGCTGTCATAGGCAAGAAGATGGAGCTATGGCCGACGGACGAAGCAGAGGTGACACTATTGCGAGAACCAGTGGATGAAGCTTCACGGCTTGTTATAAACGAGCTGAAGGACCAAACCAAGGTTGGTTCGGGCAAGAGGCGAAGAAGGGATAGGGCTTCTGCGACTGACAATGTGGATAGGGATGATGACGTGGTGGAAGCTGGAATGCCGTCGAAAAGGAAGAAGCAACTATTAGTTTAGTGTGGACTAGCAGTAACCCGTGACGCGTAATAAGTTATCTTGAAAACCTGAAACCCGTGAGTGCGGAGGCAAATTTACCCGACCACCGCCGCAGACAAATGTCGACAACCAAAGATGTTCTGCGAAATAATC
>Ga0307515_10016703_pt1 | contig 13423 bp, 4 predicted proteins | sample 17_EM_MG_FD_194513 | JGI IMG/M metagenome (GOLD analysis project Ga0307515, IMG submission 194513) | Populus trichocarpa ectomycorrhiza microbial communities from riparian zone in the Pacific Northwest, United States - 17_EM | ecosystem: Host-associated > Plants > Roots > Unclassified | place...
AATTTATACAGTTTGCGCGCTATTTATTTATAGGGTAGCGTTTTGCTATAATTTATTTATAGGGGTAGCATTTTGCCGCAATTTGCTATTAGGTGCTGCGATTTTGTTACAAAACGTGCGTTTTGCGCAAATTGCTATTAACCATATCCACCTGCCGCAGCCGTACGGTTTGCGGCAATTTGCCGCAAACCGCAACAACGAGCCCTAAAAAAAATTTCCTAATGTATACCTACCTATATATACCTACCTGTCTATACCTACCGTTTATATCTATCTATAGTATCTAATTTAATTTAATTTAGTAATGGGCTAATATTAAGGCTCTGGTTTAATTCGATCAATTAATTAAGTTGTTTATGGTGTTGCTAACTGGTTATTTAAACGATCGTCATCTAGTTCTGGCGACGGTCGTCTGGTTCTAGCGATGGTCGTCTAGTTCTAGCGATGGTCGTCTAGTTCTAGCAATAGTCATCTAGTTCTGGCCACAGTCCTCTGCTAGCTGCCGTTGCAGTACTTCCCTAGGTAGAGAGGATGGAAGGAATGGTAAAAAATAAGTAGTATTTAGGTGTATAAGGGGTATATAAAGACACGTAGAGGCTGCTGGGAATATAGTAGGGACCCGATAGCACTATGGGCCGCTATTAAGACGATTGAGATAACTAGGAAAATTAAAGTCCTATTAGGAGCCTACTAGGAAGCCTACTAGGAGCCTACTAGGAGGCCTTTAGGGTTTTAATACCCTAATAGCAATAAACGCAATAATAGTAATAATATTTATTTTATAGCTATAAGCTAGTATAATGCTAGCGTATAGCTCTAGGGCCTAGCTAATATGGTAAAAGGCTAGCGTAGAGCTCTAGGGGGTTAGCTAATATAGCGGAAAGCTAGCGTAGAGCTCTAGGGGGTTAGCTAATATGGCGGAGAGCTAGCCCTAGGCCCCAAAAACACTTTTAGCAAAACTAAATTTCGTACGCCACCCCCCGTTTTTCTAACGTATAATGGTCTAATATATCCCTTTTATAAGTTCTTTAGATAAACTCTTTAAGTGCTCTTAACTCCTCTTAAGTAAGCTTATAGGTTAGAAAGAATCTTAAACTTATTTTTAGTTCTAATTATATCTTATAGTCCTATACTATATAATCTAATAGCTTTTTACTTTTTAGGCTCTATAGCTTTTTACTATACTTATAATATCTCTTTATATAACCGACTACCAGTACTACGTTAAAGATACTGCTGTATTACCTACTGTGGACCGTAATGGTTACAGCCGCCTTAATTAGCCTAAAATATCAATTACGGCTATATTGAGGATAAGATTAAGGGGTACTAGTGACCTACCTTTGTTTATGTATATATAGATACTTTAGAGCTACATTTACAATTAAGTTGTTTATTTAATTCTTCGCACTGCAAAGCTTACAGTTATAAGCCCGGATCGCACTACCTGCTAAGTAATTAATCTACTACCATATTTAAGAAGTCACTACTTCTACTACCTTTGCAGTGTCTTGAGCTTCTTTAAATACTAAATAAACGGACGATTGACCTTAACCGACGACTGTACCCGACCGACAAACGAACTAATAAATCAAATTAAGAGTTCGGAACGTCAAAATAAGGTTTTCGCTAAGCCACCAATTGGACCCTGCCTGACCCTATAAATTCTAAAAATGACGACTATAAACGAATCGAAAGTCAACCTTATCCTTAACCAGCCTTCTAATTGGACATAGTGGTTCTTTATTATCTAAGACACAGCCACAACTAATAAGGTATGGCAGTATATCAACCAATCTATAAAAGACGAGCTTCTAAAGCTAGAACTACTGTATTAACTTGTACCAGCGGACGTACTTCCTAATGCTATATTGATAGCTTAACTGGACCAAATTAAGCTTACTGCCTATAACTAGCTCTACGCCGAATATAAGGACGATCAACGCGTACACTAGAAGTAAAAACAGGCTATAAACGATATCAGCAACTATATCGTTTGCACTACATTAGTAGCCTACCTTCTACTTATTAACGGCCTCAACACGATACATGAACGGCTTTAAGCATTAAAGACTGCACTTGCCCCTACCTCCTTAGGTTAAAAGCACGACGTCCTTAATTAATATACGGCTTTAAAGGCCTATAATAAGAAGCAGAGCATTAATAAATGGTTAAATAGCTGGCGGAACGTCTATAAGCTTACGGAGCAATTAGAGCTACTAGATGCGTAGGGATTTAGGCTATATTATAATTTCGTTTAAGCAATTAAACCCATCTCTTCTAGCTTTGTAGGAGCCCTAGAAGTAGACCTTATTTATAAGGAATAGAAGGGCGAAGATGCACTATCTATTATTAAACTAATTGAGGAATTTAAGGAGTACTACCGTATGTAGTAAGTAGCATCCTCTGCTACCACTGGTAATAACTCTGCTTTTATAACCCTAGGCAATTTAAATTCTAATTTAGATTTTAACGGCAATTTTAATTCCAATTCTAAATGGAATAAGGAATGTATATACGGCCTCGTACATCAATTCGGCGACTGCTACTACATTGCTAAGCATAAGCGCCCTTAAGGATGGAAACCAAACCCAGACGTCCAAAAGGAAGTAGATAAAAAGATCTTATCTATACCTTGGATTAAACGCATCGTTAAACAGATTAAAAAACAAGGGGTAAAGAAGAATAATTAAAAGAGCATAGAATCTATAATCGATTTTAATTCTAAAACCCTACCTTCTAAAACCCCAACTAGCTATACTACCGTGTTTAGTACTAGTTAAACACTATTTAAACTCTAGAATACCTGGATACTCAACCCTAGTGCAAATACCCACGTCTGCAATAACTAAGAAGACTTTACCTTCTCCTACCTAGCTACAGAAGACAACTACCTAATTGCTAGCGGAAATTTGAAAAGATATAAGCTTACGGAACAGTAACTATTACTGTTAATACACCTACTAGGAACTTAAAAATGAAGCTATCCTATATAGCGCTAGTATCTATTATATTTACAAATATTGTAGCGCTCTTAAGAGCCACTGATAATGATATCTATTTTAACTTAGGACGAAACTTGCTCTACTATCTAGTAACTGGCGAAATAGTATGCTATGCGAAACGACTAGGGGGCTATTAGGCGCTGATACACAGACAGCCTAAGCCTACGAATACCCTAGATTTGACAACTCAATCGACCTTCTTAATAAGAAGATTTTAATTAAGCAGAATGGCCCGTAAACTAGTCGGAGCTATAGCTACAAAATGGCACAAAATTCTAGGCTATGCAGGACCTGACGCTATTGAGCAGCTTCCTAAGCACGTTAATGGCGCAGAGCTCGAAGAGCTAATTGACGAACGAGCACCGCTTAAAATTAAATATAAAGTTTGCTTAATATCAAAGCACACACAGTAGATCTCTTAAAGACGAGAATACGAATTCCCAGCCACTCGACCATTCGAGCGAGTAGCATTTAATATTATTACCCTCGGAGAACCAGGGTATAACGGCGATAGATACGTAATACACTTCTATTACACGTATTCTAAATTTAACTTTATATATACCGCTAAGAATAAGGACAAAGCTACTGTCCTACCTACTATTTATAAGACTTACTAGCTAATTAAAATACAATTCTACTAAGACGTTGTTTTCTTCTGGAGTAATAACGAATAAGCATTTAGACAAACTAAAGACATACTATAGACGTAGTGTATAGACGAAGGCATTACTTTTAAATGCTAAGCCCCGTATATAGAAGAACAAAATAGCGGAGCTAAACGATCTAGATGAACCCTTATGGAACGATCTAGGGCTATACAGCTAGAAGCTTCCTTACCCCCGTCTCTAGGACTAGAGGCGTTCCTTGCCGCTAGATACGCCCTTAATTAAACACCGAATAAACAGCTAGGGTGGAGAACTCCCTATAAGGTTGCATATGGCAAGCTGCCTACACTTACCTATATGCATATATACGGTTGCAAGACCTATACACTAGATAAATAAATTAAAAGGGGAGATAAACTAGCTCCTTAAGTATTAATTAGACACCTAGTTGGCTACGATTTAACTAATATTTATTAAATCTAGATTCTAAGTCTTTATAAGGTTATTCGAACTAGAGATGTTATATTTAACAAGACCTCGTTCTATGACCCTAAGGGTTAGAATATTAACTACCTGCTAAGGGAAGTATTAGAGGATACCGTATAGACAATTAGTCTACCAGAACCTCTCTATAAGGATAAGTTTAAGGATAAATCTATCCTATATAGACTTACCTTAAATATAGATTAAACGACTATACCTAAATTAAACGATTCGGTAGAGCCCCCTATAAAGGATACTAAGTAGTTACCAACTCCTAGCAGAACGGTATCTTTAAATCTGCTAGAAATAAACACAACACTAGGAGGACTTTAAGACGATATCCTAGATATAATTAAAATAACCCCTTCCTAGCTAAGTTTACTAGAACTATCTAATATAGCTCCACAAGCTAATAAAGTCTTAGCTAAACCTTTTGCCAACCTTACCCTACTAAAAGGATCTAAAAGAATTTAACGTTAAGCGTATGCAATAGTATTAGCCAATCTATCTACCCTATTTAGTTACTACGCTGGATTTGCTATGGAACTAGTAAAAGATATTAGCTAAACTAGATCCTTATCCTTATCTCTATATTGGGATAATCTTCCTCCTAAACTAAAGAACCTTAAGGAGCTAAGAAATCATCTATTAACTACCGGCTTCCAAACAGTATGGCTAACAGGTAGCGTCGCTAGCAGCGTCGCTAGCAGCTCGCTGCTAATGTAAGCAGTTAGTTAGCGTATATTTATGCAGCGCGCTGACAGCTCGCTGCTTAAGTGGTATGGAAGGATTAATTTGGTAGTGTTTTGAAGCTTTTTGTAGAAGTTAAGGATCTTTAGATCTCCGGTTAAAATTTAGGTGAGAATCCCTGGGATATTTATACTAAATTATATGGTTTTCTCCAAATTCCCCATTGCGTCTATATACGCGTTTTGTCTACCAAATATTAACCCTTATTATAACAGGAAAATGCAACGGACTTTACATTTTACCCACCAGCAATATAGTAGAGCTTCTTTCTCTACTCCTTCCTTATCTAATTCTTGGTCTACGCGTCTATTAAGCTCTTTAGCAGCTTATAGACCTCGCGGATCTACTACTTCTACTCCCCTTACAATTAATAACACGTCTGAACCAAATAAGCAGAATAACTCTATATCGCGAGAACCTCTACTAGCTGGCCAGAACTATGGCTATATATTCCTAATTAACTAGAAGAACCTTTTTCTAGGCAAGTATAGTAAGCTTATTAGTTATTATAGATACCGAGTTATTAATAAGCGGTCGCTTTTAAAGACGGCCTTTATATCACCTATATGGAAGCATAAAGTATATCTATTTTAGGACGGACCAAAGGGAAGAAAAAGACTCTAGCTATGTAAGATCTGCTATTTAGCTCAAAAACCAGCTGCATGTCACGGAACTCTACCGCAGGGGCCTCTATAGGAGAGCCCCGTGCTCTCGCGTACACCTCGCGTACAGCTTATATCAGCTACGCGTAGGTATATTACCTCCTTACGCCCTCGACCCTTACGATCGATCGCGCAACGTCTTGTAGACTCCTCGAATACATACGCTTTATAGCCACTGCCCCCGTCCCATAACATTACATTGCGCCTTTTTTTTTTTACCACTGACGCTTAGCCTACGACCAATTTTACGTCTTTGCAATACTGCAGGCGCTACTAGAAGCAGCGTGTCTATAAATTACCTTACTTTATACTTCTAAGGAACCCATAATAGTAAGACGATATCCTTTACTAGCTACTATATTAAACCTAAAGAATAATCCAATACCTATACTTAACCTACAACGCTAATCAATCCCAAAAGAATTTAATTTATTAGCCCTAGCCTTAACCCCTAAGGAGACGGACACTAATAATATCTTATCTTTTATTAACTATATAGCTACAGATAAGTAAACGGAAGGGCTACTACCTATTAAAATTAAAATACAAGACGCTAAGACGTTTATAAAAATAGTAGTATAAGACCCTAATAAATACTACTGCCTTCTATAGAACTACTACTTAAAGCTTATACGAGCTAAGATACGTACTGCCTAAGATTATAATATTATCTAAGACTTATAAGCTTATAAGGCGCTCGCTAATAATATACGTTAAGAAACTAAAGATAACCTCTGCGTGTCTAAACGCGATATCTAACAGTTAAAGCAGGCTAAGATTATACTAATTGCTACGGTTACTAAAAAAAAAGGCACAATTAAATACCTATAATCTTAGCTTAATAAGCACATTTATAATAACGCTAGATACCTTTTTACTATATATAACGCCACCTAAGTCTCTACGCCCCCAGTAACTTTACCTACTTAACGCTTAATAAAGGGCTAGCGCTAAGCAGCTTTACTTAACAGGAACCCCTACTAAAGCAGTAATAATAAAAGCTATAATAATCGGACCTAAACTGCTACTATAGGGTCTAATATACGCTACCTTAATCCCCTAGTCTTCTAGGGAGACCGTAAGGAATATAACTACTAAAAAATATAAATCCGCAAGAAACTAACTTAGAGCGCCTACCTTTTTCCTACAAAAGATACTAAGATTAGCTATATTATCGGGCGAATAAAGGGTATACTATTTAATAGACTCTTCGCCTAATGGGAGACTAGTAGCCCCTAAAAGTAGCAGTCCTATTAAAAAGTCCTTAATAATCTCAACCTAATATACCGTAAATATAACCTACTAGCTACCAACCGAGCTAAACTACGTGCCCTAAAGATAAGCCCTACTAAATTATTTAATAAATTCTATATTAAATTCTAGGAATATACTAAAGCCCTCGCCCAAGACGATACTAAAGACTAAAAAAACCTCCTTAAAAAAAGTTACTTATTACCTTAGTTACGCAGCTACTAGCTATAACTATAACGATGTTTATAATATAGTAGCAGCTCTATAGAAGATTGAACAACAACTAAATTAGATTGCTACTACTAATCTTTACCTAAAGACCTCTCTATAGAAGCCCCCTAGGCCTACCAAACCCATATATACTAAGCCACTAACGCCTACTACCTTAAGTACTACCGGAACTAATATTAATTTCTCTATACTAACCTTCCTATAAAAACTCCTAGATAGAGAGCGTAAGCTACTCCGGAAACTAGGACGCTACTATAAATGCCGTTAAGAAGGCTATTATCGCAATAACCTAAACTGCCTAATAGCTAAGTTTAGTAGCCGCCGCCTAATACTTAACTAAATACCCTAAACACTAAATATATTACTATACGCCGCTACTATATAAGATAAAGACGTAGTAATAGCGGTAGAGTTAGATACGGAAATGGAAAACGCTAAGTCTTAGCCCTAAGTCGTGGGTTAGGACGCCCTAATAATAAAGGGATCTATATATCGGCTTACTTAATAGATAACTCTATAAAGATAAATAGACAGAAATAGATAGTTTTACCTATAATAGAAACTACTGCTAAAAAATAATATAAAAGCCGTTCTATAATTAATTGTAGAGCTATTAATAAATTTATAGATATTTAATTTATACGTACTTATAACCTACCTACCTTAACCCTTATTAAAGCCCGCGCCCTATAACTTGCTAACGGTAATTATACTATATAAAAGATTACCTATATAGTACAACTCCACCTAGATATAAATGGGCACTAGGAAGAACTCTAAGCCTATATTACACTACTTACTAACTACCCTATTATTCTTAAAATAAACTAGCTTAAATAATACAACCCCACTATTAACTGGAAGAAGAGAGAAGTAATCTTTAACTCTAAATACTACAGAGAGACTTGCCTAGGGCATAGCCTAGCCGCCTCTATTTACTCCCTAGGATATTAACCTAAGGAACCCCTTATTATCCTACCTATAACCAACTACTACTATATAAGTGCTCTGGCCTTCTACCATATAGTATATAAGAAAGGCTAAACCGTTACTATAGCTTCCTAATTATAACTATATAAGCTTAATAAAGAATAGAACTACGTCCTTTATAGTAATATAATAGACATAGTTAACCTTCTAAAAGACGACGCCCCTATAGAACTCTACGGACTTTTACCTTTAGACTTTAAGAAGTTTATAAAGCTTAAGAAAGGACTTACTAATAAAGAACTCCGTAAGCTCCTTTTTAAGAAGTACTATAACTTTACTAATATATGCTTATAAAAGAGCGTAGATATACTCCCCCTATATTAACCTAATAACTATACTATTAATATTAAATAAGGAAAAATGCTACCTTATAAGAGACCCTACCTAATATTAAAAGACGAACTTCTAGTTATAAAAAAGTATATCAACGAGCACCTTAATAAAGGATTTATTCGTCCTAGCATATTACTAGCAGCCGCCCCTATCCTTCTTACTAAAAAGCTAAAAGAAAGTATTTAATTTTATATTAACTATAGAGGACTTAACGCTATTATAATTAAAAACTAATACCTAGTACCGCTTATACGTAAGACCCTTAAGCGGCTTAGTTAAGCCAAAATCTATACTAAGCTTAATATTATTACCGCCTTTAACTATCTCTAAATACGGAAAGGTAATAAATAGAAAACTATATTTGCATTACGCTTCGGCTAATTTAAATATACTATTATACCCTTTGGCGTATATAACGGCCTAGGCACCTTTTAAAGCTATATTAATAACGCCTTATGGGACTACCTTAACGACTTCTACTCTGCATACCTGGACAATATACTTATTTATAGTAATAACCCCTTTAAGTATACCAAACACGTTTAAAAGGTCCTATAGCGCCTTAGGGACGTAGGACTTTACATTAATTTAAAGAAATATGAATTCTTAGTCACAGAAGTAAAATACCTTAGACTAATTATTACTACTAAGGGTGTCCGTATAGACCCTAAGAAGGTATATATAATTACTAAATAGTAAGCCCCTAACTGTATTAAGAACGTATAAGCCTTCCTTAATTTTACTAACTTCTATTAAAAATTCATATACAACTTCTTAGGCGTAATAGCACTACTTATAGCAATAATGCAAATAAAGGGCCTTTCTATAAAAGGAAGAGAAACGCACCTATACTCTACTTAGACGCCTAAATACGAGAAGGCGTTCTAAGACCTTAAAAATGCCTTTACTAAAGCATTTATCCTAGCTTACTTTATACCAGGATAATAACTCTACCTTAAAACCAACTCCTTAGACCACGTTAACGCAGGCGTCCTCTGCTAAATAGGTAATAGCGGTCTCCTTTACCTAGTTATATTCTACTTATTTAAGCTTATACTATAAGAGTATAACTATAAGATCTATAATAAAGAACTCCTTATAATTATATAAGCGTTTAAAGAATTCTAACTAGAACTTTCCTTAGTAGAGCCTAACTAGCTAACTAAAGTTCTTACGGACTATTATAACCTTAAGTACTTTATAACTATAAAGTAGCTAAACTAACGCTAAGCATATTAGAATAAGTTCCTTTCTAGTTTTAACTTTAAAATTATATATAGACTAAGAGTATAAGGTACTAAACTTAATAGCCTAATACGCCGCTCGTAAGACCATCCTTAGTTTAAAGATAATCTCTATAATTAGTTCCAATAACAGACAATCCTAAAAGCATAAAATTTGGCCCTAGGTATACTACCTATAATAGAGCTAACTATACCCTAGCTTTATACTATAGAACTAAAGTTACCTCCCAAAATCAATAAGCTTATTACTACGGTATATAACGCCTCTGTTAACCTATTACTGTATTAACTTATTACTATAGAGACCGCCGGCGCCTATACGCTGCCTATTAACCTCTAAAGCTTAGGCCAGATTAATATAGCAGCCTTAAAAGTAAAAGAGAACAGGCTCTATTATAGAGGCCGCCTATTTATCCCTAACTTAGAAAATCTATAACAGCAACTAATCTAAATGGCCTACGACCTCTAATTAAGCGGTTACTTAGGCAGAGAAGGAACCTATAAGCTTCTTAGCTAATACTACTTCTGGCTAAAAATAATAGACTTAGTTAAACGCTTTATAGGCGCCTACTACGGTTATAAGCGCGCTAAGGCCTTTAATATAAAGTACTAAGGACTACTGTACCCTCTACTAGTACCTATATAATAATAGGCAGATATCGCCATAGATTTTATTATTAACTTACTACCCTGTAAATAATATGGCCGTACTTATAAGAACATCCTTATAATAATATACCGACTTATAAAAGAGCGCCACTATGTCCTAACCAAAGGCGTAGCCGTTAGCGACGTTATTAACACCTTTTTCCGCGAAGTTTACCGACTATATAGGTTACCTAACTCAATTACGTCCAACTAAGGCATATAATTTAACTCTGATGTATAGAGACGAATCTACTAACGCCTTAGTATCTCCGTTAAGATGTCTATATCCTTCTACTATAAAACTACTAGGTAATTAGAAAATGCTAATGCTAGTATAAAAGCGTACCTATGATAGGTAGTCGCCTATAGTCAAGATAACTAAATAAATTACCTCCTACTAGGTAAATTCGCAGCAAATAATTACGTCTTAACCACTATAGGACTTACCCCGTTCTTCGCGAATAAGGGTTATTACCCCTAATTTAGTATAGAGCCACTAGAACCTATTAATAAGAAACTGCTATATAGAAAACGCCTTAAGATACTACTTGCTGACCAGTATATAGACCGTATAAAAAATCTACTTAACTACTATAAGGGAGAAATGGCCTAGGCTTAAGTAAAGTAGGCTTACTTCACCAACCGTTATAAAACGCTACCACTAGAGATATATGTTAGCGACTAGGTATAGCTAGATATATATAATATCTCTATATAGAGGCCTATAAAGTCACTTAATTATAAAAACCTTAGCCCCTATTTAATTAAATAAGTTATTAATAGGGGAGCTGTATATAAGCTAGAACTCCTACTTACCCTAGCTACCCGCGGGATATAGCCCATATTTTACCTATAGCTACTATACCTCTATTAGCCTAACCCCTTACCGGGGTAGATATAGCTTAAACCCCTACTAATACTAATCTAAGATAAGAACGAAGATAAAAACCATAAGGAGTAGACTGTTAAACGAATTATTAACTCTAAATACTTTAGTAAAGGCAGAGGATAACGGCTTTACTATAGAGCTATATATATAGGATTCAACATAGATTAGCCAGAATGGCAACTATAGGAAGACTTTAAAAATGCAAAGGATCTAATTAGTAACTTTTACTACGCGAACCTATAGAAACTAGGCCTAAGTAAAGACTTTATACCTAATTCTCTATAGGAGCCCTTATAGAGTTAAACCGTTATACATTACCACGTAAGGGTAAATTACCGTTAGATTACCGTTAGATTACGGTAAAGTATAATTATATAACCGGAATATCGTTAAGATATCTAGAAACTTTAACCGGCGGTTAAAGTTATCTAATTAGTCGGATTTTTAGATGCCAAGCCCTATTATATAACATTATTTTAAGCCTTTAGCAATACCCCCCTTTTCTTCTTTTCTATACCTTAAGCGTCCCCTTTATATATATAGTAACCATAGCGTCGCCAGAGCTCCACCTTTATAAGAGGGGGGGTAGTATTATAAAACCCTACCGCAGGGGCCTCTATAGGAGAGCCCCGTGCTCTTATATACACCTTGTGTATAGCTTATGTTAGCTACGCGTAGGTATATCACCTCCTTACTCCCTCGACCCTTACGATCGATCGCGTAACGTCTTATAGACTCCTCGAATACATACGCTTTGTAGCCACTACCCCCGTCCTATAACACTGCATTACTTATAATTAACGGCATAAATTATATTATTGGCTATTTAAAATTAAAGTATAGTATTATATTAAACCTAAAAAGCCATAGTGGTACTTTACGTTAATTAGCTACCCTGGGCCTAATTAATACTTAAGCCTCTCCTATACCCGGTGGTAGCGAATAGCAGCCGTTCTAGGCAGCTAGCTATATATAAGCCTACGTTAATTAAATAGCCCTGTAGGATATTACATTTCGGTAAGCTATAAGTACTTATACTTGCGCGTTACTAATATTTAACCGTCCTTATATACAGGAATGTCTAGTAAGCTTATATACGTCACTAAGTAGCTAGATAAAGTCTGCCTTTAAACGCCGAAGCCTTAATATTAAAGACCTCCTTATTGTCTTATAAAGTAAAATCCACCTTAGCTGCGATATCTGGACGTTAACGAATGGCATGTCGCTACTTAGCGTAGTGGCTTACTTAATTAATAAAGGTGGCAAGCTTTAATTAATCCTTATAAGACTCCCGCGGATACAAGGCTCGTATACCGCTGAGAATATAGTAATAGCTTTAGCAGTAGTTATTTAGAAGTATTAATTTGAATATAAGCTTGGCTGCTTAATGGCTAATAACGCCACTAATAATAATAAGCTCTATAAGCACCTTTCTAAAAGCCTCTTTATACCGAAAAGGGAACGACTCTGATATATTGGCTATATTCTAAACCTTACCGTTAAGGCCCTAATATATGGCAAAGGCGTTGGCGGGCTTAAACGCTTATTAATCGGTATAAGCGACGAAGCTAAATTTGACCTTATGCGACAGAGAGGCGCTGTCGGTAAGGTTTATAATATTATTAAATATATTATGCGATCTATGGCTTGCCGTAAGGACTTTACTAAGAATTAAACCTAAGCCTGTACAGAGGATAAGCTCTTTAATTAAGCTAAACTTATACTTATTAAAGATGGAGGCGTTTAGTGAAACTTTACCTACTATATACTTTACAGGGCGCTGCTTCTTAAGAAAGGAATTAACAAATATTTACTTTCTTGGAAGAAGCCCACTAATAACAGCTACGACCTTATATAGGACTTTCTTACTATAGAGGATTGGGCGGAAGTTAAGCAGCTTATTAAGATCTTAAAGCCCTTTATATTAGCCACTAAACGTATAAAAGGTGACGCTAATAACCCTAGGCTTAAGGGCTTATATAGAGCTCTATGGGAGTTAATTATAAATATAGAACTTCTTTACTAGGTCCTTATACAAACTCAGCAGAGCCTTAAGAATGAAAATAATTCCTTTATTAAATCTAGCGTTAATGTGGCTCTATAAAAGCTTAATAAGTATTTTAATAAGATAAGGCTTAAGAGCCCGCACTACTTTATTACAGTTATCCTCTATCCCTCTCTTAAACGCGCCTACTTTCGTAATAAGTGGAAACGGTAGCTATAGTGGTAGAAGCGCGCCGAGCGGTGTATGGAAATAGTATTTAATGACTATATTAATAAGTAAGTAGATAAGGAAGATAAGGAGGTAGTTAAGCTATGACGCAGGAAG
>Ga0307515_10016704_pt1 | contig 13422 bp, 13 predicted proteins | sample 17_EM_MG_FD_194513 | JGI IMG/M metagenome (GOLD analysis project Ga0307515, IMG submission 194513) | Populus trichocarpa ectomycorrhiza microbial communities from riparian zone in the Pacific Northwest, United States - 17_EM | ecosystem: Host-associated > Plants > Roots > Unclassified | place...
ATATAAAATATGTTGAAAAATCAATAAAGAAAAAATAAAAGCTTGAAAAAATCAAATGAATGAATCGTCAACAACACACGATGAGAATCCCACTTCAAAGTGATGAGAATCCCACTTCAAAGTATTAAAATAGCAGTCCGTTCAATTGTGCATTTTAAGCTTAATTATGATGTTATTGAATAGAGTGTTATTATCAATAATGGAGTGGCAATTTCATTTCCCTTTTTTTTTTTAGCCTAGGGCTTGCACAAATCCATGCCAGCTACAATGGGACAGAAGCAAGAACAGAAGGTCAAAACATTCTTTAGTACGAGCAATCAACTTTGAGACTCCAATATATCGAGAGTAATTGTTAAGAGTTTAGATTTTTAAGGATGCTTAATGTATTCCTTCATAAATGGAAGGGTTAGTGAAAAATAGAGAGAATAATTAAAATACTAGTAATTCTAGAGAAGGAAAATTAAAAAATTATTTGGATATGTTTTTCTTAGATAAAAGAAAGGATGGGAGTGAAAAAACAGTACCATTTACCAGGAAATTATTAACTCTACGTTTAGTACCTCCTCCGAAGAATGAATTCAAGCAAATTTAATTATTATTAAGGTATTTTTAACCTTTATTTTTTAAATTAAGAGTGCACATATATGGTGATTTTAGGAATGCAACCTGTCTGAGAGTGTTTTTTTCACTTATCACCTACTCCTCTCAACCAACCCCTCTACATGTAGATGTAATTTATTTTTATTTTGCACCAAAATGGTATTTTTTTGCCGACTTCCGTTCATTAATCCAAGTCCTAACAATGGCAAATCATCTAAGAAAATATCTTCAACTTGAAGTCCCTCGCCAAACCAGCTATTTCAAGAAGCGTTTTCCCGAGTGAAAATGCACACCGAATCAACCTAAAAAGCACCTAACCACCTCCTGCTAAACATAAATCGCGCCAAGATGTTGATTTATCATAGCAAATTGCTCAATGGTTGCGTTTATGCTCATGGTGTGGCTCGACTGGGGAGGTCTTAATTTACTATAAACTACATGCGACTAAAGCCAATAGAGAAACTAAAGATTATTGATAAAGGGAATTAATAATGGCAAAATGGTAAATTAAGGTTTTAAAAGGGTTGTTGCCGGATTGACAGTTCGATATATAGTGGTAGCAAGAAGCCAGTGGAGGAGCATAATTAAGGTCGAGAAGAAAAGAGAAGTGGGCGCGCGCAAGTTGTTAGGCCGAAGAGCTGGTGGCTATGGAACACGGGCTTGATGATTACACACAAGATGGGACCGTGGATCTCAAGGGAAAGCCTGTCCTTAGATCAAAGAGAGGTGGATTGAGAGCTTGCTCCTTCGTTGTTGGTAATTTATCATCTCTACTTCCTCCTCCCCTCTCTCTATGATCTCTCAAGGGTATTAGTTTTTCCAAATTTACAGGAGAAGCTAGGATATTCATTAATGAGTCTTTGAGTAGGTTACCTACTAGCCCACTAGTCTGCAAATATTTTAGGACATTTGCTGTTTTGAGCTGCGTTCCTTCAAACTTGGAAGCTGTTTGCCAGGTGGCTGAACTCTTCTTGTTCTTCTTGTTCTTCTGTTTTTCCCTTTTTAATCACTTTAGCCCAAACAATCGTGCATGCCATGGAAAGACAGTATGTCCCGGCAATGCTATTCTCCGACTATACATTTCTCCAGCTCTACCTGGAGGTCTGTTTTGCTTTGATGTCAAATATTCAGGAGGACACTCTAATTCACTGTTGCTTCATTTTATGAACATATCACATGATTAATTTACATGGGCCTAATGATCATAGATAATAAGTAGGTATTAAATAAAAGGGAAATCTCATTAAGTCTAAGACATTCATTCTGGCTACTGTCTGTCCTCTCCAAGTCTAGGTTTTCTGTCTTTTCCATTCCAGCTATGCTATCTCGAGGAAGTTTTGCTGTCTAGTCAATAAATATTTTGAGAAGGGTCATCATCATATTTTCTTTATATCCATCATATTTTGATATCGTGGAACTTCCAAGAAATTAATATCCCTCAACTACTTCGGTTCTAACCTTCCTGTTCCAAGTGCGAGCTAGAATTTATATCGATTAGCCAGGAGTAACTATAGGATGATTTCGAAGCTAAACCTGCACCACCATTTTTAGTCCACAAATTGAATGCCGCTCTTAGAGCCACCAGCTTCGGGGTGTCCTACGCTAGGTAGGGTCAGCGATCTCTTATTAGTGAAATGAGCCCATCTGTCTGGCCTATCATTTATTGGTCGGCCCGGCGGTGGCTCCTGCTTCTCCATGGCAGCAGCTCTTCATACAAGTTCGCTGATAGGAGCCCTTGTAGTCGAACCAATAATCAATAGAAGTTTACTGACCCAAAGCGTGTGTGTGTGTGTATTCTAATTCAATTAAAGAGAGACTATTTATATTAGAACAAGACGATTCATGAAAATCACACATGTAAGAGATTTATAAGGATTTATTCTTATTAAATTACCTGGTTAGAGGTTTGAATTCTATTATTAAAAAAAAAAACCTAGATTGTTTAACCATTAAGTCAGTTTTTTTAATTAAATTAATTATACATTCAAGTTATTTACTCATAATTAACATATTTTTTTTAAAATATCACACCTACCTCGAACTGTATAATTTGTTGCTATTAATTTCCGGTAGGTGAATATTATCTACATGTCCATTTCTATATATATTAATTTTACTGTATGGCAGAAAAGACAAAGTTCTTCAAAATTATTTTGGTTTATCATTTGTTCTTTTTGTTCGACGATGATGGTATCAAAAACACACATTTCACATTGACTTGATATATTCTTTTTTAAAAATAAATTCTCATAATTATTGATCCTCAAATTTAAATTCAATGAGTAAAGGAAATGAACAAGTCCCTTTACGTATTAAAATAAAACCAAGAAAATAATGACAATTTTTACAATGAAATTGATGATCAAGAAAAGAATATTTGCTCTGCTAAAATATTCGGTACCTCTTTATTAATTTAGTGGGAAATGTTTGTCAAAATCTCAACCCAATAGGTTAAGTTTTTAGGTGAGGTCCTAGGTTATAATTTATATTATTCTCTAATACACCCTCTCAAGTGAAAGCCCTTCGGGCTTGAAATTTGCACAGGTCCACGTTACATTGTGCTTAATTTTTATTAAATAAATAGGGATGATGAGATTCGAACTCGAGACCACTTGGTCATTAAGGCTCTGATACCATGTAAAAAAACCATCTCAACCCAATAGCTTAAGTTTTTAGGTGAGGTCCTAGAATATGATTTATATTATTCTTTAACAATATTGTCCGTGAAAAAAATATTAATTATTAGAACACGAATCTTTAACAGAACAAAAGAAATAAATTTCTCCCACAAAATGCAACTTCTCGTCTTTTCAATACAAGAAACATGTAAATCCAACAGGAACTATTTCAATATTTTTTTTTAAAACGTAGAAATAAAGAGGTTCTTCAAGTGTCATGAACGCATAAACAATGTTCATTTCAAACACTAAGATCTTAACAAATATTATCTCCAGCTGATTTTTTTCTTCTCAACTTGTTAACGTTTGAAAATAACGTATCATTTTTCTTTCTTTTTGTATTGTATTGCAGTGTATGAGGTTTTCGAACGAATGGCATACTATGGGATATCAAGCAATCTTGTAGTGTACTTGACAAAAAAGCTCCATCAAGGCACAGTGAAATCATCCAATAATGTAACAAATTGGGTCGGCACCATTTGGTTGACTCCTATCTTGGGTGCCTATGTTGCTGATGCACATCTTGGCCGTTACTGGACCTTTGTCGTTGCATCTGTCATCTATCTTTCGGTATGTATGCATGCTGCCATTTCTAGTTTTCTCTATCGTACGCATGCATTGCTTCTGGTCCAGCTCCCTGCTTTATCTCGCCCGAAGAATGAGACGATCTTTGGACCACATGTTTCAATTCAAATATCCTATGTCAACACTGTTTCATATCCTTTTCAGAACATGTTATTCTGTCTGAATTTATCAATCCATTTATCGCGAGTTGTACTGTGTTCTTGATCACTAGGTCAAACAAGGGATAATTATCAAGGTTGTGATTACGAATACGTGTGAAATCTAGCTGCGTGACCAAATTATTAATTTCCAAGTTGTGGGAGGACGGCATATGAAAGCTTGACTTCAGAGTTTCTGTTTTATAAGGTAGAATTAGGAAAATATTGTCTAATTCGTTGTAAGAAAAACCACTTGCTTCGATGTGTTGAAGTTTTCAAGATTGCAACTTGGAGTTTGTCTGGTCTCGGGCCAGGGGAAAAAAAGAAATACTAGCACGCACCCTTAAGTCAACTTTTGCAAATTAATTAGTGCCAACATAGGATAAGAACAATTCCTAAGATAACGTAGTTTTTGGATAACATTTGAATAGTAAATGGCTGAAAGCGATCTGGCGTTCGTTCATCATTTGTCTACGCACGAACAACTGTTGAAGTGATTTTTAATACAGTTGTGAGAATTTTAATGAAGGAATCTGACATGATTGCAGGGGATGTCTCTACTAACACTATCAGTTTCCCTTCCTGCACTAAGACCACCTATCTGCAAGAATGCCAATGTGGAGAACTGTAAAGAGGCCTCCACATTACAATTAGCAGTGTTCTTCGGAGCCCTCTACACGCTAGCTATTGGAACTGGGGGAACAAAGCCAAACATCTCGACAATCGGTGCTGACCAATTTGATGATTTCCATCCTAAGGAGAAGGCTTATAAGCTATCCTTCTTCAACTGGTGGATGTTCAGCATCTTCTTTGGAACGCTCTTTGCTAACACTATACTTGTGTACATACAAGACAATGTGGGTTGGGCATTGGGGTATGGGCTTCCAACTCTTGGGCTTGTGATATCGGTTGCTATATTCTTAGCTGGCACACCATTTTATAGGCACAGGCAGCCAACAGGAAGCCCATTTACAAGGATGGCTAAGGTCATAGTAGCAGCCCTGCGCAAATGGAAGGTTTCAGTCCCTAATGACCCTAAAGAACTCCATGAGCTTGACTTGGAAGAATATGCAAAGGCCGGAAAGTTCAGGATTGATTCTACACCAACCTTAAGGTTTGCAACAGTTGCAGTGCGTGTGTATTTTTTCTTTTCTTTTCTTCCGGCATTAGCTTAGATTAGATGTAAGGATACTAATTTATATACCTGGCTTGGCCTAGTAATAAGTCTGAACTTGGGCAACATGAATGCAGGTTCCTAAATAAAGCTGCTGTGAAGACAGGTTCAACTGATCCATGGATGCTTTGCTCAGTTACTCAAGTAGAGGAGACTAAACAGATGTTGAGAATGATTCCGATATTGATCTCCACATTCGTCCCAAGCACAATGATTGCTCAGATAAATACTCTTTTTGTCAAGCAAGGCACCACTCTTGATAGACAAATTGGCAACTTCGAAGTCCCACCAGCAAGTTTAGCTGGATTTGTGACTCTGTCAATGCTTGTTTGTGTTGTGTTATATGACAGGTTCTTTGTTCGTATTGTTCGTAGGTGGACAAAGAATCCCAGAGGAATCACTCTTCTTCAGAGAATGGGAATAGGCCTTGTTTTTCACATCATAATCATGATAACTGCATCATTAATTGAAAGACACAGATTAAGTGTGGCCAGACAACACGGCTTAGTTGAAAAGGGAGGCCAAGTCCCTTTGACGATATTCATTTTGCTTCCTCAATTTGTGCTCATGGGAGCGGCTGATGCATTTTTAGAGGTGGCCAAACTCGAGTTCTTCTATGACCAGGCACCTGAAAGCATGAAAAGCCTTGGCACTTCTTATTCAACAACTAGTCTTGGCGTTGGAAACTTCATTAGTAGTTTCCTTCTTTCCACAGTTTCTCATATCACCAAGAAGCATGGTCACCGAGGGTGGATTTTGAATAACCTAAACGCTTCTCACCTGGACTATTATTATGCCTTCTTCGCAATACTAAACTTCCTGAACTTCATTTTCTTCTTGGGTGTGATTAGGTTTTATGTTTATAAGGCAGAAGTTTCTGATTCAATGGAAGTACTGGCTGAAGAATTAAAGGCGATGAGATTGAGGGAACCTAACCAAGTTTCTGAACATTAATGAAACGTGCAGAAGAAAAGCCTGCATAGAAATCAAAGCTGAAATCGGAGATCAGCTTACAAGTTGACGACCATTGTATAGAAGCTCCCTCCCTCAATAGCCTATTTTGGAGGGGAACTACTTTTGGGATAAGTGGTGGTTTAATACCTGTATGCTTCATTTTCTTCACCTTTTGAGGGAGAAATAAAACTGTCATGTTTGCTATTTATTTACTGAATGGAAAAGAAATGGATATAGTTAATGTTGATGACTTGCAAGTGCTCATCTTAAACAACAGCATAATTAAGAAAATCTCCTCCCAGGGAAGGAATTGCATTTTGTAATGTAACTTGTCTGCAAGCTTGAAACATATAAGCATTTCTTGGAAAGCTCTGTAAAGTTAGAGAAACTTCGCAGAATTGATGTTAAGAAGTGAATGAACTTCTCTCACACACAGTTGGATCAGAAATTGAGGTAACAATGAGAAGCCATTCTTCAATGAGGAATTATAAAGATAAGTCTATCAGTTTAAAAGGAAGTTTCTGCTCAACATTTGAGAAGATCTTTGCTTTCGTACGGCTAAATGTTGTATAGAAACATACTATCTCAATCCCCAAGAGGATCTTGATATGGAATTTTAACTTAAACCAAACCCAATGTATACAATGAGCTCCATCACATTTCCAATTTAAAGTATCTGTTTTGGCTTCATGGCTAGAAGTCATTATACAATAGATCAATGCATCCAAAACTATAACACTCTTTGCCTGAAATGCACAAAAGTTCAAAACCATCACTTCCTTTATCTTCTCTTTGCTAACTGGAATGTTTTCTTCAGGAACTGATTTGCTGCTTTATCATCCCTGTGGCATAACACCCGTAGTATTGTGTTTGGATCTGCCCTATTCCACCTTCCTGTTGTTGGTGGCATTGGTAGTTTTTGACCTGAACCCGCAGATCCTATACCACTGGCTTCACAAGTCAGGATACTGAAATCTTCCATTAGTTGTTCTGTGCTATCACCCATCAATGCTATCACCCCTTCAACAATCTCAGCCTCCTTTTCCACTGCATCCTCGTTCATCAATCCTTCACCACATGTGCAAAATGTGCGCTTCAAGTTCTCACAGTCCTCCTCAATCATGGGATAATCAGATCGATAAAATATGCGGCTGCAGCCACCAGCAAGCAAAACCATGAGAAAGGCCTCAAAAGAGGCCTTCATGACTTCTCTCATTGCAACAGGTTGGGCGCGGTCAGTGAGAATTGCTGTCAACAAATTAAGGTTCTGTTTGAGAATCCTCAGTGCAGGCTTGATCCTTGCATTTGCTACATCAGCAACATAGAGAGTATCATAAAAAACAGAATTCGAGTCGAGGAATATCAAACGATAAGCAGCAACTTCTGATACATGATGACAGGCAGATTGAATGGATGCAAGGGCTAGGTCAAAGTAGGAAGAGGAATTGATGTGGTTCCTGCGATGATAACCACGGGACGCAGTGGTTCTTGGGGCAAGAGCAAGGTTCTTTTCTAGAGAGTGGAGATGAGATTGAAGATAGTACAAAGTGTTGAGCCGTATGTAGAGCCGTTGTGTTCCACGGCTTGTTGACGGCCGGGGATGATGAGCATCATTTAAACCATGTTGGTGCATATATTCTGAGTTAATAGTGCAAGGAGCAGCTCTCTTCCACATTTTGAGGAACTTTGAGTCACCATTGCACCTGGTTAGAGGAGGCAGTGTAGGAACATAGCTCTGTTTTGATCCTGCAAAGCATATCAAAGAAAATAACTGCTTAGTTGAAGTCAGTTAAGCACTTAGAACATACTCGTATTTATATTTATGACAGCCTTCAGTGGAGCATGTTCATCTCCTTCTAATGAAGAAAGAATAACTTAGAGAGCATTATTATCCAGTCCTTGAAAAGTCATGCATCAACTATAACATGCTGCAGAACAGAACATCCACCAAAGAATCTTTGCTGCCAGTCAAATGTTCTGTGGTCATCAGTGAGTTATTTTATAATACCATATTGCTTCTAAGCAATTACTTCCGCAGAGAAAGTTACAACTAAAGTAACAAGTCCAAGCAGAAAAAACCTAGGAGAATACTTTTAGAGAATAATATAAATCTTCTTTGACAGATACCACAAAGAATAAAGAAGGAGCTACTTTCTTACCACAAGCTGTTACCAAGTTGGAGTAATCTTTGAAGAGATTCTCAAAACCTTCGGCTAGATCATTAATCAGATCATCGGTAATTCCAACAGGAATTTCAAAGAAATCATCCACAGCTTCCTTGGCTATTTTTATTAACTCCGCAGCTGATGTCGCATGTGGCTCGTTTTTGGACTTGGGATTCCATGTCTGTAACATATATTTCACCATTTTACTCTCGAGTACTTTTGACAATAAAAAAGCAAAATCTCACACCCATATAAGCTTAAATGCTGTATTCATTTCAGCAAACAAATTAAAGAAACTCACTTCAGAATCTTTGGCACGGTTAAGGCATTCTTGCCCACGTTTCAACCTCTCTCCAATCCATTTTTTCATTAGCCTCAGTATGACTGAATCAACTTCGTATGGAACCATCTCTCGTACGATTGTTTTGCCTCCGTCTTCACACTCTGCAGAGTCTTCAACCAGCATTTGAACCAAAACCTTTTCAAGTTTTCCAGCACTCTGCAGTACCGAAACAGTCTCATTATTGAGGGTCGACACCCCAGCAAGATATTGCTTCAAAACTGCTCCATAGCACTGGTGTAGCGTTACGGCAGCAATGCTAGCTGCAATTGAGTGCCATTTCTTTAGTATGGGACTAAAAACCTCCCTTTCTCTCAAGGCCAAGTCCTCAGCTTCTTTAGCCAACTGCAGGAGAGCCTCGCTTGCTTCATCTTTCACTTCCAGACTTGTACTCTTATAGCTTCCAGTTTCTATTATCTGCAATCAACAAACAAGAATGACTTAACATGAGATACATCGTAGTACAGAAACAGTAAATGTTGTAACTGATAATTAAGCAAAGGGGAGACGTATAGAAACAGCAACCTTTGCAAATGCATTCTTTATAGAACCTCGAATATAGTGATCCACACGATCCCCAGATGAATCAACTATCTGTGTGTCTCCTTTCTCTTTCCCAATCCCTTCTGCGATAGTAACGTCTTCTCCCAAAATTTTTGACGCTGATAATGCTAAAGGTAAAAGATTCTCAATTAGGACAAAATTTCCCCTCTGGAAATGGTCATGATAGTGAAGCAATCTCCTCTCTGCCCACCCTTGCATTGAAGCCAACATAGAAGACAAAAGCTTCACATACATAGCCTCTCGGTCTGGCTTCTTCGCATCATTAGCCACCTCTGTCGATAACATAGCATGTGTCGCAGAAAGAAGATCCGGCTCTACTTGTGAAGTAAGTACGTATTGCTGGAAAAGCACCCAAGCAAAGCACAGATTGTGTATAGGTCTATTGATTCCCAGTGTAGACCATGTCTTTTTCATTAACTCAACAAGCTCGTCAACCTCATCAAGGACTAACGTCTCATCCCTAAAATCAAATATTGATTGAAGAAGAGAAACGTATAGGTGAATGTTGAGTGGAAATCCATCAGCCCAGTGGCATACATCGGTTGGTGTACCATTGGCACTTCGCCAAGACAAGGAAACAACACTGTTGCATAAGGTTCTCATCGTGTCAGAATTTTTGCCTGTGTCGATAGGTTTGGTTTCGCTGGCACGGATAATTTCACGAAGACGTATAGCATAAGGGCTTGATTTATCAAGCGGGATTGAAGGGTGAAGGAGGAGGCCAGCCTCCAGGATTTTGAGCTGACGCCTTTGCCAGAGATGGTACTCCTGACTGTCATTAAATTCTGACGGTTTTAGGTGGCGGAGGAGTTCCAATGGCAGGATTATTGTCTCTGCTCGCCTGCCCATCTGTGAAAGTAAAGAGAACAAGTCATGAATTGATGAAATCAAAACGAAAATTATGATCATCCAAAATCAAACAATTAAGACAAACGATACATACATATGTATCCAAAATCATTCAATCTATTTCTATCATTAACAACTAAATTATGCACGTACAAAATGTTATATCAACATTGAAAAAAAAAGAAGCAAAAACATGTGACTTTTATGTCCATCAAATTTGTCATGAAATTATAATTCTGAAATACATACAGTAGCAGTACGTACTTGGCCTACAAGAGTCCTCATGATCGTCTTCCTCAACCTATTATCACTATGCTCCGTCACTCTCATCTGCGCCCTCATTATCTCCGCGGAAGTCAGCGGCCTCCGAGGCCTCCCAGAAATCGGAACCGTGGCAAACCCCATGGCAGGACTTGTCCCTCCATGATTTAGAGGGCCAGTCGGTGATACTGGTGCCGACCCGCCTCCGCCGCCTCCAACAGCCGACATCCTCCTTGTAGGGGACTTCTTCAGCATCTTCATTCCCAGAGCTCGCTTTATCCGACTCGTCGGAGACATCACCACCACCGGACCACCGCCCATCCGACCACTCGGTGAGCCAGTTCCTGCTCCATCGCCATCATGTTGTTGGTGCTGATGGCTGGAATAAAAGTTGATGGCATTGCGGCCACCTCCGAAGCCAGGGGAGGAGCGGCAGGCGGTGAAGAAGACCTCATAGGCGGTCTCACTGACATCATCCTTGTCAAGGCCTTCAAGGTCTCCAAAAGGCCAAGAAAGATCACTGTCCTCGGGGTCAATGGAGCTGGAGATCGTTAGGGTACCAGAGAAGGATTCGCGGCGACTCTGTTGGGCCATTAAAAATATTGGCAATGATGTCTCAGATATCCGGCGGGAGAAAGAAGGGAGAGACGGAGAGCATTCTCTTAATATATGGAGAGAAAAATTAGAGAAGATCAGGAGACATGCAGAAATGTGGCTGCATGAGACTTTTGTGTGGTAGTTTTGTTAGTTAATACAGCGATTTTGTGCTAAGAGAGAGACAGATATGAAAAACACAGCTGATGGCTAAGAGACAACAACATTGTTGTGTGAGGAAAACTAGGAAAGATTACGGTGGTGAACTGCTATGTTTTAGCAAATATTAGCAATTACTACTCCGGAATTTCTGCTTTGTATATTTTTCATCTTTTTTTTTTTGTTTTCTTTTTTACACCTACAATTATGTTACTAACTTGTTGTCAAGGAGACCAACTTGGCAAAATTATCTTGTAGGATAGATAGATTTCAATGCACCATGAATATGCTAGCTATGTGTTAATTTGGAATATCATAATCATAAAACTCAATTTAGATTATGAGTTTGGCAAGAAGTGAATCTAAATGATGTTGTTTTAAATTTTTTAAGTTAAATAAAATTGTTTTAGAAAAAAAATTAAAAGTCAAATTCAATATCACCCACTAAATCATCGAAATATGGATTGAATCGCTAGGTTGATCAGATTAATTTTTAGTCCAATTCGATATGAAATTTAATTCGAAATTAATTGTCTGATCAATATGTTATTGGACTGAGTTACCAGACTTCACGGAGATTAATAACAATAGTTTGGATTGGATTGATAAATTTTGCAAGTGACATAACATTTGGGATTCATTAATCGAAGTCATTTGTAAAAGAAGATTGATGAAGATGTCAAATGTTTTCCATAGATGAAGTTAATTATAGCATGTAGTACGTTCATAGTTGGTTAATTTTCTAACCCTAATTTTATGTTATTAATTATTGTAAGTTGGTTAAAACAAAATCTTTGATCCTCGTCGTGTGTTTGACAGCCAAGCAAGGAAGAAAAACAAATGTCTTTACATTGTCCATTTAAAGCTTATCTCTGCAGTTCTTCAAGAACAACGTTCAGAACTTGCTTTCCAACAGCACTAATCAGTTGATTTTTTTGTTTTGGATTCAAATGTGCTATCAATCCATTTGGAACTGAAACTGAAAGATCTTCGATCATTCTGATTAATTTATTGGTTTTATTTTCTACTATATATACGTGTTTAAACCACAGACAATACCCCAAGATCGATCCATTGCATTGAATATTTTCAAATTAAGTTAAAATAATTTAATTTATTTGTCAGTGCATGCATGGCCTGGATCCAGGTTCTTGATTCTTTAATCAACCTCCTAAACTCTTGTCCTTTTACTATGGCTAATTACATGGCTCATTCGGCATCCATTGAATCTAATTACAAGATCAGCTGTGTAGAGATGCTGTTGAGAGGTATGCTAGCAAATCGTGCAGGCAAATTTAGCATCGTTCTCGAGTTCTATCAATAACAACAGTACATGAGAAAGATGAAATTATTTCTTTGTCTTTTATATTTTATCTTTAATAAATAAGATTGAAAGATATTATGGAAAATAAAATGAATTGAATTTTATTAATTTTAAATATTAAATTTAAATTATTTACGAATAGAAAATGTTGGGGCTGTAAGAATGGTTGGTGTGAATCACCTCAGAATCCTGTGGAGCCTCAACCAATTATAGTCTAGGCCCATAGAAGAGGCCCATCTGCGGAATTCAGGCCGACAAAATAGTGTCTTTGTCTAAGTTGATGTGATGTGATAGGATATGTGGTGTTGTTTTTTCCTAAATTCTTAAGCAGCTAGATCTATCGTATCGTATGTTGCAGTAGTGTACGTGTTTTTGTTCCTTTTTCTTTCGTCGCCACGCGTACAGATATCAATGGCTGTGGCTCATTCATTATTCATAATCATCATCCTTGTTAAGCTAGATTCATTCCAGAAGAATATTTTATTTGATTTTATATTTTAAAAGTTTTTTTGAAAAAAATAAAATATTTTTGAAAAATTAATATTTTTTAGTATTTTTAGATATTTTAATGTGCTGATATTAAAAATAATTTTTAAAAAATAAAAAAATATTATTTTAATGCATTTATGAGTAAAAAACACTTTAAAAAACAATTCTAATCACACTTTCAAACACTAAGGCCCCGTTTGTTTGTTGGAAAGTAGTTTTCTTTTGGAAAGTGAATTCCAGAAAAGTATTTTCCGATGTTTGGTAGTGTAATGAAAAATAAGTTGGAAAACACTTTCCAGTATTTGGTTATGTTATTGAAAATGAGCTGGAAAATAACTTATTAATGTTTTATTTTTCTCAAGTTTATTAAAATAATGAGGAACAAATCTTACAAATTAAAAAGTTGAATGAGAATGAAATTAAAAAAAAATATAATTTCATAAATTATCTCAAATAAAATAAATAATAATCAAAATAATAGAGATCAAATCTAAAAAATTAAAAAAAAATAAAAGATGAAGAAATTAAAATAATAATAATTAACATTTC
>Ga0307515_10016706_pt1 | contig 13421 bp, 8 predicted proteins | sample 17_EM_MG_FD_194513 | JGI IMG/M metagenome (GOLD analysis project Ga0307515, IMG submission 194513) | Populus trichocarpa ectomycorrhiza microbial communities from riparian zone in the Pacific Northwest, United States - 17_EM | ecosystem: Host-associated > Plants > Roots > Unclassified | place...
ACATAAAATGAACGCTTGTCCTTCAATTTTTGGACACTTCTTTGTCAAGCTTCGTGTCCTAATTTTATGAAACTTCTCATATCAGACAAGCACGTACTTAAATTCGATACCCTTATCCGATTTTGAGCAACATAGGTTACAAGTATGTATAAAAATAACTCACTTTCGTAATTGCTTCTAATAAACTAACTAAGGGTGTGTTTTTTTAGTGTGATCGTTTTCATAGACGTTGTTGAAAAAAATTTATAAATTATAGTTTTTTTTTAATTAATATTTCTAGAAATTTTTTTATTAGATTTATTAAAAACCATGGCAGGTATTGATCAACAAAACATTTTAAAATATATTGAACTAAACGCAAACAGCATCACATGCACCATGTCATGTCACGTATTCAAACAAAATCATTACATTGAAATCTAAAGACTAAACAGTAAAATTGCAATGCAGATTGCCGGAGTTTAGGACTACACAATAAAGTAAAAAAGATAAAAATTACTCGAGTGGATCAGTATTTGGAAACGCGGGTTAATCTGTATCTCTAAAATATTTAATTTTTTTTATGTTTTGAATTATTTTGATTTGATATACTAATTTCAAAAATAATTTTTTAAAAAAATTATTTTGATGCATTTCAAAATAAAAAACACTTTAAAAAACAACCGCAACCATACTCCTATACAAGACAATACTATATTGTACGGAAATACTAAAATTCTATCCTAGTAGTGGTTATTTTATTATTTAAGAAATGAATGTGTCCAAAATTAGGCATATGATTCTTAGTTATTTATAATATTTGTGTGAATATTTATAGATGATGAGATACCATGCCCTATTAATTGCTACTACAGTACTTGAATTCTAGCCAGTTATGAACAAAACCATCATAATCAAATACCTGTAGATTTATGGAATGCAATCTAAACTCAGATTTCAGTTTATCCGAAGAAATGATAATATCAGTAGGAGGTTTCAGTGAACTCCATTGCTATCGTTTTCAATCAACTACTTTATGAACACACCGTGCTTCGCGTTGTGCCTGTTCTTTTGGCCATGAAATGACAACAATCAATTTTTTAATAGTATTGCCACCTGTACTCCATTATTTCATAACATTATAGTTTGCAGATCAACACAAAATCTTGGATAAAGTTGACAGGACAAGAAAATTGAAACTTAAAAGCGGAAGCTATGTTTACCTTACTGTTAATCAATCGTTGGCAAAAATACATGGTTTTGTAGGGTAAGTCTCAACCTTCGAGGAATCTTCCACTCACATCCGATGCAGACACTTCAGGTAGGTAGGGGGGGAAACATGTAATAAGGAGGTCTATGTTCATTATACTATACCACGTTTATAATCACGATCGTCATGTTCTGTACGCAAGTTTATACTGAGCCACTATTTAGAGGCGTTTAGGTTTTTCCTTTGAATGAACAATAGCAAAAACAATTGATTGGAAAAAATGGTTTTGGCATAGTATTTATGTTGGAATTACATGAAACATGCAGCACAAACATTGAATTTAAAATAATCTCTTATACGACTATGTAGGGTAAGAACAATGGTTATCTCAATTAAAGTACCAAAACTTTTGGAATGAACCTTATTACCAAAAATTATAAATAATCACGATTAAAAAGTATAAAGAAAACGTCATGAAGACAATTACTCTTATGATAATTCTTTCACCTACCAGCACACAATATACGACAATAATAATGAATATTATTATGAAAATAAAACCTTACAAAAGAGTTTTTATAGTGTTGAAAAGACATAACCCTAATGGACTAATGGGTTGACATCAAACCCAATTGAAATAAAATCCAAAGTACTTAAAAACAAGTTGACAACATGAAAAAAAATAATTGAAAACAAATCCATGTATGATGTTCAAACACTAATGTTGCACATTAATAAACTAGAAAAACACAAAGTCCACGCTTATATAGCCTTATACCTAACTTAGCATCCAAGGGAATCAAGGATTATTGTTGTTGCTTATTAGTCTTCTTATAGACCTTGCTAACTTTATTTCCAAATTACGTAAGAATTGTTAAGTTGTCATACTTATCCAATAGTAATTCTTTTGCTACCATAAATGTTTCCACACACAATAAGGATTTCTAATCTGATATGGGATCAATAAACATACGAAAAAATTTAATTAATCAAAGTTGTCGCATGCTATATTTGGACAGCCCACTATTGCGAAATAATTAGGCCCATGTTGTAGATGGATAAGGCTCCTCTTGCACATAAATTAAATTGATTAAGGTCTGATCATTACTTGTTGTAACCTTCTTGAAATTTGTCATGGTCCAAGTGCTTTAAAAAAGCTCATTGAATGCATCATTGAACCTTTATCATGTAATTGGTCAAATTGAAACTTCTAATGAATCATTTGGTGTTGTAAGATGCATTATGAACTGATCTGTATCATTTTATCTCTTCTCAAAAAAATTCAACCTTGAATCGTCACCTACATAAAAAAAAATAGACTAGAAATATTAAAAGTAACATTAAAACCTTACTTATATCGTAGATCTATTTTGTATACATTTTCATAATTTTTTCAAGGATTTGGAATGGACCATCTCTTTGAGACTACAACTTTGACCTCTTATGGACCAGAAACATTAAAAGTAGCACTAAAATCATACTCACCTGGTAAATCTATCTTGTATGCATTTTCATTAATTCTTTCAAGGACTTGGAATGGACCATCTCCTTGAGATTGCAACTTTGATCTTATATGGGTTGAAAATCTCTCTTTTTGCATGTAAATCCAAACCCAATCACCTAGTTTAAAAATAACATGTTTATGCCCCTTGTTTACCTTGGATGCATATTGATAATTTTTTTTCTCTATATGTTGCTATATTTTCTTATGGAGTGTTTTCACTATATGTGCTTTTCTACTGCCATTAAGACTAATCCTTTCATCAACAGGTAAATGAATCAAATCTAATGGAATTAAAGGATTAAAACAATAAACAATCTCAAATAGTGAATAATTAGTAGTAAAATACATAATCATATTATATGCAAACTCAATGAACAACAAACAATCTTCTTAATTTTTAAGATTGTCTTGAATGATAGTACATAAAAGTGTAGTTAATATCTTTTTTTCACTATTTTAGTTTGACCATTTTTTTTTATGGATGAAAAGTAGTAAAACATAACAACTTTATACTTAACTTACCCCACAAAACCTTTTAAAAATATCTAAGAAACTTATCATCATAATTAGACATAATTCTCCTAGGAACCTTATGAAGTCGTACCACCTCTCTAAATAACAAATTTGTTATGTTAGTTGCATAATTAGTTTTATGACATAGTATAAAATGCATCATCTTAGAAAACCTATCTACAACTAGAAATACGAAATCTCTACTCCTGTTTTACCTAGGTAAATATAAAATTAAATCCATAAAAATATCAACCTAAAGAATTTTAGGTAAGAGTAAAGGAGTATACAAATCATGTGGTAAGACTTTAGACTTAGCTTGTCTACATGTAATGCATTTATGTCAGATTCTTTACACATACCTTTTAATTTTAGGTGAAAAAAATATTCATGCAATACATCTAAAGTCTTAGCAATACCAAAATGCCCTATTAAACCATTCTTATGAGCTTTGTCATAACCCATTTTTTGGTTATTCCCCAAATTCATTTTTTTCTTCCAAAAATTAAAAAAATATATATATACGGACTAAAAAACAAAAAAAATCCAAAAAAAATAATAACAGTGAAAAGAGGATGCCGAAGCGCCCAGAAAATAACTAAAAATTGGTTGAGGAGGTTTAAAAATACAAGGATTGAAATTTGACGATATATCGTTGACTGATGAGAGCCCGACTGACAAAGAAAATTCAATTTGAGAAAGAAATGTTCAAAATCAGATGTTTATTGGACTCAATTAAATTTATTAAAGGTTTTATTGAGTTTATGAAGAGTTTGATTGAAAGAAAAATTAATTTTGAAGTCAATTTGGGCCTTAATTGGAAGAAATTAAAGTTCTAGAGTCAAATTATAATTTTTTAGAGTTGATTTGGTCAAATCAGGGGCTTAATTGCATAAATATTAAAGTTTGATGGCTAATTAGGGACTTAATTGAAGAAATCCGAAACCAAGTATCAAACTGGAAAAGGCGTGTAAATAGAGGGGCTGTAATTGCTGGAATCAGGGGCCAAATTGAAGAAATTGGAAATTTATTGATCAATTGAGGGTCAAATTGCGTAAATCATAGACCAAGGACTAAAGTGAAAAGGGCGGCCAACTTCAGGGCTGACGATTAAATTTGGCAGGGATGCAATTGAATTTATTTTTAAAATCAAAATTGTAATTTAGGACTTGATTGAACAACTCATAAATTGAGGACTGATTTGGACTTTGACACGTTTTTTGCACCATTTTCTTTTAAATGAAACAGCGTGTTTTGTCTAAAGCGGCGCCGTTTCATCCACTATTCAAAAAAAAAAGGAAAAGCTCAAAACGGTGCCGTTTTGAACGGCACTATGGGTCTTCTTCTTCCCCTAGACGCGCGAGGCAGAGGAAGAAGAAGATTTCATTCCCCTGCTTTTCTCTCCTCCCTCTTTCTTCGAAAGCCCTAAAAAGACGTTGATAAAACCCCCCACTTGCCTAAGCTCTGACCCATGGCCTACCATGGGGTGAAAAAATAGAGGGGACATGCCCCTCGAGTGGTCGTGGGGCGGCTGCACAGTGGCCGCCCTGGCCACCCTACCCCTGTGCCATGACTAGGCAGGGGTAGTAGGCCTCTCTCCCCATGTATTTACCTACAAATACAAGGAAAAAAAGAGCAGAAAAGAGGGAGGGGCAGTAAAAAAAAGAAACAGAGAGGAAGAAATAGATGAACAAAAAACAAACAGGGGAGAAAAGGAGAAAAAACAGGGGAGAAAAAGAAAAAAAAAGGAGGAATAGAGAGGAAGAATAGAGGAGAAGAACAAAGATAAAAAAAGAAGAGAGACAAGAGAGGAAAAATAGAAAAAAAAAGAAGGAGAAAAACCATAGCCCGGCGCAGCAGCTCCATCAAGCTTCCCAGCCGCCACCACCACAAGCCATCATCAGCTCAGCAACCACGCTCCCTCATTCTAGGTAATCTTCTTCCCTTCTATGTCCCCTCATCTTTGGTTCCCCTCATTTGCATGCAGAACGTGAGCAATTCACGTTCTGCATCAAATGAAAATAATTAGCTGGTTACTGTGCTCACAGTAACCAGTCATTTATCCCTAAACCTAATCTTTATAAAACCATTCCTTTTCCCCTCACCCCCAACATCCTCTAGCATAAAACTTTAATCCCCATACTTAGAAATATGATCAACCCTTTGAACAAGAGATAAAGATTTATTTTGAAGGTATCTCCAGTGATAAAAGCCATTTGAAAGAGCCAAATGATCATTATAATATTTTGAATAGGTTTGTTTATCTTTTCTTTTCTCATGTGGTGCTCTAATGGAAGAAGCCAATTTAACAAGCTATTTCGTATTTTGATAGGGTCGTTGATGTTTCTCTCAATCACCGATGGGATAGATATACCATTTATTCAGCTTTTCCTGGTGAGATCCAATTTCCAGAAATCATGGTGGTTCATTCATCTAAATGGATCTTGAACCAAAGTGTCGCACGTCCCCGCGTGGCGTTCGTTGTTGGTGATTTTTGTTCGTTTGCTTGTTCTTGGGAGTCGCCACCTAGTATTTGTTTTAGGTTCACTAGGAAACCCAGGTGTACTAGACTTGTCAGAGATTTGAGGGTAAGGGTCTAGTTGTGGCTAGGAAATGTTTTAGCATCCCTAGCGCACCCTACCTGAGGTAAGTTGTTTCGTGATTTTGATATGATAAAGAAGTTTTAAAAATTTTATCTTTTCATTGAATACTAGAAATACAACTTACATGTAAGTTCATAATACTTTACCGTGAGCAAATCAAAACATTAAATTCTTCTTTATTCTTTGCAATTTTATCATAAAAAACATCCATAAAAAAAATACAAACACACACGTCCACTTTCACTGTATTTTTCTTTTTTATTACATCCATATTTGCACGCTACAAATTATAAAAATTCAAAAACTAAACAAATAGTACATTAAACAATTTGAAATTTACAAAATAAACCCCAAAAAAACCAGGAATTGCAAGGAAGGCCTTCTGGAACTGCAGGAACAGTAGCGGCGCATCTGCTCCACGCGCCACCACCATGAGAAAAACCCGAAAAAAAGGGGGATCTAGATTGACTTCTTCCCCTCTCCCCTTCCTTGCCGGCAGTGAGGACCACCGTTACCTGCAACAAAAAAAAACACACAAGTAGTAGATTTTAGTTTTTTCCTTTCTTGGTTTTCAGATCTTCTTTTCTCTCTGTAGCTCCTTCTTCTTTGTGTTTCCCCTTCTTCTCTGTTTTAGGCGACCGACTCTGAGGTCAGGGCGTCTATGGCTTATGGTCGGTGGGTTCTGCCGTGCTTGGACTGCTGCTGGAGGCCGGTTGAAGGAGATGAAGGAGTGGGGGCTGTTGTTGTTGTCGTCTATTCGGCTGGCTTCGTTGTGGATAAGATAGTGTTGCTCGGGCGCTGCCGTGTGTGGGTTGCTGGATCTCCAGTGAGGACGGCACTGCTACAGTTGGCGGTGAAGACCATGGGTCTGTGGCCGTTGAAGCTACGATGGAGATAGGAACAGCTGTTGAACAGGGAGGTTGAGATGGTGGTTGGCCGAGAGAGGAGAGGGACAATGAAGAGGCTGTCTTGGAGAGGGAAATGTTGAGGGGAGACGGGAGCAGCTGAGAGGGAAGGTCATGTGTGTTGGGGCTGAGGGAGGAGAAGAAGATGGGGAGCGGCGGCCGGCTTTGGTTTTTGGAGTCTCCGGTTTTTTGCAAAAAAAAAAAAAAAAGGGAGGATAGAGGGAGTGTTGGCTGTTTGTAGAGGGAAATGGGGGTTCCTGGTGATGGAGATGAGAGGTCATGGCTAAGGGGAGAAGGAAAAGAGATGGCCAAGAGGGGCGGTCGCTAGCTTTGAGAAGATGAAAGATTAGGTTTGTTAGGGTTTTTTTTCCTCCAAATGTGCAAAATTGCCCTTTTTGTTAAACCGTTTTTTCTTCTCTATTTATAGAGAAAAAATCATTTTTTTTCAATGCCTAGCAAAACATTTGTATTTGATTTTTTTCTGAAAACGAGCAATATCAACATCGCCTCGATGAGGAAAATCAATAATTTTAACAATAACGTGTTAAAAAATAAAAGCATTCAAAAAACCTTTAAAATTTAAAGTCTTTTGAGATGACATTGAAAATGCTAAAAATGATGCAAATATATCAAGAATATATATATTTTAAGTTTTCGTTATTTTTTTGCTATTTTTAGGTTTTTCAAAAATTTATCAAAAAAATAAGTAAAAAATGGATAGCAATACCAAGCATGAGAAGCCAATTTTCCAGTAACAGTATTTTCTTAGGAGAAGAGGGAAGCCTCGTGGGCTATGAGGTGGAGAAGGCCCTTGCTATTGCTCTAGAGATTATTCCAGCCTAGCCTACTCTTCCTATGAGCTCTGACATTGCTTTTGAGGTCCAGCATGCCAGCTCTTCACCATGCTCTCCCCTGCATCCAATCATAATAGAAATTATCACTAGGTTGTCTACGTCAAAATAACAAACCAACACACATCATATGGTTCTTCGAAGCAGTAAAAGGAAGGTGAAGATTTTGTCAGATTATGGCGCAGTGCATCATGCGGCTGAAGAGCAAGGAGAGGATTCTTCGGAGCCTTGTATACAACAATCAAATCTACGTCTTCTTTATAGTGCAGCTTCGCTATCTCTCTCAAAATTAGATGTTGAACAGGAGGTCCAGGAGATCATAACAGATGGACGTTTTTTGGGTTTTGGTGATATGCATAATTTGAAAATCTTTGCTGCAGACATTCAGGGACAATTGATTAGGGAGAATGAAACTGGATAGCTACACCATAGATGTTCAAGCCAGGAGTCATTTGGTAAGGTATTCTATCAGATATCTTATGAAGCTTTTTTTCTGGAATTATTATGGTTTGTGTGTGTCAGCTAAGCATGTTTCTATTCAAATGATGCTTGTTTAGTGTGAGATAGATACTTGCTTTTTGTTTGAAAAAGCTCTAATAGATTGGTTAGAACTATATGGAAAGAAGCTAATACTAGGTGGAATTCTATTTCCTCCATAGGCAAATCTAGAGATATTCTAGCCTTGTCGAAAAATAATTGTGGGACTAGTGGGATTTTATGGGCAATGGATAGCTCTCTTTGGTTTTCATGTTGCCACCTTATTCCATTTTGTTACAGTGGGAGTAGAACTTTATGTTATGAAATTTTGAGAGAAGATAAAAAAAAGTTGTTGGGTATCGGTGATAGAGCAAGAAAGTCTCGGTTGTTACTGATTTTAACCATGAAAATGGTTAATTTTGGGCCTTTTTTTTCAATTATTTGAGGGCATGAATAGATTTATCAATGTGTATATGGTGTTTTCTAGATGTTTTTGGTAAAACAAAAGTTGACACTTGAGTTTTGTGGTGAGAAAAACTCATGGCCTAAATTTCTTACGACGCTCTAGTTGTCTGAAACTAGACTAGTAGGCGAAGTTTATTTTTTAAAAAAAATGGGGCAGACAACAAGTCATTCACTATTTAATAATAAAAAAAATGATATCCGAGGCACCCCAAACCACCTAGACCAATACACATGGGCCTCTTTTTTCAATTTATTTTTCTAGTACTGTTATTTTTTTTTTCTTGAAAATTCATCATTTATTGGCTTTTATTTTTCAATTTTAACAATTTTTTATTATTTTTTAATAAAATATGATTTAATTTTTACTTAGTATACATATAAGATTTCATCACTTTTTTCTTATATTAGGAGGCATTTTCTCATTGTATCCCTACTTAATATTTTTTTTCCCTTTAATCTTATTCAATTGTTTTCCTGTGCATGTTTTTTATTATTTTATTATGTAAAATATTGGTTCTAAGAACAATGTTATTAAATACAATTGAGTTTATGACTCGTGTTTTGAGATAAGATTTCTACAACAACATCTATCTCTCAACTTTACAATTTAGTCTTTGGTTAAATATTGTTTAACTTTTATTTGGTTTTCACATAAAATTATATATCTTTTAATATGTGCAACCTTGTATAATATTTTTTCTTTGATTTTTTTCAATTGATTTCATATATGTGTTTACTTTTGTTATCGTTTAATTAAATAAAAAAATTGATTATAAGAAACAAAATTATTAAACACGACCAGGTCAATTGCCTGTGTTGCTTTATCAAATATCTTGATCTACATTTATCTCTCAATTTTTCTAGTTTAGTCTTTAGTTATTGTTAATGATTTTAATTTTTTTTTGCATTTATTCGCATGAGTGATTCTCAATTTTTTTAATTAAATGTTTGCATAAGGTTTTCGATTCATGATTGAAATTTTCTTTATGTCAAAAAATGCATTGAAAAACCTACATATTAAATTTCTTTGTTGAAAAATAAAATAAAATAATATGACTCATGACGAAATGCAATATTTTGTTTTCAAAGAATTTTAGAAAGATTAAAGTTATTTTCACCTTGTTGTGAAAAAAATACACATCAACAAACATGTAAACCGATCAATGAGAAAACCATTATTATCATCGTCATTGCCGCTCCCATTGCCACAAAAATCACTTAGTCTTTAAAAACACTCCACTTCAATAAACAGTAGAATAAAAAAAGCTCAGGTTTTTTCAAAAACCCATAGCTCCTCTCTTACATTAATATCTGCATACCAACATAATCTCTCTTGTATCATTTTCTCACCAATATCTTAGTTTTCTTTGGGGGTTTTTTAGGCAATGCCTATAGATTAATGAATTATGATATTTGAGCTATCAAAAAAAAAACTCATTAACATAGGTAAATTGGATAAAATATTTCATATGTTCTCAAATAGTATTGATTATAAAATTCTTGTATATGGTAGAATGAGATTTGAAATGGGTTTCAAATTTTATTTAAATAATTAATGACTATCATGTTAAGAACTATATGATTTGATAAAGCAGACACACTTCATATTCAAATATCTAAAAACCTTATAGATAAAGAGATATTAGTTACATTGATAAACTAATGACTAAAAGATTGAGTCTAACCATAAATGACTTTCTTAATATTTAGGAGATCATGATAAATTGCTAGACATTGCACATGACCTTTAAATATAAATTAATCAATTATTAAAATAATAATAAATTATTTTTTTTACTTTATCTAATCCAATTCTAATTAGGATAGTGAGTATATTTCGGCAAACATATTTAATACTTGATTGATCATATATATTATGAATCATTGATAAGAAATTAAACTGGGATATAAAATCAAGTATCACTTGATTATGAATAAGTTAAAGAAATTGACGGACTAGAAAATAATTTAAATATGAGATTAGAATTCTAGATTTAGAAAATCAAGGATTTGATTGTATAAATTTATAATAATTATCCTTAAATGATGTATTTCAGAAGCAAAGTAATCTTTTTTTCATGATTAAAGAGGGTAGGTTTTCATGTTATGCCTTAAAAATTAAAAAGACATTTGTGTGCAATAACATAATATAGAAAGTCAAAAAATGCTAGCACTCAAGTCTTAGCAATCACTCTCACTGACACGATCAAAAGATTGATGTCTTATCCCAAGTGCAGGAGTGTCAAAGCAATAAATAACCCAGCAAGACCAGGGTCAAACCACAGGGAAGTCAACTATATAAATTATAAATAATAAAAGGAGAAAAGTTGAAGAGAACTTTTGAGATGTGATATTGATGTAAGGATTAAATAATGATAAAATAGTTGTCAAGGTTAGAGGATCCACTAATGGTATTTCAAATAAATATAATATAAACTCTTTTTATTACTCAACTGGAAACCATACACAAAGGAGGTTCCAATCGGATGATTTGTCCTTAATAGTTCATTATAAATTATTAACATGATCATATTAGATATCTTATTTAAGTAACACTAATACTTTAAAATATTGTCAAGAATTCATGATGTTAACTTATATTAACAACAAATCAAATTCCTTTCATAACATAGATGTCGGTTATACCATACAGTTGGCTATGAAGGATCAAGCATTTATATATTGTACCAAGTGTTATACAACACAAATCTAGATTAACCATTTAACAAGTAAGGTATTAAGAATTAATAAGATAAAAATGATAAGACATGTTAATAGAAAACTTTCTTGGATGTAAGTATTGAAGTTCATATTGAGTTTATATTATACATATCCCAACACCATTAGTGAAACCTTTTCACCTTGACATATTAAACTTCACTAAACATTATGAAGAAGAGAAACATAAATAAACAAGATGAGAACATAATTATATAAGTATAGTAAAGGAAATGAAAGGCATAAACAAGATATTAATGAAACTATAACATGAAATAAAACTAGAACATTAAAACTACAAAGAAAGAAAGCAAGTAAGGAAATGATGTTGATCTGAAAACCAAGATGTCTAAATGTATGATAAATGCCTTCTTTTATAGGCTAAAATTCAGAACTATTGATTTGATGACTAATTATTGAGTGGGTGGCCACCTCTTGACTTTGTGACAATCCTTATCTTTTTGTCTGAACAAAATGTCATTGGTAATGTTAGAATTTGAACAAATAGTCCACATGAAAGTTCTGGGAAATTATCTCAAATTTCCAACAAAACAAGAATGAGCTCATTTGGACTTTTAGAACTCGAGATATGGGCTAAACACTGAACGGTGTCTGGGCTGCAGGACAGATTCTGACTTCTCTGTTGTTGCTACAATGTGAACTTGAAAACGACCCTTTTGAATCTTGAACTCTTCATAAAATTTTTAGGCCTATGTCTTAGCTTTCCATCCATATAAACCAGACCTAAATCCAAGTTCTACAACTCTAGTTATGATCTAATAACCGAATGGTGTTCTAGTTTGAATTGAACCAACATCTCTTCTCCAAACTTAGCCCTCTCTTTGTCTTCTCAATTTCAATAGTTAAACAAATCAATCAATTCTTTGAATTATGAAATATGTCTGCATTTAAAATGAGCATTTACCAATTAAATATATCTTATATTATCAAACTTGTTATTATAAAACATGTTTATGTTAGGAAATTTAATGATACTTTAAGTGTAATATGATAATATAAAACCTTGATAAAAATACACTTTTAAGTACTAACCATCAAGTTTAATGGAAGTTTAACTCAATTTTGAACAAAATTGCACTTATGGTAGATTAGGGTTCTCAATGGAAAAATTAGTGTTATGTTAAATTAGTTGTTAGGAATGTTATATTATGTGAAAAGGATTGTAGTGGAGGTAAAACTTTATGTTATAAAGAAGAAATCATGGAGAAAAATTAAGGTTAATGGTCGACCAAGAGTAGGAAAAAAAGGAGAAAGTGGTATGTTAATGTATATGTGTAGGAATTTTAAGAAATTAATGTAAAGTGTTATATTAGAAAATTATTTTGAAGGAATTAGAGAATGTTATCAAATTTACTTAGCACATGTGAATATTATGTAATATAGTTTGTTTGAAATGAATTGTTAGTAAAGATCCATAAAAGGAGTGTACTTTGCTTAAATGATATATGTCATAAATGAAGAATTTTTAACTTAAATCATGATCGAATTAAAGAAATGAATTAAAGAAAAAAAAGAAGGACCTTGTGGCTGGATTTTATATAGTTGAGGAGTAAAATGGATATCGATGTGATATTGTTTTGATGTAAGTGAGAGTTAATATAATGAAGGAATAAATAGATTAATTGTATGAGAAGTGTACTTAGAAGAATTGAAGTAGTGAAAATGAAGTGTAATAAGATGTAAGATGTAATTAATGAAGAATGATGTTATGATATGAGATGAAAGAAATACTGATAAGATTACCTTCTCTGGATTCAAAAGAGATACCGGGAGTGGCATCTTCCATAGCCGGAGGAGTGCATATAGTTGGAGGTGCAGGTAAATGCTTATGCACCCTAATCTTTTTAATTATTATAGTTTATTTCTTCCAATTTACCATTCTTGATAAATTGTATACCGAAAAAGGATTGACCTGAAATGGGAAAGAAATTATGCAAAGGTGACCAAAATAAAAAAAAAAAGAAAAGAAAAGAAATCATTGTTATGTTGCTCTCATAATTATATAAAAGCCAATGTGAGTGGAAGCCCATGTTATGTTTCTTTTAGATGAAAGCCAATGTTTATTGCTTTAATTGATGAATGAGAGCCATTGTTATGCTGCTTTTATAATTAAATGAAAGTCAATGTCTATAGTTTTCATCGCTGAGTGGAAGCCAATGTTATGTTGCTTTAAAATGA
>Ga0307515_10016707_pt1 | contig 13421 bp, 1 predicted proteins | sample 17_EM_MG_FD_194513 | JGI IMG/M metagenome (GOLD analysis project Ga0307515, IMG submission 194513) | Populus trichocarpa ectomycorrhiza microbial communities from riparian zone in the Pacific Northwest, United States - 17_EM | ecosystem: Host-associated > Plants > Roots > Unclassified | place...
TAAAAAAGGGACGCCTTTATACACTTTATATATAATTAGTTAACCTAAAAATAAGTTCCTACTAGTAATAAGGACTATACCCTTAATAATTAAGGACTCCTAAGGTAAAACAATAAGGTCTAGGTGCTAAATTATATACTATTATAATAGGAGATCCTTAAGCGGAATTATAACAATCCTATAGGCGGCCACTATGGTTTTAACCGTACTTTTAAGATAATCGCGTAAAAGTACGCTTAGAACGGCCTTACCTAAAACCTCCGTAAATACCTAGATAATTACAATACCTACCAACACTCTAAATCGCGCCGCTATAAACCCTATAGTAAGCTACAGCCTCTTTAGGCCCCCACCCAAGCCTAGCGGTATTATTTACTTAACTTTATTACGGATCTCCTAGAGTCTAAGACTTTTAATAGCGTAGAGTATAACTCTGTCCTTATCCTTATAGACCGTTTTATAAAGCTAGTACGCTACTATCCAATATGTAAGACAATTAATGCTACGCAACTTATAGAACTCTTATTTAGAGTCTTTGCGCAAATAGGGCCTTTAGATAATATTATCTCTAATAGGGGTAGTATATTTATAAGTAAGTACTAGAGCACTATATACTACCATCTCCGCGTTTAATATAAACTTAGCACTATATTCTACCCGCAGATAGATAGTTAGACGGAGCGCTAGAACCAGGAGCTTAAGGCATACCTATATATATTTACAAACTAGGAATAGTCTAATTAGGCCTCCCTACTTAAAGAAGCAGCCTTTACCTATAACTTTAAGGTCCATACCACAACAAAGCGTTCCCCTATTAAGCTCGCCTATAGCTAGCTGCCAAATATCCTAGACGGAGTTCCAGATGGCGTCTAGGACGCCTAGCAAGGTAGGGAAAAATCTAAGTTAATAAATATCAAACTTGTAAAGATATATCTATAACACCTACGCCTTATACGTAAGGCAGCGACGGCGTCAATAATATACGCCTAACAGCTTTAGGTAAAATACTACAATCGTCACCACCTAACTAAGCATTTCGCCGTTGGTAAACGAGTCCTACTCTCCTCTAAAAACATCCACACAAAACGTCCCTATAAAAAGCTTAACCATAAGTTTATAGAACCGTTTTAGATCCTAAAGCGCGTAGGGCAGCAAGCATATAAGCTAGAGCTCCCACCTACTATAGCACGGCTCCACCCAGTCTTCTATATCTCCTTACTAGAGCCTTATAGGTCACGCCCTGGGTTTTAACCCCCGGCAGTAAAAGAGCTTAAAGAAGGCAGCTAAGAAGTAGAAGCAATTATCACCTACTAAGATTATACTAGACAACCGCAGTACCTTATTAAATAGCTAGGATGGCTAAATAAGTATAACGAATAGAAATATAAGACAGAACTTAAGAATTATTAATAACTATTAGATAAATACCGTAAGCGGGACACCCTAGCCTTATAGCTAAAGCACAGGCGAAAAGTAAGCGCCGCTATTAAAATATAACCTGTATTAAAGCGGAATAGAGGACGTATAAAGAGATTAAAAAATAAGTAATAATTACTATAACTCGCAGGCGAGGCTATAGCGTATACCGGCAACGAAACTTAATTTAAAAAGCACCCTTTCTAGACCTAGTCCGTCACTCTATACTAGCTAAGCAAATTATTTATATATTAGAGAACAGGCCTATTTATAACCGGGGTCCATTTAACTGGGGTCCATAACCTACTAGTGACCCGCTAGTAGTAACCTATATTAATAACTTACACTATTCCACGTATATGCTACGTAGATAACGCATAAGGCTAAAATATAGGTTAGCGGCGGGTCTAACGGGTATATAGCCTTACTGTCCTAATCTGGCTATATATAAATAACCTATAACCTACCCGCGAAGTATATACGGCGCTACGCTGGTATAGCATAAGGCCAAAGTAGGGTTAGCGGCGGATTTAACAGGTATATAGCCTTACCGTCCACGAATCTGGCTGTATATAAATAACCTATAACCTACCTATAAGGTACCAGCAACCTACCTACACAAATAAGCTCTAGAATATTTCTGGTTTACCGAATTTAGGTAATAGTATTAAGCTTTACTAGCTCTACCTATTAAATAGACCAATTAGGATTTTCTATGCCGGGCATATAAAATCGCTACTGGCTTGGTTAAATGCGGTAAAGTCTTAGCAAGGTAAATCTGACCAATTAGACAACTTTAACCGCCGGTTGAAGTTCCTTAATATTTTTACGCTGTGTATATGTACCACCCGTCTCTTTATACGCAAAATCAAGACGCTCTTTCCCCTCTAAATTTTTTCCTTACTAAGGTTTTTTATAGGGTTTTATTAAGGCTTAAGTATATAAAGGATTAGGGACAACCCTTTTTAAAGGGGGGGGCATTATCAGGTAAAACCTAAGTAGATAGTTATATAGCCGTAAGGTACGGGCGACCCTAGGGCAACCCAGGGGTGACTCGCCCGTAAGGTACGTGCTCTGCACGTGCCTAGGGAAAACCCTTCCTACCTTGCACACAGACTCCTCCTTTTCCCTAAAGGATTCGTCTCTGTCTATACAATATACCTATTATTCTATCATTAGACTCCCTATCTATATCCTTACCTTATAGGAGAACTAGAGGTTTAATATCTTCCTAGCCCGTATACGTAGCTTAAAGAACCTCTTCTTATATACCCCTTTTGTCAATCCTAAGTAATAGATAAACTTTTAGTTCTTATACCTCCTAGCCCACCTATAAGTAGAGCTCTTCCGCCAAAACTTCGCCTAATAGGTAAAAACCGCTAAAGACCTCTTTAACGAAATCCGCTATATAGAGTAATTGCTTAATACTATAAAGCTCGCGGAAGATCGCGTAAGTAGTAGTAGTAAATTATTGCGTACGAAGCGCGGTCGCAGTATAGGCTCTATAGAGTTAGGCTTAGAAAACAGAACCTAAAAAGGGCGACGCTTTTTTAAGTAAACTCCTAGGGAGACTACCTAAAAGCTAGATAGCTTAGGGGACCCCTTAAACGCTAGTACTATATAGGCGAGTTAAAGAACTATAGGCGGCTACTATAAGGAACACTAGAAGTAGGTTAATAAGGAGAAGTTAGCTTAGGCTTCGGAAAACCTAAAGCCCTAGTAGTGTATCTCTCTTAACTGCAACTAAGGCCTAATATAGAGGGAGAGAAGAAACGTATTGTAGTATATATCGCAATAGATACACCCTAGGGCGAAGTCCGCCTATATACTTTATATAATAATAGGTGCCAAATTAACCTTATTAATTAAGATATCGTCTATAAGTTTAACCTGCCTATACGCTATACACTACGTTTACGTAAACCTATTATATATTTCCTTAATAGCAACTAAATAACAATCTAGGATACTTATAATCTAATAGTTACTACTAGCGACTCCTAGGGTACCTCTTGCACTATTAGCCCGCAGACCTTTTAGGGCGGCTTATTTAATAGTTATAATATAGTTCTTAAATAGGATTAGCTCGCGGAAGTAGATCTATTAATTAGCTTCCGTTCTAAATAGTTTATCTAGGGTACTTTAGACCTTAGACGCCTTTAGATAGTTACCCTTAACACTCTCCTAGCAAATATTAAGGCTAGTAAAATAGTCTATTTACTATAGCCAGAAGACTTCTTCTTTACGCTAGTTATAAACATAATAGAGGACCTATTATTACTGGCAGCGAGTACCTATATAGACCCTCTAGACGTAGAGACACTAGTTATAAACACAGTAGAGAACCTATTGTTACTGGCAGCAAGTACCTATAGAGACCCTCCGGTGCTAGCGCAGATTACCTATATATAAAGGGGAGGTAATTAAAACCCTAAAACTATTAAGTATACTACAGCAGAGCTATATATACTCTCTATACAAGCATACCTATAAAACATATATCGGCCGCACCCTTTTCTCCACTAGCTCTTAGAAGCATACTACTACGCAATAGTCGCTTTAACCTCTATAGCCTCCGGCCTACTAAAGGTATATAAGGAGGAAATTAATGTCTTCTTTAACAAGCTAGCAAGTATACTACTGTAGAACTCTAAGTATAACTATATAATCGACTTAAAAGAAGGCAAGACGCCACCGTAAATACCCCTCTATAACCTCTTATAGAAAAAGTTATAGATCTTATAAGAGTACCTAGATAGTGCTCTTAAAAAGGGCTAGATTAGGCCTAGTAAGTCACCTACTAGAGTGCCTATCCTCTTTGTGCTAAAAGCAGATGGTATAATACGGCTATATATTAACTACAGACGCCTAAATAAGATTACGATTAAAAATCGGTACCCCCTATTACTGGTCGGTAAGCTCTTTAATAGGCTTAGCTATACGAAGATATTTACAAAGCTAGATCTTTATAATGCGTACTATAGGATTTGTATTAAAAAGGGAGATAAATAGAAGACCGTATTTAAAATACGCTATGGTTACTTTAAGTACCTAGTAATGCCCTTTAGTCTTACTAACGCCCCTATAACTTTCTAAAGCTATATTTATAAAGCTCTAGAAACCCTAGTAGATACTATCTACGTAGTTTATCTAGATAATATTCTTATCTACTTAAATAATAAGGATAAGTACGTCGAGTATATTAAGTAGGTACTATAACAGCTCCGTGCTTAAGGCCTATATACCAAACTATTAAAATATATCTTTTATACTAAGAACGTTAAGTTCCTAGGCTTTATTATTACCCCTAGGGGTATTATAATAGACCCTAACCGCGTAAAAGCTATTAAGGGATAGCCCGAGCCTAAGTCCTATAGGGATATCTAGGTCTTTTTTAGCTTTGCTAACTTCTATAGGCGATTTATTTAGAACTACTCAGATACCGTATACCCCCTACACGTATATCTTATATAGGTATATCGCGACCTAACGTTAGATAGGGAGAAGAAGAAGAAACGCAAGTTAAAAGGGCTTACTAAATAGTATTAACCTTGGTCCTGGCCTAATAACGCGCAGTAGGTGTTTTATAAGCTACGCGCTGCATTTATATAGGCTCCTCTACTTTAATATTTTGACCCTAATTTACCCCTAATAGTAATTACTAACGCTTCTAATTATACCTATAGCGGTATACTTCTGCAGCCTTTAGGGCAGGAAGATTAACTCCACTAGTACCTAATTACTTATTATAGTTAGAAGCTTACTAGCCTAGAAGTACGGTATAATACGCATAATAAAAAACTACTCGCTATAGTGCAATGCTTTAAGACGTGGCGCTATTACCTTAAATATACCGCGTATATAACGCGTATATTCTGTAATTATAATAATCTTAGGTACTTTATAACCACTAAGAGCTTATTTACTTACTAGGCCTGGTACGCTAAGGAACTAGCTAAGTTTAATTTTAAGATTAAATATAAGCTAGGTAAGATAAATCCTACTAACACACTATTCCAGCGCCCGGATTATACTAAAGGCTTTAAAGATAGCAGTAAGAGGATAATCCTTAATGCTATACTACCTATATTATAATAAAAGTTGCGGGTTATAGGCCTTATAGGCGGCCCTAGTACTACTATACTAAACTAATAAGTAGTATGCGTATAGTATGCGAGCGACCCTTATAAACTTAGCGCCGGCGGACCAGAGCGTCCTACTATTCTCTTTAAAACTACTCCAACTAACCTAATAGCGCTTAACCCTAGGGAAGACCCCTTAGCCTAGGCTACGGTCCCCCGCGATAACCCGGTAAGTCACCTATGTATTATACGTTATTTTACTAGCACTAACTTTACGCAGAGTCTCGTGCCACGGTAAGAAGTAGTAGTAGCTACTTTAGCTAAAACGGCATTTACGGAACAACCCCCTAAGTTACTAGTTAATTTTATTTATAGAGTATAAAAAAGGAATGCCTTTACACGCTCTATATATAATTAGTTAACCTAGAAATAAATTCCTACTAGTAATAAGGACTATACCCTTAATAATTAAGGACTTCTAAGGCAAAATAACAAGGTCTAAGTGCCGAATTGCATACTACTATAATAGGAGATCCTCAAGCGGAATTATAATAATCCTATAGGCGGCCACTATGGTTTTAACTGTACTTTTAAGGTAATCGCGCGAAAGTATATTTAGAACGGCCTTACCTAGGACCTCCATAAATACCTAGATAATTATAATACCTACTAACGCTCTAAATCGCGCCGCTATAAACCCTATAGTAAGCTGCAGCCTCTTTAGGCCCCCACCCGAGCCTAGCGGCATTATTTACTTAACTTTATTACGGATCTTTTAGAGTCTAAAACTCCTAATAGCGTAAAGTATAACTCCGTCCTTATCCTTATAGACCGTTTTATAAAGCTAGTACGCTACTATCTAGTGTGTAAGATAATTAATACTACGCAACTTGTAGAACTCTTATTTAGAGTCTTTATATAAATAGGGCCTCTAGATAATATTGTCTCTAATAGGGGTAGTATATTTACGAGCGAGTACTAAAGCACTATATACTACTATCTCCGCGTTTAATGTAAACATAGCACTATATTCTACCTATAGATAGATAGTTAAATAGAGCGCCAGAACTAGAAGCTTAAGATATACCTATATATATTTACAAACTAGGAACAGTCTAATTGGGCCTCCCTACTTAAAGAAGTAGCCTTTGCCTATAACTCTAAGGTCTATACTATAATAAAGCGTTCCCCTATTAAGCTTACCTATAGCCAGCTACTAAACGTCCTAGACGAAGTCCTAGACGGAGTTTTAGACGGCGTCTAGGACGCCTAGTAAGGTGGGGAGGGGTCTAAGTTAATAAATATTAAACTTGTAGAGATATATCTACAACGCCTGCGCCTTACACGTAAGGCAGCAACGGCGTTAATAATGCACGCCTAATAGCTTTAGGTAAAATACTACAATCGTTACTACCTAGCTAAGCATTTCGCCGTTAGTAAATAAGTCCTGCTCTCCTCTAAGAATATCCGCATAAAACGTCCCTATAAAAAGCTTAACTATAAGTTTATAGGACCGTTTTAGATCCTAAAGCGCGTAGGGCAGTAAGTATATAAGCTAGAGCTTCTACCTGCTATGGTACGGCTCTACCTAGTCTTCTATGTCTCCTTACTAGAGCCTTATAGGTCACGCCCTAGGTTTTAACCCCTAGTAGTAAAAGAGCTTAAGGAAGGCAGCTGGGAAGTAGAAGCAATTATCGCCTACTAAAATCGTGCTAGATAACCGCAGTACCTTATTAAATAGCTAGGATAGCCAAATAAGTATAATAAATGGAAATATGAGATAGAACTTAAGAATTATTAATAACTGTTAAATAAGTACCATAAGCGGGATACCCTAGCCTTACAGCTAAAGCGCAGGCGAAAAGTAAGCGCCGCTATTAAAATATAACCTATATTAAAGCGGAATAGAGGATGTCTAAAGGGATTAAAAAATAAGTAATAATTGCTATAACTTACAGGCGAGGCTACGGTATATACCAGCAATAAAACTTAATTTAGAAAGCACCCTTTTTAAACCTAGTCCGTTACTCTATACTAGCTAAGCAGATTATTTATATATTAAAGAATAGGCCCGTTTATAACCGGGGTCCATTTAACTAGGGTCCACAACCTACTAGTAACCCGCTAGTAGTAACCTATACTAATAACTTATACTATTCCACGTATATGCTACGTAGATAACGCATAAGGCTAAAATATAGGTTAGCGGTAGGTTTAATGGGTATATAGCCTTACCGTCCTAATCTGGCTGTATATAAATAACCTATAACCTACCCACAAAGTATATACGGTGCTACGCTAGTATAGCGTAAGGCTAAAGTAGGGTCAGCGGCGGATTTAATAGGTATATAGCCTTACCGTCTATAAATCTAGCTATATATAAATAACCTATAACCTACCCGCAAGGTACTAGCAACCTACCTATATAAATAAGCTCTAGAATATTTCTGGTCTACCGAATTTAGGTAATAGTATTAAGCTCTACTGGCTCTACCTATTAAATAGACTAATTAGGATTTTCTATACCGGGTATATAAAATCGCTACTAGCTCGGTTAAATATAGGGGAGTCTTAGTAAGGCAAATCTGACTAATTAGACAACTTTAACCGCCGGTTAAAGTTCCTTAACATCTTTACGCCGCGCACGTGTACTACCTGTCTCTCTATACGCAAAATTAAAACGCTCTTTCTCTTCTAAATTTTTTCCTTACTAAGGTTTTTTATAGGGTTTTATTAAGGCTTAAGCATATAAAGGATTGGGGACAACCCTTTTTAAAGGGGGGGGCATTATTAGGTAAAACCTAAGTAGATAGTTATATAGCCGCAAGGTACGGGCGACCCTAGGGCAACCTAGGGGTGACTTGCCTATAAGGCACGTGCTCTATACGTGCCTAGGGAAAACCCTTCCTACCTCACACACAGACTTCTCCTTTTCCCTTAAGGATTCGTCTCTGTCTATACAATATACCTATTATTCTATTATTGGACTCCCTATCTACATCCTCACCTCACATCTAGCGCCGCATTATTTATTATTAATTAGTTAACTATCTCTTATAATTATCTAACCGTTATAGGTTGCTATAAATTAGTATCTACTATACTAGTATTACCTCCTAACCTTAAAGTAGTTGCCGCCATTAATAGCGTTATAGTAGCTACTTTTAGTAGCATATTATTTAACTTTCTATATTTAATACTATAACTAGGTAGTAATTATATAACAAAACCTCATAGTAGGTACTACGATGGGCTTATTATTAGGCTAGGTATATAGGTAATACAAATTAAAGTTAACAACGTAATAATAACTAGTAAAGTAGTTGCCTAATAAATTAACTCTAATTATATTCTAAGAATTACTATAAGGAAGGAACTATCTAGGTAGGGACTAAGGGTCCTTAAATACATAACCGTACTCCTATAAAATCCTTTTTATACGTAATATATATATACTCTATCTACTTTATTGCGGATTACGCAGATCTTATAAATTATATAGATTACGTTACGTAACCTTAGTTACTATTCCTCGTTATATAGCTCTATCGGCTCCATCCTAGACTATACTTAGATTAACTAACTAGCTTCTTCTAACTCCTCTTTAAGTAGTTATAATATCGTACTTAAAGCGTCTGTAACACTTTATATAGCCGCTAGGGTAACTAAATAAGGCTATATAGCTGGAAAGAGGGTTCTTAGTTAGGAATTGTTGCATTTTTAGAGGTTATATAACTCCTTATATAAGCGACATTTCCGCCCTTTAAAAAAATATAAAAAATTCTAAAAATTAATTAACGCTATAGACAGCAGTAATATTAATCCGGCAATACTACTAATTCTCCCTATATACCATTATATATATATTTAACAGCTCTAAAAGCGGTAAGAAGGTAGGACAGATAGGGGTGTTAAAATTTAGAAAATTGGATTTCGCGGTTAAGCTATTTAAAAGTTAGAAAACTAAGATAAATGCCGTATTCTCCGCTTACCTTTAAGCTAGTATATAATTTCCTAATTAGGGGGGGTTGTTTATAAGTAGTTGCTACTACCTCTATATAAAATCTTCTTATTATACCTCTTTAGTCTTACTTATAGATAACTAAAATTATTTTATATTAAACCTATATTTAAATATAAGCCCTAAAAGCTTCTTAACTTGTAAGATTGCTATATAGGTTAGCTTAGCTATTTTATCCTTTTCCTTAATATCTAGAACTATATAGTTAAGTATTAGGCCCTAGCTTTTATATACAGTAAGAGCAAAAGCTAAAGTAATTAAAAATTAACGCTATAAGTAAGAGCCTCTTATACCCTTCTATTTATAAAGTATGGAAAATATAAGTATAACTTTCTTACTATCCTACCGAGTGAATAGGGTAGGTCCGTTATACCTATTTACTATAATTAGTAGTAACTAAGGCCAATCCTTTTTAATATCCACGTGTCCCTTTTATATAACATCTTTAATTATACCAGTAGTACCGTTTACTAAGCCTAGTTTAACCCAAATATTTTATATTAGTATTACTTTTACGCTAATATATAGGACTAGACTCTCTATAATATCGCACTAATTAGGAGTAACTTTTTATACATCTACACTAGTATTAACTAACTTAATAGCTACTACTAGCTGTAAAAGGTCGCGAAGCTAAGTAGTATTATACTTACCTATAGCAGCGCGTATGCTATATAGCCGAATTGCGTTATTAAAGCCCGTAACCTTATTGGTAGATAGGCCCTGCTTACACCTAGTTAAAAAAGGCTTTTAGGTTAAATTACTTATAGAATTACTACATAGCTTTATAAGGGCGGTCCTAAATATAGAGCTTTTAGCGTTATTACCGCCCTACCGTATAACTTAATTTAGAATAGTAGTTTGGTTAATTACCTTATAGACTCCTTTTCCGTAGCTAGTAAGCTCTAACGGCCTAGTAGGTAGACTACTATATAAGGCCGCCTAATTTATAGGGGGAAGCTAATAAAAATCGCCTACTAGTAAGATGTTTAAGCCTTTTAAGTAGTTGTTATTATATATAGGGTAGATCTAATAAAGGCGGCGATTAATCTAAGCTAGATGTACTTACCTAATTATAGATTTCTTATTAAGGACAAGATAGTAAATATCCTTAAAAGCTTACTATAGAGACGTAAGACTAGTAGTAGGCAATTTCTTAAACGGACGATTTACTAGCAACCTTAGTAGATTATATATAGTTCTGCCGTTAATATTAAAGGCAGCTACCATAGTAGGGGCCGCTTAAGCCAATAGTATTAGCTTATTATTAGCCCTTGCCATATTATAGAGTATAGTAGAGAGGATAGTAATAAGATATAATTTGCCGGTTCCTGCCTCTCTATTAATATTAATTTATAGTAGGAAGGGGCTAAGGCCCACTTAAATCTGTCTATAGTAATTAACTATAACATTATAGATATAACGCTAACCTAGTTATAAAGAGGATAGAGTTGCTATTTAGGATAGGCGGCTTTATAATAGAGGCTATAACTATACTTCCTGCTAATAAGTCCTCTTATTAAGCTGCGGGTACGTACCCTAATATATACTCTAGTCGTAGTTATAATTAAGCTCCCTATTACTAAGCCTATTAGAATCCTTAATTTTAACTTTATTAGTATTTTAAATGCGGGTATACAGGGCCTTAAAGGACTAGTATAGCTTTAAGTCGTTTACGAAATCGCCTTTAAATTTATTAATATTATTAGTAGTTTCGCGACCTTTCTCTAGTTTATAATTATAGGAGTAGTTAGGTAGGTGCTAATAAGAGTTAATATAAGCCTAATAGGAAGCCATATAATTAGGGGCCATAAATCTATTAGTATAAGTAGCTACTTCCTTATACTCCTTCTACAGATAATAAAGAATAAGCTTTATACGGTAGAACTTAGGATACTATAAATAGGAAGGATTGCCTTTATATCGCGGAAAGTACGATATAACTTAAGGCCTTACTTTTAGTCAACGCTTATAAATAAAGTAATCAAAATAGAGTAGAAAATTAAGAAAAGTAACGTCCTCTACCCTATCTAGATAACGCTTATATTTCTTATAGTTAGATAGTCTATAACTTCTTAGTTGCCTATCCGTAAGCTTATATATAGCGCTTTAATTATCCTCCTAATAGTAGTCTAAAGTTACTACATTCCTTAAGCCTTTAGAAAGGGGAATATTAAGAAGTAGATAGTATACCTCCTACGCTAACTAATTACGTTTAGTAATAAGCTTATTTATAAACTTAGCTACTACTAAACTAAAGGCATAAAGACTGTTGGCGTGCGGCTATACTAATTGGAGTAACTCCTAGTAGGAAGTTAACTTCTTCTCTTCCTTACTATAATATTTGCCTATATAGTTAACTATTACTAATATACTTATAGCGGGCGACGTATTAATATTTACTATCTACGCTAGTATTATAGCTGCATTATAGCTATTAAGAAGCTTATTATTACGCTATAAATAGAATGTTTAGTAATATAGATTTTAATTCTTTAATATAGCGGCCTTATTACGGAGAGAGTATAGAAAGTAGAAGTGGTACTCCTTTACTCTAGCGGAGCCTTTCTTTAATCTTAAGCAGTAAGATTTAGTGTAATTACGGTGCCGTTAAAATCGATTAAGGCAGGTGGTAAGAAGCTTACTAATATTAAGCTGTCCTTTATAGCTAAGAGTAGAGGGATATTAAAGATCGGAAGGCCTAAATTAATTAGGATTTATTATAGATATAAAAGTAGCCTAGTGCTTAGTAAAAGCCGCCCTTAATTTACCAGTTAACGGATCTAGCTTTAGGGCTATTAAACTCTATAAAAAGCTATATATATAGCCGCTACCTTATACCTACCACTTATATTAGGACTAAAAGTTAGTACTATTAAATAGGCCTATAAGCACATGCTTCCTAAATAAATTAAAGCGGTGATATAGCTAGTAAGCAGTAATATATAGATTATTGTTAAGATTCTAAGAAGCAATCTGGTAGCGTTAAGCCTTATTAGTAGCTTTATATTTGTTAAATAGAGGTATATAAGAGTATAGATTATGCTAATATAGATTAGTAGCGCTAAGTATAAAGAATAGAGACCCGCTTTTAATATTTTTACTATAAGCTATAAGCTTATACCTTTTCTACTTCTAGTAGGGCCTAGTGCCCTTAAACTTCTATATATACTATACAGTCTTATTTAAAACCTAGTTGCCCCTACTACTATTTATAAAATTATTAAGCTTATCTAAAGATAGACTATTTTTATTTAATCGGCTATAAAGAAAGCGGGTAGCGTTAAGGGCTTACTTTCTTATAATCTAATTAAACACATAGTAGCGAAATAAGGGGTAGCGGCTAAACTAACCGTCCTAATACTTAAGCATATACTTAGCGTACGCAGCTAGGGTAACTATACGGCTTTATAGTATATTAAAGTTAGCTTTACTATAAGGAAATAAAGTAGGAAAGGTGTTGCGTATAATAAAACTAGCTAATTACTTAAAGAGAGGTATCTACTATATAGTAGGAACCTCTAGGCCCGTTTATAGGTCTTATTAGTATTAAACCTCGCAACCTAAAAGTTCTAATTTATTAAGGTTAGGTACTAGATTAGAACCCAAAGTATCTAGTATATTATTATTAAATTCGCTATCTAGTATATTACTGCTAAGCTTAGTAGGTAAAGGATTAATAACAGAAGGACATTATATAGGAGCAGTAGGGTAAGCCGTTAGGCTACTAGAATTAGACTCTAACTTTTTTTATTTTATTTTTTAGGTCCATTGTATTATACTACGTATAATACTGCGTATGCAGCCTCTAGGCTATGGCGCTATAGCTCTATATATATGAATCCTTCTTAGGCAGCTTAATATGTACTAGTAACTATGTCCTAGTAGTTTATAGCTACTTA
>Ga0307515_10016708_pt1 | contig 13420 bp, 9 predicted proteins | sample 17_EM_MG_FD_194513 | JGI IMG/M metagenome (GOLD analysis project Ga0307515, IMG submission 194513) | Populus trichocarpa ectomycorrhiza microbial communities from riparian zone in the Pacific Northwest, United States - 17_EM | ecosystem: Host-associated > Plants > Roots > Unclassified | place...
GGTCTCCGGTCTCCGGTCTCCGGTCTCCGGTCTCCGGTCTCCGGTCTCCGGTCTCCGGTCTCCGGTCTCCGGTCTCCGGTCTCCGGTCTCCGGTCTCCGGTCTCCGGTCTCCGGTCTCCGGTCTCCGGTCTCCGAAGATTATGAGAACCTTCGTCACGCGTTTCACGTGGAACCAGCCCGCCCAGACCCCAGCCCTCGTTCCGGGTCTTCGCGAGCAGCACACGCCCCCATGTGCCTGGCGATCTCATCCGCCCGTCGCTGTCGGATCCGCACAGGCTCGGCCCCGGTCGGAAACCCGCAAGGATGCCACCGCGCTGCGGCTGTAGATCCATCCCGACTCAGCCCTCAGACAGCGGCACGCTCTCCGGACTTGCATCCATCAGCTGACCGCCGGACTGATGGCCGGCGCATCTGGTTCAGGGCCCTGCTCGGCGAGGAAGAGAACTCACGCCGTGGACCGCCCCAGGTCTCGCCGCGCCAAGCTCACAGCAGAAACGCTGCTGTCGCCGGTAGATCGTCGATGGGGCTGAAGGGCGTGCTTGTGCTAGCGCGCCGCAAGCAAGAATCCAGACCAGCGTCATCTGCCCACGACGCAACTGGCCTACGCCGAACAAGGTACGGACGATCGCAGACCCCCGAAGCTCCACATCCCCGTGAGCGAGGCCTTAAGCGCGGCCGGCGGCGTCCGAGGAAGCCTTGGCTCCCGGATCCTTCGGTTCCCAGATTCCTTCGGCCATCCGAGACCACGGTGCGGCCGGCAGTGACGGCGGGCGACGCGTTTCACGTGAAACGGGGGAGTCCGCGGCGATCAACGAGTTGAAGCCGCAGATCGCCGTCGCTCGGCTTGGGCAGCGCCGGGAAACATCAGCACGCCCTCCTCGAGGGCCTACCCCTGTGGGTCCAGCGAAGTCTAGATCCCCTGGCCGACGTCGAGGCGATGCCGGACGACCGGCTGTTCGAGCCGACTATGAGCCCAGTCGGCCCTGCCCTGGTCGCACCGATCTCGTCAGGGTCGCCGAGGCTGGGCTGGCCCCGGGTGTAGCCGTCCCACCGCCGGGCTCGAAACCCATCCGCTCTCCTGGCGACGTCCGGGTCACTGCTGACCGCTTCCGGTACGACCCGCGGCCTTACGGTGGCCCAGCCCCGAGGGCCTCGGATCCCTCCCAGACTCACAACGGCTGTCGCCCAAGGCTGCCAACCGAAGATGCGGGATATGGCGACGACGTCAGCTGACTCGGGTGCTTCCTACAATCCACGCTGTTGCTCCTGATCAGGGCAGCGCCGGCGCCGCGGGCCCGCTCTGCGATGACACTCGTGCGCCAGCGAACGGCTCTGCAGCAGCCGCTCGGTGTTCGCCGGCGGCGCCTCCCGCCCGAGCCTTCGGCCGTTTCACGTGAAACCTGACCCCGCCCCGGCCGCGAGCCCAGGACCGCGGCAGCCCGGCAGCACAAGGAACGACTCCGGCTGGGTGCCATTCGGGGCGCCCACTGCGACGCGACCTCGCCCAGTGCGGCGCCCTCCACAGCGGCCATACCGTCTCCAAGCCCAGTCGCCGAGAAGTCCGGAACGGCAACACACCATCGCCGCCCTGTCGCCGCCGGCCTTCGAAGCCGCCCTGATACGGGCTCGGGCGCTGGCCGTCCCCGGCAGCACCGGGGAGACCGACCGCTACCAACCGGCTCACCCCGTATCGCCCAGACCCCTCGGACGAGGCTGAAGAAACGGCGTAGCCGCCTTCGCCCATCCACGGAACAAACCCTCGCAGTGGCGAACCAAACCCAGACGGCTGGACCATCAGCGGCTGCCATTTCAAAGCCTGCCCTGAGGCAGGTACTCCGTCCAGCAATCTCCACCCCATCGGCCACACCCTGGAAACCGCGCACCTTTGGCTACGAGCCCCCGCTCAACGGAGAGTGAGCTTCGGCGGCCTGCTTCCAACCCGCGATTGTGCTCCCCAGGAGCCAACAACAGCTCCAAACTGATCACATATGTTGAGGCAGGGATCGAGAGTCCAACGACGCAAAGGTTGCCGTTGCCCGCCAAAATCTGGTTGGCCGAGACAACCAGTGACCCAACAACAGCAGACACCTCATCGCAGAGAGCCGCGGAAGCGCGGACGGCGAACAGCTGCGTCGGACGGCGCGAGCCCGCCTCGGACCCGAGAGCCCGGCCCGCACACCCCGCACACCCCGCACACCCCGCACACCCCGCACACCCCGCACACCCCGCACACCCCGCACACCCCGCACACCCCGCACACCCCGCACACCCCGCACACCCCGCCGAAGAGTGCAGCAGCATGACTAAAGCCGCGCCACCCCGAACCACGACGCAAGACAAGGCCGCTTCCCGCCCGGGCAAGACAGGCCGGCAGAACGCACGGCGCATGCAAGTGCCCAACAAAGCAGGCAATACATGAGAACGATTCACTTTCAGCACCCTTCGCATCCGCCGGCGAAATCGGGGCCGCAAAACGGGGCGTATGGGGCGTCAGAAACCCACAACCTCGAAGATCCAGAGCAGCCAGAAACCTCAGGAGAATGGCTCTGACAGAACTGCCTCGAGTCTCAAACTCGATCCAAACTCACGTTGAGTAACAATCCAGCGGTCCAACCCAGGTCCGACCCCAGCCCGAACCCGGACATGAAGAAGGCACGTGATCGCAAAATCACGTGCCTTGCAATCCAGCCGCCAACCGGCCGTTGGCAGCGATCGATCAGCCCTCGCCCGACTCCGAGTCCGAGTCCGCGCCTTCTTCTTCCACGCCGATCATGCCGACGATCCGCTCAAGATCGTCCACAGTCGCGAACTCGATCGTGATCTTGCCTTTGTTCCGACCGATGTCGACCTTGACCCGGGTGTCGAAACGGTCCGACAGACGGTCAGCCAAGTCGTTCAGCGCCGGCGCGTGGACCTTCGCCCGTCGGGCCGGCGCCGACTTCTTCACCGGGCCGTCGGCGATCGCCAGCGACACCAGTTCCTCGGTCGCGCGGACCGACAGGCCTTCCGCCACGATCCGAAGCGCGAGCCCTTCCTGAGCGGCGCTGTCTTCCAGCCCGAGCAGAGCCCGGGCATGGCCGGCGGACAGCACTCCGGCCGCGACCCGACGCTGCACCGGCGCCGGCAGGTTCAGCAGCCTTATGGTGTTCGATATCTGCGGACGGCTCCGACCGATGCGCCGGGCCAGCTCCTCGTGCGTCGCGCCGAACTCCTCGAGCAGCTGCTGGTAGGCGGCCGCCTCTTCCAGTGGGTTCAGGTTGGCCCGGTGGATGTTCTCCAGCAGGGCATCCCGCAGCATCGCGTCGTCACGGGTGTCGCGGACGATCGCGGGGATCGTCTCCTTGCCGACGGCCTGCGCGGCCCGCCAGCGGCGCTCGCCCATGACCAACTCGTACCGGCCGCCGCCGAGATCGCGTACGACGATCGGCTGCAGGAAACCGACCTCCTGGATGGAGGTCTTCAGCTCTTCGAGCGCTTCCTCGTCAAAGACCTGCCGCGGCTGCTTCGCGTTCGGCTCGATCGCCGTAACCGGCAGCTCCGCGAAGCGCGCGCCGGGCACCGGGGCCAGGCCACGGTCGTCGACTACCGCCGGTGCCGCCACCGGCGCAGGAGGCGGCGGCACCGCGAACTGGGCCGGCGCGCTGGCCTCAACGGGCACCGGCGGCGCGACCGGGGGAGCAGGTGGCTCCTCGGTCGCCGTCGTGCCGCCTGCGGCCGGCGGCGCCGTGGGAATCAATGCGCCGAGGCCACGGCCGAGGCCGCCCCGTGGACGGTTCTTCATGCCGTGCCTCCCGTGTTGACCCCGCGCATCGCGATCTCCAGAGCGGCCTCGAAGTAGCTCGTGGCGCCCCGCGAACCCGGATCGTAGGTCATCACAGATTGGCCGTAGCTAGGAGCCTCCGACACACGGACGTTGCGCGGAATCACTGCCTCCAAAACCTTGGAGCCGAAGTGGTTCCGGACGTCCTGCTCGACCGCATCCGCCAGGCGCGTCCGGCGGTCATACATGGTCAGCAGGATCGTGGAGACGTCCAGCGTCGGGTTGAGGTGCTGACGCACCAGGTTGATGTTGTTGATGAGCTGGTTCAGGCCCTCCAGCGCGTAGTACTCGCACTGGATGGGGATGAGGACCTCCTGCGCCGCACAGAGCGCGTTGACCGTCAGGAGGCCGAGCGAGGGCGGGCAGTCGATAAAGACGTAGTCGAACTTCTGCGGATGCCCAGCGATCGCGCGCTGCAGCCGCGATTCGCGGGCCACCACCGAGACGAGCTCGATCTCGGCGCCGGCGAGGTCGATCGTGGCCGGAACGCAGAACAGGTTCGGAATGCCCTCGACGGCCTGCGCCACCTCCGCGATGGGCACGTTGTCGATCAGGCAGTCGTAGACGTCGGGCACGCCGGCGTGGTGGGGGACGTTCAGACCCGTGGAAGCGTTCCCCTGCGGGTCGAGGTCGACCACGAGAACGCGGTTGCCGTGCAGGGCCAGCGCCACCGCGAGGTTCACCGTCGTCGTGGTCTTACCGACGCCACCCTTCTGGTTCGCGACGCAGAACACCCGTGGATGGTCGGGGCGCGGCATGTGGATCTCGCCGCTCGGGTTGAGGATCTGCACAGCACGCAACGCTTCCATGGCGAGGGGCGGATCGTCCTCATCCCGGACCGGCGTTTCACGTGAAACATGCTCGGCTGCCGCCGCACCGTCGGCGGACGGCTGCTCCGTCACCGCGGCCGGCGCGGCCGGCGCGGCCGAGACAGGAGCTGACGAGGGTACGGTCGCAGAACCGGAAACCGGCGCAGACGAGGGGCCCGATCGTGGAGCCGGAGCTGGTCGTCGCGGCTCGGACGCACTGACATCAGGTTCCGCCACCGGGGTGCCGTACACCTGACCGCCGTTCCCTGCGCGTGGTTGCGGCACCCCTTGCTCCCCACTGTCGAAGCTCACACTCAAGCTTCCACTTCGATCCGACCCGGCGTGTGGATCGGTTTCACGTGAAACAGGGTCCCAGCCTGGGGCACCGTCAGGGCCCCTGCCATACTCATGCACCGTTTTGTCCCTGCCTGCTTGGATTGGGTCGGCACCGCGAGCGTGCGGTCCGGCAGGAAGCGGCGGGGCGCCTAGCGCTCCCACCGTCCGGTCCACACTATCGACGCGCGGCCAGCCTACGGCCGTCGGGCGAGCGTCGCCACGGTTGTCCGCCTGATGAGTTGATGTCAACAACCCCTCCGGCGCCTCGAAGACCATGAATCCGGGCACCAACCGCATCGTCGCGCCGCCACCCACCGGCCCTACGCCAATTTCGTCCTGCCCGGACGCCTCCATTACACCGCGATCATGCCCGGACCGTGGTCCCTGAAGCGAGCCCAGATAGTCCGCCCTCGACCCCGCGCAGGGGCCAGACAGACCATCCAACCCCGGCAGTCCGGCGCTATCGCTGGAAGGAGCGCCAAGAGCGCCGCCGGAAGCAGGCCCACCCCCAACGCTAAGACCACCACTGGGAGCAGCTCCAACTCCAGCACTGGGGCGAGCGCCGGGCCCGACACCGGAAACAGCTCCAACTCCAATACCACCACCGGGAGCAGCTCCAACTCCAGCATCGGCGCGAGCGCCGGACCCGACGCCGGCCACAGCTCCAACTCCACCACCAACCGGAGCGCCGGAAAGACCCCCACCTCCAGCGCCAGAAACGCCGGAGGCACTGGAAACACCGGAACCACCCGAGACACCGGAACCACCCGAGACACCGGAAGCACCGGAAGCACCGACAGAACCACCAAGCTCACCGTCGAAAGAAGAGCCACCCCCCGATGCAGCAAACCCCCGACCACCGTTCCGACCGGCAGCAAAATCCGGCCCAGAATTCGGACGCCGCGGCATCGCCACCCGCGGCACCGAAGTCGAGTCAGCCGAGGAAGCACCCGAAGCCTGGTCCAACTCCGACACAGGCCGGCCCGCATCCGGGCCCCGCTGGGGACGTGGGAGTTTTCCCGCCCTTTTCCGCACGCCCCGCCTGGCCATCTATCCCCTCCGCGATCTCCGTTTCCCGGAGCCGCGCCCGCCGGAACTGCCGGCCGAGCGGCCCGGGTCGGCCGCCTTTCCGGACGACCTCGGCCTTGGTGCCACGACGGCCCGTTCCCGCACGATCTCGACGACCGTGGTCGGCGGATCGATCAGCCCTACTCCGCAGAGCCGGACGACCGGGTCGCCCCCACCGAGCCGGGTGATCGCCTCGTGGTGCTCCGCCACCTCGTCTGCGGCCGTAGCGCCCTTGAGCGCCAGCAGCCGGCCGCCGACAGCGGCGAGGGGCAGGCACCAACCAGCGAGCCGGTCCAGTGGCGCGACCGCGCGGGCGGTGACGACGTCGGCGGCAGCGGGGGGCCCACCGACGATGTCTTCCGCTCGGCCTCGGACGACTGTGACGGTCGCGTCGAGGCCCAGTGCGGTCACCGCTTCGGACAGGAAAGCGGTTCGTCGTGCCAGCGGCTCGACCAGCGTGATCGTGAGATCTGGCCGGGCCACAGCCAGCACGATACCGGGCAGACCGGCACCAGACCCCACGTCCGTTACTGAAGCCCCTATAGGGATCATCTCGGACATAACAGCACAATTAATCAAGTGGCGTTCCCATACCCGCGGAGCTTCCCGCGGCCCGATGAGACCCCGAACGACGCCGTCAGTGATCAGCAGTTCCGCGTAGCGCGCAGCGAGCGGCAACCGGTCACCAAAAGCCCGCACCGCCGCATCGGCAAAGGCAGCCGGAACAAGACCAGCAGAACCAAAGCCAGCCGCAACAAGACCGGCCGAATCAGGGCTAGCCGGAACAGAGCCAGCCGGAACAACAGAGGAAGAGGAAGACACGGGGGAAGCAGCGGACGAAGACGGCCCGGGCACAACATCGCCCGGGCCGTCGTCACCCGCGCCGAAGCGTGGGTCGGTCATCTCGCGTCAGTCAGCCTGACGAACCACGATGCGGCGGCTGGGCTCGACGCCCTCGGACTCGCTCTGCACGCCAGGAATAGCGTTCACCACGTCATGCACGCACTTGCGCTCGAAGGCCGACATCGGCTCCAGGCGTACCGGATCGCCGTGCTCCTTGACCTTCTCGACCGCATTGCGGGCGACGGCCGTCAGTTCCTTACGACGGGTGGCCCGGTAGCCGCCGATGTCCAGCAGCAGCCGGCTCGGCGAGCCCGTGGCCCGGAAGATCGCCAGGCGGGTGAGCTCCTGCAGCGCCTCCAGCGTCGCGCCGCGCTGGCCCACGAGCGGCTGCAGCCGGCCGCCGACGACCTCGACCATCGGGCGGCCCGCCGACACGAGCTCGTCGATGTCGCCGTCGTAGTCGAGGATGTCGAGCAGACCCTCCACGTAGTCGGCGGCGACCTCGCTCTGCCGGAACAGGTCGGAATCCGTCGTGACGGTCTCCGACTTCTTGGTCTCTTCGGTACCGGCGGACTCCGCGGCAGGGGCGGAAGCGGTCTCCTCGGCGGACTGCTCTGCGCTGGGAGTGCTGGTGTCGGTCACGGTCTCATCTCCGTACTCACTCGGGCCGGACCTGCTCGGTCCGCTGTTCCCGCGTCGGTGCCACCCAGGAGTGATAGGTCGGCACCGGCGCGAGGAGGTCTTTGTCGCCGCCCCCAACAGGGCCGCGCGCGGCTCGGGCCAGGCCCGGGTCGCAGCTGCGTCATCCCTGTGGTTTGTTGGCGGGTCTCGCGCCCTTCTTCGGGTTCACCGGCTTGGCGCCGGGCTTCGGCGCGAGAGCCTTGGTGTCCACGACCGGACTCGTCGGCTCCGGCTGGGCGGCCGGCTTGCGGCCGAACAGGCCACCGGTACGGCCACTCTGCACCGGATTCTGTGGGGTCTTGGCGCCGGACTTGGCACCGCCAGCACCGGCCGGGCGGGCCGAGGAAGAGGTGCTCTTCCCGTTGGCCATCTGCGGCGGCGGGAACTTGCGGAGCACCCACTGCTGCTGGGCCAGGCTGAAGAGGTTGTTCGTGACCCAGTAGATGACCACGCCGATGGGGAACAGGGCGCCGGAGACCAGCAGCGACGCCGGGATGCCGTACAGCATCAGGCGCTGGATCATCTTCTGCTGCGGGTCCTCGGCCCAGCCGGTCTTGAGGATCATCTGGCGGCTGGTCAGGTAGGTCGTCGCCATCATGATCAGAACCAGCGTACCGGCGATGATCTTGACCGTGGTGCCGTTCGCGTTGAGCTGGGCGAGGTCGGACGCGGACGAGCCGAACTGGGCCGGCAACGGCGTGGTGAACAGCGCCGCGTGAGTCGCCTCACGGAACTGCTCCGCCGTCCAGCCGTACAGGGTGGGGTTGGCATTGTCCGGGTTGAGCCGGCGCAGCACGTGGAACAGGCCCAGGAAGACCGGAATCTGCAGGAACATCGGGAGGCAGCCCATGAGCGGGTTGGCCTTCTCGACCTTGTACAGCTCCATCATTTCTTTCTGGAGCGTCTCCCGGTCGCCCTTGTGCTTCTCCTGCAGCAGCTTGACCTTGGGCTGCAGGGCCTGCATGGCGCGCTGGGACTTGATCTGCTTGACGAAGACGGGGAAGAGGATCACCCGCAGCGTCACGACCAGGAAGACGATCGACAGAATCCAGGCCCAGTTGGTGCCCAGCACCCGGCCGTCCGAGACGCCGATCGCGTCCCAGAGATCATGCCAGCGAAGAAGGATCCACGAGATCGCGATGTAGATCCAGTCGAGACTCATTCATGCTCCAGTCACATCAGCAGGACGGTGACGGATCGGGTCAGGCACCGGATCGAACCCGCCAGGGTGGAAGGGGTGGCAGCGCAACAGCCGCCAGATCGCCAGGGCGGTCCCTCGGAGAGCGCCGTGCACCGCGAGCGCCTCCTGGGCGTACGCGCTGCACGAGGGGTAGAACCGACAGCGTGCCGGCAGTGCCGGGCTCAAGTAACGACGGTACGCGACGATCCCCCACGTCAGCACCCGGGCAACCGGCCCGCGTGGCGTGCTCATCGCCGCCGCCGCGGCGACCGCGCGGCGGCCAGGGCCGCATCGAGGTCGGTGCCCAGCGTCTCGAAGGACGCCGAGGCCGAGGCAGGCAGCGCGCGAACCACCAGCAGAGCGCCGTCGGGCAGGTCGGCGAGGCGGGGCCGGACCAGGTGACGCAGGCGCCGGCGGACCTTGTTGCGGATCACCGCGTTGCCCACGGCCTTGGACACGACAAAGCCGGCGCGCGCCGCGGAGGCTTGCACCGGCTCATCGATAAGAAGGTGGACGACCACCGAGTTGCGCCCGGCCCGGCGCCCACCGCGAACAGCTGCGGTGAAGTCGGCGCTACGCCTCAGTCGTTGTGCCGTGGCCAGCACGACTACCTAGACATCCGGCCGGACCAGCGTCGGCTCAGGCCGACAGCTTGTCGCGGCCCTTGGCGCGGCGGGTGGAGAGGATGGCGCGGCCGGCACGGGTGCGCATGCGCAGCCGGAAACCGTGGGTCTTCGCGCGCCGGCGGTTGTTCGGCTGGTAGGTGCGCTTGCTCACGTCAGAACTCCGTCTTCGTCGGACGACCTACTCTTGGCGGCGTCCAGGGGGCATCAAAGCTGCAAGACGCCACTTTAGCAGAGTGCGGCGGAGCAACCGCCCGACCCTACGCAGCACCCCCACAGTGGTCAACCATCGCAGGGCCGGCACGCCGACAGATCGCTTCCCACGTCACGCCTGGTCACGCACGCTGGTCCGTCTATGCACAGAGTGAATCTTTTCGTGCCACGTCTGCCCCGGGGTGGGTACCGGCGGTTGATGCGGAAGCCGCCACGCTGTTAGCGTGCCCGTTTGCTGGTCTGCGCGTTGCCGCGCCGAGCTGGCCAAAACCGGACGAGGCGGTAAATCGTTCGCCAGATGAGCCTGTTTTCCCGCGCCACCACAGGCTCCGGGGGAGTCCGCCGACCAACCGGCCGGGGAGCGACCACCGACGAGTGCACAGGTTGTGGATAACCTGTGGATAGCCGGTGGCGCCGTACATGTTCAGCACGTTGGATGTGCTGGTTGGGGGTAGCCGGTCCGTGGCCCGTTCGGGTGACGACGGGCAAAGGGCGGCGGAAGCCGGACAAGGCCACCGGGGAACTGGTGGCGATGGGGGTGGCGCGGCGGTGGCCGATACGGTCGACCTTGGCGGGGTATGGACCGCTGCGACGGACGAGCTGGCGGACGAGATCGCGTCCGCCCAGCAGCGTGCGTACCTGCGGCTCACCCGCCTGCGCGCCATAGTCGAGGACACCGCGCTGCTGTCCGTGCCCGACACCTACACCCGCGATGTGATCGAGTCACGGCTGCGGCTGGCGATCACCGAGGCGCTGTCGCGCCGGCTCGGCCGGCCCATCCAGGTCGCCGTGACGGTCCGGCCGCCGGAAGACGGCACCGGCCACCCGGGGAAGGTCTACGGCACGCCGCCACCCGAGCCGCCGACCCAGGCACCCGCGCACTACTCCGACCAGCAGCAGCGCTTCGCCGATCAGCAGCACTATGCGGACCAGCAGCCGCCGGCGTATCCGGACCGTTATCCACAGTCGCCGTCCTTCGGTCACCAGGACAACTACGCCCAGGGCTACGAGAAGTCGTACGAGCAGAACTACGAGTCGGCCGACGGTCCGACCGGTTCCGCGCAGGCGCCGTTCCCCCGTGCCGTCCCGCAGGCACGTGACACTCGTGACAGTCAGGACGCCCTGTTCGCCGCGCCGCTGCCGGCTGGTCAGCTCGAAGGACCGAAGACCGTCGCCGAAGTGCAACAGGAGCAGAAGGCCAAGGCGCAGACCCGGACCGACGCGGATCCGCAGCGCCGCGACGCCCCCCGGCAGATGTCCCACTTCGCGGATCCGCCGAACGAGTCGGCGGGCCGCCGGATCGCCACCGACCCGGCCCAACTCCGCGACAACCAGCGCCGCCAGGACGACCGCCCGGCGATGCTCGGCCAGGACCGCCGCGACGACACGATGCAGATGAGACAGGGCAGCGGCGACAACGGCCCGGGCCGCGCGCCGATGGACATGCGCGGCCAGGACCGCGACCGCCGAGGTGGCAACGACGGCAACCGCCTCAACCCGAAATACATGTTCGAAACGTTCGTCATCGGCTCGTCGAACAGGTTCGCGCACGCCGCCTCGGTCGCCGTGGCCGAATCCCCGGCGAAGGCGTACAACCCGCTGTTCATCTACGGCAGCTCCGGCCTGGGCAAGACACACCTGCTCCACGCGATCGGCCACTACGCGACGACGCTGGGCCACGCCCGTTCGGTGCGCTACGTCTCCACCGAGGAATTCACCAACGACTTCATCAACTCCCTGCGCGACGACAAAACGCAGGCCTTCCAGCGGCGCTACCGCGACGTCGACATCCTGCTGATCGACGACATCCAGTTCCTGGAAAACCGCGAGCGCACCCAGGAAGAGTTCTTCCACACGTTCAACACCCTGCACAACGCCAACAAGCAGATCGTGATCAGCTCGGACCGCTCCCCCCGCCAACTGGCCACCCTCGAGGACCGGATGCGCACCCGCTTCGAATGGGGCCTGCTCGCCGACATCCAGCCGCCGGACCTCGAAACCCGCATCGCCATCCTGCAGAAGAAGGCCGCGCAGGAACGCATGTACGCCCCGGACGACGTCCTGGAATTCATCGCATCCCGCGTCTCCAACTCGATCCGCGAACTCGAGGGCGCCCTCATCCGGGTAACGGCATTCGCCAGCCTGACCAGATCATCGGTGCAGCTCTCGCTGGCCGAAGAGGTCCTGCGCGACTTCATGCCCGACGGCGCCGGCCCGGAAATCACGGCGGACCAGATCATGGTGTCCACCGCGGACTACTTCGGGGTAAGCCTGGAAGACCTCCGCGGCCACTCCCGCTCCCGCGTCCTGGTCAACGCCCGCCAGGTAGCGATGTACCTCTGCCGCGAACTGACCGAACTGTCCCTGCCAAGAATCGGCCAGGCCTTCGGCGGCCGCGACCACACCACGGTGATGCACGCGGACCGAAAAATCCGCCAGCACATGGCGGAGCGCAGGTCGCTCTACAACCAGATCGCCGAGCTGACCAACCGCATCAAACAAAACACCTAGGCCGTCCCTCGCTGCGACTCCCTGCAACTCCCTGGTGCAAGACCAAACCGCATCCGGTACGGGCAGCGCCGACCCCAACCGCAACACCGGCCCCAGTCTCAGAGCGGATCTGACGGCGCGAGCTCGGCAAGGACCCTCACGGTCTCGCCAACCCGGGTCGTCCTTGTGGCTAAAAGTGCGCAGCAGGGACCTCTGCGAGCCCGCCGCCCGAGGCCCCCCGGCTGCCAAGCGCCCAGATCGGTGGGCGCCAGGCCGATCGTGTGGAGCGGCAGTGCGGGAGTGACCCGACCGCAACAAGGCCCCGCCGCCAACCGACCCGGGTCCAACGTTGTTACGGCACGCGCGGAGCGAACGACGCCGCCCCACCGACCCGGGGTCCAACGTTGTTGCGTGCAGGCGCGGAACGAACCGCGCCGCCCCACCAACCCAGGGTCAACGTTGTTGCGTGCAGGCGCAGAGCGAACCGCGCCGCCCCACCAACCCAGGGTCGACATTGTTGCGTGCAGGCGCGATGGGCGAACCGCACCGATGCCACGAGATCCGACCGTGGACCCGAAGCAGGCCGGCAAGCCGCACTCGGACAGACCGCCCTCACCCAACGCCAAGCCAATGTTGTAGAGACGCGGTGCGGAACCGACCCGAACGCCACAAGTTCCCCGCCGCCCACCGACCCGGGGTCGACGTTGTTGCGCAAGGGCGCCGAGCGAACCGCACTGCCACAAGATCTGGTCGCTGCCCGAACAGCCCTGTGGCCGCGATCGCCTGGTCGGGGTAATGCGACCGGTTGGCAACCAGTCATGCAGAAGTCTCGGCGGCTGCCCCGACCGCTGCAATATCTTCACGACCTTCACCATCCCAGTCGATCTTGTGGCATTGAGGCGCGGAACCGGCCCGACCTCCACAAAGTCCTCGCGGCCTCACCGACCCCGGTCGATCTTGTAACTCCGAGGAGCGGAGCAAACCGCAACGACACAAGGTGCCGCCGTGACCTGCACGGAAAGGTGGCTACGGAGCCGCGGGCCACAGATCGGTCGGAACGCCCGCGCCCGTCGGAACGGTCGGAACGCCCGGGCCGGTCGAGGGACCGCAAGCCCGGTCGAGGCAAGCGGAGCAGACCGGACCCGTCGCAGCAGCGGGACCGGCCAGACCAGCCGAGTACACGGAGCGGCCAGACCGGCCGAGGTAGCAGACCGGCCGAGGTAGCAGACCTGTCGCCGCTCGCTGAAGACTGACCCCCGGTGGGTTTCTGAAAATTGACCCCTCCTTTCTGTGATCTTGGAGGGTGTTGACTGTGGAGAACTGGGCAGAGATCCGTCGGTTGCATCGGGCGGAGGGT
>Ga0307515_10016709_pt1 | contig 13420 bp, 18 predicted proteins | sample 17_EM_MG_FD_194513 | JGI IMG/M metagenome (GOLD analysis project Ga0307515, IMG submission 194513) | Populus trichocarpa ectomycorrhiza microbial communities from riparian zone in the Pacific Northwest, United States - 17_EM | ecosystem: Host-associated > Plants > Roots > Unclassified | place...
GCGTCTAGGAGAAATTCAAGCTCCTGTGGAGTAGCGCATCAGTACCATTGACGATCGAATACGATTGAAAACTCAAGAGTCCTTACGGTCCGAATTGCGCGCAAAGACCGGTTGGCCATTGCCGTGCTGAACGCTTCCATTATATTGGTAATGTTGAGGCTTGGAATTGCTTAGGTTTGTCAACTCGCACAGGAAAATCGGTCTGTTAATACAAGGATAATAAAACGAAAGGATGAGGACTCTGGATTTATAGAGTAGACAGTGGAGTATCTCAGGGGAAACCGGGTGTGGGTGGTGAGCCGATGAGATGTCCCTGGTGGAGGTATTCGCCTTCTTTCGAGGCTGTGCAGACGATCTCCCGCATGCTGCGTCACATGGTAATCTTAAATCACTGCAGATCTGGCTAGAATAAGGTGAACTGTTTTTGTTAGACTACGTGCACAAAGAACTAGAATAGTTATTATTGTTTTCGAAAACCTGAAAACTCTCGCTGAATCCAACTCTTCGTCTAGAAAGGGGGTTACGGTGGCAGCGAATCCTCTGGCGCCGCCACTGATGCCTATTTACTCGAAGCACAGCATCTAATCGCGCTTCGCCATGCCTTTGATCATATTATTTATCTTATGAAAGATGCCCTGCCTCAAATTTTCAAATTTATTGAAAGCTGTCTCTGCCATTCCAACGGCTATCTGGTCATCGCCGTTCACCAACCCAGCCCAAGATTGTTCGATGAAATCGTCCAACGGCATGCCTATTTTTCCACCATCTTTGATATCGGGCTGATGTTTCATCATGGAGTTCCGTTTGAACCGCTGGAGGGAAGATCTCGATGACTTTGACATTGCCTGCTCCATCCTTCAGTTGCTCCCGAAGGCACAAGACAAAAGAATGGAGAGCTGCTTTAGAAGCGCAGTAATTTAGAACTCGTGTAACCGGGACTAAGGCGAGGCCAGAAGAGGTATAGATAAGGCTAGTTTCGCTCTGCTGCTTTTGGAGGTGTGGAAGGAAGGCGGCAGTTAGGTGGATAAATGAAGTGTAATTCGTCAACAATTCGGTGTTGATAACGGACAGATCGATTGTCTCTGGCTTGGAGAAGTCGAACGCACGTTGGATGCCGGAGTTCAAGAGCACGCAGTCAAGGTCCGGGTGTGCTGTAGTAATATCGAGGGCAAACTTAGGGATTTGATTTAGAAGAGTGATGTCGAATTCAACTGCATCAGCCTTATCTTTCCCATGCTTCTGCACGAAGGCATCCAGATTTTCCTTTCTACGGCCAACAACGACGACCTTCTTACCATCCTGTATGAATTTCTCCGCGTATGCTTGGCCAATGCCTGATGTGGCGCCTATGACAAGTATCTTGTTGTAGTTGAACGACGACATCGATTTGAAAGAGTAAGGTACAAAGGTTTGCGGGTTCACTATACAGTGGAATGAAGCAAGGTTGCTGGTAAGACTAGTAAATGATATTTATAAAATTCAGGAGAATTGGTTGAGCCTGAGTCGGTCACTTTCCCGTGAAGTAGAATGTTATTGATATACCTGTGGAAAGGGGAAGTGATTGAGCGAGGTGAAGGGACTTGACCTCTTTTGTCGGGTTATCATCCTTCGGCGAGATACGGTGGGGCGGACATAAGGCAGGATTACCCAAAAATATCTATGAAGTTGGCTAACACGAGGATCTGTTTATATGTATGAAATGAGTGCATGACGACACCGCGGGGTAGGTTTGATCACCCGAACGGTAAATGGCAAATATTACACAGCCCCAGGGACTATTCACTCTCAGCATCCACCTAAAATATTCCAGTCCCTTGGCAGCTTCCAGGAACCGAACAAAGCACCGCACCGAGAAAGATCATTGGTTTGAGTTGGCCGAGCCGTTGCGGCAGGCTTGTCCATCTCGAAAGCCGGATGGCCCAAGCATCCTCTACCAAGGCCTCGATAGCTTACACAGACTTCTTCGTAAAGACAAGCTTTTGCTCGTCCAATTTGACGTCGTTTAACAGTTCCTGAGAAACCCAATTGTACTTTTGCGGAGGGCCCCTCAGATACCCATCTCTTTTCAGCACCTCCAACGACATCTGCTCCTCCAGTTCCCACAGCTGTAAAATCTCATAGCCGTATGTAGATCTCTCCTTGCCTTCGTTAAACTCTTTGTTCCCCAACCCCCCGTCTTCGGGTACCTCGCCGGGTACCTTCCCGTTGCTCACAGCGGCAATGTATCGAAGCTCTTGTGCTGGCGAGGAGGTGTAGAACCAGATGCGTTCGACGGAAGCGGGAAGCAGGTATTTGCGGTATTCGTGGTTTTTGGTACCTAAAACAACGTTTTCCATATGTTCAGGCTTGATGCTCATGAAAACGTCTGCTTTCGACATTTTGCGTGGATCCAAAAAAAGTCAGTAGTGCTCAGGCACGCGAGCCAAGATGTATAAGTATCGCGCCAAGCATCCTCAGTTTCGAATGAAGATAATATAAAATGACAATTTTCAACGAAAGTAATCGTCTCAATTCCTTTTAATAATCGGGACTTTGTGTACAACGCCGGTGATCCTAAAATTGAGGCTGACTGCTCTTTTGTACTTGAATTGGGCTAAAATGTATAATACGCTATCCCTTAACCCGTCGAGGTCAGAGGAAGTGGTTTGTGCGCGAACACCGGGCATTAAATTTAGCTAATCCGATTGGTGGGCTCTTACCGATAACAATTTCGACGGGTTAAGGGATACTATCTGCATATGTCCCGTTCTGAGTATATGCGCCAGGTTTGCTCTAGGGGAGAGGAGCTTGAATATCAGCTTACTAAGTAGTCCCCAGATAACACTCACTTTAGATATGCCTCCAAAGACTTTAAAATATGCTTACTGAAGCTGTGACGCTAAGTTCTCAAATCCTAATTCACTTCACCGGGGATTAAAATCTAGATATTCCGGTTCCCATCGAGATCATCACATAGTAATCCTACGCACCAAGAGCTGCCTGCTATAGCCTTTTCAATATCATCCTCAAGGAAACGATACACCTCATACCTAATGGCAACCATATCCACGCTCCCGAATGAAGTAGCTGAGCTCATTTTGTGGGAAATTGATGATCTCCGGGCTCTATCGAGCATTTCTTCTATTTGCAGGTGGTTTCACAGCCTCAGTTTCAGGCCGTTATACAATTCGTATACAAATCCAGCAAAGGAAGGCCCTAGTGGTCTAGTGGACCACCAAAACCTGCAACGATTCGCCAGGACCATCCTCGAGAAGCCGAACTCTTGGTGTCTCGTCAAGAACGTTCGCTTGGGATGGCGTCAGGATAGATTAGCTGAGAAGTTGTTACCTGGAGATATTCAGCCGTTTCTTCGAGCCGGAAAAGCATTGGAGTTCGACGACGATGATCAGGATATCCCGTTTAGACTTCGCTGGAAACAAGCTATTGCCAATAGTAGAGCAGACGCTACGGTATGTCTCCTTCTTGCTAACCTCCCCGGGCTTAAACAGCTCGACATGATACTCGACCAGGTCGAAAACTGTCAATCGGAAGATCAAGAATGAGGACCCTGTCTATTGAATGCGGCTCTCGGGCCTCTATATACATGAGGAAGGTGTAGGCAATAGGAAGGGAAAGGGGGGAGGGGGTGGTAACAGAAACAGGGGGTAGGTGACTGAGTCACGGGGGTAGGTGATTGAGTCAAAGGGGTAGGTAACTGAGTCAGGGTGACAAGACAACCTGATTCAGGTCGACAAAAACAAAGCGACCTGGAACTTCGTTAAGCGAATGGGAGAGCAGCCTTCAGCGTGGCCCTACGGGTCACTCTAGAAGCTTCGCGGAATCCGATTAGAATACGTCATACAAAACTCCGCGTACGAAGATATAGATCTGGAAGCAACATTTCAGCACGTTTTGAACTTCTTCCATCTGCCGCCCCTACGCATTTGCGAAATGAGATACTGCCACGAAGGACGGATGGAGAACGCGAGCTGACTGTTCGAGTGGGCCTGTCCGCTTCGTGCCTCTACCACCACGACACTGGATCTCGCGGGCTGCTGCTTCATCACCGGCGCAACTACAACTCTAATTGACTCATGCGCGACGCTGAAACACTTCCGCGACGTCCAGGGCCAGAGCCTGAAATCTCATATCTTTCCGAATCTCGTATACCTCTGGCCCACTCTGCATAAAGATACCCTCGAAAGCCTCACCATGTACCTTGGAGCAGGCATGTGGGACCGGCTAGGCAAAAATATTGGACTAGACGAGGATTTTGGAGAAGGAGATGTCTCGCTAGGTCCGCTACACGAGTTTTCGAAGCTGAAGGTCGTTGATGTCGAGCAGAAATGCTTCACGGGAAGGTACCATTTCAAGCTAGGACGAGACAGAGACAACGCATGAGAAGGAACATACGATAGTGAGGAAGAAGAACAGGAAGAGAACCTAGCTGGCCCTCCACTTCGTCATGTATCTGAGAGCTTGCCGCCGTGCTTAGAAACGTTGACGGTCCGAGGCAGCTCGGACTTTCATCCTGAGCTCCTGGAGAAGCTGTTGACTAGCCCGGCAAGAGAATTTTATGGCTCGGAGATATTTATGTGGGGAAGGTATGAAGGGCTGAGGCGGGGGTGTACTGGTTCAAGATTGGCGCTTTGGGGGGCCGTGACGGTGATTGTTTTTGTGAATTCTGTGTGAAGATACCCTAGTCGCCAGCTCGAACTGTTTCGAATCAACCGGTATGATACTTTGATGGGCGAATGAGAAGAGGGTGTCGGAGTGTAGGCAGTTATAACCATCTGGGGATATTTGGTGTGAAAATGTAGGTAATGGAAAGGCAGTTTTTGTATGTGGAATGCAGTGTTAGCAATACGAGCAGTGAAAAACACAGGATGAGATTTAGCACGGGAAGTTATTATTTAGAGGCTAATTTGGAATACATTATCGGAAGAGGAAGCACATTGTCTGAATTATGAAATAGCATTTTGGGGTGATGGCATTGCAGTCCATTCAAATTGTTGGCGAAACTGTCTAACGAAGATCTAAAAGTTTATTCTTTACTGGCATAGAAACCCGCCAGTGACCCGTGCATCATCGCCTGCGAAAAACACAGCCACCCTAGCGACGTCCTCAGGCTCACCTATTCTACCAAATGGATGCGCAGCGTTGATGGTTCGCAGTGCTGCTGGGTCGTTTTGAAGATTTTGCGTCATGGCCGTCTTAAGGACTGGCGAGCTCCGTTAGGGAAGGATGAAGAGTAGAAGTCATCAGAATTGCGGACAACGGGATGGTTCCTAGAAATACCAGTGGGACAAACGACCGTTTAACTTACAGCCTGGGCAAAGGGCGTTGCAGTGAATGCGGTCAGGACCATAATCAAGGGCAATCTGCCGTATTAGCATGACAACGGCTCCTTTTGATGCACAATAGGAAGGAATAAATTAGCATCAATTGGCTATAGTATGTTGGACGCAGAATTCGTAGATTAAAGGCGTGTTCGGTTGCAGTCTGGAGCTTTTCAATTTGGCATTGATCCGTGCTTTCACCGGCGTCAATTAGTAGATAATTAGTGGCGCTTAATCTGGTAGTCGTGCTCAATCTGAAATAAAGCCGACTGTTCGGTTGGTCGTTTTAAAAGGCTTCAGATAAGGCTCAAAATTAGCGACGTCTTCTGCCCACATTGATCAATCCTCTGCCAAAACGCACCTCGTCAAATTGTAGAGCCTCTGTGGGCCGTAGAGCAACTGTGTCATCCACGACGTCCTCCACCATATATCAATGGTTGGATCCGAACGGCGATAGTAAGGATCATGCCTTCCGTTGGTGTATTTCGTCCTACCGTTATCGATAGGAGCTGGCCAATAGAATCAACAGGATCAAGGCTCCGTGACCATACGCGTACTTTTGATTCTGGTGTTCGCGCATGGTCCGCAGGACACCACCAGCGGAAGGGATAGGGCCTGCAGCTGCAGCAGTAGTACTGTAGTTGGTAAGGGCGGTGGGCGTAGTGGCCAATCGGACGGGCGCACGAGCAGAGCTCCAGATTCGATTTGACGATTGATCTGGAAAAAAAAGCTCCGGATTGATCTGACGCCAAGAGCTCAAGTTCAACTACTATATACGGTAAAGCGTGCGGTTGCCGATCTGGTGGAGTTCCGGACCGGAAAGTCGCCAGATCAACCCGGTTCCGAAGCCTCCAGATTCAATCTGGAGCTGCAACCGAACGCGCACTAAAATTAAAATCCAAGCAAATAGATTGAGCAACAAAAGATGCGTGTGCAAGCGATATGGATTGGGCACATACGGGTCCTAAAATATCCAACCATGCCTTTGTACACTTGCCCGTATTGATGATCCAACTTCTATCTTCATTACTCTTAGGCACGGCATATTTCCATCTTAAGAACGCCTCCTTGGAGTGCCGGTTGCGATGCGGTTGTGAAAGGGGTCGGCTTTGCCATAGTAGGAGAAGGGTACAGATCGACGCAACAAATATGTGCCCCCTCCTGGGCATATACGTGAGCAATTGCACGATCTAGACCTGAGGAAGATCCTGTTATGATGGCTGTCTTGCCAAAGAGTCGGCTGGCATAGTGTATAGGCAGGTGGTTCGCGTTCATATGGGCGATGGGCTCTGTGTGAAGCGGAAGAACTCCTCGATCGTCTTTACCCCATGGGGTCCAAGCCGTTGGCATGGTGTTACTATCGCTTTCTTCTGTCACAGCCCAAGTGCCCGAAGCAACGACTCATGTAGTCGAAACTCCATGATTCAAGGGGCGCCACGCGCCATTTTAGTGGCACGGGGGAAGAATTGATGGCGCATCTCGTTGCCTTAGTGGGCAAGACTTGGCTACGTACTCCACCGCTTCCTGCTTGCTCTGCATACTAATTTAGCTGCACATGTAGCGAGATTAGGTGTGTACCGCGCGTGCACACTGGGGAGGGAAATCGAAGCTCGCATAGGCTATACCTCCATGCGAAATACGAAGCTAATATATGTTAATTAAATCTATGTAGAATATACGCGTACTTTCAATTCTGGTGTTTTAGTGTTCTGCGCATGGTGCAACTTTCGCAGGGGACGCACGACTTTTTCTCGGATTTGATTTTCAGATTTGGCGTCACCGCCTTGTAGATCCGTGCGATCCTACTAGTATCAAAATCGTAGATTTATACCTAAAAAATAGTAAAATTACGTTAAAATGGTCGTGCATATTACTCAAGAGGTATAAACTCTGCCGTTTGATCACCAGATCAACACGCGCTTTCAACCGAATGCGCCAGGATGGTGTAATACCAGCAACGTCTTGTATTGTCATGGATGGGCCATGGCTGCTCTGGCCGAGGTCTATGGCTCTTTACTGTATGCTTTACGATTTATTTTCTTGGACTGCCCTTTCCCCTCTGTTTTTCCTATGGCTCTCTGGTGTCTTGGAGGGCTTGAAAGACTCAATAATCCTTCCAGGATCTGATAGATGATTCTGCCTCTTTTTTTTTCTCATTTGTTTTACCAAAATTCGTTTCAATGGAGGATAGAGGTCATGAGATTCTTGCAGTTGCTATTTTATTTCTTGTTCTGTCATGGGTGACAATGGGTCTTCGAGTGTATGTTCGAGCGGGAATGCTTAAATCCTTCGGCATGGACGACTGGGCAATGGTTGTAACTGTGGTAAGTTTAATTTACATTCCGATTTATTATGCACTCGTGCTCTTTTCGTGCTGCATTATATCTTAAGGAAAGTCTGTCTCAGCTCAGGCCACTAACTATTCGCCTGAATAGCTTCTGTTCACAGCCTTTTTGTCCTGTCAACTTGGAGGAGTTGTGTATGGCGCAGGTCGACACATCTGGGACCTCGAGCCCCAAAATGTCGAGAAAGCCCTTCGAGTTCGTTTCTCCACACCCCCCAGCACGCATCCCCATAATATTTACCGTCCCTTAGTTCTGGTATCTCGCAGAGCTGTTTTACGTCCTCAGCAACTGTATGCTGAAAATCGCACTCGGCATCTTCCTTCTCCGCGTAGCTTTAAAGAAAGCCCACATTTGGATCATCCGCCTGCTGATACTTGGAACGCTCATCTTTGGAACCAGCTATTTCTTCCTCATACTCTTCCAGTGTAGTCCTATCTCCCAGTTCTGGACGGTGTCCCCAGGTTCTCCGAAATGTATCAACCCAAAGATTATTACTCGTACGACGTACGCTGCATCGGCAATTACGGCATTCGCCGATTGGACCTTTGGAACACTGCCAATCTTCATTGTGTGGGATTTGAAGATGCCCCGGAAGGCGAAGTTTATGGTAGCGGGGATTCTCGCGTTTGCGGCGATGTAAGCTAAGGTCACTTCTCGATCGGGGTGGTGCTTGAACTGACTTCCTGGTGCAGCGGGAGTACTGCGACCATTATTCGTATTCCTTCTGTTCACGGTTTAGATGAGACATCTGATTTTTTGTGTAAGTTCTCCTCTTTACTCCTGGATTCCTATCCTGGGAACGTGTGCTTCCTGAGTATCTCCGGTTTATCCTTTTTGGGTTTCGTGTTTCTGTGCTTCCTTCGCTTCCTGCCTCCTAAACGTTTATGTTCAATAGGGACCACCGTCAATGTTTCTATCTGGTCAACTGTGGAGCCGGGAATTGGTATCATTGCCGGTTGCGCTGTGACCTTGCGACCGCTACTCCAGGTCATCCGGTGGAGAACAGGGCTAAGCTCTTCACCACCTGCTTCGATGCCACTGCAACGTTCCTGCAAGGCCCAGAAACGCCAAAGTCGATTCAGCTACCATCGCGGCTACGGCCCGGAAGAATTGCGCCCGGACAACGCTTGGACGGTCACAACGGCGACAGGACCGCAGAGGAGTCGGCGAGACCGATCGAGTAGTGAGGAAAGAATGGTTGGAAAGGGTATCAATAAAGAGGTGGTGTTCGAGTACTCAGCAGAAGTAGGCGGGGGGGTGTAGGTGATTAATTATGGACAAATACAGAATCTTCACCGTATGTGTATATGAAGATGCTGCAAAATGCATCAAATTCGGTACCCTGTTCTGCCTTCGAATGGTAGATTCACTTTCCTCCACCAAGTTCATGGATACCCCTTTCTTCCTTCAAGCCGCCTACCTTCTCCCAGTACGATTTTCGAACAGATCAGCTAGTCGATTGGATTCTTGGTGTTTCCACCACAGCTCCAGCAGTCTGAACAACTCATCGAGAACGGCAAGCTACAAGCCTACTGCAGAAGCCAACACCAACGCCACATCAGTGATCGAGCCCTTTCAAGTCGTACACTGGACAGTGCTACTGTTTGCAACAACCGCGAATCGCTTTCTATTGGATTCTTGGAATATTATTGCTTGATCAACTCAAAATCTACGCTCAGATCTCGGACACCACGCCTGCGGATATCAGAGCGTCACATCACAAGCAAAATCAGATACTGAAAGGCCCAATAGCAATCAAGCTCAGAACAGGGAGCATTCACTGCTAATTCTTCACACTATTAATCACTCATTCTGGCCCCTGGGACGTTCTAGCCCAAGCTCCTATTGTCTATTATCAACTATTTGATTGGCCCACTCCTTATTCACCTCAGCGGTTCACAACAACTCTACGCGTCTCATTTCCATTCTCTTATCGCCTTCTGCTCTCATTCATCGCCACTCTTAGACTCACCAACATGATGCTTCATCTATACATGGTTTATCTACACGCAGAACTGAAGCAGCAATGGACAGTAGCAATACTTCATCCTTGTTCCGTTCCACGATAGACGATGAATCATTCGAAGCGTCAGAGCGCAGAAATCTGCCACAAGAAACCGTACTAGAAGACTACTTCAATACTCCATCCCCAACGCGTGTCCTACAAGACGACGACCAAGACGAAGCACCAGAACTCTTCACTTCACCCGTCGAGACCATCGAAGACTACTTCCTGCCCGAAGCATTGCAGTCATCCTCAATCTACAGCTTAGTCACCAGCCACATGCTGCAAGAATACATGACCGACGCCACCGGCGTTCCCAGCTCTCACGACATCAGAACCGCAGTCAGCCTGCCGCCCCCCGACTTCACCCCGCCCCTCTTGCTCTCGTCCCTCACACCGTCCATCACGCGGTACTGGTACCTCTACCACCGCATCAACGCGCTGCTCCGCGCCATCGGCCGCTTCCACAGCAGCAAAGGCAGCTTCACGCGGACGACGCACCCGGGGTACTGGCAGGCGGCGCCACTGGCAGACCGGCGTGCACACAGCTACGCCGCCGCCGACGCCGCGATCAACCACGCCGAGCACTCCGGACGGCGCATCACGAGTGCAGACCTGCAGCTCTTCGCCGAGCTGAGAGAGCTGAGCTGGGCGATGCTGCGGCAGATCGAGGTCGCGAGGGGCGTCACGCTGCGGGACTGGGCCTGGGGCGCCGTGGGGCTGGCCGCCGGCTGGGTTGGCGTAAGGCCCCTTTATACCTGCACCCCCTCCATCCCACCCCTTCCGTCCACCCTCAGCTTCCTGGCCTATCCATTTCCGCACTGTTTTCCTTCGCGTTGTTTGGGACTGTGGTGCGCTGTATGCTGATGCTTTGCACTCGACACAGCCCCCAACCCACTTCCTGGAGAACCGCAAGCAGCGCCTCCTCAGCTGCATGCGCGCCTGGGACGCCGCCGACGACTGGTGTCCCAAGACGCCGCGCCGCGAGGTGTACCGCACGGGGACGGTGCTCATGCTCCATCTCCGCGCGAACAGGCAGCACGTGCGCTCCCTGTTCGTCGTGGACGTGATCGCGGCGTGGTTGCGGGGGGCGGGGAGGGCGGAGGTGGAGAAGGAGGAAGAGAAGGAGGAAGAGAAGGAGGGGAAGGAGAGGAAGGAGGAGAGCGCAGTGGTGGCGTTTGGGGGTGGGGGCTGGGCAGTAGCCCTTCCAGTTAGGCCCCGGAAGGACTACTTAGTCGAGTATGCGGCCGCGGTGCCGCTGCCTGCTTAGGTTGTTGGAGAACTCTGGGGGCCTTGGAATAGAGGGGTTGGTTCTGGGATCCTGGATTGGAGTTTTCTGTCTGCGACACTGCCCCTGGGAGTGTGATTAGCATAGCATGGATATCTGGGCATTTATATAGATTTCCGGTGGTTTGGGATAATTGCGTGGAATGGGAATAAAAATTGTTTTGTTATACAAAATAAGCCTGGGTATATGATCTATTCAGTGATTTCCACCAAGTTTCCCCACGCCTCTAAATGCAAACAACACGACTGTGAAAGCTGTGATCGCGAAGCCGAAATTGAGCCATTCAGCGGCTCGTAATCCTGACAATAGTGAGGCATCACCAATCTTGATAGCCTCGCCATTTCCAACGCTCGACACCGCTGTGCCCTTTTTACGAGCGATGACAGCAGTCTCCACGACAGTGCCGATTGCAAGCCCAATGGCACGACCGACCTGGCCGACGCCGTTGATTAAGGCACCACCGAGTGCCTGGTCTTCTTGAGGGAGGGAGTGAGCCGTAAAGAGCGTTAGGCATGAATAAAGGGTGTCTGCGCCAAATGCGGCTAGACACATGGCAGGGAAGCCGTAGGCCCAATACGTCGTATGCGGCGGAATAGGGACAGCGAAAAGAAGAGAGGCAAGGCCGACACAAGTAGTACCAAACATTAGAATATAATTGCCACGGACACGGCTGAGAATGTTAGCGGTTACGAAAGTGACGAGAACTGCAAGTTGGTTAGCCAGGTAGGAATGTTAAGAGGTATGTAGAGGACTTACTCCCACACACGCCCGTTGGAATAAATCGAAGCGTCGTTTGTATAATGCTGAGGCCGAGATAATCTTGATAACTGTAGTTTATCTTATTAGAGACTTGAAGAGCAACAGCTAGGGATAGGGCTTACAAGTATGTAGCAAAAACAAGGTAATTATTGAAAGAGGCAAAAAATAACGTCATGGTTATCATAGCAGCAGAAAATTTCATGTTGTTCCATATCGACACTTTCATCAAAGGCCTCCGAGTGGTCTTGTTCTCCAGATACCACTGCCACAAGACGAAGAGTGCTATAAGCACAATGGAGATGACAATGAGTACTGGAACCCATGGCGTGCTCCAACCTACCACGTTGCCTTCAGTTAGAGCAAACATAAGGGCGAGTAAGCCAATCGTAATAAGCGTTCCACCAATCCAATCTACAGCAGCCTTTACGCTGGTTGTCGAGCTACTTTGGATTGGAGGTACTGGGATAATGAAGTAACCTGCGATTGTAACGGACGCCGCAAGGATGGCAAGTATCCAGAAGATCCATTTCCAGGTAACGTATTCGCCAATAACACCACCCTGGAGAATGTAAGCACAAATACGCATGATATTCAATTATACTAACCAGCAGGTTACCGAAAATGGATCCCATTGGAGCTCCAGCGCCTATAGCATGTTAGAACTTATGAATGGAAAATTTACCACGTCAACACACCATAGCAGGAAAATGCGTAGTTCTTTGCCTTGCCTGGAGCAAATGTGACCCCAAGAATGCCAATGGCTGTTGGGACATTCGCCGCCGCACCGAGTCCCTGAAGGCCTCTAAGAACATCGAAACCAATCTCGTTGTTCACAAACGGAATAACAATTGTGGTTGCGGTAACCCAAGCAGAGCCCCATATGAATATAAAGCGTTTCCCGTATACATCTGCCAGTCTTCCCCAGAGCAACTATAAAGTATCAGAACCGCAATTGGCAGACAGTTTTCAGGTAAGCGCGTACGAGGAAGCATCCGAAGGTTAGAGAGTAGGCGGAGATGATCCATTGCTGGCGGCTATCTGGTATGTCGAGGTCTTCGCCAATGGTAGGGAGGACGATGATAGCGGCTTGTACTCCGAGTGTCTATACAATTCTTAACATTCTGTCTGTTTATGGGTTGATGGCATACTTGCGTTGAGGAATGCTGCTCCTGTCACCGTAATGACAAGCGCAATGAGTCTGGCTTTTGAAAACGCTGGTCTTTGAGGCACATCCTGCTCCAACCCAGCCTCATTCTCCTCATCGTCAGGAGTCTGCGGGTGCTGAGACTGGACGATACCCGCTTCTGGTTTCCAATACCTTGGCGGAGCGTACAGATTTCTTCTCTTCAATGTCCATTTCCAACTCATGGCTTGAAGCTGAATTAATCCTGCAGAGGGCAACTAGGGCAATCGCTGCCTCCAGAATATTTATCCCCGAGTGGATTACCGTGACTACGCCATGAGGATAAAGTAGGGGGTTCGGGACCGGCCTTCGGATTACCTCAGTGGACTTATACTAAGAAATCGATTGCGCTGACGCGCTAAATATGGAAGCACGAGCTTTTTTTGTAAGCAAAACTTAGGGGCAAATCGCCTCCATATTCATAATCTGTCAATCCGTGCGTCTTTTAGTGTCACCCGTTTTGTAATTAGTGGCGGCTACCATTTGAATATGTAATTGAGTCGACTGTTCGGTTACGGCTCC
>Ga0307515_10016710_pt1 | contig 13418 bp, 12 predicted proteins | sample 17_EM_MG_FD_194513 | JGI IMG/M metagenome (GOLD analysis project Ga0307515, IMG submission 194513) | Populus trichocarpa ectomycorrhiza microbial communities from riparian zone in the Pacific Northwest, United States - 17_EM | ecosystem: Host-associated > Plants > Roots > Unclassified | place...
AACAAAAAGATAAAACGGGATTCTGATCATTCGGAGCATTTTGAATGGTTTAGAATGTCAAGTTCGCGTTTAGCCAATAGTGTTGGGTCCGGTTATACGAATCATGCTCAGTGATAAAGCATCCACAATTTGACAGGATTTTCAAACTTGGTATAGTGTTCCAAAATAGCTATAGCCTAGTTGGATACATTTCTTAATTGATTGAAGTCAGCTACATTTATTTTTCAAAAATGTACTAAACATAGAATACTTTGCTGAGAAATGACATGAAACTTGACATTACTACTTCGAAATGACAAATCAAAAACAAACTAACTCAAACAGGAAATATTATTGCAGATATTCAGTTATTTGCTGATTATTGCTGGAGGTATTCCAAATATGGTTAGTTTCATTATGATTTGTCATGAAGATATATAAACCAAAAGTTTCAAAATATTACTAAGCAAGCAATAGTACGTCTATTACATATTTCATTTTTAAAAATAGACTAACTTTCGACTATAAAACAATGTAACAGAGTAAGCTATACCCTTTTGGGAATACTGTACCAAGTTTGAAGATCCCGCAAAGATATGAAAACCATTTTACGGAGTATAGTTGCAGTCAGAGTGTTCGGCATAATTGACAAAAGGTGAACTTGGATTTCAAAATGCTCAGAATACTGAGATTGCCATTTCATTTTTTGCTGATGTATGTGGTTCCTCAACGCAGGCCACTCGAATCCTGGGGCGTCAAGTTTTGATTGCAGCTTGCGTGTCATCGAGTAGTTTGAGGAAGCATTATCAGTTATAATTCAAAGCAAATGGCCGTCGGTAAGCTCAAAACAATCACGCAGGTCCCTCAAATATCCGGCTAGCCTTGCTCCAGTATGTTGGCCCTTGACCCATCATCTTTAATTAGCATTCAAAACGAGAACAGAACAGGCAATCAACCTCAGCGAAAGCTAGTTGAAATTCTCGCAATGCCCAAGTTCGATGCATATAGTAAGCAAAGACCAACAATATGGCTACTTTGTTTGTTGAGGTTCATCTGTCCAAAGCTAAACTAACTTTATTTCATATTGGCAATTGCTTCTTAATTGCATCCACAGTCAGTGCATATTCACTCCGGCAGATGTTACTAAGGATCGTCGCGGACGGTAGGACCAGGTTATCGCATAATGCCTTATATGACCGTCGCAGCTCAAGATTTGATATAGGGTTCCATGGAATCTGTGCCAAAACGAATGCTAACATCAGGTGGCGATTGGATGTGTCTTGGTGAAATTCGGAAGTTTCAAAGTCCTTAGCTGCCAGTTTGGGACGTTTTGTCTGCCATTTTGGTCAATATGGATTAAACTGGATGTCAAATATGATTTTCCTCTGCAAACTGACTATTGTGATTCCTCGACGTGCTTGCCTCTTCAGCATGGCTGAAGCGGTTTCATCCACTGTCGAACTAGTCAATTCAGTGACCTCGGACTCTGTTAATTCGTTTTACTTCGCGATGTGAGCTTTTGCCAGCAAATGTTTCACGATTGAGCTAGTCCCATAATCTGATGGATGGCGAAGAACTTGATGACAAACAATACATATGATGCCACGGCTGCCGGTCTCCTCAATTCCACAGTGCAAATAGAATCGCCATGAAGGCGCATGTCAAGAAATATTCCAAGCAATAGGCCACTTCGAGCCTACATTCATTGAAGCCTACCAAGCATCGAAGATGATTGGAAAAGTAAGCTCGCCCAAATCGCAACTGAAGACACATTCATTTTCGGAAGAGAGCATAACCTCGAGCAATGAGGCGTTCAAAGATTGTGTATCCGACCTGGCGGTGGAAATTGAGAAGCTGGGTAACCCGACTCGAGAGACTGCCGAAAATAATGATACAGTCAAACAGACTGCGGGTTCTTAAATGTTGAGTCCAAAGCTACAAGGAAAATAACCAGATCAGTCAGACATTGCATGCATATTTGTGATGTTGAATACAAGGACAGATTGCAACGACTGACCGCGTAAACCTCCATTTAGGAACAGCATATTGCAGTTTATTGCAGTGAATTGTTCGGAGCCTTGACGCACGGTGGGGGCTCAACTGTAGGAGGCAGACGCGATATTGACACTTGCATTGTTGCCAATAATGGCTGCCGATGGGTTCATTGTAGTTTATCTGTGTTCCATTCCGGTTATATTATTCAAGATGCCAGCACAAGAATCCTTGACGCTCTGTTGGTGCTCATTTTGGGACCTGGTTACGACCTTGTCATAACCATATTTACCTAGAAAGGCGGCCAGCAGTGCGACTATAGATCATTGTAGTTGCATAGCCCCTTGATTCTCCAAGATGGAAGGGCTGAAATCATTAACACTCCGTTGACACTCATTTTTAGGGCATAGTGACATTGTCGTCAAAAGCAGTTTTGCCTACAACGACGGCCGATAGTTCGATTGTGTGTTGATGTTGCAGCACTCACCATGGATTGCCCGAGATGCACCACCAAAAGTCGTTGACGCTCCGTTGACGCACATTTTAGGAAATAGTAGCGATGTCGTCCCAACTGTTCTTGCCTAGAAAGGCAGCCGATAATCTGAGTATGGCTTAATGTCGACGCACAGCGCTAGGATTTTCCATGATCCAAGGCCAAAAGTCGTTGACGCTCCGTTGACGCTCATTTTGAGGACATAGTAGCGATGTTGTTGCAAGAGTTTTTGCCCAGAAAGGCGGCCGATTGCGCGATGATAGGGTCACATTGCCGCACAGCCCATGCATTTTCCAGGATGCAAGGTCGAAAGTCATTGATGCTCTCTTGACGCTCATTTTTAGAACATAGTAGATATGTTGCTCCCACCATTGTGCCATAGAAAGGCTGCCGATAGTTCGATTATGACCTACAGTTATTGCACAGCCTACTGGATGTTTCATGATGCACTGCCTGATATCGTTGATGCTCCGTTGACATTCATTTGTAGGATGTGGCAACTGGCGAGTCATTTGGTTTTTTCGCAATAACGCTGACATATACATTCGCTTTGGAAGGAAGTGACAATGCAGTCTATTGATTGCTGAATGAGTAAGACTTATAATCGTTGACAATCTGTTGACACTCACTTTAATCACAGCGAAACAGCCTTTGTACACTCGATAATTGTATGCAACAAATCATATACACAGTGTTGACATCCATTACTGCGTTTGTATGTATTATCGTTTGCATCCAGGAGTCTTGTTACCTCTCAATTTCAGATGAACTGCGATCTACACTATCTGAGTGAGAAATGATGTGGCCCTGTCACATTCCTGCGCTTTCAGCCGGTAATTGAGGGCATGTAGATCATTTCACTAGTTTTTGGCAAACATAGCTCGACTTCCTCACTATTCCTTATCCAGCTCCTTCTCCTCAACTTCCATGACGTACCACAAGCAATTTCAAATATCTCAACCAGGTGCACCAGGTTTGTGCGGAGAGTTATGCAGTTGGATACATGGATGAATTTAGCATGACGGTTGTCATTCAGATCGATTTGTCATGCTCACTGACCGCTCTTTCTATGACACATATGACATCACTCTCTTAAATATTGTTAGCACATTTCGTCACGAATATTGCTGTTGCTTTGTCCCCAAACAGTCACTTGCAGAATGAAACCGAACATGATGGCTGTCTTACAGCCAGATTTGGATTCTTAAACTTTCACATGGTGCGTTCGACTCTTGCACATGTACAGACGAATTATAATGTCTCACAATTTGGTCACTGAAATCAAGAACAAGCTGACACATAGCAAAATTTGTAAACAACTTGCTTTGCACCGCCATTAGATGTCAAAAATTACAGCTTGCCTTTCTATTCTTCCGCGGACGAAGGAGCCGTCACCATCTCTTCGTCGGACTCAGATATCTATATGGTAATTAGCTCGAGGCTATATGGAGGAGTAAAAGCTTAGTGGTTCAACTGGATACGCTTTCAACAACATAGACGAATTGGGCGCCGCAGCTTGCTCACCACTAGGTATGCTCGATTATGACTACAGCTTCACTGAATCTAGCCTAATATGACTTCTTCCTGGTCGAGAAGTTCCTCCCGGCCTTTGCGATATTCCGGGGACAAATTCAAGACCCTTGATAAGCTCTCCAAATGTTGTTGGTAGAGGTGCTGGAGCGTCGTCATTCGGGTGCAGCTGAACGACTGCAGGAACAGTCAATTCGGATGTGCTGTACTTCATATCTCGTTCAGGCAAGTAGTCGGCGACATCATCCCATCCTGCTTGAGTCAATTCGTTGAGCTGTATCTTCTTCTGCCGAAACCTCTCCATGCGCTGCAGGGCAGTTTTGGTGATTATGCCCATCACCCAGCCGGGTTTGTCATCTTCGCTCAGCTTGCCCTGCTCAGTGTCTTCATCATCCTCATCTTCCCCATCCTCCCCATTGACAGAACTTGCAAGATCACTCAGACTGCCTCCGATAGCAACCAGCATCTCCTCAATGGTCTTTTCGGGATATCTTGACGTCAATCACGCGATTTCGGCCTACGTCATATCGTCCTGCCCTTGTTGAAGCGCTGCCTCTGCGTCTTCAACTCGCTCTCTTGCCCTAGCGGTTTCTCTCTCAACATAATCGTCAATCCATTTATCTTTCTCTTCATTGCGTGTAAATTGCGTTTTTCATCATTTCTCCGCAGCAAGCTTCTTTTTGGATCTCAAGCTGCACAATGCCCAAAAGGCTCGGACTCTCCCTGCCTCCAAGCCGGTCTCAACTTCATTTGCTTGATGATGTCGTTGGGTTGACCGCTGTGTCGATTTACTGGATGTGTCCGCCGGAGGTTGGGACAAGTTCTGTTTTGGAGCATTAACCATTGTTGTTGCGTGGACTTTGTTGTTGGGCGAGATGTTGGATGTTGCAAGTTATGGACAATATGGAGGCAAGCTGCGTCTTTTATGTCAAGGTTAGTACGTTTACTCATGTTGAACAAAGCAAAATCTCTCTCTTGACGGTCAATAAATCAGGAATAGTCACGCTAACTGTACAGCATGACATGATTCTTAGCGTCATTCTCATGTAACATCCCGGGGATTATTTGAGACAAACATCAGCACACATCCTTTCCCTCCAACTACATCCAATTAAGATCTTGCAATTGGGCGATTCCGGCGGTTGTATACCGCAATTGATCTCTATTTACAAACGAACAACATCAGACCGACTTATTGCAAATTGCGGGGCGGAGCGAAACCCCTGCAACTTGCAGCCATACTCCGTAGGATTCATCTTGAGGATAACCATCATGTTGGCTGCTACTTATTTCATTCTGACATGAAGCTAACTATATAGTCCTCAGGGCTTCCTACTTCCTCTCGTTATCATCTTCTTCTCCTATTCCACAGCAGCACATTATGTATACACAACCACCTCCGCCAGGTGAGAGCGGATCGAATACAGGCAGATTGGCGGGCACTACATCAAATAGGGAAATTCTTGGCACACAACAAGAGCACAGGCACAAGTGAGTTCACCACGATGCTGCCAATGCAGCCACCAAACATATGACCCAGGATGCACATTTAAAAATTGTCCGCATGACTGGAAGCAGCAAAAATATGAAGCAGCATGCAGCTGAATGTGAGTATATCCATATCGAGGCAAACGGCAGAAATTTAGTAACTATATAATGTACAGCTGGTGTTCATAGGGAGCTACAAAATGAATTTATCGCTGCCCGTAACGGGAAACCTCCATGGTCAACAAACGTCTTTATCCGCACAGTCCGCGAAATCCAACTTCATGATGTTGTCAGCTCTGGGATATTTGCAGATGAATTTCCTGATAAGCATCCCGCAGAGTGGAAGAAGCAGGCTATAATCACGTTAGAGGAGGCTACGGAAACATATATGGTAGAGGTAACAGCCGAATTTCATTGTTACAAGCAGCAACTAATGTCTTGTAGGTTTTCAACATGTCTCCAACTATGGCAAGGCCAGGAGGTCAGGTACAGCTGGAACAGTCCGACATGTGCCTGGCGTTGAATATGGCCAAAATGGCGAAAGAAGGCTTCTCGCCTGCCGCAATAGCGGAAACGAAATATCTCATTATGGAACCACTCGCCAAGGTCCGAAAACACAAGATGTGGGGTGTTGAGTTTCCTGGGCATAAAAAGGCGAATGCTGCGATACAAAGACACCCAGCAATGCTTCGTCAAAACCAAACGTCCGGCTGCCTTCCTTTCCAAAATTGCACTGCAAAGAATCTGCAGACACGCTGCAGACGCAAATCAACAGGTGCACCTCCACCCATCCGCCGCAGAGAGCGGCCTCCAGAGCCGACTCCACTTCCGCACGGCACGCCACCCACCACAACGGTTGACACTTCCGGAGCTTAACCTTCTGGAATCGTCAATTTGCCGGCCAGATATATGTAATCGCATACAGCTCTTGCCGGTGCGGAATTTTTCGATGATGATCAGGATACCCAGCGCGATACAGATTTTGAGCCAGATATGCTGACTGATGAAGGTTAGTACACTGAGTGTGGTGTGGTAATGTGGCTAACAATCATTTTGAAGATAAGAGCAGCAGATTGAGCGATCCTGCACTTGATAATGAGCATTGACCAAAAGACACAGGATTTTGGAGATTATTATTATATATATCTATGTATTATTAAAGAACAACGTAGTGATCAAGAAGAATATAAATAAATATACCAGAAAGGCAGTCAAAACAATATGAATGATGGACTGTGCCAAATTAAATGACAGCCATGGCAAAATGAGTGTCAACAGAGCGTCAACGATTGTTGGTCATGCATCGTGGGAAATCACACCTCCGATAGGTTGTAGGCAGTCACAAAGGAATTTTTGGCTGCCTCTGTAGGCAGAACAGATAGCAAAACCCTCCCTGCCCCAGCATGAAAATGAGCGTCAACGGAGCTTCAATGATTTTTGGTCATGCATCCTTGGAAATCACACCTCCGATAGGTTGTAGTCAGTCATGAAGGAATTTTTGGCTGCCTCCATACGCGAAACAGATTGCAATACCCTCCCTCCCCGATCATGAAAGTAAGCATCAACAGAGCGTCAATGATTCTTGGTCATGTATCATGGGTAATCTGGGGGGCGACAGGTTGCACATTGTCATAAACTGATTATTGGCTGCCTTTATAGGTAAAAGTGAAAGTGAAACGCTTCGTGCCCCATCTTCAAAATGAGTGTCAACCGAGTGGCAACGATTGTTGGCCTTCCATCATGGTTAATCACAGCGTGATGTGGTGGTTATTGTCTATATACATTGTTTTGACTGTTATTATACGCTAAAAGGTTCAAGAATACTTAGTGGTTGCTCTGTAAATGAAATAAGTTGTTACTGTCCTGGAGGATGTGACCAGGATATCCTGTACATATCTGCCTATACCGGTTGCCATATCCTTCTTTATGGATGTTTGTGATCAAGCACCACTCATATTACCAAAGATGCAAGACCAAATATCGTTGAAGCTCTGTTAACACTCATTTTCAGGATGTGGTTGGGCGTGTGGGTATGCTTTTTTTGAACATCAAGGTGGGTAATATGTCGAAAATGAACCGTCACGTACCAATGTCAATATTGTACGATTAACAGTAGCATATCTGAATGCGACCAGCAATGTGAAACCCGAAACGCAGAACCGGGGATTGGAACCGACTGGTCCAGCCAAACCCACTGAAACCCATGGGTTGACGGGTACGGGTCCGGATTTGGTTTGCCAACAGTCAGCAGGTCGGGTTTTTGGACTGGTCTGGGACCGAACTGACCAGGTTCGCGTTCCAAACCCGGACCACTGTTGGGTTACCAAGACCCGTACCTAACATTAAATGTGACAGTGGTACGTTATGCATCCCTCAGAGATCATGTGCATCAGTGGATCAGGAATGGAGACGTCACAAAGCTTTTGGATAAAACTGAGTATTCACACAAATTATACATTGGCTGTCAATAATGACTATATGATGATGTGTACAAAATTATTCACAGTACAACAACAGTTGCAACATGTTTATAGTGAGCGTCAATGGAACCTCAAGGAATTTTTGATCTTGAAAGCAACTTAATTGGGAAGTGCTTTGCTCGCTGGTATCCATAACCAACGTATCGTCCCCCTCTATACGCACAAGAGAAAGCGAGACGGTAAGAGCCCCATACTGAAAATGAGAATCAACGGAGTGTCAACGATTTTTGGTCTTCTAAGTATGTTGTTTTGGACGTGATATGATTACTGTTATCGATGATCAACGTATTGGCAGCCTTGATATGCAAAAGAGAAAGTGACATGGTAACAGCCCCATGCTGAAAATGAGCAACAACGCAGCATCAATGAGTTTTGGTGTTCTGAGTAAGTTGTTTGAGAAGCGATTTGCTCGCGGTTATCCATATTCCATGTATTCGCAGCCTTCATAGGCAAAAGCGACCGCGACACGGTGACAGCCACATTTTGAAAATGAGCTTCAATGGAGTGTCAACGATTGTTGATCTTGTAGGTTGTTTGGGAAGTGATATGCTTGCTGCTGTCCATCATCAACATATTGGCAGCCTTTATGAGGAAAAGGAAACGAGACATGGTCACAGCCCCATACTGAAAATGAGCGTCAACAGAGCGTCAACGATTTTGGGTGTTGCATCTTGTATAATCCCCGGGCTGTGATATGGCATTTACCCATAATTAGAGTATTAGCCTCCTTTAGAGGCAGTAGGGTTAATGACGATGGCGCTACACCTAAATATGAGCGTTAACAGAGCGTCAACCATTTGGGGTGTTGCATCTTGTATAATCCAGTGGGCTATGCTACAGCTTTTACCCATAATCGAAGTATAGGCCGCCTTTAATGGCAATATCGTCAATATGGTTGTCGCTACACCAAAAAATCAGCCTCAACATAGCATCAACAGAGCGTCAACAGAGCATTAACTGAGCATCAACTATTTGGGCTGTTGAATCTTGTATAATCCAAGGGCTATATTACGGCGTTTATGCATAATCGAAGTATTGGCCGCCATCATTGGCAATATTGTCAATGTCGATGTTGATTCACCTGAAAATGAGTGTTAACAGAGCGTCAACGGAGCGTCAACAGAGCGTCAACAGAGCGTCAACAGAGCGTCAACAGAGCGTCAACAGAGCGTCAACAGAGCGTCAACAGAGCGTCAACAGAGCGTCAACAGAGCGTCAACAGAGCATCAACAGAGCATCAACAGAGCGTCAACGAGTTCAGGTGTTGCATCTTGTATAAACCAAGGGCTATGCTACGGCTTTTACCCATGATGGAAGTTTTGGCCCCCTTTATAGGCAATGTCGTTAATGTCGATGTTGCTTCACCTGAAAATGAGCGTCATTAGAGCGTCAACAGAGCATCAACAGAGCGTCAACAGAGCGTCAACAGAGCGTCAACAGAGGGTCAACAGAGCGTCAACCGAGCATCAACAGAGAGTTAACAATCTTGCGTGTTGCATCTTGAATAATCCAAGGGCGATGCTAGGGCATTTACCCATGATCAATGTATCGGCAGCCTTTATGCACAGAAGAGAAAGTGACATGGTCACAGCCCCATTCTCAAAATGAGCGTCAACAAAGCATCAACGATTTCGGGTGTTGCATCTTGTATAATCCAAGGGCTATGCTACGGCTTTTACCCATAATTGAAGTTTTGGCCGCCTTTATAGGCAATATTGTTAATGTTGATGTTGCTTCACCTGAAAATGAGAGTCAACAGAGCCTCAACAGGGTGTCAACAGAGCGTCAACAGAGCTTCAAAAGAGCGTCAACAGAGCGTCAACGATTTTGGGTGTTGCATGTTGTATAATCCAAGGGCTAGGCTACGCCAGTTACCCATAATCAACATATCGGCAGCCTCTACGTGCAAAGGAGAAAGCGACATGGTCAGAGCCCCATTTTGAAAAGGAGCGTCATCAGAGCATCAACGAATTTGGGTGTTACATTTGGTATAATCCAAGGGCTGTTCTACAGCATTTGCCCATAATTGAAGTATTGGCCGCCTTTATAGGCAATATTGTTAATGTCGATGTCACTTCACCTGAAAAAGATTGTCAACAGAGCGGCAACAATCTTGGGAGTTGCATCTTGTTCAATCCAAGGGCTATGCTACGGCATTTAGCCATAATCAACGTTTTGGCAGCTTTTATGCGCAAAAGAGAAAGCAACATGGTCACAGCTCCATTCTGAAAATGAGCATCAACAGAGCGTCAATGAATTCGAGTGTTGCATCTTGGATACTCCAAAGGCAGTGCTACGGCATTTACCCATAATCTAAGTATTGGCTGCCTTTATAAGCAATATCTTTAATGTCGAAGTCACTACACCTGAAAATGATCTTCAACAGAGCATCCATACTTTTTGGTAATGTAAGTATGGTAATTGGAAAGGGATATGCTTGCTGTTATGCGTAACCAACAGATTGGCAGCCATTATCAGCAAACGAGCAAGCAACATGTTCACTTCCCCATTCTGAAAATGAGCATCAATGGAGCCTCAAAGATTTTTGGTCCTGTAAATAAGGTAATTGGTAAGTGATTTGCTTGCTGTTATCTGTAACCAATGTATAGGCAGCCATTGTAGGCAATAGAGATAGTGACACGGTAACAGCCCCATTCTGAAAATGACCGTCAACCTATCATCAACTGAGCGTCATCAAATTCTGGTGATGCATATTGATTAATGCAGGCATTGCATGGATATTTGAACTTATAATTGCACTATTGACCTCCTCCAAGGTCAAAAATACAAAATATTAAAGGATAAACATGAATTCAAATATTGTCGATATCGCAACCTGCAAAACGTGCAAAATGTGAATCCTGGATGTCAAATAATCGATTTTGATTGAGAACCACTATCAAACTGCAGAGGCAAACACATTACATGTATTTACAGATGGATCCGCTGGACAACCTGCTGAGTACCCGCCCAATTTAGGCGGGGAGGGAGTTTTCCATTGAACTGTACCCGCCTGAATGGTTCGAGTGTATTGGCAACCCGGACAATCAATTTGGCAACAGTTCAGTAGCGATCCGGACACGGACCTGAAGCTACAGTCTAGAACCGTTGCTAACAATATCGGAGTGTCTGGGAGGTTTGCATGTAGCTTCTGGACTGATTAACATTGTCCTAATGTACCCAATGAACTCATTCCGATGTATGGTGACAATTGAGCACAATGTCACATTGTTGGTCTACAATAGGATAACGACAGAGCGAGAAGAAATGGCAAAACTCAGATCGGAGGGCGATATGCAACATCACGCATGATATTGGAGCTGGGCGCGGAGTACTCTGCTGCAGGGGTGGCTGTGACGGCTCTGACGGAGCGCGTCCACTCCAACACAGCCATTCTACCCGATGGATTAATTTATTGCTGATGTCGCAAAGAACTTAATCACAAACGATAAGTATGATGCGAGGGCTACTGGTCTCCTCAATTCCTCACAGTGAATAGAAACTCCACAATGGGGCATATCGAGAATTATTCCTAGCAATTGGCCTCTTCCAGCCTACATTTATTGAATCCCACTAAGCATCGAAGATGATTTGTAAACTAAGGTCGCTTAAATTAGAAATAAAGATACATTAATTTTTTGAAGATGTCATAACCTCCAGCAATGGGGTATTTAAAGATTTTGTTTCTGACATCGTGGTAGGAAATTGAACTCTGGGTAATTTGACCTGAGTAACCCTGAAAAGATACGTTATTGTCAGGTACAACACTGGTTCTTAAATATTGACCTTAGAGCTACAACCAAGAAAAGAGTCAGAAATACAAGGATATAAAAAGATGAGGCGGTTGCGATATCATTACTTGCATTGTTGCCCATACAGGCAGCCGATTGTAAGATTATGGGTCAATGCTGTTGCATCGCTTTCTGAATGTCCCTGATGTTAGCCCAAAAATCGTTGATGCTCGGTTGACACGCATTTTTAGAAGGTAGTAGCGATCTCGTCACTTCCATTTCTGCGTATAATGGCGGCCAATATTATGATTATGGGAGTATGCCATTGCACAGCCCTTGAATTATCCAAGATGCAAGACAAAACATTGTGAGCACTTCATTGACGCACATTTTTAGAAGGTGGTAGCAATAACGTCACTGCCCATTGTGTCAATACAGGCGGCAAATACTGTGATTATGGCTTAATGCTGTCGCGCAGCACAGTGAGTATCCAAGATGCAAGACCAGAAATCGGTAACCCTCCGTTGACCCTCACATCAAGGTTGGGGCAATGAGCATATCGCGTGCCTTTTTGTATCTAACGCCGGCCAACAACCCCTCTTGGGATCAATGTGACTATGCAACCCGTGGATTGCGAAGATAATCAAACTAAAATCATTGACGCTCCGTTGACGCCCACCTTAGAGCCATACTAACAGTGACTGGGTGCGCAATCATTTTGCTTGAAATTCATCGCGTCATTTTTGTCAGCTAATATCCCAATTCAAGAAATAATAATTTGCATCCAGAAGTATCGAGGCCTCTCAGTTGCTGAGTCACCACTATTCACATCATCAGTCCGATAAAAGACATAGCTCCATTGCGTTTTGGTTGGTTTCAGCCAGGATGTTACAGCATAGAGGTCAATCTACTAATTTGAGACATATTGAGTCCGATGTCATTACATTAGTGTGAGCAACGGTTCCGGACCGTCACGTCGGGTCCGGGTCTGGGTCCAAACCAAACCGTTGCCAAATTGGCGGTCCGGGTCGTTAATGAACCTGAACTGCCCACTCGGGTACAGATCCATGGTAAACTCCCAGCCCGTCTGAATTGGGCGGGTTGTCAGCGGGTCGCCCAGCGGGTCCATCTATAGATTCATATAAGGCTGTTGTATTTGCAGTGTGTTAATAGGCTCTTGTCAAAATCGCGTTTTCAGCAACCAACAATGTGCTTTTGCTTGATGAGGAGTGTGTAATATCGATTGATTTGGTATCTGTGTTTCACCTTCGATATATGCTATTGTTGCCTAGCAAGGCGGTCAATAATACAGTTACGCACGCGAAGATCCGCGCGATGCCTTGATTACGAAATATGCAAGTCCTAAAACTGTTGACGCTTGATTGACGCTCGATTTCAGGATGCCGCAGGGAGCATCTCGCTGTTGTTTTTGCCTGTAAAAGCTGCCAATATCCCATAAATGGATGTCTACAACTAATCGGAACATAACTTAGCGAAGATGCAAAGCTAAAAATCGTTGACGCTCCATTGACACTCATTTTTAGGACATAGTAGCGATGTCATCGCTACTGTTTTTGCATAGCAAGGCAGCCGATAATCTGATTATGGCCTATGGTCGCCGCACAACACTAGTATCTTCCATGATCCATGGCCCAAACTCGTTGAGGCTCCGTTGACGCTCATTTTTAAGACATAGTCGCGATCTCGTTGCAAGAGGTTTTGCCT
>Ga0307515_10016711_pt1 | contig 13418 bp, 14 predicted proteins | sample 17_EM_MG_FD_194513 | JGI IMG/M metagenome (GOLD analysis project Ga0307515, IMG submission 194513) | Populus trichocarpa ectomycorrhiza microbial communities from riparian zone in the Pacific Northwest, United States - 17_EM | ecosystem: Host-associated > Plants > Roots > Unclassified | place...
TCTGCGCCAACCTGAAAACCAACCATACTGGAATGAATGCAGTCAACATCAAGCCATACACCATTCTCCAACCGCACAACATTGGAGTGATCGGTGTGATTACTCCAGATACCAAGGGCACATCCTCTGGTGGTGCGTCATTATTCCGCATGATAGTGGCTTGACTGAGAGGGGTCAATAGCGGGTCCGGGCACTGATTTCTCCGATGCCGTTCAGAAAGCTGTGAATGAACTACAAGGCCAGGGTGTCAACCGTATTGTCGCCCTTACTCACATCGGTTATGATAAGGACATCGAACTGGCCTCAAAGACTCGTGGGCTCGACCTCATCATCGGTGGTCACTCTCACACTCTGATTGGTAACTTCACCGGTGCTAAGTGGAAGTATCCGACGATACAGAAGGACCTGGACGGCCAGGAAGTGTTCATTGTTACCGCCTACCGATGGGGCGAATACCTCGGCAGAATCAATCTTGCTTGGGATAGCACAGGGAAGGTCGCCAAGTATGAGGGCGTGCCTATCCGCCTTGACAACACCACCGCTCAGGACCCTCAACTCGATCTTGAAGTTGCAGAATGGAGGAAGCCTTTCGATGCGTTCAGCAAACAGGTTGTTGGTGAAACCACCGTTGAGCTTGACCAGAGGATTTGTCAGGTCCAGGAGTGTACCCTTGGGGATGTAGTACGTTCCATTTCGCTGTTCACTTGAGGAGTTGAGTGCTCGATTTGACACCGTTCGCAGATCGCCGATGCCATGTATGACTACCGAATTACGGCTGGAGGCAAAATCGATGGTGCTCTCATCAACGCTGGTGGTGTCCGCGCTACAATCGACAAGGGCGAGGTCACCCGAGGAGAAGTTCTCACCGCTTTCCCGTTCCTGAACGCCGTCTGCGATATCACTTTCTCCGGCCAGCAGTGGTGGAATATCTTCGAGGGAATCGCTTCCAGGAAGAGTACCGTTACCAACCACGATGTCACATCTTTCGTCCAAGTCTCGAAGACGCTCAAATTCTCCCATAACCCCTCTAACCCTATTGGTTCGCGCCTCATCTCATTCCAGGTCGGTGGTTCTCCCATCGACTTCAACAAGAATTACACCTTTGTGAGCCACTTCCATTGCACGGTCTCCTCGACCCGTCGCTTTCTCGCTGCTGATTGTTCACCGCATCCTAGGCGGCTGTCGATTTCTTGGCGACTGGCGGCGACTTCTTCTGGAATCCTCGCAGCGATTTCATCGCGCTCGACACTCTTGACGAAGTCCTCGTTGACTACCTGGAGAAGAATAAACCCCTCTCGGTCCAGCTAGACGGCCGGATCGCTAATACAACCGAGACAAAACCAAGCAACGGGACGACCAACACCCCGAGTAATGGTGCTAGTGCACATCACCAAATGCCGTATTCAGCCCTGTGTATCTTGGTTGCTGCTAGCCTAACTGTGTCTCTCCTTTAGAGCAAGGAAATCTCCAGCTGGACTGCAAACGAATGGTTAGACAGGAGGTCGGGAAGTATTGTTGTATATTAGTAAAGCTCCTTCCTATATTACATGACTGTGTTCCATGGCGTAGGATACGGAGACCATGAAAGGAACGCACCATGACCTATTTGAACAATCGGGTGCAAAGCCGCCGCTTTCAACGCAGGGATATGTCTGTTGCTTCCCGGGTTAAATACCTCTTCTACTTCTTCCATACCGCAAGCCGTTGTTGGTACTACGAGCACTGCGAGTACGGGTCGTCAATTCTAAGTTGTCACCGAGTAAATTGTTGCACGGTAACGACCGAAGGAGAGAGGGGCCAGTGAGAACTCCGAGGTTCACCAAGCGGTGATGAAGCCGGATCCTGCATACACTTATCCGGGTAGACGATGGTAAATTTCTCAGATCCTGCGAGGGAAAACAAGGAGAAGCTGAAAGTGGGTTCGACCATATAGGTGATGGAGGACAAGGAGAACTAAAGACTGAGGAAAACCCAAGGTGGAAGGTCTCAGTGGCGAGAGGGGTCTGGAAATTGGAATGACATTCACCAGGTAGGTTGGATTTAGTACCTGTAGGTTATGAATACTTGGAGTAACGCATCTCCAGCAATTCTAAACTTGTGGGGTCGCCGACCCCTGCTACGCGCCTCTCAAGCGTCGCATCCGCACACTGGTGAGAGAAAAAGGTCCAGACAGGGGTCTGGAACAAAGCAAGCACAAACTTGCTTTCAAGGTTGGACGTATGCCTGTACCTTTTTCTGCCTAACACAACTCACAGCGTCGTTGCGCTAGAAACATATGGCCGGAGCATTTCGGGGCAGTTCTCATTACGAGTCAATCTGCCAGTCATCAGTGCCGTCTCTCTCTTGTACCATCTTTAATGTAACTATCCTACACAACTTGAACGCGCCATTCGAATGCACAAGCTCCACCGGCAGGATATCGATGATGATTGGCCGGACCGCGGTAGCGTGCATCAAGGATGCGGACGCTATCTCGTGGGCATGACGATACATCAGCTTTCTCTGTCACGAACCACTGGAGAAGCAACGTCGCATTTGTCATGAATGAATGAAGCGACACCGTGAAAGGCGAGACAAGACGCCCTGTCGTGAGGGGAAGAATAGACCTCGTTGCACTGAATATGATGCTTGATTGCCATGTGGCCAAGAGTTGCGCCTCCACCACATCTGACTCGCGGTTCAAGTCAGGACGCCATGCTCTGACAGGGAAAAACCACATACCTAGCTTGAACAGGAGCATTGGAACCCCACCATCGCCTCTTCTCCTAGGCCGCATAGCCTCCGTTCTTCCACGACCTCATCTGACAACTCCGCTTCCCCCACCGCTTCCCCACCCCACGCATCAAAAGGTCTACATGCCATCTGGATAGTGCACCCGCATAAGTGACTCGTTCCACACTAAAGCCTGACAGCTTAAATGCGCACCCCAAGTACTTTGGCGAGAACTCTCCTCCCAGTCTGCCAGTCCCTGTCCACCTTCGTGATAACCTCCTCAAGCACCCACTGCCGTAGTACAAAGCGAGGGTTTGCGCCGCGCATCGCCTGACCTCTCCTCTCCAGCCACATATCTCCATGGGATGCCCACTCGTCCTTGTCAGTCTCGATTCTTATTCTGTACGCTTCGAGCCACTTCTTCCAATCTCCTATCGCGGCTTGCCGCATGGAGGGAATCCGGCATGCCAATGTTTCTGGCGTGAGCTCCTGGAGGAACGTCGCGAGCGCTTCTGAGTTGGAGGCCAGTAGAGAAGGGGTAAAGAAAGAGAGCTTGCGGAACGTAGAGTGGAAGTCAAGTTCGTGGCGCTGCATGAGTTTGAGCAGGGGGTCGATCAGTTTGTCGAGGTCCGTGTCGAGAGCCTTCCTGAGTCCCAGTCGCTGGATATGATCAGCGTTTTGAAAGAGGGGTAGTGAATTGGATGTGTTCGCGACATACTTTTCGCATAATTCGCAAAAACTCGATTCGGAAGACTTCCATGATCTGTTTCTGCATCTCACCCTCGAGCTCCATACCGGTTTTAGTCCACTTTAGGATCTTCTTGTCAGGAATATTGGCGTCCCAACCAGGAAGGACGGCCTTTCCGGTCTTTGCTTCCGCTCCAATTAGTGGTGCGAGGGATGCAAGGAGGGCGCGAAGAGCGTATACTCTGAATCTCGAGGTTATAATGGCAACCAAATGGGCATAAGGAGCACTTACACCATCGTTGGTTGGTACTAGAAATCAGGTGAGTCCCGAATCGCATGCCAGAAAGCAAGCTGACCTTATACGCATATCGTCCCTCATCATCGGAATGATTGCATATGTGCCCTTCGTCGTAGATATCCATAAACGCGTATGGTCCATAGTCAATTGTCAACCCGAGGATGGAAACGTTATCCGTATTGATAACACCATGCATACTGTCAAATAATTAGTTCTGACAAGCGGACGCTACGTATCACAAACTCACAAACCATATGCCTGCCACCCAGCAACCATCATGGCGTTCCTCCTCGCACACTCCATAACCAACTTTTCCCCCCAAGGCTCGCCCTCCGCCCTCGAAAGCTGCAACACTTCCCTGACGACGAACTCCCCCAACACTCGCAACGCCTCCAGATTCCGTGCCTGCTGCCCCCCACCAAACATGAACATCTGACTGGGGGGGTTAAGAGCCTCGAAGCAGCCAACGCGAATAAAACTCTGTGCGACGCGCGAGACAACCGCTGCTCGCTCCACGCGTTCACGGCGGACAGTGAGTGTGGGAAGGTACATAAGGGATAGCGAGCGCGTGGTCGGGATGCCGAGGGCGTGCATAGCCTCGGAGGCGAGGTATTCGCGAATCGAGGAGCGGAGGACTGCAAGTCCGTCTGCACTCCTGGAGAAGGGTGTTCGTCCTGCCCCTTTGACTTGAATTTCGTATGTTGTGGAGGGCTTCGCGGGGTGCGGGGTTTCTACTACGGCCGAGGTCAGTTGCGAAGTGATGGGAAAAGCAGGGGATGAACTAACACAAAGAGATAGCCCGACCGTCACCCAATTGACCAGCAAAACTGCCGAACTGATGTCCGCTGTATCGCAAGGACCACGGTGCGTAGCCTTTATTTCTAGCCTCATTCGAACCTTTCTCCTCAGGGAATGACGCAAGGATCGTATGGCCACTCAAAATATCCAACATCTCTTGCCTCGCTGCATTTTTCTTCGTTTTGCTATGGTCTGTTACTTCCGGCATCGGCAACAGGTCTGGTATCCCAATCACCTCGAAGGCATCCCCCACATCTAAGTTGGGAAAGCAATCCCTCAAGCATGTCTTGGAAACCCCAAGGAGTTCTCTCTCCTGAATTCTTGCCTCCGAGGTATACTTGCTGAGCTTGATGTCATCTCCGCGGTCAGCGGTAACGGGCGTATCGACTTTCTCCGTTGCTTCACGATGAGATAACCACCCCTCGATGTACTCAGACTTGTCGTCAACGTCCTCGGGAATCTCAATCCGGAAAGGAAAAGGTAGAGGTAACGGTGCCACATGGGAGAAGTGAGCGGAGGAATCGAGGAGACGTGCACGACGCTGCAAAGATGGGGTCTTCCGTTGGAGTTCGAGGAAGGCCGAGGGAGAGGGTGTGAGTGGATCGGGTGTGAGATTGTGGGTGACCAGGCGGCTTGAAGGGGCCAGTGGGAGTTGCGAAAGAGTAACTTTGATTTCCGGCATTCTAAATCGCATATAGTGTGCCAAGGTTGACTGCGATTAACTGGCTCTAGTTGAAAAAGCAGAAGTAGAGGAAGGAAGGTTCCAAGATTTGGTCGGCTTGGTTGTGTCTTTCCGCGAGGCCCTCGCTACTACAGAGCATGAATCACTTTGAGTGACCTCGTTCCGTTTCAGAGTAGCATCTGTTGACTTTCTTTTGGCAAGGTCGGGATCAAGCTTCAGAGGCTGGTATTTCAACTTCAACCTCGACCATGTCCTATCAGGATTTTATTCTGCGCAAGCTAGAGAGCCTTAAAGACCAGGCAAAGGATGCACTATGGGCCGTCAATTCCTGCATCTGCAAACCAGCTGCCAAGATCAAAATAAATGGGCGAACTTGTCTGTAACAGCATGAACCGTGCTTTAGCTCGCCTTGTTCATTCTGTCTAATACACTAGACAGACAATATCGTCAAAATACTAGGGGAAGGCGGTTTCTCGTTTGTATATTTGGCCCGTGACGAGGCCAGCGGTGTACGCCACAATTCATGCCTGCTGTTACGTCGAGTCGCTTATATTTGTGTGCTGTTTGTAGCGGGAGTTCGCACTCAAGAAGATACGGGTACATAACTCGGAAGGCGTCAAGGGGGCCATGCGCGAGGTCGAGGCTTATAGACGGTTTAGGTCGGTCGGCCTTCCTTCACCCAGCTGAGGATCACATAACATAGTTCGTATATAGGCACCCTAACATAATTCGAATACTTGTCAGTAACTTCTTCTAAATATTCCACATCCATGCTAACATGCTAACCTACTCCCGATAGGATTCCGCAGTCATGCAAGACCCAGGCGGAGACGGCAAAATCGTATATCTCTTCCTACCACTATACAAGGTGAAAATGACTGTTTCTGTTCGTTGCTTTCCAATGCCGGCACTGCCGAGGCTCGGCGTCCAAAGGACAGTTCTTGTGGCTCTAGAATATATAATACCAGATCCAATAGCATACGGATTAACGGTATCACAATTCTGTGTGTGGCAATGTCTGGTCTGGTCTCCACACACTTTTCGGTGGACCCTGTCCATGATTATAAGGCTCGCCTTGTTGAGCAGTTTACGATCCATCACTTATTCAGGTATACTGGATATTACCAAGCCACCCAGTCCACTCGTCCGCTGTTTTTCTCTCAAGGTCACAACCGCTGACTCTCACTAGCAAGGAAACCTCCAGGATATGATCAACTCAAACACCGTCAACGGCAGCCACTTTCCCGAACATGAGATGATGCGCTACTTCAAGGGGACCTGCCTGGCTGTCCAAGCCATGCATGACTATCGTACCGTCATGAACAAAAATAGCAATGGCTTTGGGGTAATGTCCACCCCTGCAATCTCTCAGCCTGAGTCTGGGCCTTCAGCCGGAGGAGACGACGACGACGACGAGCCAGACGTTGGGTTTCCCGAGCCCGAAGGTGATCTGGAGGGTGGGTACTCGTATGGTGGAGGTGCGAGTATGCCGCTTGTTTCACGCAATAAGAAGCGTAGGGGCAAGGATCGTGGAGTCGACGTCCTGTTCGATGGAGATGAAGAACTTGAAAGGCTCAACTCACACCCGGCTCCTGAGACAGGGCCGTCCGACCACCCTCCCGGCACAAAGACCGAGTTGGTACCGTATGCCCATCGGGATATCAAGCCGGGGAATATTATGCTGTCCGATGAGGGAGAGCCGATACTTATGGATTTTGGGAGTACAGTTTTAGCACGGATACGGATTGACACAAGGCAGCAGGCACTGATGCAACAGGTGTGTGACGTTGAGTAGCTGTGGATGAAGATCAACCTGATGCATGGTTCATTGGACAGGACCTTGCCGCTGAGCAGAGCACGATGACCTTCCGCGCTCCTGAACTCTTTGACGTTAAGACTGGTATCACGCTAGATGAGAAAGTGGACATATGGGTACGCGCCTATGTCCCATTTTTGCACCGACTAACCCAGTCCACGATTGCAGTCACTAGGATGCACGCTCTATGCGCTCGCATACAGCCGGTCGCCCTTTGAAACTGCTGAACAAGCAGGTGGATCAATCGCCATGGCCGTCCAGTCCGGGGCGTACAAACACCCAAGTACCACCACTTATTCTCAAGGGATGCGTGACGTGATCGATGCGTGCTTGAAAGTTGATCCAAGGGAGAGACCGGATATACATAAGGTTCGTTTGCCCCTCCCCTGTTTATCGAACTCTTGTGCTAATGATATCCCTTGGTTTACAGCTTATAGAGTTGACGGATGCTGTCTTAAGGACCCTTTCGTAGTATTTTAAAAGCACCTCTCGCCGTGTATCCAGCAGATGTGCTCCACCGATGTGCGATGCCCTTGTTCGAGCGTATTTGTCTCGAACATATCTCCGGGCCACCCGTATCCTGTATTCGTATCTATTATTTATTCAATTGGCCAGTGGACACTGTTGTTCTTTTCCCTCTTCGCCTTCAGGTTTCGGGTACTTGCGACGATGAACCTTTCTTGGTGGCGACAGCTGAGTAGAAATCGCATGCGGTTTGGTTTGAGGCTAGTCAATAGACTGGGTAACCTTATTTCTCTCCTCGTCAATCCATCCTGTTGAATTGTCATTTTGAAATTCGCAGAACGCATAATCATTGGTGAGACTTTCGAGAATCCGCATATCCCCTCTCACCTGCATAATAGCACATGAAGGCAGGCGTGTCCCTCTGCCAGCGATCACTGCCACAATATTATTGGCTATTACCTATCGGGGATCTTTACCACTCATGGCACAGCAGAGCGAGACACATTGCGTTCAATAGTACGCGTATATCCAGCCCATGGAGACATTATGCCACTTACCACACGATTCCACTCTCAAGTACGTTGGAGATACCGTGCTATTGAGCAGGGGGGTCACGGGCAGGCTTATGAGTATTCGGACGGAAACCTGCGAGGCGATCACGATTTATGCTCAATTCAGATGACCGATGCACGCTTGACCTCCTGGAACGACTTTATGGCGACGAATGGAAGCTTGCTTTTCGCATCCGCTTGGTTCTCGTCGTGTTGATGTCTCGCCAATTCCACGAAGTTGGAATGTTGATATTGAATGTCTCTATTCCTCCCTTTGGTATAAGCGGAGCGGTCAACCCTGCGCGGTTTTTCTTGACGACTTGTGCAATTTTGTGGATAAGATGGGATGTGCCAAAGCAGGTGGTGGAATGGGACAACCGCACTATTGAAGGCCTGCGACTGAAGTAAATGAATGGCACCGCACCCAGCGGGTTCAACGTGGTTTATCTTCTCCACTGTGGGTGAATTAGGAAAGGTAACCAAGCAACGGACCAGTAGGCGCGGCCGAACGCGTGGAGCGAGCGCGCTGCCGAGATTAACTGTTTCATTTGGTATCTGTATGGTGCCTGCAACATGGATAATGAAACCCGACACTTTCTGTATTGAAGTCTGGGCTGAATATGGACGGGAATTGAAACGCCTGTATTGACGATCAGACGACCTATATATAAAGCGCACGATAAGCGAGCCAGATATGCAATCGAGGGGAAATTGCGAAAAGTGCGGAGACTACAAACCTGCATATATATGATGAGAGCCTGTAAATATTATGACAAATATACCTGCAAACTTTTTCTGATAGCCGTCAAAGTATCCACCCACAACCTACCCAAATTTAGAATGAACACCATGTGCTCATCACCACACGGCCCTTAGCCTACAACGCGTGGGAAACCTCGCGCCACTCTGCTCAAAACTGCGCCGCACGAGCCTCTATGTCAATGGGAGTTTTACTCGATTAGGTCACGGGTTTGATGGCAAGTCTCATATGAGCCCCTAAATTTCATCATTCGTAGAAAAAAAATGGCTCTGATACCCAGTTAGGATTCTAGGCCCCCCGCTTTGAAAGGGAGAGTATCTCTAAAGGAAAATATGTGGTTAGTGCCAACTAGTTGTTCGCCTGTATTAATACTTATTGTCTTGATAAGTCGTTGTCGTTTGGAGTCATTCGGCGCGGCAAGCTGGAGATCAGACTCCTTATTCGTGGGTATTCTGTCATTTATTCTTATCCCCGCTCGCTAGCCTGTCCGTTGAAGTGCTGTGGAATGGTAGTTGAAGTGGTGACGGTGCCCGATCACCAAGGCGACTTGGCACGATCGGCCTTGAGTGTGCCAAGTCGTGGCGAAAAATGTCCAGCATTCAAAAATAAGTTTAGAAGCAAGCACAAATGTATTTGGACAGTTTACTTCTTGGAGTCAAGAGCCTCTTGGTACTTGGTACTTGGTACTTGGTACTTGCATGCATTTTCCGGGCTGTCCCAACGCCTCCGAAACAAGGTTACGGAATCCTAATTGAGGCCCTGCAAAAGAGCACTAACCCTAAGCTGGGGTCCCTGTTCACGGGGACGTGGGTACATACCCCAATATGAGTATGAAACACGAGGTGATGTATCGATACGACACGAAACGGACACGAAACGGACACTGTGCAGTCATTCTAATTGCAATCCCCGCAAAGAGAAGCGCCTGCCAAGCTCTACTCATTTCTAATCATGCACGCGCCGTCATCACTCCCGGGTGTCACCTCAATGGCCCAAGCCACTCCGCTGTCCAACAGTCTTCGCTTCATCTCACCATACTTAAGAGCACCTCCAAAGGGAGAGTTACCCACCTTGGACCTGCAAAAAACTATGGCACTCGCTAGAATTTTGCTTTACACGGCGACCGATGGGTGAGTGTTAAAGATATATCATGAGGTAGTACATCATCACTCATCCGCATAACAGATACAGACACGAAGCGATCCCGAACGCTCTCACCGCCCTGCAGTCCCATGCAGCCAAGAACAACTTCATCTTCGACGCGACAGAAGACAAAGCGTTCTTTACAGAGGCCAATCTCACCCAATACGACGCACTCGCGTTTGTTCTTAACACAGGGGAAAGTACGTTGGTCAACGTCGCGCGGACCCCCCCCCGGTCCAGCCACCCAGCACTGACAATCGAGCCACGGAAAAACAGTTCTCGACGATGACGGGAAAGCAGCATTTCAGTCGTACCTCAACAAGGGTGGTAACTTCATCGGAAGTCAGTTGACTGTGGTTCCTCCAATACGCGAATTACCCGACTGACAATCAGGCTGTTTTCCTCCCCCTAAGTCCACAGCGCGTGTGCGGCCTTAATGAACACGACATTCTACCAGAAGACACTGGGGGCCCTCTTCGACTACCATCCGGATATGCAGCCCGCTGTACGTCGGCGTTAACGTCTTTCGCGCTTGGCCTCACTCGGCACGCACTCGGCACTCACTTGGCTCCCCGACCACCCCACAGATCTTCACCGTGGTCGATGGCAACCATCCCTCGACGAGTATGTTACCGCAGCGGTGGAACGTCACAGAAGAGGTGTACAATTTCTTGACCGACCCGAGAGACGTGGGTGCGAAAGTGCTGCTCTCGGTGGATGAGACGACGTACACGGGTGAGTGTGGGACAGCAGCCCAATTTCCAAATGGAATCAGCGTGATACCGATAGTGCCACAGATGGATACAAATCGCCATACAACGACGGTACTCCACATCCGATCGGTAAGCCGTTCTCCATCTCCACCTCTCATGGCTTGCCCTGTTCCAACTGACTCTTGTTCCTCTTGTTCCTCTTGTTCCTCTTCCACTGTTCCTCGGTTCACAGCCTGGTACCAAGACCGATTAGCCGGGGCGAACACAACCGGGCCAATAGGCCGGAGTTGGTATTCCAGCCTCGGGCATTACAATTTGACCTGGCAGGTCGGTCCCGTCCCCCTTTTAACCTAACCCATTCCCCACCCCACAGTGGAGCTGACACGCTATACCCATCAGGATGAAACCTTCCTCGCACACATCTTCGGCGGTATGAAGTGGGCGGTCGCCTCGAACACCACGCGCGCGTTCAACCCGGATGGCAAAGTAGGCTATCCAAACAACCCACCGCCGTCCACAACCAACATTGGTACCTCTAGTACCGATGTCCCTAGTGGTGCACGAAAGGCGGTGGGTTCCTTGGTTGCTGCTTTGCTTACGGTTGGGACCTTGGCGAGTGTCTCTGCCCTTCTTGTTTACTGATTTGGTGGTTCGGTGATTTGGACGCTGCGTGCCGTGAGGCCCGACCCTGACCGTAGAACGTAACGTAACGTAACGTAATGATGTGTTGACGTGTGATCAGACGTGGCTTGGCTTGACTTGACTTGATGGACCCTTTTTTGTAACCTGTCCCATAGCAGCATGTCCGCCGCCGAGAGAAATGATGCCCCTTGATTTCAATTTCACACGGCGGTCGGGTAGACCATTCTATTGTACTCTATGTTGATTCGTATATAACTATTACAGGTTTCAGAGCGACAGACCCGCGCACTGTGTACCCATGTGGAAACATTTCTTAAATCTCGATTTCGCTTTTACTTCTCTGGGATGCGGCTGTACAACTCTTTGTCTTTAGGTAATATTGTGAACATTTTACAAGTACGGGTATGAGTTATAATTATGACCACATTTTTCATTGAGGTGTGTGCAATGTTTATAAATATCCGCATGTCAACCATTCATGGCAACCATTCATGGACTTCACCGAGGTGTTGACATGTGACATGGCCTCGTGACCAGCGGCGCCACTGGCGTGTTTCATTCTTCCGCTGGGTTCAGGGGGATGTGCACGTGGGTGCATTCTTTGGTAATCGAACAGGAGTGTCATTGGCACGTGAAAGAAATGACATGCCAGCAGTGTATTCTAGTATATTTATATCATCTATTTATAACTATATCATTCCAGCAGTTATACATATAGGTTAGGTCTCGCCTCGTTCAGCACAATAAGAATGCCGCGCTTGAATTGTTTTACCGGCGAGTGTGAGAGGCCGCTGACGAACGAGTTGGGTGAGGTGAGGCGCGAGGGACCCCACCTCAAGGTCCAGCCTCTACGCCGGGATGTCCCTCTTCTATTTGATTTCCAAACCACGCACCAACCGTCCGCAATACCAATGTGTCCAATGCATCCATCGTCACCTGCCACCAGCATTCCCCGCTCCGCTCCGCTGCACGGCCGTGTGTTTACATTCCTCGATTGAAGCCTTAGCATGGCCTGTGGTCAATAGAAGTACTGTTCCATTCGTTCTTCTGCTCCCCTGAGGGCCCATGTCGTGCCCCTCCCTATCAAGAAGCCTGCGCCTCGATGACACCTGGGAGTCCCCCCTCAAACGAAAGATTAGCCGGCAACATAAGAGACAGTCCACGAGGTACACCGCCATCCCAGCCCCGAAATCCGATCCATTTGGAATTCGTTCAAGGAAGCGCAGATCGTAGGTGGTTGTAGTATCGCAGTCGAAACCATGCGAAGTTCCACATGGATCATGCTAGAGATAATACCCTGTGGGCCAGCCACAGACGCAACATCCCCCCAGCAAGAATAAGGCTCGTGAGGACGGCAGCGCGATCCCATGCAGCAAGGCTCGAGAGGAAATTACTCGTCACGGTCAGGGCTGCAAGGTAGCTAATTGTCACTATTGGCACTGATGTGCTCCGAATGAATGTCAGATGGGTTAGCGACTAGAAGTTAGAAAAAGGGCAATGATTGAAGCGTGCTCTCTAGAGACTGAACATCCGCCCCATATGAAACATGGAGATGAAGTGTATGTAGAGTTGTGTGTGAAGATCATTAGGGATGAAACGCAATTTCCACGATATCACGGCTGGAGGTAACTGTTTGCGTGCTATTTCAGGAGCGAGCAGGGCCGGTTGAATATACCTGGTGGTGTTGGAATAGTAGTGTTCTCTTGCCTATTCTTTACTATATAAGTAATCTCATCGCAGAGTAGAAGGCGTTTTGATTTCCGTCAGGTGGCGGAAATGCAGACTTGTACTACCATTCAGGAACCACCCGATATGGCTTAATATTCAGGTCCGTCGCTCGCGCATACTCCTTTTCCTTATCGGGGTATGTAAGAATCTTACAAACGAAAAGCAAGATTGGGACTCCCCTATATTGTGAGCTCCAAATCATTCTAGCGATTATTGACACCATTAGTTGTTTCTCGAGGTCGGTGATCGTAAGTGGAATTGGAGATGATCTCAGTAGGAGAAGGGAGCTTCAGAGGCAAGGGAACGCTGTGGCAATAGCGCTCATCTGGATACGACTGTGACTGCGGAAGGTGCAAGGTGGAGAGTGTGGGCTGGAGGCCTTCTCGATCTGCATTATGACATCTTCTCGAATATTTCTGTAAG
>Ga0307515_10016712_pt1 | contig 13418 bp, 17 predicted proteins | sample 17_EM_MG_FD_194513 | JGI IMG/M metagenome (GOLD analysis project Ga0307515, IMG submission 194513) | Populus trichocarpa ectomycorrhiza microbial communities from riparian zone in the Pacific Northwest, United States - 17_EM | ecosystem: Host-associated > Plants > Roots > Unclassified | place...
AGTCTCCCATCTCCCATACTCCACCCCTCTTCTTCGGCTACCCCCTCACAGTCCACCCATAATGTATATTTCTTCGGGTAGGACTTGGTCATCGGTGGATTACCCGCCGACTTTACTTCTTACCCCCTCCACCCATTGATTTTCTATGTTCGTTACGATTTTGGGTGACAACGGTTACGAGCCTTTGTAGATATCTGGTGTATGATCATGTGAGATATATATCTATACCTACATATCGCAGGTCGCGTGATACCACGCACATATGGTACAGGCCAACTTTGTGAAATGGACCGGTGAGTATATGCGGCGGAGTAGGAGTGGGCTCCAACGGTTACACGTGTGTCCGCGTGGAAACAAGATGTACAGGGAAACCAGAAAGCAAACGACAACAGGATACATCGACGATGAGAAAGAAAAAAAGGGGGAGGAACACGGAGATGATAGAGTACGAAACTTTCATCGTCTCTGAGTCTTCCCTGCCTTCCGTTTCCCAGAAAACAGATGCTTCGGCTATAAAGCGGTTGTGATGAGCAAACGGGATGGAACTCTCTCTGATCACGACAACCTACCATCTTGACTTTGATAGCCCTGTCGCTTTCTCCTGCCCTGGCGTGCATGTTCCGTTGCCTCTGTCCGAGGTTCCGCAGTTTCACGGCTTTCGAGACCTGAGAGTGGTCGCTCATACCAGCAGTTTGTCTGTTCGTCTTTGGAGCGTGCTTGCCCACGGCGGTCACGGCGGTCCCGGTGTTGCTCTTCCTCCTCTTTGGTGGCGACCTCCCATCGTCTCCTTCCCCATCCACGTCCATCCAATCGCCACCCTCCTCTCCCTCACCGTCTTCGTCCTCTCCACTTTCTTCCCCCTCGTCAACATCCATCTCTTCATCCCTCTTCCTCTTCCTCTCCAACCCCCGAGCTTTGGCGATCAGCTCGGCACGCTGCTCGATCCTGCTCGGATCCAACCCAGCCTTGGTCAGCGAAGCCGAAAGTTCCGAGAGAGTTTTCAATCCGGCAGTTCGTGGCAGTCGAGCATTGTGTTTTAGCGATTTTTTGGTCGCTTGAGACAGCATCTTTTTTTCTAGGCCCACTTGAAATTCGGCAGCTTCTCGTTCATCGTCTGAATCGATCTGTGATTCGGCGTGAGCGCGTCCAGTCGAAGGGTGATGGGATGTGGTGTGAACTCACCATCTCTTCTTCGCTGTTGTAGAATCCTTCGGCGACAAGTCTCTCCTCCTCACGTTCCAGAGCCTCCAGTTTCTCCTCGATATCGGGATCGATAAAGTCGGCAATGTTTTTGCCGTCCATGATCTCAGGCATGACGTCGAACTTCCACTCCGGGTTGTCCAGGATGTAGTTCTCTGCGACATTCGTTCGTTATCTAGGATTTAGGGGGCAGCACATAAAGACTCACTCTTGAGGTCGATGTTATAAACACCGGGGCCACCTTCTTCAACTTCGATATCCCGTTCGAGCGTCCGTTTTACGCCAACCTGTTTCTGTTCAAGCCTAACCTTGACTGCTTCAGGAACAAATGGCTCGCGACAGACGTCATCTCGAGCTTTTGGTTGGGCGACATGGATTCGGTTGATGACCGAATTGATTTTGGTTCCCTTGACCTTGTTCCCAACCCTGTGAGCCAACAACGCGTCGCAGGCCTTTGTCTTTAGTTCCATGACACCCTCCTCGGTATAACACGACACCTGGATGCAGGTCACGCCTTCCATACTGATAATCTCATCGACAAGAGCACGGATTTCGGGAGAGAGGTCGTCAAGGCGCATGACATCGACTTTGTTGATAACGAGGACGGTGGGTTTGTTGGCGAACAGGGGCTTGATCGAGTGGAAGAGTTTGCACTGGGCTTCGACGCTGTAACCGCACTGTTCACTGAGATCCATAAAATACAGAATACAGCTTTTGAGATGCGCAAGAGCAGTGATGCTCTGCATCTCGATCGTGTTCATTTCCTCAAGAGGGTGGTCGAGGACACCAGGGGTATCGATGACTTGCCATCGCAGGTACTTGTAGTCGAGGTGGCCAACGAAAAGAGACTTGGTCGTGAACGCGTACGGTTGCACGTCTACGTCCGCACGTGTGACCTTGTTGATGAAGGAAGACTTTCCAACATTTGGATAACCGCAGATAAGCAGGGTCCGGGTGTTGGGGTCAATTGCGGGTAGACGGGACATGTGTTGCCTGACCTGCTCGAGGTAAGCGAGAGGATCCTTTTGTCGTCTCGTGATTGTTGCCATACTAAGGTAACCGGGAGGTTGGCGAAACGTAATGAATATTGAAATTTGAAGGCGCACCGACCAAGAGCAGCACGTTTGAGCTGCTTGCAGCGATACAGACTGTCACCGAATTTCAGAAGCCTGACATAGTCCTTGGCGACTGAGTCAATCAGATGCCGTGCGGTCCGAAGCTGGCCAAGAGCCAGCTTGTAATGGTTTTTGTCATACAGGACATTTAAGAGGGAGGACAAGAAGGGGTGAAGATCCTGATGTCCACCAGTACGATCAGTGGGCGAAATATTGCCAGGAAATCTGCGAACGCACATCGAGCATGGGAAAGTCATTCAAGATGGCGCCGAGTTTTTCGTCAAAGCTGTCCTGGGTGAACTTGACCTTGCGCATGTAAAACTTTCGAATGCGACTTATTTGAAAGTTTTTGTGGATAACCTGTTCACGGCGGGAGATTCAGCCCGAGTCTGTGGTGAGGGATTTTTGTTCGTACCGTGGGGGTTTTCCGCTGGGTTTTGGAGAGGACAATGTCGAGGAAGTCATTTGCGGTGGGGACGGGGGCGATGGTCTTGAGCCCGCTGGTCGACATCGTTGGTCGAGATCAAAACTATTTTTTCCCCTCCCGTATCTGGTTTCCTTCTTGGGAAGTGATCGGACGTACGGCCGCTTGCGCCGAGCGGCTCGGCATCTGAATCCTCCTCCGCCGGTGCATCCGAGGTAGAATTGCGGCGGCATCTCGTCGAGCGCGAATCCTGTGGACGGCGAACGCATTCCAGGGCCTACCCGGCGGAAATTGGCCGTGGGAATTCCTGGCTTGGTGGGAATCTGCCAATGTTGTGACCGTGATGTAGCGTTACAGTTGTCACGGATAAATAAGTGAGCGATCAGCCATCGTGACTGCCACTGCCGGTGCCAATCCGCTACCCGATATCCCATGGCCCGCAGACCCCGTTCAGAACTGGAGCTGTTCAATGCCCCCATGGCCCAGAATTCAGAGGCCGAGAAGGTCTCCAAGCGGATTGACGAAGAACTTAGAGTGCGTCTAATCTACGCACTCGACACCACACGCGGTCTGACACCCGACCACAGAAGGAGGCAGACCGGCTGAGGCGAAAAAAGAACAAAGAGGTCAAAGGTGCGCGCAGATACGCAACGCTCCCCCGTTTCTTTTTCCTGATCTCGTTCTCAGTTATGCTCGTAAGTTCCTGCCCTTTCCCGGGTTCTTCGGCGGTGCCAGACTCACCGATCTCAGCTCGGTCAAGCCGAGAGTGGAAAGTCGACCCTCCAGAAACAATTCCAACTACACTACGCTGCTAAGACTCTTGAACGAGAGCGGCCTACATGGCGACCTATTGTCCTCCTCAATATCATTCAAGCCGTCCGGGCAATCATGGAAGAACTCGACTTCGAGCTCTTCTCCCACACGCAAACGTCATCATCAATCAGCAACGGCTTACCGTCCTCTTCATCCTCCTCCTCCTCCTCCTCCTCGCCACTGGGTCCTTCGATATCAGAATTACAGTGGGCAAGATGGAAAGCTAACCTCGCTCAAGTGAGGACTAGACTACTGCCCCTCACCGCCATCGAGGAATCATTGGCCTCGGATCTCGTTGGCGGCGCCATGATTTCTCATGGGCGTACAGGTTTCGTGAGGGCTGGATGGCAGTCCCTCGTGTCTAGCATGCGTGCTAGGGCGGCTGTGGACCACACATACGTTGACCACACGCCAGAGACCAGTAACCTCGCTATCAAAGCCCTGTCTATGGTCCAGGACGATGTTGCTGAACTCTGGAACCACCCTGCTGTCAAGAAGCTCATCAAACACAGGAAAATTGTCCTTCAGGAATCTGCCGCATAGTGAGCCGTATCTCCGATCCACGCGCATCTACCTCCTGACCTACCCACTTCCTCCTAGCTTCTTGAACAACGTTTCACGTATTGCTGTATCAAACTATGTTCCCACGACCGGTAAAATCAGGTCACCTGGAACCCTGATCGTCGTTGACATACGTCCCACAGAGGATATCTTAAACGTAAGGATTCAGACGCTAGGTGTCACGGAGCACTCGTTCGAGATGAACATTGGTGGCCAAACCATGAACTGGTTGTTGTACGATGTGGGCGGAGCGGTACGCGCTAGTTTTACTCCCATGGGTTGTTTCATCTTCTGACAGCACCCTCCAATCGACGTCTTGCCTTGGTCTAGCGCGGTCAAGTGTGTTTCCTCGCGTACAAGTATCTTGCAACTGCGCTAACCACCGACCTTTCGTGTTAGCGACACGCTTGGGTCCCTTACTTCGATGATGGTATGCCGCAACGAATACTGCAATACAAGCCCTTGGGAGCGTCATCTTTCTCACGTTATTCATTCCCGATAGCTACCGCCATCATTTTTCTCGCTCCAATCAGCGCTTTTGATCAGGTCTGCGACACATGTTCCTCATTTCGGTTGCCTGCTCCGGCTCTTCTGACGCTGACCCCCTTTCTGTCGCAGTATCTGGAAGAGGATCCGCGGACGAACAGAATCGATGATTCACTACAGTTGTGGACTATGGTATGCTCGAATCTTCTCCTGAAGAAGGCGCATCTGGTCTTGATGTTGAATAAGGTGAGGTGCATTAACCCATAGTCGAAAGTTTGTTAATGTACAAAGCGCCCAGACTGATCTCCTGAGAGAGAAGCTGAACGCCGGAATCAAAGTTAGGAAATAGTAAGTTCAGCTCCAATCACCTTTGGGTGGTCACAGGCTAACTCTGAGCACGACAGCATCACATCATACGGCGACCGACCGAACACATACGATGAGGCGTCGGAGTATTTCCGAGCTCATTTCCTCCAGGTACATCGGCGTAAAGACGTCGGCAAGCGAACGATGTATGTGGTACGTCTGCGGTGGCCGCCATCACCTTCCTTTTTTTTTTTCACCGGGAATGTGGAACTAACAGCATTCTACTCAGCACTTCACCTCGATGCTGGTGAGGCTAACGCACCACCTTCTGCTTGATCTTAGCCACTGATCAACTTACAGGATGTGCAAGCGACGAGGTCCATTCTCGCCGTTGTCGGCGAAGCAATCATTCGTTCGTACATGGAAAGTGTCGGACTTTCATGAGAATGACCCTATAAGTGGCCGGCGAACGAACCCTGACTTGTCCATTCGGGATTTCTTCCATCTGATCACCAACCCGGCATTATTCCGTGCTGCTGCTCGTGGATCAATCCCCTGTTTATCCGACTTGCATCTCGTACGATGTCTTTTCGCCTATCCTCTGGTTTCATTCCCAACCCTTCATGCTAACCGCCCCCAGTCGCCGTTTCGGACTAACGAGACACCCCCATACTCCCTCAACGCCACGCCCATTCCTCGCATTGTAAACGCTGTTCACAATTCATACCTCTCCCCCCAACTATTTAATCTGACCCACTTCATGTGCTCACGATCAAGCATACTTATGTACTTGGATGTATTTCTTCCGCCGTTTCGACCACCATGCTTTCTTCTCCCGCCCCCTTCATTTTCGCATCACAAGATGAATGGTGTGCCTCATCACCTTCTAATATTATGCTATTTCAAGGTTTGTTACCCTCCTCGGTGGAGAACAAGGGTCTTTTCCTGTGTCTGGAAGTCGCGTGGGTTCGTTATTTATAATTGAACGCTGGATCTAACGTGGAGGATCGATGGGGTGGGGCGGTTTTTAAAGGAGATCACAGGAGCGCGTGTAACATGATATCCATCACTGTTCGCAAAGTTGCAACCGTACAATTGAACCAGAACTTGTGGATGCTGCGTCGCTGGGCAGAGGTTTTCGGACCATGCGGCTATGGTGGACTGACTAGAAGAACCACAGCGGGAGATCCTTTTCCACCTTATCCTCGAGCTCTTGGCTTGAATCCATTCAGATATGAGACACTTCGCGTGAATTGGTTGTATCTTTGTCACTTGAGCTGTTCTGTTCCAGGGCGTCCACCCAATGGGGTGGGGGGGATTCAGGGTTGGTAACACCCCTCGACCCTAAGGCGAAGATTCTGTAACAGCGTCTTGATGTTCCTTACATCCTAGGGATTGCAGCCACGATTTTCCGTATGTGTTATCAATCATCAACCGGCGTCAGCGCGGTTCCCCATGCCACCCCACTGAGTCAATTGGGATCTTCGGACTCGTTGACGGGCTCCGGATTCAGAGATCGCATCAGACCTGTTGTGTTAGGCGATTAAGTTCAGCAAAGTCCCCACCATGAAAAGGCTGTGACTGATTCAATGGGTTCGCCAGTTCTACCCGGTAACTGGATGACAGTAACCAGCCGCACGCATGAGAAGCGAGCCGGGTCATGAGAACTTGTCGGATACTAAGAATCAGCCGCAAACCCAGGTGAAACCGAGAAGGACTGACCCCTCGAGCCCATAACGCCGTTACCGGTTTCATTTTATATTACATCACGCGAACACACGGGGTAATTTTTTGCGCAGAAGTTTGGTGACGGGAGTGGGAGCATGGGAAGGTGGGGGGGAGGAACTTAAGAGACGGTGATAAGACCACAACCGTAGATCCACACGTTGGACTCGTTCAGGGACATGATGTAACCAGGAGGGGGTTGATATGTACAACTGCCGGGGTAGGTCTGGAGGAGATGGAGAGCCTAATCCTTCGGTGTGCCAGCTCTGGAACCCTTCTCGGCGTGAACGAGATTGTCCGTGCTCAAAGCGCACTCGTCCTTCTGCCTCGCCTATAGAAGCCAAAAGAATCCACCACCGCGGTCATCCCACAACAAAGAAACGACAAAACTTGCTCTTCAAATCGCGCCCGCTGTTCGAACGGATCGTTCAACTCAGTGTATGTTGGCCAGCGGGAACATGATTTGAGGACATCCAACTGGCGGGGTCAAAACCGATTGTCTTATGTGGTCCCGACTGACCAGTGTGATTGGAATGAAAATGTTCCAAATGTCGAGGCAGCCACTCTAAAATCACCTCCCCGTGAACTGACATTGGGGGTTAATCGAGAGTGTTCCCGCAACCAACGAGTGACGGACAGGGTTGATTATTCTGGTGGCATTCGCCATGAGAGTGATAGGGCTGACGAATAGTACGGACTGTCGGTGTGATTCCGAGATCAGCAAGGGGAAGTGTCTGCCAGTCGCAAGTTCTGTATATGTGAGGCCGTTTCCGGACCGTTGGGAGTTCCACCAAAGATCACTCAGTCCCTGCATAGATCAAGCGGGGTTGAACCGTGTGGCGTAGGGAGGTTTACGTTGAGGAAAGAGGCCGGCGATTGTTTGCTCAAGCTCGGACGCGCCGAGTGGCGGTGTCATACTGGGGAATGGAGGAGGCAGAAACCGCCGATCGTTTTGTGACCGCTGACCACGGGTCCAGCAGGGACACACAGGAGGCACTCATCACCAAGGACATGACCACCCATTCAAAGCCTCTCAGGCAAAAAGGGAGAATGCACGCGGAGCCAAGGTGGCGTCGGCAGCCAGTAGGTAGATGAGTGTGCACCGATATTGACTGGACGCACCGAAGAGTTTTGTCGAGTGGAGATTCAGAAAAATAACGTTATCCGAACGAAACAGTCTCAAGGTACAACATCGATATCAAGCTACACGGTAAATGATACAGAGTGGCAGTAGTGCTAGTTGGTTAAAGCACTTGCAGTAGGAAAAGATGGATGATAGATGAGAAACCCCTTCGCTCAGGGATATCACCGCGGCTTCCTGAGCTCGGTCAATACCTCGCCAACATCCTTTTCTACCCACATCCACCCATCCAATTCTTTGTACCAAGCCTGGTTCAGCGGCGCGGCCAACTGGGAGACCCGTTTCGCATCAGCGACTGGGGCATCACTAGACCTGGGAGATCGGATTTTCGGGCGGAAGAGGTGAGACTTCATAGCGACCTTGACAATATTTGAGAAGGACTTCCAGTTCCTCCTGTTGCTAACGCGGGATTTACGGTCGTTGGTCAAGTCGATGGAGCCGACAGTACGTGGGGTCAGACCCTCTACCTCGAAGTTGCTGATCATATCTGTCACGACCCTGACTGCAGTGACTGGATGGTCGATTCCGATACGATCCGTAAGTATTGTGGTTGGTTGTGATCGGGCCGGTTGTGGAGTAGCAGTACGGTCGAAGATACCATCCTTTGGCTGCGGGATGCTGGAGACTGAAACAGGTTTCAGTTAAGTGGGTCAAAGTGGGTGTTGAAAATATATGGGCCAGCGCAGACATACCATCTTTCTCTGATTCAAACACATCAGGCCCAATCGCGGCCGCCGGACACCCGAACGCCAGGAGTGAATCATCTGAGCCGGCAGCTGATACTCGACTGAATCGCTTGGGAATACGGGGAGTACGCTTGGGGCAGCTCGGGTCGGTTGTTGTCGCGCTATTCCTGCAGTGAGCCACAGGAGGCAATATCTGGCCAGGATCACAGAGGGCAGGGGTTCGCGCAGTCAGCGAATCGAGAGAGCTCCTCTCCCTGAACGTCGCCAGCGCAACCGAAATGCGCAACCTTGGTCGGGGTTTGAAGAGAAGCTCCGACGATGCGGAGGTGAACGAGTTGATTGAGGAGAGGGAGGAACTCGAGTCTCGAGTAACGTGTGGCGACGGAGGAGTCTGAAGGTAAACGGTTTCGGTGGAAGATGCGCAACTAGAGTCGGTAGACCGTAGTGGTGGCGTTGGAAGCGGACGATACGAGCGAATGCCCGCTGGACGTGCAAGAGTCAGATGAGGAGGAGGTATCCTCGGAAGGGGACGCCGCGTAGTCTGCATCTTCGTGGACCGTGCCAGAGGTCGAGACAGCAAGCGTTAAGTGAAGAAAGGGCGAAGACGAGAGTTTCGAGGCGGGTATACAATGTACATTTATGTCGGAGGACCGGAAACTGGTTGCGGGGGACAATCAGGATCAGAAGAACTAGAAGAGATCGACAGCCTCGGCGTGAGCAATCTGCCAGATCTGTCACTATCTTCCCGAATATTTTTTTCCTCCACCTCATGAGGATCATAGATCGCGTAGAGAGAATGATTGTGATGCCGCTGTGGGCCTTCCATATAAGGAAGGTGTACCCGCCTTTTGCATATTGGCGGCGGATGCGGTTGGCAAAGGCTGGGAGCTAACAACGAAGCGAAGCAGTAATATGTAAGTACTTGTTTTCTTCTCCCGACTCACTGGAGTCGGGCTTGGAGTCGCAAACACGAGTTCCGAGTCCGGTCTGCGGAACCGTAAGAACCAACCCACTTCCGCCCCCGTAAACACCTCGCAGTCGGGAGTTGGTTTCCAGTAGGTTTTATTTCGATAGACCGTTATAACACCTCTTGATGGTCAATATTGGGGCTCGCCATGACAGCCACTCCGACACTTGTCCGACGTGAGACGATGGTCCTTACTGGAGTTGGTCAGCATCTTCCTCAATATGCAGGGACGCGCTCATCGCCCCACGATTCTGTTAATTTTTTTCCCACACACGAGGTCGACGAAGGAGATCCGATCGCCGGGATAAGCCACGCCACCCATGGCCCGAAGCGACTATGTTGGCCGCCCCGACCAGGCGTTCGAAAGGGACACCCAACAAAGGTAAACGTCATCAATTTTTGTAAGTCGAGCCAATCAAGACAGTGAATTTTATGTCGGAGCGAGGGTGAGATCGATACCCCAGCCCAGAAAAAGGTCCCTCCACGCACGGCACGCGAGACTTATTTCATTCCTTTCCACCGGAAGCCTTTTGTGCCTTTAGCTGGGCAATACGCTTTGACGGTGTTATTAGCCGAGGGAGGGACGGAGTGGGCTCAGCTCAACTCACCTGTTTCCTTTCCTCCTTACGCCGATTCATTTCGGCGGCTTTCTCTTCTTTGGTCATGCCAACAAGGCTGGGCTGTATCGCGTGTGCCGTCGCTTGGTATGGTGCTGGTGGAGTTACTGTCGGTGATCTACTTGGCACAACTTGTTTGAGAGGTGTGATTGCACGCCGCGAAGCGGCTGTCGAAGGTTCATTCCGACTCATTGGCTCACTGACAGTTGCGGAAGTGCTCACTCTCGGCTCGCACCGGCGATGGTGCATTCGCAGGCTGTTCGCCGTAGGTCTCGAGTCCCAGGGCAGGTGCGGTTTCGAATGCGCCTTGGTCAGAGGTCAACATCTATAGGTTCGTGCGAGGACGGAAGACCACCTCACTCCAGTCGTCCTGATCAGCGTTTACGTCCATGAGATCATCGTTACCCCATGGATTAGACGTTTCGACTTCTGCCTCTGCGGCCCATTCTGTGGCATGAGATAGAGTCGATGAAGTATGGCCTCCTCCTAACTGCATCCCCTTTGGTTTCGAACCGCCAACCCCGGAGGGTGAGGGGCTTGAGTGGTCGAAAGGCGGGACCGGTGTTCCCGGAGCGGAACGTGTGATGCTTGGGAGGGTCACGTTCGATTGGGTTGTAATTGTGCTCTGAAGGTCAGATGCGGCCATCTATTCAACGAGTTTAGCGGGATACAATTGAATCGGAGGCGGACGAACCTTCATCCCCAGAGAAGAAAAGGCCCACCCCGCCAACGTTCCTGCTGCGCCTGCAGCAGTGTTCACCAGATTCGCCTGGCCGGGTCCTGGAGAACCGAGTGATGCCAACAACTGGCTCTGTTCCCCTGCCGTTTCTGGCTGCCGCGTGAATCAGTATCGCGATCGTCCGTCCAAGTCGGGAGGTACGCAATGATAACACACCATCGCAGCGGCGTGCTCTTCCAGCTTCTTCATGAAGAGTGAAATCGCCTTGAAACCTTGATCACGAACCAATCTAAGAGATGGAACCATTCAGTAACAACAAACACCACTTTGAATATGCCTAATGTTACCAACTTTTCTGAGTCAACCAGTGTAAACGACATGCTAGGAATAACTTTGGAAGCGAGTTCGTCGATCTCGAAGCAGTCAGTGGTGGCCATGAAACCCATCAACCCCGCAACTCGAGCATGAACAAAGGGGTCCTTCAATGCCTTTGTGAAGGCGGGGACAAGGACCTTGCGTTTGGTGTTGTACCCCAGCGTTGGTCCTAGCCTTCCAACAAGAATACAGGCATTTGTCCGTATGGAGGACTCCTGGTCAGATTGAAGCCTCGCCAGATGTCGCAGTAGGTCGTTGTTCAGAATGCGGTCACTTAACTAACTGGATGTCAGAACCAGTTTCCGCGTCTCGATGCCATGAACTCACCTTGTCCGATAACTGGCTGATCGCGCGAATGGTCGCCTCCCTGAGTATCACAACAGTATCCGTGAACCCTGTTTGCTGTGGAGTCTTGAGCGGCCGCTCGGATGGGTTGAGGGTGTGATACCTACAAGGTGTGGCCAAACTTTGTCAACCACCATTTTTTTGTCCATTTTGTCTTTGAATTCGTCAAGATTGTCCAAAAGGGCCATCCGCACGCCTCTATCCGGACTAGCAAATAAAGATACCACAGGTCCAATAACAACGGCCACGTATTCTTCGTCTGTCGGGACGTTCTTGCCCAACTGGAGGAGTAAAGGGACGATCGAAGCGGCCGATATCGAAGCACCACCCCGTTCAAGAGCAGAGACAAGTGCCGGTAAGACACGGTGCGTTGCGAATTCAGGAGGGAGTGAGTTCGCTGACTCTTTCAGCATCCTGGTAATACACGAAACTGGAGTGGGTTTCTCAAGGTCAGCTGGTGAGGGAATGGACCGGCCACGAACCGTATCATGTTCGATTTCTCAGAATCGCTACTCAGGACGAAATCATCCAGACCTTGACATATATTCACGAGTCGATTGTGCGAGAAAAACCCGGACCCTTCTCCCGATACCTCCGACATGCCGATGTCGAGGAAAGTTTTGACAGCCATTCGGTTTCGGGGATCTGGGATGAGGAGCTTCTTAAACAGAGGGAATATCCCCCCAGGAATAGCGCCACGACTAGAAGGCTGTGGAGGAGGATGAGGTGGGTGCGATGTGGGGGGAGCAGGTTGCGAAGGGTTAAACACAAAGTGAATTACGAGGCCAAAGCCATAAGAGTCGGCTGGGGATGGGTTATCGCTGGAAGTAGGATCAGACGAGTCCCATATCAAGTGTGGGTCACATACTTCTTCAAGACAGACCATCCGCCTGACTTGACTTCCGGCGCGGCGTATGTATTCGGGTCTGGTAGCAACGTGCCGAGTGTCTGTTGCACGTTAGGAAAAATCAACGTGGCGGGTCGCGTGCCGGGCGGACGTACGTAAAGCACGGCACTCTCGTCTTTGGGATTGCTCAAGACCTCGAAACCTCCCAATCTCCATTCGCCTGATGGTGATAAAAAGATAGAATCGACGTGAATGTTCCCGTGTGTGGATGCTGCTTGATCGTTTACAAACGACAACGCTACCTTGTTTTGAAGGTCATCAGCCAAGTCCGCGAAGACACGAATTCACGCACAGAGATTCTATGAAGACCCCACAATAACCACGCCTCCCTGTCTTTGGCGGTCTTCGATGACCATCCGTCAAGTACTGAGGATAGCGGTCGAACTCTCTCGGTCATGATGTATATGGTGGTGTCGGTCGTGATTGCGTCGATGAATTTGAGGACATCCGGATGCCGAATCGTTCGTAATTTCTTCAATGCGTTGTTTGCGAGAGGGAGGTGTTTCTTCTTAAGCGGATTCGAGGCAGCATCGAACTCAAACACGGACACCGGAGATCCATCATCCTATAGAATTGTTAGAACCAGCATAAGTCACTCGTCAAAATCCCCAGACTCACGCGCTTCGTGGCATCATAAAGTGACCATATCGTTTTTCCTTCGAAGGCATTGTTCTTCGCACCGAGGGAGAAAGGTAAGTTAAGTCCGGATTTCTGTACGATTGTGGAGACGGCGGCCGATCCTAAGCTCTTCAGATATTCCATCTGGAAGTATTAGTCCGCCGACGTCGGGTCCCTCGAGGCCAGAGTGGATGCGGAACAGTGTGAGCGAAAGTGCCAAACGACCAGTGACCGGTGATCGATGCCGACGCCCTCATCGGTACCTGCGGATGCCCGCAAGGGTTCTACTCGCGAAAAATGACACATCAGGGTTCCGGCAGAATTGGTCTCATGGCTAGGCGAGCGGACCCTTTCTGAGCACCCCTTCATCTCCAGCATGCCCGTGGGTCGCGAACTCCGGGGAGCGTGGCGAGGCGTCTTTCAACCCGACGAGCATACATTCAATAGTCTCGC
>Ga0307515_10016713_pt1 | contig 13417 bp, 6 predicted proteins | sample 17_EM_MG_FD_194513 | JGI IMG/M metagenome (GOLD analysis project Ga0307515, IMG submission 194513) | Populus trichocarpa ectomycorrhiza microbial communities from riparian zone in the Pacific Northwest, United States - 17_EM | ecosystem: Host-associated > Plants > Roots > Unclassified | place...
GTAAGGTCCAAGATTGACATTGGGCAGTCGGAGTTTGAATGTCACATGTTAGCGTCTTCATTTCTCCAGCCTCAAACCCAACGGCCATGACGCCGTCAGCCATTTTTATACATTATTATTATTATTATTATTATTTTTGTGGGTCAGAGAGGCGGCTTTGCCGCCGACACAAGCAAGCTTCTGTGCCGGGGCCCCGCGCCAACGAGGGAACCAGCCTGCTCTCTAGAGCTCTCTCTACCATCACCTGCAGGAATCTGGTTTAAGACCTCGTTGTCTGTTGGAGACACCAAGACAGCTTCTCAAGGCATAAGATTCCCGAAGGATTCTGCAACCCAAAGCTTCCGTGGCCGAGAGTGCGGGGGTCGCCCAAAGGCATCGCCCAGGGAATACCCGCTAAACCTGCAGGGGGCCACTAGTCCGACATAGGCAAGGTGGCCCCCCCCCTCGGGTGGGAGGGGGCGCCGTACCGGACCGCCCTTAAGGAGTTTTATGTCCCCCTTAGGGGCCCGCCGGGGACTCGCAGCAAAAGCTGCAAGCACGAGGCAGGACCCAGGATCAGCCGCCGTACGGCTGGAGTAACCTCGCACGAGCAAGCTTCTGTGCGAGGGACCAGCCTCCAGAGGGCGACTGAAAGGTTCATGAGACGATGAGTTTAGTACCGAATGACACAAGTCAACTCAGCAAGTGAGCTACTCTGTCAAGTGTCCAGAGGCTCCGCCGCCAGCAGGTCCCGGAGGGCTTTCTCCAGTCTTCCTGGTATGAACCGGAAGTCCGGCTCATTGGCTTCCTTCATTCTCCACTTCCAAATCGACCAGAAGTACAGGCCCACTACCCACTCCCTGGCACCCCTCGACTTCGAAAAGGCCTCATTAGGTTTGGGCAGCAACTTGCTAGGCTTGACAGCATTCTGTTCCACCCTCTTGAGAGCTAGCAGGGGGTACCAGGGGGTGGGCTTCCAGGTGTCCGGGTGCAGAGACTTGTGCCAAACACCGGGGGACAGTTCCCTCAGTCTGTCGTGTAAAACCTGTTCCAGGGCGGACAGGTTATACCGGACGCACCCCATAAGGACATGGTCCAGAGACAACTCCTGTCCGCAGAGACAAGTCTTCATAAGGCTCCGCTCGCCGTGGTACCGATGGCCTATGGCCAGAGCCTGATGCATTTCCCGCCAGAGGGTCTCCCTGAAACCCAGAGGTATGTTAATTTTCCAAACTAGGGGCGCGTAGATGTCCACGTCTAGGTATACCTCGAATATCCTGGCCATGGAAACAACCCACCTGTCGCAGAAAGGCTGCGCTTTCCACCGGGCCAACGGGGGCACCACGGTGTCACGGACCACCAACCTAGTCAGGTAAGACAGAGGTTGGTGAGCCAGGACAGGCTGATGGTCTACCCACCCATCAGGGGTAATCAAGGACCAGAGGTCGTAAGGCCGTCCGGAGACTCTACCTTCATTCGCTAGGGCGTCTGCCCTGTTGTTCCACACATCATCCCCGTGGGCTTTAGCCTTGATGAACTCGACTCTCCCTTTGTGGCTCCGCAGAAGAAAGAGGAGATGTTTAAAGAGGGGAAGAGATGAGGCCGACTGCCCAGTTCGGGGGAAGTCACCCCACCCGTCTCTTTCCATGGCCAGGAGACTGCCTTTCATCAGTCCAAGCACATAAGTAGAATCCGTATGAACGACCACATTGTACCCTCGCCACGCAGTCATGCACAGCGTGATCGCCGCGACTTCTGCCACATTGTTGGTCATAGGGATACCTACTAGGGACACACAGTCGTAAAGCTCCAGGTCTGAGACCCAGCCGGCACCAGCTGTGCAGGACTCTAAGCCATTGTCCATTGCCGATCCGTCCGTCCAGATGTGTATAGTGTCGGGGCAAATTGGCGCCCTCACCAACGGCACGGCTAGGAGGCTATTGTCGTACTTAATCACACCGGCCCTGCTCCGCCCCCTAGAGGTAAGCAAGACGTCAGTACTCCGAGCCAGAAGAGATGTTGGCTTGGTGAAAATTCGGACGCAGCCCAGGGGACCATTCATCTTGGGCCATATGTTAGCCGTCTTGCTGTAGGTCCTGACCACCCTTTTGGGCGACCAATTGGTATGTATGAGCTTCCGGCGGACCGCACGCCGGCTCGTCCTACACCTTGGGCACGTAGCGTCCCTGTCCCGAGTGTCCACCAAATCCCCAACGAGAGGTGAGCCATGACCCCCAAGGCACCCGCCACCATACCTAGAAGCTTGCAGGGGCGTGGCCGGGTGATAGAACGCCGGCATGGCGCGCCGCACAGCCAGAGGAGGGGCTTGGCACCGGAGGTCCAAACCATATTTCTTGGCGGTCAGAAAAGCTTGCCGCAAGCGTGGCTCGAGGGCTGTGGGCCTAGTGTATGCCCTTTGTAGGAAGGGGTTTAGACCCACTATGTTAGCCGTATTGTTGGTGGAAGAGGCTGCACGTAAGCCCGCCCAAGTCCAAACCTTCCACAGAGTCCGCTGTGGGCCCGAAATGAGATGTGATAAGAAGCGCAGGTCGTAGGCTTCCTTCCTATGAGCCAGGGAGGGGCAGCCCAGCCCTCCCTCCTCCAGAGGAGCTTCCAGCACGTCGAACGGCATAACGGAGAATGGGCCCCGCACGAAGTTCTGAATCTGTTGGCTCATTTTTCGGAGGGTAGAGGGGGGGATTCCGTTCCCATCCAGAAGGTGATAACACCTCGATTGGAGGAGGGCTTTGGCCAGCAGGGCTCTGTTCCGCACTGAGGCTCCGATGGCGCGCCATTGCCTAATTAGGCGCGTGTTATGCTTGTGAATCTGGGCCCACCTTGGGGCGGCCAGGTCAGTAGCAGCGACCCAAACGCCCAGAACCCGCAGGGGGTCAGCGGGTGGCAGGATGTACGCCCCTGGAATGAGCGCGCCGCCCATGGACTGACTATCAAAGCACGCCTGGGTGAACAGATCGGGGCCCAGAGGCTTAACGTCTGTCTTTTCCATGTTGAATTTCGAGCCGATCACGAATGAAGCGATCGAGAGGCAAGACGAAACCTCAGGGATATCATCCGATTCAGACAGAAAAAGATTAATGTCATCCGCATACAGCATAACTTTCGCGGGAGTTATGCCACCTATACTGATGCCTGTGACTGCGCGCCGGATACGCATTGCAAGAGGCTCGATCGAGAAGTTAAAAAGGAGGCAAGAGAGGGGGTCCCCTTGTCTCACCCCTTGCCTCAACTTGAACCAGTCGCTATACCCACTATTAATCCTCACCCGGGACCGGCACCCGGGTAGTATGTCTTGAATCATACCAACTAAACTTCTAGGCAGGCCCATCGCCTTCATCACGCGTAGGAGCCAGTCCTGATCGACCCGATCGTAGGCCTTCGCCTGGTCCAGGCTCACTAGATAGCCCGGCGTTCCGGTCGAACGACACAAGTGGGCAACACCCTGCGCGAGCCGGGTGTGATCGCTCATGAGGCGACCGGGCACAAAGCCCTTCTGGTCATCATGGATCTTGCTCATCGCCCAAGGCGCCAGCCTAGCATTCACCAAGTTGGTGTACATCTTACAATCAGTGTTCATTGAGGAGATCGGCCGATAGTTGGAAACCAGAGTAGGGTCCCCCTTCTTGTAGAAGAGGCTGATGTTGGCGTCCTTAAAGCCACATCGCGAGGAGCCCCTGGTCCGCACATCATTTGCCACGTCCCGGAACACGCTCCAGAAGACACGGGGAGGGGAAGGGGAGTCTTGGAGCCTTTGTAGCTCCCGGCTCAGCCTCTTCCAGAAATCATAAGGAATGCCGTCGGGGCCCGGAGCAGTATTCGGCATTTTACCGCGGAGCACTAAGACCTCCTCCAGGGTAAATGATCCCACCTCAAAGCCCCGCGGGCGCGGCAAGTGACCGTATTCCGCCTCAACCTCCTCGAGAAGGAGGGATTGAGCCTGCAGCCTCTCTGCTGGCACGGGCTCGGGCGTATGTAACTCCGTGAAATAGTCCTTGGACACCGCAGTCATGTGCTGCAAGTCTGTCCAGGCCTCCTCCTCAGAGGGCTGTCGCAGCCCCGCAACGGAGACAGACGCACGGCTGCCCCTCTCATCCGCCTCTTTGTTTAGCGACAAGTTGTACCATTCCGTCGTGTGTTTCTCGGCCATGCGCTTCATCCTCCGGAGAGCGTTCTTTCTCAGCGCAGACGCCTTATCGTCCAGCAAATCAGCCACAGTCCTAGCACGTGGTGCCCCCTTGTCAGGCCGCGCCAGAGTCGCACTTGGCGAGGTGCTCGAGCGAACCAAAACTGGCACTTGCCAAGGTGAGGAAGGGCTAGGGCAGAAGCATGTTCCTGGAGCGGGGGGCCTACCGTACTTCGGCACGGCCTCCGCCCAAACAGGCTTACCGTGGGCCCGGGATGGGCGCTGGGGCTGAGCCAGGCCTCTGATCGCCTCCCATACTTCGCCAGGGGCTAGTTCCTCTCGTCTAACCACACCCCTCCAATACTTAGAGTCTTTCTTCTTAAAGGAGGCGTTAGCAGAGCGGCCTTCATGCAAGACCCTGTCCTTGAAGGCCGTCCACCTCTCCAGCGTGGCCTTCCCGTCGCGATCCACATCATCCCATGCGGACAAGACAGCGGGCCAGAACGTCTTGCTCTTACTCAAACCATCAAGGCTTGGGAGCCTAGGGGCAGGAGCAGCTACTTGAACCACGGGCTTGGTGACAATCAGGCTCGAAACCACAACACGGTGATCAGACAGTTCGTGGAGAGGACGTAAGAAGACTCCGCCGCCCACCCCTCGTGAGGCACATAAAGCCTGTCCAGCCGGGAGAAGACCTTTCCCGCCGCCGTGTTCCTCGAGTAAGTCCAGCCTCTGGGGCGTGGGCCGGGGCCCGCCGCGTCCCGAAAAGCGCAGAGCGCACTGATATCTGAAAAAATGGTCATTAGATGATCCAGCCTCGGGTAGGAGGCCGTGGCAGGGCAGCGATCGCCCAGGTGTTCCACGAAGTTCCAATCGCCCGCGGCTAGGCAACCAGACCACGACCCGCCCGGTAAAGAGGCTACTAATGCTGACAGGCCCTTCCGCAGAGAAGTGTAGAACGTGACTAGTGAGTTAATACCCCCAGAATTGTCCGCGTAGACTCCGAGAAGCCAGAAGGCTTCCCGGCTCACCCGGTGGGTCAGATACAGGGCCACCGCGTACCCTTCCACCAAGACCTCCTGCCGTGTGCATTCCCAACTGTCCTTAGAGTGAGCGACCACGGCAATACCAGCCCGCGCCTCGGGCAATGATGTTCCTCCAAGGACAGTTCGTCCCCTAGAAAAAGCGGGGAGCTCCGTGTGTGTCTCCGTTACAACCAGCAGATCTAGCCGCTCTAGTAGCATCAGCTGCTCTGTGAAGGGGACCTTAGAAACGACCTTCCCGTCCTTGGCAGTGGTCTGTCCGCACATGTTCCAAGTAGCTATCCTAAACTTCCTATTCTTCAAACGCACTCGGGAAGCAGATGACCCAGCACTAGGCGTGGTCCCTGAGCCATTTGGAGGCGCCCCCGCGCAACTAGCAGGCCCAGGGCGCGAGCCTGCCGTCGGATGAGAACGCGGATTACCTTTGGCTCTGCCAGCGCTCCGTTGCGACGCTGGCAGGAGGGGGATTTCGCATGATTGGCTGTTTGTGACACCGATGGCCCCCTCGCCCACCGGGGGGGTACCCGCTGTCCCCCCGCCGTCGCCGTCAGCCCCTCGGCCCTGAGCCGGGTAGCCAACAGCCTGTGCGGGACGTCGGGATGTGGCGAGCTTGAAGTCCATGGCGGCTAAGAGGGGGATTGCCCCGTTTGTGACCGGAAAAAAACAAAATCTATAGGGGAGGTGCGCTGGGGGGGCAGCTGACCACACCTCCCATCGGGCGAAACACCAAAAGCTAAAGTCAGGGAAACATACAAGGACACCACCGGCGTAAAGCCCGCTGTACATAACATAACCGAGAGCAGAAAAAAAAACCTCAGGCAGAATCAGGTCCCGTAACAAATCAAAAAGCCAGAACCCAGACCAGTCATCGCAAGCCAGGCAAAACAAACCAATACGTTACTCTTCACTTTCCCTATCCTCTTCCAAGAGCGCGCGCTCAGACTCAATCTGGGCAAGTATGTCTTCCCCCTTCTTGGCGAGCCGTGCCGCCGCGAGGTCCGCCTTGCGTTTCTTCGCCTTCTCGCTCTTCCCTAGGGCGCGAGGCTGGGCCTGTTTGGGGGCCTTCCCTTTAGCACCTTTGGCGAAAATGGGGTGTACCTCCTTTCCCTTTGCAGCAGGGATGACGTTGGAATAGGCGCTCCTTGCATCCGCGGCGCTGATTCTCGAGCCGGTTGGGCTATTCGTGCCAGCTCGGTGCTTCATGTTGGTGACTGACCAAGCCGCGAGGTGGAGGTTGCGGTCGTTCCACAGCTTTCTCCGAACCTTGGGGAACGCCAGGAAGAGAGGTGACATAGCGATGTACATCGAGGGGGATCCCGAGACGCGGATGGCCAGCCAAGCCGCTGCGGGAGGAGAGATATACCCGTCCGACAGCAGGACTTGCAGAACTGTGGTTGCCGCATCTCTGGGGCTGTCAGGGTCACAAGGGGTGGCCGGACCCGCTACAGCCTCTATTGCCTTAAAGTCCGGCTGGGCTCGCAAAACCCTGACTGCCACGGTGAAAGCACTTGCATCCGTGTTGCGCTGGCCCAGCCTGTAAACATAGTCTACAAAGCGGGGGGTAATCTCCCGTGTGGCTGTGGAGATACTCGCTAATTGGTCCCACATTCTGACTACTTCGGGATCGTCCGCCACGCGATGAGCGCGGATGGAGACTGCAATCTGCCACCATTGCCACTCGTAGGCTGCTGTCGCGGGGTCGTCATACACGAAGTCGGGTGCCGGGGTATCAATGTCCATTACGCCTCGGCTCCTGGCCTGCTTGAGATCGTTCCATTCCGCCGTATGCTCAAAGGCCCTGGCCAACCCGTAAAACGAGAGCAAGAAGTCCCCCTTATAATGCCGGAGGGAACTCTCCACTTCTTTCACCGGCGCGGACGGGAAAGCCTTCGATAAAACCTCTTTGGCCTTAGTTACTTCAGACACGGACTGCATCCAAGCGGATGCTGCAGACAGGTCACCCTTAACCTTGTCCAAGACTATGGTAAACGTCTCGCTATTGACAGAGGGAAACAGCCCCGCCAAATGGGCCAGGCTGCCAACTAGCGAAGGGTCGTCATAGGTGTCCAAAGGGGGCGCCACGATGTAAGACGGTTCTTGGGTCAGCAGGGCGGAGCTGGATTGAGTAGGGGCGTCTAAACCAGGGGCGGGAGGGGAAGGAACTGGAGCCGCTTTCGCGAGCCTGGGTAAGAGCTCCTCGGGAAGAACACCCGCGGCCCTAATCAGGGCATCGCCCTGCAGAGGCTTAATGTGGGAGAAGAGGATGTCGTCAATCTCGTCACCATTGCCAATGAGGGGGTTCGGCAACACTGGATTCACCAAGGAAGGTAAAGAAACGCCTGCTTCAATATCCATCAAATCTTCGGCCAGAGTGCGACCCATAGCCATTGAGGAAAGAGCTCGATTAGCCATCGAGTCGACTGGGATTGGGGCGACGACAGCAGGGGGTGAAGGACTGAGGAACAGGGGTTCCGAAGGGGCTTCAGGAACCGCAGCGGGGGCAGCGGGAGGAGCCGGCTCCAGGGCCACGTCAAGCATGCTATCAGGCCACGTGTATGTAGAGGACTGAGAAGGTTGGGCGGGCAGTGGCAGGCATGGCACAGGCGCGTAGTACTTGTCCATGCCTGGATTGTGCACTGGAGCGGGGATCTCCTCGGACAACTGAGGCGCTCCAGCAATAGGCGCGGCGGAAGCGGGTGTAGGTGTAGCACTAACATGAGACTGAGACACCACGCCCAAAATAGCTGGCGTCTCATAGCATCCGTCTGGAACAGGGGCCGGGGGACCTTCAGGTAGTACTGCAAGACAAGAGTCAGATGGGATCGACTGCCACATGGGGAACGCCTAGGGGCGACGACGCTCACAATCAGCGGATTGGTCAACCGCATGTTCGCCCGAGTGCGCAGCACTCAGGATTGGGGGTAGAACACCGCTGGTACCACTAGGGCCCTGGGGGGGTCCACTATTAATGGGAACTAAACCGACTCGCGTTAGAGTGGTATGGCAATCATGGGGTAGAAGCTTACTGCCGGGGGGGCTAGGAGAAAATTCAGACGGGGGGCGAGCGTACTCATCCACCAGCGTCTCATTGGACACGTCTGATGGCAGGTGCCCGTCCCTCCGAAGGGAGAACAAGACTGGGTGGATAGAACCGCCAAAGAATTTGCAAACCGAGAAGATCAGGCTTCTCGTCAACCCCACCACGGGGTTGGAGTTGCCTAGAAGACGCCCGCACAGGAATTCTGACAGAGAGGTGATACGCGTAGGTTCCAACCGCTCCAATATACTTTCGTCGTCCGACTCCTCCATGTCTACGTCTCCGTCCGGGTTCTCTTCCTCAACCACCGACAGGGCGGGGGGCACTGCGGCCTGCTTCGGAAGTGGGGCGTGCTGAGGCGCGGGCGCGCTCTTCACAGAAGGGGAGGGAGGGACCCGAATAGGGAGCTGCCAAGTGGCCTTCTCCAGATCTATCACCCGTTCCCCAGCTTTCTTCTTCAAGACCAAGCTCCTGGCTGCGGCACTGATCACGGAAAGACCACCCAATTTCATGAAGGGCAGAGGACACTCCGCTGTGAAATGGTCGGAGGAGTAGCAGCCTTGACACGCGTAAGGGCGTTTAGCTGACCAAGTCGGTTCAAAATTGAGGAGAGGCGATGCATCAGGCACCGACCCGTGTTTGTGGCCAAACTCCATAGACCACGGCCAGTACACATCCTCCGATTCCAGGGTAAACGTGCCCCGGAACTTGGAAGTGGCGCCACCTCTCCTGACCCCCAGAACCCGCCAACCCAAGCGGACCTCGTCAGTCTCGAACTCCAGAAGTCGCTTCCTCATTTGAAGGAATATCGATGTCTCATCCGCTACAGAACCCTTGACGACCCATTCCAGGTCTCTGGCCCTGCTCAGAGGGGCGAAACGGCAGATGACATAAACCGCGTTAGTCTCCGCTAGTCTAATGAGGTCGAAAGACTGAGCCTCCGTCTCCCCTTTAGACCCGGATGGCACTGTACACAACATCCAATCTTGTCTAGGACTCATACGCTCGAAGTGAACTTCACATTGCCACCGCTGGGCGAGCTTGGAGCGAAGCAGCGACAACTTGGGGTCTTTGAACATGGGGCCGAGCTGAGCTACCCTGGCGAACATGAAGTGGTAACCGGGCTTGTTGTATACGTTCTCAAACTCCGACCAGGACCAGCTTTTGACCGGCTCGAGGGGGTCCTCATACCTATTATTCCAACGAGCGCCGCCTCTCGGTGCCAGTTTAGCCAATTCGTCGCAGGAGTACAGCTCCAGAGAACGAGGGAGGTAAAGCTTGGAGTCCACCTGGTCCCTCATGACCGGCTTCAAGTTGGCGATAGGCACCTTCCCCGTGACCATTGGGAACAGGGGGGCGGTGCGGGCGGCGTGGTCTTGGTAGTTCGTTTCCGGCCAAAGATCCTTATAAGAAGGCCTAGGGGCGGTCTGTAAGGGGGGTGCATCTGGAGCGGTGACCGAAGGGGCATCCAGCTGCTCCGTCTCCGCAGGCTCTTCCGCCCCATCCATCATATCCACCAGCTTCTCCTGTTCCGAGATTCGTACGCTCAACAGGCGCCTTTCTGTCTCCATTGCTGGGACATCCGCCCCGGGCAAAGGATCAGCTATGTTTTGGTCCAAATCCCTGAGCCTCGCAACCATGCTCGTGAGCTCGTTGGATGCTGCGGTCAGTGCTTCCTCACGCTTCTGCTCTTCCTCCTGTTGGGCCAAGGCAGCGGCCTGCACCTTTTCCAACAGTGAATCGAACTCCTCTTTCAGCTTCGGGGTAAAGCCTTTCCTATCAAAGTCGGACTGCTTCTTGGCTCTGTTCAAGAAGGACACAAGGTCCGACCAAGCCGGCTTGGTCAGAGCCGCAGGGTACTCGTCCAACATCGCGCGAAAGCCGTTCATGGCGTCATCCAAGGGGTCAGAAATAGCCGCGCGCCATTTCGCGACAGGGGATGATGGGCGGCGGGCCTGGGGGTCTGTAGAGTAAGGCGCAAACGGTACATACTTCTGTTTACCTTTGCCTTTCCCTTTATTCTTCCGGTGCTGGGGGCCGGGGGGACCAGTGTCAACCCTGGCCGCGTTCCTTGCGAGGAAGTCCTGAGGTGGTAGAGGCGCTCTCACGGATTGGGGACCCTGCGAGCCGCCCGTTGGAATGGCCTGGGGTCCTCTAAAAGCTGGGCGAAGACGGGGATGTTCCGGGGACATAGGCCGTCCCCACGACGCGTTAGCGTTAGACGGGCCAGCCCTTGGCATGGAGGGGCCGGCGCGGGGCAGGTGAGCTCCAACCAACCAGTGGCCAGGGACGTCTAGGAGCTGTGCGGCAGACGGAGACTGGGTCGTGACCATATGAAATAAACCAGGCCGTTGTTGGAGGACGAAGGCGTATCGTTGTTCAATCATAGGCGAGTTCCGGAGAGCAAAAACCGTAGGGTAATACCCGAGGGACTTGACAGCTTCGTGAACGTTACATTCTCGAACGGCCGCCAAGTAACAGAGCCCAGGAAGAAACCCAGGATGTTTGATCGGGCGCCAGAGGTGTGCACTCTGGTTAGGGCGGGAAGGCATAGTGGGAGGGACAGCACCAGGCATCTCCTCCAGGATCACATTATCGAGGATGTCGGCGTTAGAGACTCGATCTGGGGTAAACGTACTACCGCGGCGCCTAGCCCTCCGACGAGCGGGGGTACGGGGCCGCGATGGGATATTTGATTCGCCAAAAAGGCACATGTTGATGATTTCGACAGCCTCTGCCGCGGTGACGATCTGCGCGCGTTGGGCGGGGGTAGTCATGTCGTTGTTGCAAATGTAGGCGTGTAAATCTGGAAAGAAAAGGAAGAAGATCTCCGGGGTCAGCAAAAATTCCATGTATCCAAAAGGAGAACATGAGAGAAACAACTGTGCTCTGACTCGTCGCCGCGCAGAACCAAAACTCGTGGCATAATTTAGTGTGGATGCCGCCACAGTGCAGGGAGGATTGGTAACGCAGGTACCTCCTGTGGGCGCGTTTTTTACCAGCTGATCCAGGGGACCGCACATGGAGTTGGGAGCAACCGTGCCATCTCACTGGGTATGGGCCCAGGTGGCTAGTAGCCCCCGGCCATTCGGGGAGGCGGCTGTTAATCATTCCCTGACAACTCAAGAGAGCTGGAAAGGGCGGGCTCGGCATCTCCATCCGTGGGGGTCCCGAAGAACCGGTCCACTAAAGCTACCTACTAGACCACTGGCTAGGATTCAAGTGGAGCGTGACCACTAGCTTTTATTCATGTGTTTGACCATCACGCGAGCGCAGGCATATCGCACAGCACTCCTTGCTCCGAGACCCAAGTCCTGACCGCCCAACAGCACGACCAGGGCAAGGGCCGTATGAGCCAGGGGCCGGAAAGGACCCCTGCATTCCGTTTTTCAAGTGGAGGTCCACCAGCCATTTCTCATTTGTTACTGGTAGGTGCATCACCAAGTGCGGTTTAGACTGAGTGTATCGCACCAGCACTCTGCAGGGAAAGACTCCCAAGCCGGGTGGGACCCGCCTCCTTGTGCAATGAGCTCAGAGGCTCCCTCCATGGAAGCCCAGCACCTGGGCTCCACTTTACCCGCAGCGTTTGCTAATAAAAAGCCCCCGCGCACGCCGCGCCTCCCCACAGGCCGCAGCATCCAGGGGCCCGCGTGCCGGGAGGGTTAAGACAAGAGTCCATGGCCGTTTAGTATACAGAGTGTGGCATCTCTGTGTGGGAAGGACTCCCTAGGCAGAACCAAGGCAGGTCCGGCAACGCCCTTAACACACGCCGGTGCCAGTGGTGCGCCGCCATCCCAGCCCCAGAAACTCTCCCGGTTTCAAGTGAGGGGGCACTGACCAGTTGAGGGGCGGTGTCTACCCCAGCATGCAACAGGCAGGCTTCGTAGACCACCGTGGTGGGGCACGTGATGTCCAGAGCATCCGAAAGATGCGACGCAACACTGATGGGGGGAAGGAAAGGACGTCGTCCGGAGATGTCGTCCGTTGTCCATAAACGACGGATTACTGCATTGCTGTTCCTACTCTTGAGCAGAGGGGTGGGGGCGCGCTGTTCCCAGACGCCCCAGCTCTGCTCTTGGAGGGGATGCCATATGCCCTAATGGCACGTCTGACAGGGTGAGGAGACCCCTGCAGACGGCCGGTTTGGCTAGGCCGAGGCCCCAACTTTTGGGAACGGCTGGCTATGCAAACGGTGCTGTGAAATCCTCGATCTAGGGGGCGGGACAGTGGGTCGCATGCACTCTAAGCTGCAGGGACTCACTAAGCCCAACCGACTGTCCATGCCTAGACCCGCAGGGGAATGCCCAAGGGCGGTCAGTAGCGAGCCACAGGCCGGCCGCGTAGCGTGGAGGACTGGGGAAGAACTCACGGTGCAAGGACCCCCAGGGTACACCTAGGGGACTGAATACTGAATGGCCGGCCACGCGTGACCGCGGGCAGCACAACGCACCAACACCGCAAGGCGACGGGCGAAAGGCCAGAAGAAACAGGAAAAATCCCGCAGACGAAGGAGACAACGTACCAGAGGGACCAAAGGCCAGGAGGGCAAGGAAGATCCAAGAGGAAGCTCATTCACCGAGTGCTGCACTGGGCAGCACTGGCTCGAGCGCGCCGTGGACAGCGACGACCGAAAAACGGCGACGACGAGTAGAAAATGGCAGGGGGCCAGCGCCCGAGGTCAACTGTAACCCCCCAGCCGAGCATCCGCGACCACCATTCGCGTTTCAGAGAGAAACTTACCGCTTGGAACTGCGTGGAAGTTGTGGTCGGGTCCAAGCTATACATTATTATTATTTATTTATTAGTATTTATTTATATTACTAACGTCGCGACACGCCATTTCAAGACGGCTGCCCCCACCAACCCTCGTAAAACGCGTTCTCGGTCAGCTGACCCCGGTACCTGTCAACGGGCCAGCCGGATCTGTCAATACCACACACGGAACAGGGGGCCACTAGGCTTAAGTACCGTAGCTGCACCATCTCACCCTCACTAAATCACCAGGGCATATTTTCTTCTCAGTGATGTGATCCGTCTTCGCCCGTCTTGTGACCAAAGGTACATATCCTGTCCCCCGTCCCCAAGTTCATCACCTAAGCCTAATGGCCCCCTCTTCCACGGAGCGGAAGAGACAGGATTGGCTGGCCCGTTGACAGATCAACAGGTACCGGGGTCAGCTGACCGAGAACGCGTTTTGATGCGTGACGGCGTGACGAA
>Ga0307515_10016714_pt1 | contig 13417 bp, 15 predicted proteins | sample 17_EM_MG_FD_194513 | JGI IMG/M metagenome (GOLD analysis project Ga0307515, IMG submission 194513) | Populus trichocarpa ectomycorrhiza microbial communities from riparian zone in the Pacific Northwest, United States - 17_EM | ecosystem: Host-associated > Plants > Roots > Unclassified | place...
GAGCTCTCATGGAGAGCTGGCTGATGGCGGTCGATCGTGTAGGGAGGTACGCCGGAAGCTGAAGCTACATTCAGGGGTCAACTCGTAATCATGTGAATGAAAGGAAGACAAACAGTCTTGGGCGGATGCTGTACTCGGTGTATGCTGTACTCGATGTCAACTCATGATCATGTCATGGAGAGATAGAGAGGGATGACTTATCTTTGTGTTCTGCGATGATGGTTGAGTTGTGGACAAGAAAGAGAGATGGAGGATGAGGAACATCAGCAACGACCCTAATTTCCGTCTGAAACACCCGGGTGTTCCGGAAGGCTCTGACGGCTCTGACGGAACCTTGTACACTCTGACGGAGAATCACTCGCTACCTGTCGCCCAGGCGACAGCTCGCGTTGCATACGTACCTCCTTATCTTTGTGATGACGTATATGCATCATCAGAACGACACGTGTGTTACACTCTTCGCAGGGGCTGCAGTGATGCTGAAGCCGTTTACACAATGCCTGGCGATCGACGACAAGCCTGGGAGCACCTGGGAGCACTGGCGACATGTCTGGGAGCATTTCGAATCACAGTCATGTATTCAGTTTGTATTCTCATCTATGTATCTATGTATCTATATAGCTACACATCGACAAACGCTATATCTGGATTGGCTGCGGTCTGCCGAATATATACTCCCCGTCACCCTGTCCACCTCCGTTACCCCTGTATCTCCGTACAACCGCCGTCGCTCCTTGAAGATATACTTGATCGCACGTGTTTGAGATGCACTTGGAGACGGAGATTGAGTGAACTCAGTGATGCACTTGGAGACTAAGATCGAGTGAACTCAGAGATGTACTTAGAGGCCAGGATCGAGTGAGTTTGGAGATGCACTTGGAGGCCATGATCGTGCGAACTTGCAGGCTGTAATCGAGCGAGTCTGGAGATACACTTGGAGGCCGTAATCGAGCAAGTTTGGAGATGCACTTGGAGGCCGTGATCGAGTGAGTTTGTAGATACACTTCGAGGCCGTGATTGAGAGACATTGGACGAGTACTTGGAGGCGGCCGATGGACGGCGCGCCGGGACTCAATTCCTCAGTTAGTTAACTCTCAACCATGGGAATGAGACAAGGTGACTTTAACTTTGAAGCTCTTATAGAGACCTGGCTGATGGCGGTCGATCGGTAGGGAGGTACGCCGGAATCTGAAGCTACATTCAGGGGTCAACTCGAAATCGCGAGAATGAAGGGACGACAGACAATCTTAGGTGTATGCTGTACTCATTGTTAACTCATGACCATGGCATGGAGAGATAGAGAGGGATGAATTAACTTTGTGTTCTTGCGATGGTGGTAGAGTTGTGGACGAGAAAGAGAGAGATGGGAGATGAAGATGAGAATGATATGGAGGATACGAGCGGCTATGAGAAATCAGGGGAATGACTTGCCTGATTGGGTTTAGAAGACCTCGAATCGGTGTTATTACCCGCCGGATTGGGACTCGTACCTGCCTTATCGGGGATGGTCAATTGACTCGCACACGAACTTCTCTAAGTCCCAGTTTCTCATGACAATTTCCCCCATCTCCTCTGATCTCTCTCTTTCTTGTGCTCAACTCTACCATCACCTAAGAACACGAAGTTAAGTCATCCCTCTCTATCTCTCCATGCCATAATCATGAGTTAACACCGAGTACAGCATACACCAAGTACAGCATAATCCCAAGATCGACAGTCTCCCGCTCCAAGCCAGTTTCTGATCCAATTACAAGTCAACCAATGAATAGAGTCTCAGCTGCCATCGCGCCGCGCTCCAAATCGACCGCCTCCAAGTACTCCTCCAATCTCGCTCGATCATAGCCTGCAAGTGCATCTCCAAACTCGCTTGGTCGCAGCCTCACAGTGCATCTCTGAGTTCACTCGATCTCGGCCTCCAAGTTCATGTCCAAACTCGCTCGATCACGGCCTCCAAGTTCATCTGTGAGTTCACTCAATCTCGGTCTCCAAATGCATCTCCAAACTCGCTCGATCACGGCCTCCCAGTGCATCTCTGAGTTCACTCCATCTGGGCCTCCAAGTGCATCTCCAAACTCGATCAATCACGGCCTCCCAGTGCATCTCCAAACTCGATCAATCACGGCCTCCAAGTATATCATTAAGGAGCGACACTGGGTGTACGGAGATACAGGGGTAACGGAGGTGGAATGAGCCACGCAGAGTATATATTTGGGAGACCCCGGGGTAGTTAGACAGCATCTCATTTTCATCTCATCTTGTCATACAACGAAAATACACACTCTATCTTTCCCAACGTTTGGTCTGACTCGCTCTTTCCGTGGATCTACGCAATTGCGTGGATCCTCACGGCCGGGTAGTATCATATCTTCTCACCTTCTTCCTAAACTCCTCAAGCTTCACGTAGAAGGAACGCGAGGTGAGATTTTCGCAGCGTCACTCATTGCATTGCAATCCCGATGCAAGCGTGTACCCAATGAACCCATTCCGACGGATGGTCACAGTTGGCCACAACGCCAGAGTGTTTGTCCAAAATAGGAGACCGACAGTGCGAGAAGTAACTGCGAAATGGCGATAGGAGGGCGATATGCAACGCGACGCGTGGTATTGACGCCGGGTGCTGATTCTTCTACCACCGGGGTGTCTCTGATGGCTCTGACGGAGCGCGTCCACTCTGACGGAGCCATTCCGCCCGGACGGAAATGTTTTTTGCTGATGATGGGTGCGATATGGAGGATACGAGCGGATATGAGAAATCAGGGGTACAACTTGCCTGATTGGGTTGGGAAGACCTCGTATCAGTGTTAGTTCGCGCCGGATTGGGACTCGTACCTGCCCTATCGGGGATGGTCAATTGACTCGCACATGAAATTCTCTTAAGTCCCAGTTTCTCATGATGATTTCCCCCATCTCCGCTGATCTCTCTCTTTCTTGTGCTCAGCTCTACCATCACCCAAGAACACGAAGTTAAGTCATCCCTCTCGATCTCTCCATGCCATAATCATGAGTTAACACAGAGTACAGCATACACCAAGTACAGCATCATCCCAAGATCGACAGTCCCCCGCTCTAAGCCCGTTTCTCATCTCTCGGCAGATGTTGTACTCAACTCTCTACATTCCTACAAGTACAAGTTAACCAATGAATAGAGTCTCAGCTGCCATCGCGCCTCCCTCCAAATTGAACGCCTCCAAGTACATCTCCAATCTCGCTCGATCATAGCCTGCAAGTGCATCTCCAGACTTCCTCGATCACGGCCTGCAAGTGTATCTCCGAACCGGCTCGATTACGGCCTTCAAGTTCGCACGAGCATGGCCTCGATGTCCATCTCCGAACTCACTCGATCACAGCCTCCAAGTGCATCTCTGAGTTCACTCGATGTCAGTCTCCAAGTGGATATCCAAAGATACAGGGGTAACGGAGGTGGACAGAGTGACGGGGAGTATATATTAGGCAGACCCCGGAGTAGATAGACATCATCTCATTTCCATCTCCTCTTATCATACAATGAAAATTCACACTCTACCTTTCCCAACTTTTGGTCTCACTCGCTCCGTCCGAGATTTCGTGAATCCGCGCAATTGCGTGGATCCTCAAGGCCGGGTAGTATCATATCGTCTCACCTTCCTCTGCTCCTTGAGCTCAATGTAGAAGGAACGCGAGGAGAGATTTTTGCAGCGTCACCCATCGCAATCCCGATGCAAACGTATACCCAATGAACCCATGCCGATGTATGGTCACAGTTGGCCACAATGCCAGAATGTTTGTTTGAAATAGGAGACTGACAGAGTGAGAAGAAACGGCGAAACGGCAATCGGATGGCGGTATGCAACGCGACGCGTGGTGTTGACGCCAGGCGCGGAGTGATCCGCCACTGGGGTGTCTCTGACGGCTCTGACGGAGCCATTCCGCCCGCACGGAAATGTTTTTTGCTGATGTAATGGAAACGATAACAGCAAGCGGACCATCTGACGGGAATTCTAAGCAGCATTTGTTTTTGGTTAAATGGAAGGATTTTAGGCAGGAAGAAAACACATGGGAAACATATGAGAATATTGCAGAACATAATATGAAGTTGTTGGAAGATTTTTATAAACGGAATCCGGAGAGGGAAAAAGACGGAAGATTTTCACAAAGGAAAAGGAAAACGATATTGAAGAAAAAATAGTTGGAAAGATCGTAGGTAGAACAGTTGTTTTTTTTACGGGCTGTTGTTATTGTTATTGATTTGTTTGTTTTTGTTCTAGGAAGCACCGTTGGGGGCACCGGCCTTAGAGAAGGGGGTGATGTTAGGGGTAGTTCCTTAGCAGCTATAATGATACTTGAATTATGATACGAGATGCATACATATCTCCGATATGCATAACACCTATGCGTGTAAATGTTCAAGTGGTCAGCAACATGCTCTTGGACAACTGTACATGTTGGTCGCACGAAGTGAGGGTACTTCGTTCACACACCGAGATACTATGCGGGACATGTGTGGTAATCACACATGGCAGTTGATATGTCATATGCGATTAAGGGAGATCTTCTCCCCACCCGGGAGTGGGATGGGATTCGGAAAAGCACATTCCGGTCTGGAGAGAAGTCTCGACCTTAGCTTGACGTAACTGAGGGACTAATCACCTAGGAAATGTGCCTAGAGCGAGCACTACTCAGTTGACTCTGGTAGTCTGGATCGCAATGTAACCTCGTATCGGATGCGAGCTTACGCGTCTTTAATCCATGTTGGCATATCATCGGTTGGTCGCCGAGTAAGTCTATGACGCAATTAATAACTCATGTGCATGAGGGATTACGATGCGTAAGCATTATCACTTGGGTGATAGACGTTCCAACTACCGACTCATACGATGCAGAGGATGTCTGAAATAAGAAAGATTAATTGATATAGCGCAATTGATGGCCTGATCGTTATCAGGAGTGTAACGCATTCAAACAACATTGCATGAGCACAATTACCTGTGGGTGGTGTGGTGAGTTATTGCCGGGCGCTCAGGGGGCGTAGCAGAGATACTGCTATCACCTCTACGAGGAAGCACGGGCTATAAAGAGCCAGTGTTTGTCGAAGGAATTGGAGGACATCAGTGAGCATGTTAGCTTTCGGAGAACACCGAGGACGATCTTAAAATATTATTAAGAATTCTATCTATCTAGCTACACGTTAAGAAATAATTCGCCATTATTTCTTCCCTAATCAATTTACGCGATTATTCTATATATGCCTGGACACAGGTGTACACACTCTGAGTACGCACTTCAACAGATTGTCGAGATGTTCGGCAATCTTCTGTTCAGTTTACACGAGCACAGTTTAACCCACACCTACCGAGTGGTTTTTCTTTTCGCTCGACTCGAGGATATCGACTACCTGGTATTACCATATTTGAACACCGGCTTGTTACCATTCGAGGAGTTTTCTGATGACCTGTTGTTCGACGAGGAAACTTAGTTTTTATCTACAGATGAGACGGTCTGTGGTATAGGTTTAGACTGGGAGTTCTCGTTGTTCAGGAACGAGAAGTTGAATCTTAGGATAAGACGAGGAAAGAAAGAGATACTTGGATAGGCGGCTGTACTTAGTTCAATAAATGTTGTATTGATTATTGGACTAAGAACCCCCGTAACAATGCCTCTATTGCGAAATGCACACTGTGGACTGGTGGTTGGAAACACAGGTAATCAGAGGTACCCGAAAGTGAAGACGTGCTAACTGACGTTTAGTTGATGCTCGGAGTGGGAGATCGACTTGTTCCCTTGATCTTCATGTCCGAATGAACTCATCTCTCGAATTCTTCTGGCAACAACAACGAGTGGCCTGTACATATGACATTTTGCATTCTATCTTCGAAGGACCGCCAGATGCCCTCAATGCACAGCATCGTAATTGTCCCCATACAGCCAATTCCGATCAGGAACCACAATATTCCTGAGCACCGGCTCGATGACGTGCGGCATACAAACCGACAGGTGCTGCACCAGGTACTCTAGCGGGTTCTCGAGCCTCTCACATTTGAATAATATCCCAGTGCCGAGAGTGTGTAATTCAACGTTCTCTGTGCAGATGGCAACCTCAGGCGATGCAAACTGGTTTTAGCCGCATTGCTTGCAGATTGCCCTCAGTATAGTGACCTACATCATCTCGAGCAATATGTCTGTTTGTGCTGCTAGTGTCCAAAGAACGAACCTGAAGATTATGTCCCACCTAACAAGGAACACCCCCGGCGGGGTCACAATCTATATCAAACGCTCAGCGACGCCAACACCAAGGCAGCCGATGCCCAACCCGTGTCACGCCATGTTCACCAAGCAGTCAATGTGTTATGAGATATTCCCTGTATCATGAGTGACCTCCTGAATCTACTCCTCCTCCATACAATGCAGATCGGCATACTTGACCACCTCCAGATGTGGATTTTCCACTTCATGAAGAAGGAAGAATGGCTCGATATGTACAATGCAATATTTTCATCTGTGCCTGGTTACTATGACGTGACACGAAAAACTAAGTCCTATGAGGAAGTGTTTCAATGGAAAGGGAAGGAGATGAAGGAAATGAGCCGGTACCTGCTTGGAGTTGTTACCCAGTCTCTATGAGAAGGAAGCCGCACTCACTGTCCCATATTCAATTGCGCAATTGAGTGCACACAGGCAGTGTTAGACATCTATATGCATGTTCGATATACATATTACGATGATGCAACATTGAGCTACATGGAAGAAGCCTTCTGTCGATTTCACACCTACACAGGTGTTTTCCTACTCGGCCCCGCTGACAAAATGCCCAAGAGCCAAGGATAATGCCCTGAGCACGAATCTCAGGATCAAGCGAAACGTAGACGAGGAAACAAATGCGGAAACGTGGATGCCCTGCAGGAAGTGGCACGAAATGAACGCCTGGCGGGATTATATCAGCCATGACATAGCTGTTTCCAAGAAGTTAGATGCTGACTACAACTTTCCGAAGATCCACTTGATGTCATACTGGGTCAAACAGATTTGTCCCAATGGTGCCTTACCACAGTACTCTGCCGAGAGGCATAACCGCAGACATAAAACGAATCCCAAGTACTGTTGGAAAGCCTCCAATCACAATCTCAACCGCCTGCCACAAGTAGTCACCTTTCTGTGTTGCATTCTCTGTTTCAAAATCAGAGAGCTCAATCTCCAAGCCCTCGCTCAGCGTTGAGAGAACAGCCCTGCCAACTGCGACAGTCCTCCCTTCTGACACTGATCTGGCTGCCCCCCTGAGCTCTCAGTCATAGGCGAGACCCGAATTCATGGGACTTCAAAACTGCCGTGATGGAAATAATCCTTATGATATGATCAGACACTTCAGTTCATTACTTGACACTACACAAAACAGAACGCACCACATGACAATGTATAACGGCACCCGGGAGTTTTTCAAATATAAGAGTCGTAACAAAATGGATTTATCAGATGAACAACTTCTCGCCATGGAGCTCTGTATTTACCAAGGTATTAACTATCAAGTTGAGGGTCGGGATGGTGAACACATATCTCAGATTTGACGATGCACAGGAAGCTAGAGCAGCTGCGCAGGGGACTGACAGCATGATTGGGTGTGGGTAAAGCAACGCCAAGGGAGATGATATGGTGTGCGGAATGGTCGTCTCCCATGGCAACTGCAACGACTATTCAAAATTGGGCTCCTAAACGAGGTTGGACATTTCATTGAGTACAGGTTAGCCCGGGCACTTACCACAATACCTGCAAACTCAGTCAACTGGTATCTGGTCTCGAAATTTGTACAAGTGAGAAAAGCACCGGCAGCAGTTGCTTTGCAACTTAGTGGCCTGTGAAACATCGTTAGCTGCACGCACGTCATTCCTGAGATAGCTAATAGTACTCACGCAGGAGACGGACGGAACGAGCGACAGATTGTCAATAGCCACATAGATCTGGCAACTAGGAATGATGTGTATGATTAGTAAAGTGACAATTAGATTTTGTGCACAGGTAAAAGGAACACGTGGAGAGAATTTTGCAGGGTCACCCATTGCATTGCAATCCTAATTCAAACGCCTGCCCAAGAAACCCATCCCGATATAGAGTCACAGTTGGCATTCAAAGCCAGAGTTTTCGTTGAATACAGGAGACAGAAAGAGCGAGAAGAAACGGTTCAGCTGTGATTAGAGGGCGATATGCAACACACCAGGTAATGTTGACACTGGGCGCAGACTAAGCAGCCACCAAGATGTCTCGGACGGCCCTGTCGGACCGTGTTCACTCTGACGGTGCCATTCCACCCGGAAGGAATGCTTCTTTGCTGAAGAATAGTAGGCATATGGTGCCAAGAAACCATCAAGACCATTCCAGCTGGGGACATTAACCTTCAGACCTTGCTGTAACAGTGAATATCAATACTGTGTTTAATCTGAGTTTAATCTGATGGCAGTTAACTCCATAATTGAATGCGATTCCAAGGGAGCTTGTCCCCGAGCATCGTCATGGACAATAATGAAATAGATTCTTGGTTGGTATGCACTTGCCCTGCATGGTTAATTTAATCTCTCCCTGCTCGCTCAAATAGGAGTCGACCTCACCTGCCATTGAGTTTGCACCCAGAGGAAAATTTTCCAACATTCCCACTGTTGAACATCTTCATTGGCCTATTCCTTCGCAACGCCCTCATCCTGACACTACTGCAGTCGTACAAATGGTTCTGAAAGCACAAATGCGAAGGCCTCAGAGAAATACCCCGAGTCTCCCTGCTGAGAGACGCGATTCCTCAGCGGCTGCCAAGAGCAATTCCTCTCGAGGAGGGTGTTCTGTAGCCTTCACAATCCCATGTGAGATCTGCACCCCCTCATCTTGGCGGAACAATTCTGGTGTAGCTCATAGCACTCAATGCATCACTTCCACCCCGTCCGCTACATAGTGACTGTTAAAGATTATACCTGCTGCCAGGCTGGGTTCCAGCAGTCTTAGTAGTCCATCAGCGGGAGGCACAGCACAGGCAAACCCAACGTATCACTTTGTATCCACCCTCACAATCGGTATTGCTAGCACTCCCCCTCACCTCTGCTGTCATGAGATGCTGCCTACCACCATCCCCAATCCAGAAGCCCCAGGGACCATCACAAATCCACTGCGGTTGCAAGCTACCGCAAGGAATCACAGTCAGAGCCAGTGGTAATTGGAACGACAGGCGGTGTCTGCACCTCAATGAGTGGTCTCCATCAGGTGCAGCATCCGTCAATTTGGTCGCTCAGACATGACTCGTCTTGTATTTGCAACAGGCTGACACATGGAGCACTATATGTGGAACTGATGGCCGTGTATGAGTGCAAGCAACTTGGAGAGAATAAGTGATGCAATGCGACCCACTGCGAAAGCATTAGCTGATGCCCCCCTCTGGCAGATAATACAGAAGTACTGGAATACCGCCATGCAGCAAAACAATGTTTGTGTTAGGAGTTCTCTCCTATCAGGGTAATGGTACCTAGTTGCCCTGCGGCATGCCTTTTAGCGGGAGCATACCAGTCACGTCTCGATTGAATGAGCCAGGGGGGCTTAACGGAGTCATTGATGGCGAAGTGTCACGGATGCTGATGTGACGATGCAGCAACTTGACAGATCGAAAGGACTAAGTCCCCCCGAGTAAGTTGTTTTCAGCCAGATTCGTTCTTGGGTAATCTGCGGTTACATGAGGATATGCATGGAAATCGTGCAAGTAACGGGCTCTGCGTTAGTTGGTGCACCTCTGGGTTTTGTGAACACCTAAGCAAATAAGCACTGAGGGATTAATAGTGTTGGCTTCAGCCAGAAGCGGAGATCATTTTTTGATTAATATGAGGTGGTTTCCCAATGTTAAATCAATGAGTTGGATTACACACCTAAAGATCTACCTTGGCATAGCAGTGGAGAGTAACTGACGTAAGTGTATGAGTTATTAATCTCGGGAGGAGTCAATAACGCAACAGAAGTGTCGCCAGAGCACGTGCTCCAACTACCGGTTTATAACCATTTGCAAGATGGTAAAGTGGAAGTTATGGTCTGATTTATGAGCGGATATGATATCATGCATGAAAACGATCACCATAGGGATGTGTGGCCGCCTCTACCTGGCGCATTTGTTGAATGTAAGGCGCACAAATATGTGGCTATCATTGAGGAAATTAAATCATAGTCTGGAGCAGGTTCCGAGAGACAATAAAGAGAACACATTCTTTCGGCAATGAGCAGGGGGAGAGAGAGGAAAAGAAAATGAGACCTACCAGAGGAGAAACATTTTTATTTATTAGTGCGTTTGAATGATTCTTATACCTATTATGATATATCCAAGAATCGATTAGCTGTCTGTAGTGGCAGTCCCACACCGATGTGTGATAGCCTGCAGATGAGGATTACGTTTAACAACGAAAATGACGTAATCATGTACGCCTTGGAGAAAGTTATTACCTACTGTAGACGTCATTAGCACAGCTTCATGGCGGAGGGAGTTTGGGTGATAGCGTCAAACATTTACGTTGAACAGGGATTGATCATTCTTACTGCTAACCATTGGAGCCAGGAAGTCGTAGGTGTACGTGATGAATCAGATTTGCTATAAGATAGACAGACAACTTCGGGATATGAGAATATGTTAAGACAGGTTCATTCAGACAGGATTATCAATGTTATGATGGAGCGGGAGGTTTCCACGGTGTATAGGGACCTCACAGAAGATTCTCGAACAGATTATATACTCCATTCAGGAGAAGACATTATCAAGGAGTCTACACGAGCACAGAACGTGTGGCAACAGAATCGAGTGATACCTTGGCCTCAGACAAATAATCAATTGAAGAAAGCACGAAAGCTTAAGCAACATCAAGGGTCGAAGAAATCATTGGAAGCCACACAGAATCAACGGCTTCAGGAGATACGGGCTAAGGTTATACAGACCACAAATACGGAATAGGACCTATGGCCTTGGACCGGATATGTAGTTTGAGGTTGGAAGTATAGTTACTCAGCGTATACACCCTCGTAACATTTTGGTCCACAGCATTTGAGGCTTGCAGAAATGAGATCTCGAAAGACATATGCTGAATGAACAGCCCAGGTTGGATATTGCTCACTTAATCCAGTACGAGGTTTGAGCACCTGTCAACAAAGTTAAATCAAATTTTATCCCATCACACAGGGTCCATACAGCAGAGCATTATGAACTCCACCGCTTTGAATCCAATACAGAGCGTATGGAATTGATTCATTTCCATCTAAATGTCAGTGAATAAGATTTAACCATTGAATTGGAGTGGAAGGAGGTGTACACCGTCCAAATCCAATGCAGATAGTGTCGAAAGCTGTTAACAAATAGTCAGCGTCCACTGTAGTTCCTGCCGCAAGCTATCGCAGCGTATATCTACATCAAACTTTATCATTGGCTGAATAGCCACGGTAAGTAGGATGAGGTATTGTAATATTCCATCATTGACGGCACAGATGGATATTTACCGTCGTCACTGATCATGTTTACATGCACTGCTTCGGGTCATGGTTTCCTGGAGTTGCGAAAGAACAATGGTGTTCATTGGAAAGCTGCGAAGTGCCAGATGAAAGGGCACAAACCTGATCGCTCGAACTACTTCAACTATAAACACGACCATGGTAAGAACCCATCCTGCCGTGCTGCAACGTGTTACATGTTGTTATCCTCCCTGGGCATTGCAGACACATACACATTCTTGATCAATACCTTGAACAAACTACCGGAGAGCTACCAACAGTTGGTGTATAAAAACCCCCTTGCGACAGTCAAGTGTAAGATCCAACATGAGGAGGATGCAACGCCACCTGAGGTCATGATGATGGAAGCAGCGCATGTTGCGAAACCTATCTGTCTTGCCTATATGACCTCCAATGTGGCGCTTGAGGAGCCTGAGATCAGAGGTACTGACCCAAGCATCCCGAGAGATGATTACTTTATGGATGATGAACTGCATCTCGGGATGCCAGGTGGATGTGAAGAGTACGCTGATGAAGGAGGCAAAATTGACTAGACCAATGATAACACCACCGCCAGTCTGTGACGACGGGCTGCAACAGAACTTGTGACATTTGACCTGGGAACTAGTGATATCTTTGGGTATGAGGGTGCCGATGGCGACAATGAAGATGCGGATAGGACGGAAGAATCATCACAAGCCGATAATGAATTATCGCAGACTCTGGAGGACTGAGGGTATAGTACATCAGCAAAAAATATTTCCGTCTGGGCGGGATGGTTCCGTCAGAGTGGATGCCCTCCATCAAAGCCGTCAGAAACACCCCGGTGGCGGATTACTCCGCGCCCGGCGTCAATTCAACGCGTCGCGTTCCATATTGCCGTCTGATCGCTGTTTCACCGTTTCTTCTCGTTCTGTTGGTCTCCTATTTTAAACGATCACTCTGGCGTTGTGGCTAACTGTGACTATACGTCGGCATGGGTTCATTGGGTACGCGCTTGCATCGGGATTGCAATGCGATGGGTGACGCTGCGAAAATCTCTCCTCGCATTACTTCCACCTGCGCGCAAATGCAATTCTCTCTTTACTAATTATACGGGATTGCAAGGCGATGGGTGACGCTGGGAATATCTCTCCTCGCGTTCCTTCAACCTGCGTGCAAAATGCCATTTTCTCATTACTAATTATACACATCATTCCACGTCGCCAGATCTATGTGGCTATTGACAATCCATCGTTCATTCCGTCCGTCTCCTCTCTTACTACTAGTAGCTATCTCTGGAATGACGTGCGCGCAGCCGACAATATTTCCCACGCTGACAACTTGCAAAGCAACGGCTGCCGGTGCTTGTCTCACTTGTACAAATTTCGAGACGGGATCCAAGTTACCTGAGTTTTCAGGTATTGTGGTGAGCGCCAGGGCTAACCAGTACTCAACGAAAGCTCCATCATCGTTTAGGAGTTTGATTTTGAATAGTCGTTGCAGTTGCCATGGAAGACGCACATTCAGCGCGCCATAACACCTCCCCGTGCATTACTTTACCCACACCCAGTCATTCCGTCGATCCCCTCCGCGCCAGCTCTGGCTTCCTGTGCATCGACACATCTGCGATATGCGTTCACCATCTAAACCCTCAACTTGAACCTTGATACCATGGTAAATACAGAGCTCCATTGCGTGCAGTTGTTCATCCGATATATACGTCTTGTTACGACTCTTATGCTTCAAAAACTCCCCCGTGCCGCTGTATATTGCCAGGCGGTGCGTCGCGTCTTGTGTATTGTTGAGTAATGCTCTGAAGTCTTCTGTTCATAGCGTCAGGATGCTTTCCATCACGGCGGTTTTGGGGCCCCATGAATTTGGGCTTCGCATATGACTGGGAGCCCAGGGGGGCAGCCAGATCAGCACCGGAAGGGAGGACTTTGCAGGCGGCAACGCTGTTCTCCCGACGCTGAGC
>Ga0307515_10016715_pt1 | contig 13417 bp, 1 predicted proteins | sample 17_EM_MG_FD_194513 | JGI IMG/M metagenome (GOLD analysis project Ga0307515, IMG submission 194513) | Populus trichocarpa ectomycorrhiza microbial communities from riparian zone in the Pacific Northwest, United States - 17_EM | ecosystem: Host-associated > Plants > Roots > Unclassified | place...
AGTTAAATAACATGCCACCAAAAGCAGCCACCATAACGCTATTAACGGCGGCAACTACTTTAAGGTTAGGTAACGACACCAGTATAGCAGATACTAACTTATAGTAACCTATGACGGTCGGACAACTATAAGAGATAGTTAACTAGCTAATAGAAAATAATACGACGTTAGAAAATAGGATTAACGGGATAGGCGCAGTAAAGGTTAAGTTACTATTAATTAAAAGATACTTAGGAGAGAGATTAAAGCTTAAAGGATTCCTTACGTAAATGCACTTTAAAGTTACATAAGAGGGAGCAAAGCTGGCAACACCTATAGATTAAATAGCGTACGCGGGATTGTTCCTAACAGGAAGAGCACTTAAATAGTTCGAGCCTTACCTTATAGAAATCTAGGTAAATGGAATAACAACTACAAACTAAGAGGTACGGTTTATGTTCTTAAGCTAGAATGGATTTGTGGAACAACTTATACAAATATTTAGGGACCTAGAGGCAGTAACTACGGCGGAAAGAAAACTCTAAGACATTACGCAACGAACCTTAGCAATTAAATATATAATATAGTTCCAAACGTTAGCAATATAAGTAGAGTAGAATAATAGGGCGCTTATAGCATAGTATAAATAGGGACTTAAGGCTAAAGTCTAGGACGTAATTATTCTAATAGAAGATGCGGATACCCTAAGAGAACTAATAAATTAAGCGATTAAGATTAATAATTGGATCTACTAAAGGGAATAGGCTAAGAGAGGCTAGGATAGAGTTTTATAGTTATATAAGGCGCAAAGTACGTAACAACTAAAGCTAAGTTAAAAACCGTGGTATGGCGTAGAGCTAATAGACCTAAGTAGTACTAAAGAAGCCTATAAGAGATGGAGTAAATAACTATAGAAACCTAGAGGATAAGAATTAAGTAATTAAAGGTCTAAGGAGCAGAGGCCGAATTAGGGATCTTAACAGCAGAAGACATTTAGGCAGACTCTATAGTAAAAAAAATGGTTTAAAGAGGGAGCTTATATAAATTGCAGGAAACAAGGTTATTATATTAGAGACTATAGAAGTGGGCAGAGTTACTACGTAGTAAAAGGGATAAAACTGGCAGACGATATATACGTATAGAGGGACAATAATATACTATAAGGAACAAAAGAATATTTAATTAGAAGTTTCGCGTTTTGTTATAATAATGCATGCCAAATTTATAAGGACGCTAAGTACGGCGTAAGCTATTAGCTATAAGAGCTAGCACCTATAGGATATAGAGGAACTAACGAACTAGTTCGCAGATCGGATATTAAGGACAATAAATTTAACGTAAGTAAAACATTTCGTAATAATAAGGTAATAAAGGCGGTTTACTAGGAATATGTAGCTATTAAAGATGTTATACTAGAGGTAGAGGATGATTCCACTATAGAACAGGGAACATTAGTAGGGATTAAGACCCCACTAGATATAATGTCTATCGCTTTATAAAACACAAGAGAAGTAGGACAGCGAGCTACTTTGGCACTCGATAAAGGCAAAAGGCCAAAAGCTTAAGATTCTTATAACGAGATGCGAGACGACTAAGATTCTTAAGATAAGATAAGGTAAGCTTAAGGACCCACAACAGACGATAACTAATGGAGCAGAGTAATAGCTTAGTTCAGTAATATACGAATAAGCTTAGGACGAAGTTTCCTAAAGGCATAAGATTCTTAAGATAAGATAAGTAAGATTTAAGACTCTTAAGATGAGATGAAAACACTAAGCAAGCCTAGTTGGACTAAGGCTAGAGTAAAGCTTAAGATAGAAGTAAGCTTAGGATTAAAGAATCCAAAGGGTTAAGAATTCGGAGTGCGAATTAGGACACCTATAAGTAAGAGGTAAGGAGCTTCTTTACAGATTAGAGAATCTGCAGCATAAATAGCAGTTAGACTAGGAGATAGATATATAGACCTGGAAGACTTACTAGGGGAATATAGTGTTTAGCCTAAAGATTAAAATGTTAATACTAAGATTAAGAAGTAAGATAACTTTAAGGATTAGTCTGTAAGACGCAAACCAAAAGAAACTATAGAAGAATTTAGGTAAAGAATTATCGCATAGTAAGAACAGAAACTAGATAAGAGATTTAGTATATTGGGACGTATAAGGGACAAAGCACTAGTATAAAGAATTATTAATAGACCTAGGGCAGGCACGCTAAGAGCTAGGTAGCTTACCGAACTAGAAAATAAAGAGGATTTAGGAATTCTTACTAGGTTTAAAGAATAACATATAAAGGGCTGTTACGATATAGTAATAAGAAGATACTTCCTTACGGACAATCCGTATATACTCTAATAGCTATACTAAAAGTGGTATAGACAACGACACAATAATAAGTGGGAAGATTTCTATATATAGTTGGATAAAAAAGTTATCTAGGACCACCTAATTACAGAAAAGGCTATAAGTTATATTAAAGGAGCCTTAATTATAACGTTAAAGGATTTAAAGAAATAATTAGAGGACTAGAGAAGTAAGAGACGTATCTTAGTACCTGCGAATAAAGTCGCAACGTTTAGATTAGTACGATAAAGGTTTAAACTTAAGGACGAAAATAAGCTAAGAGTTAACCTAAAGCACTTAGTACATTACACGCTATTATAGATTGTATGCGTGGACAATATATATAAGATATATAAAAATCTAAAGGAAAAGAATTGGAAATACCCTATAAGGATATACTAGATAATAGATAAATAATAGTATAGAAATGCTAAATATATACACAAATAGCATCTAGCAGAAGTCTAAGAGGAAGGGGATTTAATACTTTAACTAGGAAGATTCCTTACGGAAGAATACTTAGACGGACAATAGTGGTAGGAATGCCTAGAGAATATATATTTATAGTATATAGAAGACAAAAAGCGAACTAGGTATTAGCTAAAGAGTAAGCTAAGTATATAAGGATTAAGCAGCTAATAGTTAGGAAAAGTAGAGGCCCACGGGACTAGAGGGAGCTAGTAGTAGAGCCTTAGACCCTTAAAGGAATTTAAGGATAATACCTAAATTTAAGAGTTAAATAGTAAGATTAATAGTTTAAAGCGCTAATAGATAGTGGAGTAACGCGAAACTATATCTTACTAGTAGTAGTTAAGAGAATAGGGCTACCTTATAGATAGAAGGAGTAACCTTACCTATTAGTTACAATTTTAGGAGATCTAATAGCCTACGGAGGAGGGATTATTAACCTTAAAATAGGACCTATTTAGATAACCATTAAAGGGAGACGAATTAAGATATCTTTTAATACCCTACTATTAGGACGGGATAAGGCAGTATTAGGGATGCCTTAGTTATAGGAATATAATCTAAAGATTAATTGGATTACAGGTTAGGTTAATATTAAAAATACTTAACACCGTAAGATGCAATAATAAGCCAAGATAGTATAGTACTAAGTTAGAGCGATATATAAAGAGACTAAGTAAGGCTTAAGTTATATACTAAAGAGATACTATAAGTACGGCAAGAAACTATAGTTACCAGAAAGTAAGAAGCTATTAGATTATATAGTATAGGACTATAAGATAGAATTAGAATTAGGAGTAAGTCTAAAGTTCTTTCTAATCTATAAGCTTACTAAAGAAGAAGGTAGAGCACTTAAAGAGTTTATCTAGAAGAACTTATAAAAGGGATATATTAGACTATTATAGTTATTAGCGGGTTATCTAGTACTATTTGTACTAAAAAAGAATAGTAAACTAAGGCTATATATTAACTATAGACAGTTAAATAGCATTACTTAAAAGGATAGGTATCCTTTACCCTTAATTAGCGAAATCTAAGATAGGATAGGTAACGCGCAAATCTTTATAAAGATAGATCTAAGATGGGCGTACTATTAGATCTAGATTAAGGAAGGCGATAAATAGAAGGCAGCCTTTAGGTTAAAGGAAGAACTATATAAACCATTAGTTATATAATTTGGGCTTATAAACGCACCAGTAATATTCTAAAAGCGTATTAACAATATATTAGGAGAACACTTAGATAAATTTATTATAGTATACCTTAACAATATTATTATTTACTTAATAACTAAGGAAGAATATGGGGAACACGTTAAATGGGTCTTAAAGAGACTATAAAAAGAACAGATGCTAGTAGTAATTAAGAAATGCAAGTTCTTTATAAGGAAGATAGATTTCGTCGGATTTATTATTAAACTAGGCCAACTTAGTATAGATCTAAAGAAGATCGAGGCTATAGTAAATTGGTAAGAATTAGAGAATGTAATATAGTTAAGGTCATTCCTAGGGTTTTGTAATTACTGTAGAAGGTTTATAGCGCAATAGTTAAAGGATATTAAACTACTTACGCAATTAATAAAGAAAGAAGAACTATAGGTATAGGGAAGGGAATAGTAAGAGCTATTTAGAAAGGTTAAAGAATTGTTTACCTAGGAGCTAGTTCTTAAGATCTATTAACTAGGACTAGAGACGGTTATAGAGATAGATATATTAGACTATATACTAGGGGCATACTTTATACAAAAATATTAAAATAAATAGCACCTAGTAGTATACTATAGTTAAAAGATAACACTACTAGAGTTAAACTATAACATTTATAATAAGGAGTTGTTAGGTATAGTTACAGTACTAAAAAAATAAAAAGCATTCTTATAAGGTATAAAGAAACCATTTATAGTTAAGATAGATTATAAAAACCTAATAGGATTCCTAACGATAAAGGAACTTAACTAAAGATAGGTTAGATGGGCAGAGATACTTACAGAATACTATTTTAAGATTTAGTATACTAAGGGTACAGATAATATATAAGCAGATGCTCTAAGTTGGAAGGCTAAACTATAAAATAATAAAAAGCTATTAGGGGCTTTACTGCGAAAAGACATAGACGGATTGATTAGGTATAATTATCCAAAAATTGCAGCAACTTAAGAGAAACCGGATAAAGTTTATAAGACCCTAAAAAGCTTTTAGGAACAAAGAATTCTAGAGGTATAGCTAGAAGATCTACAGATAGATATATACGAAAACCAAGAAGTAAAGTACATCCTAAGAAGTATAGCAGAGTAGTTTATAAAGGACTTCTATAAGGGACTAACTTAGGGATATAATAGAGCCATGGGCTTAGTGTTAAGACTCTAGAAGGAGTACATTATTAATAGAATCTAGAATATCGTAAGAAAAGTAATAAAGGAGTATCTAGATTGCTAAAGGAATAAACTAATAAGGTATAAGCTATATAGAGGGCTACAACCTATTAAAATACTAGAGAGACTATAAAAGGTTATATTATAGAACTTTATTATTAAGTTACTAAAATTAAGAGATCCTATTACCGGATAAGATTATAATGTAATCTTAGTAATAGTAGATAAGCTTATAAAGTGGGGATACTTTATAGCATATATAGAAGAAATATTAGCAGAAGATGTCGCTAAAATCTATATTAAAGAAGTATTCGCAAAATATAGAGCATTAAGCAAAATTATATTGGACAGAGATCTAAGATTTATAGCAGCATTCTAGGAGGTATTCTTAGCGGAGTAAGGAGTTTAAGTAGCAACTTCTACCGTATATTATCCGCAGATAGACGGTTAGATGGAAAGATTAAACTAGATACTAAAACAGTATTTAAGGTATTATATTAATTATACACAGAACAATTGGGTATTGCTATTACCAGTTATATAGTTTATATATAATATAATACCTTAAGAAGGGATAGGCATATTACTATTTAAGGCAAATTATGGGTATAAGCCAAGAATATCGTTGTTACTACGGTAAGTAAAGAAAACAAGTAGTACAGCTAAAGAAAGAATAAAGACGTTAATAAATCTTTATGTAGACCTTATAGAATCAGTAAAGAAAGTATAAGAGAGAATAAAAAAGTACTATAATACTAAGAGATCTAAGGGACTAGATCTTAAGGAGGGAGATAAAGTGTGGCTACTATACAAAAATTTCAAGAGTTAATAACTAAGCAAGAAGTTAGACTACGTTAGACTAGGACCTTTAAAATTACGTAGAGGATTTTACTAGTTACGTTTAAGTTAAACCTATTAGCTAAGATAAAGATCTACCCTATATAGTATATCGCAATGCTAGAGCCAGTATATAGGAATATTAAGCTACTAGTTTATAAAGCAGACACGTATAGAGGATAAGAAGAAGACAAATAGCAAGTTTTAAAGATCGTTAGTTATAAGGACATTAACGATAAAACATAGTATAAGGTTAAGTGGATAGGCTATAATAAGACTACCTAGGAACCACTAGAGAATTTAAAAAACGCTATAAGAAAGGTATAGGAGTATCGGAAGAAATTAGGTTAAGTAGTATTAATAAAGAAGGATTACTAAAGAATGAGTTACCTAAGGGGGACCTAAGAAGAGCAGTTGCTGAGCTACTTAGATCTATTTCCTTCTCTATTAGGAGAGAATCTATTCTTTTATCGCCAAGTTCCTGTAAACCTTATTCTATAAGTTTTCACTCCTTAGAACGGACCTTCTCGCGTACCTTCTTAAGACGGATTAACTAAGCGGACGCCGCAAGACGAGACTTAAGGGCCCGTTGCTAAGTATCAGCAGCCTCCCGTTCTATATTACGGAAACGGTATAGCTCCGTAAGAGTAATAGATAGTTTATTATCTAGCTACGTAGCAGTAGATTAAACATAAGACCCTAAGATAAATTAATTAGGGAACTAGACGACTATTAAGAGTAATAGGTCGCGTATATTTAGCATTAGAGACGTAGCGAACGTCATAGGACAAACGAATATTCGCTTTAGTGCACTCTAAGTAAGAGGACGGTTGTTGTAAAAATGGACTTGCTAACGTAATATAGACTAACCCCTCTTTTAAACAACGCAAATACGGAGACGGTATAATCTCACTAAGAGATAATATCGCAGCGATAGTACGAACACGACGAGCAGTCGAAGATAAAGAAATTGCTTTAGGTATAATGAGTAAAGATATTAACTAAATTAATTAGACGGATATTATGCCTCTAGTAAACGACTTGGAGATATTTTAAATCTTTAAGGACAAAGATAGAAAGGAGGGAGATGGTGTTACGGACGCTTTAAGTACAATATTATAACTACTTGGAGAAGAGATAGAAGAAGCTAGTTAGTTAATATAAGCACGGTCTAAGATCGAGCCGATAGAACTATATAACGAGGAATAGTAACCAAGGTTATATAATATAATCTATATAATCTATATAATCCGTAGGATCCGCGATAAAGTAGATAGAGTACACGTTTATTACATATAAGAAGGATTTTATAGAAGTACGGTTGTGTATTTAAGGACCCTTAGTCCCTACCTAGATAGTTCCTTCCTTATAGTAATTCTTAGAATACAATTGGAGTTAATCTGTTAGGCAACCACTCCACTAGTTATTATTACGTTGTTGACTTTTGTGCTTGTATTTCCTACACACCTAGCCCAATAACGAGCCTATCGTAGTTCCTGCTACAAGGTTCCGTTACACTAAGCCGTCTCGGATTCTAGTACTTAGCTATTACTTAAGAATATATATCTAGATAGGTGGAAGCTCGCGCCCTTTAAAATAAGGATATAAAAAGTATAGCGAAGTTCCTCTATAAAGATATTATCTGCTAATAGGGAGCATTTAGATAACTCTCTATAGATAGTAGAGGAGAGAATACTAACGTTACTGCTACGCTTACAGAGCTCTATAATATTAAAAGGGTTATAGCTTCTACTTACTATACTTAGGCGTAAGGCATTATAGAGTAAGGTTATAAGCCTATAGTAAACGCTTTAGTAAAGATAAATAGCTTATAGCTAGACAATCTTTATACCGTTTTATAGGCAGATAGGATAACTATTAAGCGGCCTACGGGAATAATACCGGCAAGAGTTATATATGGATATAAGCATATCCTTTCTATTAAACTCTGCATACCTACTTAGTAGACGCTGCCTTAGTAAATAGTCCAAACTACTACAAAGCTACTAGCACTTTGTATAAAGTAGTTTAACTAAAGAAACGCAAATATAAAAGAGGCTATCGCGTGTATAAGATGACTAAGGGTAGTAAATAAGGAGTACTTTAATAATACCTACTATATTCGCCAGGACGGATTTAAGGTTAGAGATATAGTTATACTTTATAACACGCAGCTTAAGTAAGACTATTTTAGTAGTCGTAAATTGGACCTAAAGTGGCTAGGCCCGTTCCGTGTTTATAAGAGTTACCCCTATAAAGAATAGTACTTAATTAAGGATCTTAATAGCACGCTATTCCGTAATTAAACTCCAGGAAATAGATTAAAGAGGTTTTATTAACGATAGATATCTAAAGTCCGCTAGGAGAATAGGCCCAACTAGTTAGGCGGAACTATGCTATAAGAAATAATAGCAAAGCCAGAACCTAAAGAAGACATTATATAAGATCTACTAGTATCGCAATACTACGTAGCTTAAGAAGTACGTATTCTAAAAAAATTGTTTAATAGAACTAAGTATAAAACGTTTAACTAAGGGACAGTTAAGTTCTAAGGCGGGGGAAGGGACGTAGATAATAGGTATATAGTCTATCTATTTATTTGCCATATTTCCTAAAGCTCTTTTTATTACGTTTACCTTTTAGTTATAGGAATCTAATATATATTAACAGTATGGTAAAGGCAGAAGAATGTTTACGTATAACTATCTAGTATTATTTACTATAAAGATATTAGTTCCGCTTACCGCCTTTATTAAGCTAATAGCGATTTTTTATACCGGGTATAGAAAATTATAATTGGTCTATTTAATAATTAAAGCTAGTAGAACTCCACACTGCTACCTAAATTTGGTAGACCATTTAGATTAGGAAACCCTATTTAAAACTTTACCTTTTTACCCTTAATAAACCTTAGAGATAATTATAATTAACTAAAGTAGAAACTAGGCAGAATTGAGAATAATAATATACTTATTATATCTTTATTTAGTAGACTATTAGTCCTCTATAAAGGAGCTAAGTAATAGATTAATAACGTCCTAGTAGAAGTTAGAGGCTTTACGGTTAATTGGCGTTAAGTAGTGCTTATCCAAATCTATAATAAGATTTTGCTCTTACAAGAAAACTACGCAGATACTACTAGTGTAGTAGTTAATTTTATTAACTAAGATAATGGACTATAAGTATCTCTAGGAAAGGACGTATTTATATTAATCTTTAAGAATATCTCTAACGTTAGTAAAATAGCTAAAGATTAGAAAAACTAATATAATAAAGCTAGAGAAACTATCTAAAAGGCCTAGGGATAAGATATTCTTAACGGACCGCTAAAATACGCAGTCTCCTATAACTTCCTCTCCGCTATCTAAAAGCTCGTAATCCACCCACTTCCTAAAGTCATAGTAAGAGTTAATAAAGCTCTAATTAATAGGCTTAAACATCTAGGACGCGGTATTAAGAATACTACTTAACTATAGCTAACCGATTTTATGCTCGCGTTTAAGATATTAGGAAGGGCAATATTAGACCAGGTAGTAAATAAGTATAGTTTAGGAAGACACTTAATTAGCTTCCTTATTCCAAATAAAAACCTACCGCTAAGAAGTAAAAGACTGGCTACTATAGGACTAGAGGTTACTAATATTGGAATTAAATAAGCAGAAAAGAGCTTAGCTCTTATACTATAAATATATTTATAGCATACTTCTAACGTAATAAATCCCTTAGCCTTTTAGCTATTAATACCTATTTAAGGAGGAGGTGTTAGTATTATACCAAGTCCGTCCTAATAAGGATCACCTATATTAGTTAACTTACCTTTATTATCCATAAATAAGAGCATTCTCGCAGCTAGAATGCCAGTTAGCTCGCCCCTATAGCTACTAGTATCTTCATTAAAAGGAATTTAAAAAGAGGGCTGACAATTACTTACCTAGAAGTAGGAGGGCTAGGAGTAAAATTAATATTTAATAAAAACGTTATTAAGCCGGGAGATAATAAGGAGTATATTAAGAAGGCCGTAGATACTATAGCGATACTACGCGCAAAATAAGGATATAACTGTAAGGATAACGTACTCGCTTATCTTAAGGCGTCTCTAAACTAAACTACTAAAATTAAACTAACTAAGGTTATAAAGCTTTTACGCAGTTAGTATAAGGCAGCTAGTTTTAATCTAAAGATATATAAGGTCTGCTAAATGCATATATAAGCTATAGGAGGACATATAGGTTTAGCAATAAAGGGTCTAAACTATGCCGCACTATATTACAGACTCTGTTTAATATATTACGCTTATAACTACCTTAGCACTATAAAGACCAATCCTACTACGTACTCTTAGTTTAGAAAGGCTTATAGACCTCTAGTTCCGTTTAACTCCTTAAAACCATATAAGTTTATTTATAACTTAGCGCTAAGGTTTTTATATAATAGAGAGGCTTTACTTAATTAAATAATATTACTAAAAGACTAAGAAGTGTGGTAGTAAGAAGGATCTATAATTTTAAACGTATTTAGATAGTAGTAGGATTCTAATATCTTAGCGATAATTGATAAGGAAATGTATATATACCGTTACTATTAGTGTCTAATTAATAGGCGGCCAAATTATAGCTAGTTAAGAACGATAGTTTACGGTTTTTGCTAATAGCTAATAAGATAAGACCCTTAGTATTATTATCTTTATTGCGCTCTTAGACCTAACAGCTAGTGGCGACTTATTTCCTACCCTTATTATATAAAATTCGCGGTTAAAGGAGACGTTACAGCTTTCCGCTATATTAATATTAATATTCCCTTACTTCTTAAAAGTAAATATAGTACCGATATAATCTAAGGGAGCGTTTCTCTAGATAATAAGACTAAGGATAACTGTATAATTATCCTACTTAGCATATATTACCACCTAGAATTATAGTAAGAGGATTTTAAGGCGTAAGGATTAACTAAGGGTGACGGATTTGTTTATAAGATCTCTAACTAAGACTAAACCACTAAAGATATAGAAAAGTATGCGACTAACTAGGTAGCTTAGCTATATAAGAAAGGAGATATACGTATAACTATGCCTTACCTTCCTTATAGAGCGAAAGGACCTTTAACTAAAACCTAGTGAACAATACTACTATGGTTTGTTAGTATTTAGGACAATTATAATAACCTTCAGGTTACTAAAGGAGGTACTTAGGCAGAGTTGGTAGATGCACACTAAGACTTAAAAGCGCCGCCCTATACGCCGTCTAGATATGCCAATCTCTACGGCATAATTCTATATCGCTTCTCTGCAGTAGTTAAGCTTATAGCTGCTAGCGCTCTATCTAACGCCCTTTTTGGTAAATAATAATAGGATTCTTTAGCAGTAATCTAAGATTATAATCTTCTTCTTACTGGTAATGGGAATAAAGTCGCGAAATAAATACACTTCTATTATTTAAAGGCCGTTAAGAACTATAAGGATGCGTTTTAGCTTATGCGTATAGCTAAAATACAGCGTTTTAACAGCCGCTTATACTTCTACTGCGTTAACAATAGAATTAATCCTTTAACTATTACGGTAAATCTAAGTAGAGTACCTCTAATTATTATAGAAGGATAGAGTTATATAGAGTTGCCTAAAGAATTATAGAATAGAACTAAGTAAGTGGAAGGATATAAAAGAGCTATGTTATCTAAGAGCCGCTAGTCTAATATATCTTATACTGCTTAGCTAGGCGGATAAGAATGGTCTCGTTTAACCAGAATGGAGTCTCCTTATTTACTATCCTAGGTTTATAGTAAGGGTAAGGAACGTATACAATTACCTACCGCGCCTTCGTTTTAAAGATAAGGAGTTTTAAAATTTTGGAAGTCGTTAGGGGACAACAACTTAGGTAGGGGAGGTATGTAGTGGTGTAATTTGGCCCCCTAGATTTAACATCTAGATTAGGTGTAGCTTTGGGAGAGCCTAGGCCTTCTATAGTTATATAGGTTAGTCTAAAGCCCTTAAAGTCTTTAATAACTTAGGCGACACTAACAGATATATCATTTTCCTTTAATACACTCTTTTCTTTCTCTTCTTACTGCTTAATTCTAACTAATGGTAACTGACCGATAGACTGACCAACTGACTGACAGACAGCACTAAGACTTTCCTATCTTAAAGAGGTCGTACCCTCCCACAATATAAAGATGGCAAGATATCTTAATTAACTTTATAGTTAACCTGCCTAATAGTAATAGGTTTATAAATATTATAGTAGTTATTAACCGTCTTATAAAAATACGATATATAATTCCTATAGACTTAATTAATGCAATATTAGTAGCCGAATGTTTTATTAAATATATCTTTAAGCTATACGGACTTCCTAATTTAATAATATCCGACCGTAGAAGCTAGTTCGTTTTAGACTTTTAATAAGCCCTATATAAATAATTAAGTATATAAATATAACCCTTAACTATATTTTATCTGGAGATAGATAGTTAAACTAAAATTATAAACGCGATTATAGAACAATACTTATAAATATACTACTCCTACCTATAAAATAACTGGGGGAAATGGCTACCTTTAGCTAAGTTTACTATAAATAATACAAGAAACGAATTAATAGGCGTAACGCCGTTCTACGTAACCTACGGATAAAACCCTTAACTTAGATTTAAACTATAACCTAAAATTAATATAATAGGACCTATAATTAAGAGGATTTAGTTAATTAACGCGTATAACTTCGCTAATTAAATAAAGTAGTTAACGGAACTATTATAAAGTAAATTAGCGTATACTTAAATAGTATAGGAATAGTATATAAATAAAGGATAAGCTCTTATATAGGACTTTAAGGAAGGTAATATAGTTTACCTAAATATATAAAACCTAAAGACTTAACGACCCTTAAAGAAACTAGACTGGAAGTTTATAGGCCTATACTAAATTAAAAAAAAACTAAGCCTATATACTTATAAGCTTAAACTACTAATTAAGATAAAAATATATCTAACGTTTTACGTAAACTTACTGTAACCCTTAAAAGGTAAACCTATAACTTATAAAGTGCTACCACTATCTTCTATAATTATTAATAATAGTAACGGTTCTTACTTTATTAACGTAATTAATAATATATAATAAAAAATATAATCTAAATAATTTAAACTACTTATTAAGTGGGAAGGATATAAAATATAAACTTAGGAAACTTATAACTAGATTAAAACTAATATACTTTCCCTAGTTAAAGAATTCCACAAAGATTATCCTTTACGGCCTACTTTAGTTGGATAGATATAATATAAAGGTAAATGTTAGTTACACAAGGGGATATCACGTAGCTACGGTTTGTAGATAGTATAATAATTATTGTTCTTTATTAATGTAGAAAGCAAAGGATCGTAAGGATCGCAGTGCCTAAGTAGGGGGCTAATAAGTTACCATAAG
>Ga0307515_10016717_pt1 | contig 13416 bp, 4 predicted proteins | sample 17_EM_MG_FD_194513 | JGI IMG/M metagenome (GOLD analysis project Ga0307515, IMG submission 194513) | Populus trichocarpa ectomycorrhiza microbial communities from riparian zone in the Pacific Northwest, United States - 17_EM | ecosystem: Host-associated > Plants > Roots > Unclassified | place...
CCGCACCTCGTTATTTCGGGCTATTAAAAATACATATATTCATATTTCATCATTACATGTTTTTGAGGTTTTTCTGGGCCCTTGCGCCGCCTGTTTTTGTAGGCTCGCAGGCTGTTGAAGGCCTCTTTTTTTTTTCTTTTTTTCTTTGTGGGTCAGGGAGGTCGCTCTGCGACCGACCCACAAGCAAGCTTCTGTGGACCGGCGCCCCATCATCCGGCACGACCTGTTCTCTAGAACTCTCCCTACCATCACCTGCAGGAATCTGGTTTAAGACCCCGTTGTCTGTTGGAGACACCAATACACCCACCACGCAGCGTGAGTTCAGAGGCCGGGAGTGTGGGGGTCGCCACCGAGCGCAAGGGCCGGGGAATACCCACTAAACCTGCAGGGGGCCTCCCGTCCGACATTGGCAAAGGTGACCCCTGTCTGCGACTGACAGGGCATGCCGTACCGGACCGCCCAAAAAGAGTTTCAAGTCCCCCCTGAGTCCCCGTCAACGAGCCATGCGGACAGGATCGGAGGACTGGCTATCCGCCGCCTTGCAGAGGGAGTAGAACCCGCTTCCAGAGGGCAACGGAAGGGTTAAGAGACCACGGGGAGGGGACATCCAATAGAAACTCAGCGCCGAGGTGCACTACTTCCTAATCGTACGCATTCTCGGTCAATGCCCGCAGGATATCGGCCCACCGCCCGCGGGCAGGAGGTTCACTCCGCTCCTGTAGCACTTGGACCAAGGCCGCCCGTCGGCTTGAGACGGCAGGCGTGCGTCCGGGAGCCTCATCTCGACCACCGGACGCCAGCAGGCCCGGCGGGGTCTTCGGCGGGGGTCCAGCCGCCTTGGGCGCCGCCTCCTTCTTTCTCTGGATAGGAGGTGCGGAGTCCAAGGCGGCCGCAAGGGTACTCACGAACAGGTCGGGAATGAAGAGGAAGGGAGGATCATGAATCTCCTTCATTCTCCATCTCCACAGGTGCCAGAAATAGTTACCTATGAGCCATTCCCTCACCGGCCTAGAAAGCGAGAGGGCTTCGTTGGGGCGCTTTAGGGTTCGGGATGAGCGGAATTTATTCTGCTCCAGCCTCCGCAGAGCCAGTAGGGGATACCACGGGGAGAGCCCCCATTCGTCCGGTCGCAAGGAGCGGGTAGGGAGTGGAGGGGAAATCCGCTGCAAATGCTCCAACAAAACGGCCTGCAGACTGCCCAGTTTGTAACGGACACAGCCAACCAGGATGTGATCCAGTGACATCTCCATGCCGCACTTGCAGTGCCGGCCCAGGTCGGACCGTCCGTGATACCTATGGCCTAGGACCAGCGTGCCATTCATCTCCTTCCACAGGGTTTCCTGGAGCTTAGGGGGAACATTCAGCCTCCACACATTGGCGATATACCTCCCGGGGTCCAGCACATCACCGAAAAGGTTCCACATGGCCACGGTCCATCTGTCCGAAAACCTAGTGAACCGCAAGGTGCTTGAGGGGGCGGGAACTTGGTGTCTGACCACTAGTCTAGTGATGTAGTCCAGAGGCTGATGAGACAGAACAGGGCTATAGTCCACCCACCCGGCAGGGACTACCAAGGAGCCGAGGTCCATGACTCGTCCATGTAACCTCCCTTCATTAGCCAGAAGGTCCGCGAGATTATTGTTCACGTCGTCCTTATGCGCCTCAGCCTTCACGAAGGACAGCCGCCCTGACCTATCCCTGAGCAAATAAAGCAGAAATTGCAACAGGGCCGTGGGCGGCCCGCGACTGAAATGTCTGGGGGCATCCCCCCACCCGTCTCTCTCCATGGCCAGGAGGCCCCCGCCCACTAGGCCCAAGACAAAGGTCGAGTCGGTATGTATCACGATATGGGCATCTCTCCAGGCCCGAAGGCAGAGAACCACAGCGGCGACCTCAGCCACATTGTTGGAAAGCTGCACGCCGGAGAGCGAGACTTCGTCATGGAATGTCAAATCCGAGGTCCAAGCTGCACCCGCCGAGCAGGACTCCAGGCCGTTATCCAGCGCAGAGCCATCCGTCCAAACGTGTATATCCTCCGCAAGGAGAATGCTCGAGCCGTCTCGTACATCGGGGGCGACCGCCCGAGCATAAGGCTTGGCAGTCAGCTGACCGCTGTAGCTTGCCAGGAAAGCGTCCTTATCATCATGAATGTCCATACGAGCCAGGGCTTTCGCAGCGGCCCTCACCTGCACAGCGGTGGTTAGCAACGAATTGGGAGTAAAAATCCTGACACAGCCCAAGGTGTTAGCCATAGCCGGCCAAACTCTAGCGCTCTGGTCAGGAGCGAACACGCAAAGAGCCTGGGTCGGGTCCCAGGCTGTGGACGAAAACTTCTTTCTAAGCAGGTTCAGCACAGGTCGGCAGCTGACCAGGCGTTGAGATGAGGCGTCCGCCTCGAATACGTCACCGACTGTCCGTATACCAAAAGCGGACAGACCGCGGCTGTTCCTGGAAGCAATGCAAGGAACGGCCGGGTGGTATCGAGCCAGGGCTTTGCTCTTGGCCGCCTGGGAGGGTGCGGCACAAGAGAGATCAAGGCCTACTTCCCGTGCGGTCAGAAGGGCTTGTCGGACCCTGTCCTGTAAGAGGGAGGGCTTGACGTGGGCGCGCTGCAAGAAGGGATTCAGGCCGGACTCCTTCCCTGTGACACACGTGAAGGAAGCTAGTTTAATATCTTTCCACACCCACCTCTTCCAAGGTACGCCTTGGGGGCCGGACACCAGCTCACTCAGGAACCGCAAGTCACACGCTTTCTGTCGCACGGTCAAAGAGGGGCAGTTAAGACCGCCCTCCTCGACAGGGGCGTCAAGCGTCTGGTAGGCCATGGAAGACATGTTACCTCTCACAAACCTCTGTATCTTATTGCCTATACGATTCCGCCAGTATGCGGGGATGCCGTTACCATCCAACAAGAAATGACATCGGGACAACATGAGGGCTTTTGCTAGTACGGAGCGGTTCTGTGCGGAAGCACCAATGGCTCGCCATTGCCTGATTATACACCCAATATGAGCGTCTACCTGGGACCACCGGGGCGCAGCAAAGTCGCGACTATCCACCCAGACCCCTAGTATCCTCAAGGGGCCGCCTGGGGGGAGCACGAAGGCACCCGGGATGATGTGCCCAGCCATAGACTGGTCCGTAAAGCAGCGCAGCCGGAAATCATGTGGACCTACCGGCTTCACATCAGTCTTTTCCAGGTTGAACTTAGAGCCTATGGCGTAAGACGTGGAGCGCAAGCAGTCATTAACTGCGGGGACAGAGTCTGCGGCGGAGAGGAAGAGGTTGATGTCGTCAGCGTAGAGCATTATCTTGACAGGAGGGAGGCCGTAAGTTGAAATCCCAGTCACGACCTGCCGTAGTCTCATGGCAAGGGGCTCAATAGAAAAGTTGAAAAGCAGGCAGGAGAGGGGGTCACCCTGCCTCACCCCTCTGTGCAGCAGGAAGCTGTCGCTGTAACCACTGTTGATGCGTACCCTCGAGCGGCATCCCGCGACGATGTCACCTAAGAGCCGCAGCAGGTCCCCCGGGATACCCAGGGCCGCCAAGACTTTCAGGAGCCACGCCTGGTCTACTCTATCGTACGCCTTAGCCTGGTCCAGGCTGACTATGAACCCAGGGGTGTCGCTAGCATCACAAAGGTGTGCTACCTCCGAGGCCAAACGGGTGTGTTCCTTCATCTGTCTCCCCGGGACAAAACCTTTCTGATCCTCGTGTATCTTGCTCACGGCCCAAGGGGCCAGCCTTGCGTTAACCAGGTTAGTGTACATCTTGCAGTCCGTATTCATGGAGGAGATAGGCCTATAGTTTGAGACCAATGTGGGGTCTCCCTTTTTGAAGAACAGGCTGACATTGGCATCCTTAAAGCCTAGGCGGGAGGTGCCCCTCATCCGCAAGTCGTCCGTCAACTCCAAAAAGACCAGCCAAAATGGCCGGGGAGGCAGTACAACTCCCTGCCTGGAGGCTAGTAGGGCCGCTAAAGCCTTCCAAAACCCATAGGGTATGCCATCCGGCCCCGGCGCGGTGTTCGGCATCTTGCGCCCTAGGGCAGCCGCCTCCTCCAGTGAGAAAGGCCCCGAGTGACCGCCAGTGGGGTCAGCGCGACCAGAGTACTCAACCCGTAGAGCCTGTAATAACTCCTCCTGAGACCGCAACCTCTGGGGTGTCAACTCCTCTGGCGAATGCAAACTCCTAAAATAGTCCCGGGCCACCAAGGCCATACCTTCCAGATCCGTATGGGTGACACTTTCAGAGGGGCGCCGTAAACCTTCCACTGAAACAGAAGCCCTGCTTCCTTGTTCATCTAACTCCTTATTGGAAGAAAGCTGGAACCATTCCGCCGTGCGCTCCTTAGCTATCCTAGCCGCCTTCCTTGTGGTGTTAGCTTTCAGGGTCGCCTCCCTCTCATTCAACATGGCCGCAACACTCTTCACCCGGGTGGCGGAGCCCCTAGCCCCAGAAGCAGAGCCGACGTGGGCAGCCTGGGCGGAGTCCGCGACTGGCCGCCGCAGGGGTACCTGCCATGGAGAAGCGGGGCTCGATTCGAAGCCTTTGACGACGTGTCTGGGTGGCTTCCCATAACCGGGCACGGCTTCCGGCCACACAGGGCCGCGCTTGGCCAGTACGGCCGGCTCGGCATGCAGCCGATCCGCCGCTTTCCGCATGGCATTGCAGATATCCGCGGGGTGGACGTTCTCGTCTTTGACGGCCCGCAGCCAATCCTTCTTGCCATTCCTTCTAGTAGTCCTCGAGGCGTGAAGCCCTGCCGCGAGAACGCCAGCCTTAAAGGCTGTCCACCTCTCGAGCGTCATGGGGGGGCCACTTGCCGCCCCGTCCCATAGCGCCACCACGTCCTGCCAGAAAGTCCTCGACTTGGAGAGCAGATCCAAGGATGGGAGACAGGGAGCAGGCACCGCTTTTTCAACCTGTGGCCGCAAAACTACAAGAGTTGCGACGACCATCCGGTGATCTGACCACGCAGTCGCGACCGGCACAGGCTTACGACAAGACCATCCCTCCGAGGGTCGGTATACTCTGTCTATCCTAGAGAAGGTCCGTCCCGAAGCCGTTACCCGACTGAAAGACCACTGTCTCATGGAAGGCCCAGAGCCTGCGCAATCCTCCATCTTGCAGATGGATTTGATATCCTTGAAAACGCCAAGCAGGGAGGTCATCTTACTAAGAGATTCACCGAAAGGAAACCGGTCCTCCGGGTGCTCTACGAAGTTCCAATCACCCGCTGCTATGCAGCCGGTCCAGGCCTCAGCGCCCACCTTAGTGATATATCCCCTCAGCTCCTGTCTCAGACGTACCAGAAACGCCCTCAGAGAGGAGCGCCCATTCGAATTGTCCCCATACACACCAAGGAACCAAAGCCGTTCTCTACTCTGCCTGTGCAACAGCCTGACTATAAAAGCGTACCCCGGGATTAAAACGTCGTGGGCCTGGGTCTCCCAGCTAGAGTCGCTTCTGGCGATCAACGCCAGCCCGGCACGCGCATGCATACCAGCCTGCCCTAAGACACACGTGGCACGAGAAGGGACCAAATCCTCCACATGTGTTTCCGTCAGTAGGAGCAGATCTAACTTTTCCAAAGTGAGCAACCGCTCCGCGAACGGCAGCTTCTGGGCCCTCTGGGGTTGTTTGAGGACCTGCCCGCACATATTCCAGGTGGCTACCCGGAAGGACCTATCTTGCAAAACGATACCAGGAGCATGTGACTCTGCAGACGGCGTGGTCCCCGAGCCATCTGGAGGTGCCCCCGCACAACTGTCAGGCCCGGGGCTCGAGCCAGCAGTCGTGATGGGACGCGGATTACTTTTGGTTCTGCCGACGCTCCGTTGCGACGCCGGCAGGAGGGGGATTTCGCATGACTGGCTGTTTGAGACACCGATGGCCCCCACGCCCATCGAGGGGGTACCCGCTGTCCCCCCGCCGTCGCCGTCAGCCCCTCGGCCCTGAGCCGGGTAGCCAACAGCCTGTGCGGGACGTCGGGATGTTGCGAGTTTGATGTCCATGGCAGCTTAAGAGGGGGATTGCCCCGTGAGTGACCTGTAGAAAGACAAATTCATAGAGGGAGTGCGCCGGGGGGCAGCTGACCACACTCCCTATCGGGCGTTACACCACTAGCTAAAGTCAGACGAGAGGGGCACAAGCGGAAACAACATAATATCAAACGCGCAGGCCATACGTGATGCTTCAGAGCCATCACGAGACCGAGACCAAAAGGCCATCACAAAAAGGCGAGAAAATCACGAAAGGACTCGTCATCGCAAGCCAGTCCACAAGAAACCAAACCGGAAGACAAACCGGAAACCATACGAGCTACCAAAGAACAGAACCGGGACTCATTCCTCACTTTCCTTCTCTTCCTCCATGAGCGCAATCTCCGCGCTGATTTGGGCCTCTATGTCCGCGCCCTTCTTCGCGAGTCGGGCAGCATTCAATTCCGCCTTCTTCTTCTTATCCTTCATCGCCTTAGTTTGTGCTTGGGTTGGCGCCCGCTTAACGACCTTGGGGTTCGACTTCCCAGGCACCCTTGAGAAAATCGGGTGCGTCTCCTTTCCCTTCGCCGCAGGGACGACGGTCGAATAGGCGCTCTTAGCATCCGCGGCGCTGATCCTTGAGCCTGTGGGACTGTTCGTACCACCCCTAGCCTTCATGTTGGTGTCAGCCCAGGCGGAGAGGTGGAGATTACGGTCATTCCACAACTTGCGCCGGACCACTGGGAAGGCCAAGAAGAGGGGCATCATGGCAAAGTACATGGACGATGAGCCAGAAACCCGTATGGCAAGCCACGCAGCTGCCGGCGGGGATATGTATCCGTCCGAGAGCAAAACCTGCAGGATCGTGGAGGCCGCGTCCCTAGGGTCGTCACGCCCGCAGGGGACTGCGGGCCCTGCAATTGCTTCTATCGCCTGGAAGTCTGGCTGCGACCTCAGCGTCTTGACTGCTTTCTTGAAGCCGTTTCCATCTGTATTCATCGCTCCCAGCTTACACACGTAGTCCACGAAACGCGGGGTAATCTCTCTCGTAGCCGTAGACACGCCGGCCAGAGCATTCCACATCGGCACCACGTCCGGATAGTCAGCCACGCGATGGCGTCGGATAGAAACAGCGATCTGCCACCACTGCCATTCGTACGCCTCAGTAGCAGGATCGTCGTAGAGGAAATCTGGCGCCAAAGACTCCACATCCATTACTCCTTTGCTTCTGGCACGCTTAAAGTCGCTCCACTCTGCGGTATGCTCGTACTCCCTCGCCAACCAGTAGAACGAGAGCAAAAAGTCTCCCTTACAGAGCCTCAATGCGCTCTCCACTTCTTTAACAGGTGCGTCCGGGAAGGCCCCCGTTAAGATATCCTTGGCTTTGGTTACGTCGGCCACGGACTGCATCCAGGCGGACGCGGCCGACAGGTCACCGTTCGTCTTGTTCAGCACCAATGTGAATGTCTCGCTGCTGACAGAAGGGAAAAGTTTCGCAAGGTGAACCAAGCTCTGGGACAGCGAGGTGTCGGAGTAAGTGTCCACAGGGCTCCGTACAGTGTAAGAGGGCTCCTGAGTCGGTGGGACAGAGCCAGACGGTGATAATGGAGCATCGGGTTCATGGGCGGGGGTGGGATGGGCCGGTGCCGCCACCCGCGTAGGTAGGAGCTCACTGGGGAGGACGCCCGCAGCTCTGATCAAAGCGTCACCCTGCAGGGGCCTAATGTGCGCGAAGAGGATGTCGTCTATCTCGTCGCCGTGCCCGACCAGAGGGTTCTGCAAAATTGGAGCCTCCAAAGAGGGTAAAGGGATCCCTGCCTCAATATCCATAAGGTCCTCAGCCATGGTACGACCCATAGCCATGGACGAGAGAGCCCGGTTGGCCATTGAGTCTCTCGGGATCGGGGCGACGACCGCAGGGGGCGAAGGGTCGAAAAACAAGGGCTCCGCAGGCTCCACAGGGGTCTCTGCAGGCTGTTGGGGAACGGGGGCAGTAGAGGACGCCAGTATTGGCGCTACATCAAGCAGGCTATCCGGCCAAGTGTACGTAGAGGATTGCGAGGGCTGGATGGGCTGGGGTGCGGGCGCGTAGTATTTGGCCATCCCAGGGGAGCCGATTATAACGGGATTGTCCAGAGGAACCAGGGACCCATCAGCATGCGACTCGGCAGGGGCGGGCGCAGGAACGAGAACCTCGGCAGGGGCCTCGAGGGACACAGGGACCGCGCTGGGAGCGGAAGCTGGGGCGGGGATGGGCGTAGGCGTGGCGCTGACGTGTGATTGGGAGCGCGTAAAAGCACCCAGCACAGCAGGAGTCACGTATTGCGTGCCCCCAGGGATCGGCAACGCTAAAAACGAGGTTAGATCGGCATCTCCAAGGGAGCGCCAGGGACATACATGGAGTAGGCTCAGGAGCCATGGGCGCGCCAAGGCGCTCTGCGCCTTGGACAAGGGGGGGCTCGGTGCTAATGGGGTCTAGACCAGCTCCTGTCAGAGCGGCATGGCAATAATGGGGTAAAGGCTTACTGCCGGGGGGGCTAGCGGAAAATTCGGAAGGGGGGCGAGTGAACTCGTCAACTAAGACCTCGTTGGAGACGTCCACCGGCAGGTGCCCATCCCGTCGAAGGGAGAAAAGGACAGGGTGGATCGACCCGCCAAAAAATTTGCACACCGAGCGGATCAACTTCCTAGTGAGGCCCACCACCGGATCGGCATTTCCTAGCAGACGCCCGCACAGGAAGTTCGAAAGAGCAGTAATGCGCGACGGCTCTGCCCGCTCCAAGATGCTCTCGTCGTCAGATTCCCCCACATCCATATCTATGTCCAGGCCCTCCTCCTCCACCACCGACAGGGCGGGGGGCGCCGCTGGCTGTTCCGGGAGGCGGGCATGACGAGGCGCAGCGGCACTCTTAACTGAGGGAGAGGGGGGCACCCTGATCGGGAGCTGCCAAGTAGCCTTCTCGAGGTCAAGGACCCGCTCGCCTGCCTTCTTACTCAGGACTAAACTCCTGGCCGGCATGCTGATGATGGAAAGCCCACCCAACTTCATGAATGGCAGGGGACATTCCGCTGTAAAGTGGTCCGAGGAATAGCAGCCTTGGCACGCGTATGGACGCCTCGCGGACCATGAGGGCTCGAAATTGAGGAGTGGGGATGTGTCCGGCACCGAACCATGCTTGTGGCCGAACTCTAACGACCAAGGCCAATAGACATCTTCAGACTCGAGGGCGAACGTGCCTCTGAACTTGGAGGTGGCTCCTCCCTTCCTTACTCCCATGACTCGCCATCCCAACCGGACGTCGCCGGTCTCAAACTCCAAGAGCCGCTTGCGCATCTGGAAGAAGATCGAGTTCTCGTCAGCTATGGAACCCTTGACTACCCATTCCAAGTCCCGGGCTCTGCTCATAGGTGCGAAACACCGGATAACATAAACCGCGTTGGTTTCCGCCAGCCTGATGAGATCAAAGGTCTGAGCCTCCGACTCGCCCTTAGACCCTGAGGGCACCGTGCAAAGCATCCAGTCCTGCCGAGGACTCATACGCTCAAAGTGGACCTCACACTGCCAGCGCTGAGCAAGCTTACTACGGAGCAGCGACAACTTGGGGTCCTTGAACATGGGCCCCAGCTGCGCGACTCTGGCGAACATAAAATGGTAACCTGGCTTGTTGTATACTGTTTCGAATTCCGCCCAGGACCAACTTTTGACGGGCTCCAGGGGGTCTTCGTAGCGGTTATTCCATCGAGCCCCTCCTCCTTTAGGGGTGAGCTTGGCGAGCTCATCGCAAGAGTACAGCTCCAATGAGCGAGGAAGGTACAGCTTGGAATCTACCTGGTCCCGCATGACCGGTTTCAGACTGGCCAACGGCGCCTTCCCTGTAACCACCGGAAAAAGAGGGGCGGTGCGGTCGGTGTGGTTTTGATAGTTAGTCTCCGGCCAAAGCTCTGCGTAGGAGGGCTTATGGGCGACTGGAGGGGCCTCAGGGGCAGCGACTGAGGGGGCGCCTTGAGGTTCCGTATCCGCGGGCTCCTCCGCGCCGTCCATCTTATCCACGAGCTTCTCCTGCTCTGCTATCCTCGCTTCTAAGACGCGCCGCTGGGATTCCAACGCAGGAACATCTGCACCCGGCAGAGGCTCCGTTATGTTTCGATCCAGTGCCTTGAGCTCCTCAAGCATCCCTGTAAGCGCATTAGAGGCTGCAGCCAGCGCATTCTCCCGCTGCTGCTCCTCGTCCTGTTGGGCCGTAGCGGCAGTCTGCACCTTCTCTAGAAGGGAGTCGAACTCCACCTTCAGTTCCGGGATGAAGGCCTTTCGGTCGAAACCATCTCCTCCCTGTTTCTTGGCCTTATTCAAGAAGAGTAAAAGATCAGACCAGGCCGGCTTAGTCAAGGCCGCCGGGTACTCATCCAAGACCGCGCGGAAGCCATTCATGGCATCATCCACCGGGTCTGATATGGCCGCCCTCCACCTAGCAACAGGGGAGGAAGGCCGTCGGGACCGTGGATCTGTGGAGTATGGCGTAAAAGGCACAAACTTGTTCTTGCCCTTGCCTTTCCCCTTGTTCCTCTTGTGTTGGAAGCCTGGGGGATCAGCGTCGAGCCTAGTGTTACCCCTCAATAGAGTCTCCTGCGGCGGCAGGGGCGCCCTCGGGGGTGGGGGCCCGTATTGGCCTCCCGCTGGGGCCTGAGGGGCACGGAAAGCTGGGCGGGGATGGAGGAAGTCGGGGGACAAAGGCCTACCCCAAGACGTGTTAGCACCCCAGGGAGGGCCAGTGCCAGACGGGCCTGCCCGCGGCAAGGAAGGGCCAGCCCTGGGCAACTGGGCACCTATGACGTAGTGGCCCGGGGCCGAGAGGGGCACTGTGGCTTCCTGGACCCAGGAGGTAACCACATGATAAAGCCCAGGTCGTTGGAGGATAAGGAAGACGTGTTGCTGCTCCACCAGTAGGGAGTTCCTGAGCGCGAAAACCGTGGGGTAGTAACCCAGGACCCGGACCGCCTCATGAACATTACATTCCCGCACCGCAGCCAGATAACAGAGGCCCGGGAGGAAACCCCAGGGGTGGAAGGAAGGCTGCCACCCAGGAGCGGCGGGCGTCTCGTCCGTTGGCTGAGCGGCAGAGACCGGGCTCGGCGTCGGCAAAAGCTCCACTTTGTCGAGAGGGCAGGGGGCGGCAAGCTGAGGGGAGGCTCGGGTAGTAGAGCGGCGTTTCCGGGACCGCTTGAAGGGTGCGTGGACGCGCTTGGCGGGCGAGGCGGGCCCGAAGAGGCACTCATTGATGATGAGAACCGCCTCCGCCGCGTCAACAATGCGCGCTCGCTGTGCAGGTGACGTCATATCTCGTGTTGTGCGTAAAGTAATTTCAGCCGTGTTGGAGGAAAAAAATCTGAAAATCTGAAAGAGAAGAGGAACACCTCTGGATCAGCAAAAATTCCAACTACTCAAAGAGCAGGAGAGAAAACAACTGCGCTCTGACTCGTCGCCAGCCAGAACTTCAGAAACCATTAGTAGATTTAGTGTGGGTACCACCACAGTGCAAGGAGGATTGTTAACGCAGGTACCACCTGCGGGCGCTTTTGTTACCGGCAGATCCAGAGGACCGATCTCGGAGTTGGGAGCTTCCACACCATCTCACTGGGTATGGGCCCAGGCGGCTAACAGCCCCGGCCATTCGGGGAGGCAGCTGTTAATCATTCCCTGACAACTCCGAGGAGCTGGAAAGGGCGGGCTCGGCATCTCCATCCGTGGGGGTCCCGAAGAACCGATCCACTAAAGCCATCTGTTAAACCGCTGGCTAGGATTCAAGTGGAGCGTGGCCACTAGCTTTTATTCTCGTGTTTGACCATCACGCGGACGTGAGCGCAGTTCTCAACGCCCATAGCTCCTGAACCCACCCCTGAGGGAGGTCGCAATGAGCCAGGGGCCCAATAGGACCCCTACAACCCGTTTTTCAAGTGGAGGGCCACCTAGCCATTTCTCATTTGTTACTGGTAGATGCAGCACCAAGCGCGGTTTAGAATGAGTGTATCGCGCCAGCACTCCGCAGGGAAAGACTCCCAAGCCGAGTGGGACCCGCCCCCTCGTGCAATAAGCTCGGGGGCTCCCTCCATGGGGGCCCACCACCTGGCCCCCACTTTTCCCGCAGCGTTTGCTATTAGAGTGCCCCCGCGCACGCCGCGCCTCTCCGCAGGCCGCAGCATCCAGGGGCCCGCATGCCGGGAGGGTTATGACAAAAGTCCGTGGCCGTTTATTATACAGAGTGTGGCGTCTCTGTGAGGGAAAGGCTCCCTAGATAAGACCAGAGCCGGTTCCGCAACGCCCTTAGCACGACTCGGGCCAGAGATACGTTGCCTCCCCAACCCCAGACCTTCACCCAGTTTCAAGTGAGGGCGCACTGACCAATTGGGGGGCGGTGTCTACCCCAGCATGCGACAGGCAAGCTTCGTGGACCACCGTGGTGGGGCACGTAATGTCCAAGGCATCCGAAAGATGCACCGTAACACAGATGGGGGAAGGGAAAGGACGTCGTCCGGATGTGTCGTCCGCTGTCCGAAGATGACGGCTTACTGCACTGCTGTCCCTACTCCTGAGCAGAGGGGCGGGGGCGCGCTGTTTCCAGACGCCCCAGCTCCACTCATGAAGGGGATGCCATATGCCCTAACAGCACGTCCGACAGGGAGAGGATTCCCCTGCGCACGGCTGGTTTGACTAGGCCGAGGCCCCAACGTTTGGGGACGGCTGACTGTGCACACGGTGCTGTAAAATCCTCGGTCTAGGGGGCGGGACAGAGGGTCGCATGCACTCTAAGCTGCAGGGACTCGCTAAGCCCAACCGTCTGTCCATGCCTAGACCCGCAGGGGAATGCCCGAGGGCGATCAGCAGCGAGCCACAGGCCAGCCGCGTAGCGTGGGATGAAGGGGGAAGGACTCACGGAGCAGGGGTCCCCAGGGTATGCGAGGGGATCCGAATATGAATGGCCGGCAACGCGTGGCCACGGGCAGCACAACGTACCGCCAACACGAGGCAGCCAGCGGGAGGCCAGAAAAAACGGAAAAATCCGCCAGAATAATGGAAAGCAACGTACCAGAGCCTCCAAGAGGGTGACCAGACCCGGCAGAGTCTAGGGAAGAAAGCCCATACACCGGGCACTGCCCGAGGCAGCGCCGGCTTAGAGCGCGTCGTGGACAGCGACGACCAAGAAACGGCGACGACGAGCAGTGAGCGGCAGGGGGCCAGCGCCCAAGGTCAGCTGTAACCCCCAGCCAGGCGCCATGACCACCATTTGCGTCTCAGAAAGAAACTTACCACTTGGAACTACGTGGAAGTTGTGGTCGGGTCCAAGCTGTTGAAGGCCTCTTAGGCCCCCGCGCAGCCTGTGCTCGCAGCCTGGTTATCGCAGGCTGTTAGAGGCCTCTTAGGCCCTCGCGCAGGCTG
>Ga0307515_10016718_pt1 | contig 13416 bp, 7 predicted proteins | sample 17_EM_MG_FD_194513 | JGI IMG/M metagenome (GOLD analysis project Ga0307515, IMG submission 194513) | Populus trichocarpa ectomycorrhiza microbial communities from riparian zone in the Pacific Northwest, United States - 17_EM | ecosystem: Host-associated > Plants > Roots > Unclassified | place...
GGTTTACTCGGGATTTTTTGTTTTTTTTTTTTAATTCTTTTCAATTTCATCCTTCAACATTGAATTAGTTGAGAATTGAACTTTATAATTTTTTTTATTTGTTTTCTATGGAATTATCCTGATCTCTTTATCCGAGTTTGATAAGTTAATTCGGGTTGACTTAGTCATTATTTTTGTCCTTTTTTATTTGATTTTTTTTTTCAATTTAATCATTCAACAATAAGTTGATTGAAAACTGAGATTCATAATTTATTTATTTATTACTTTCTAAGGAGTTATCACAATCTTATGACTCGATTCGCAGGTTAGGCTATTTGACTCAGGTTTTTTTTCCTTTTTTAGTTGGATTTTCTTGATTTCATCCTTTAAATAGTAGGTTCGTTAGGAATTAGGCTTCATAATTTTGTTTTGATTAGTGTTATATGAGGGTTTTTTTTGTCTCATGACCCAGGTCATGAGTTTAGTTGGTTGATTCAAGTGATTTTTTATATTTTTTTTAATTTTATTCTTCAACATTAGGTTGATTAAGAATTAAGCTTCATAATTTATTTCGATTTGCTTTCTATATGGTTATCTCAATCTCATGATTTAAGTTTGGTAGGTTAAGCCAGGTTGACTCAACTTATTTTTTAGTTAAATTTCACTTTCAATTCATCCTTCAACATGGGTTGATTGGGGATTAGGTATAATATTATTTCTTTGTATTTGTTTTCTATAGAGTTATCAGGTCTCATGACTTGGGTAATTGATTTGACAGGTTAACCCAAGTTGATATGAGTTGATCTAATATATTGTCGTTTCAATATTTAATAAAAATATGTTGTCTTAATTTTTTTTTAGTCAAACTATATTTTTATTAATCGTTCGAGTTATTTTTTAACCTACCAAGTCAATCAGACATGTCAAGTCAATCATCATATACTTTAAATTTGTTTATACTAAAAAACACATTAACAATACCTGAATATATTTCTTTTATGTCATAAAAATTTGATCTGATTCACAACGTAACGCAGAAAATAATCTAATATTTATCTAATATAAAAAAGAATATGCCAAAAAAAAATAATGCATCTTACATTCTTGCATAAATCTCAGTATGTCTACCTAAAATGGAGTTTAAATTTAAACTTTCCGCAAATTAGATGTATATAGATATACCATTTTAATAGATTTTATATGTTTTTTATAAGGTTTTGAAAACTAGGTGAACAAAGATTCCTCAATAATCGGTCTCCTAGTTAAAGATATATGATAATTATATTTTTTTTAGAGTTCAAATCTTGGAATAAATTAATATTTAAAAAAAAATACTAATTTTTTCTAAATATATGGTATTGGAATGGGGATGTATCCTTAAAATTATTGAAAAAAAGGTCTTAATTAATATATAAATTGATTTGAAAATATTTTTTACTATTAAAAAAATAAAGGTGATTAAACAGTTAGATTCATTCATCTACATAATAAATGTCAATTTGATGAAGGTAGCATGCTCAATTTTGATTTTGAAGAGAGTATTTGAGATTATATTGTAAAATATTTTTAAAAATGTTTGTTTTTTATTTAAAAATATATTAAAATAATTTTTTTTATTTCTGATATAAAAACCATAAAAAAAACATTAAATAAAGTATCAATTTATTTTTATTTTTTATAAAAAATATTTTTAAAATTGCCTAAAAATAAAAGCACCTTCACTCCTAAGTTTACTAACCAAAAGTTTCGTACACATATAAATAGTAAAATAAAGGAGCCGTACTTCACTAAATATGGAAATAAAAACAGTATATAATATTATGGCTAAATAAAGGAGCCGTACTTCACCCTAAATTACTGACATTATTGTATGAAAATAAAATCAGAATAATAAATGCAAAAATCTATCTGTAATAATTGTCTGTGTCCAACCGTCACTAAGAACCTTAATCCATCCATTTTTGGGAAGTCTAATAAATATTTATTACTGTAATATGCAATTAGCGTATTAGGGTATGCCAAAGTCAGAATTTACATTTTAATTTGTACGGTTGTGACACAAATTAAATTTATTGCCCTAAAATAAGATTGGAGTTTCTAGAAAAAAAAGAAAAAAATGTTTCATGTTATGCAAAACATTTATCTCAACTTGTCTCAGACATGGTATTTGTTTATTTTTATAATAATTAACATATCTTTGAGTCAATTTGATTATTAATTAATATTAAGTATTTGTTTAAATAATCTTGAAAAAATATTTTTCACACAAATCTAATATATTAAGATAAATTTTATTAGCTAGATACTTATTTCTCTATACTAATTTTTCTTATATATACACATGTAATCTAGATGATTTTTTAATATACTATTAAAGTTTTTATTTTTAGTAAATATTTATCATCCACAAAAGTTTATACTTCAAAGGAGTAGGCAAGAAGCAATTTTTTTAACACATTAATTCGTGTGTTAATAATGTTGACGTTAAGATCATACATTTATATTTTATATATTTCAATAATAATAATAAAATGAAAATTAGACTAATAATATGTTTAGTTGAGAATAAATGTTAAACATGTTTTATACAAAAGAATATATTAATAAGCATGAAGGGTTTTATGAAGAAACAAATCTAGAGGTATAAGAAGAAAGCAATGTGAAGATTTAAAATTTAAGTGTGTCATTTTAGTGTTTTATGTAATTCTCTATATCTTATCTTCATAGCACAATTAAAATAAAACTCACACATTTCACTATGTATACATTTAAAAGGATTGATTAAAAATCTAATAGACAGTTTTAAAAAATCACCAAGGTTAAAACTAATAAATCTGTTATTCTGGATGAACCAGTCAACTGTTTGGCATGACTAAATGAATCGGTCGACCGCTTATTCATCAACGATGAACACCTGGGAATTATACAGGAACTAGTCAATCGAGTGGCTCAATCGAGTGGCTTGATCAATTTGAACCGGTCGACCGTTTATTCATCAACGATGAACACCTGGGAATTATACAAGAACTAGTCAATCGAGCGGCTTGATCAATTTGAATCGGTCGACCGTTTCAATTGTCAGTGGGACTGTAACGGCTATAAACTACTAGTTTTTGCTAGAAAAAAAAAATATATATATATAGCTTATTTGATTGTAAAATTAGCAAGACAATCTGAACATGTATCATATACAAACTATTTTAAGAGCAAAACAACTTCAAAATCATCAATCCTTAATTATACTCATATTTATGCAATCAAACCTTTATAATTTAGCACAAGAGTATATATTCTCATTCTCACTACATTAAACACCTTTTAATCCTATAAATGTTATCCAGTAAGATATAGAGATACTAAGATTTTCGATTGTAATATCTACTCTATCAAGAGAGTAAATTCGTGATAACAAAATTATATTTGTAAACCCTTGAGAGTTAAGGAAAAACTCTTGGCACTGATGATGTATTTTCACCAAGAGAAAATCTTGAAGAAGACATATCTTCAAGTGGAAGAAAAATCTTGAAGAGAAAATATCTTCAAGTGGTGTAAAAATCTTGGTGTGGATTCATCAAGTAGTTATTATACTCTAAAGCTTGGACAAGCTAAAGAATACAATACTCAAGTACGGTTTGGTACATGAAGTGTGGATGTAGACTTGTCGAACCACATAAAAAATAAGTTTGCAAATTCACTCTCTTATCACTTTACTTTAAACATTTTAATTATATTGTTTGTTATTGTATTTATTTTAATTAATTTGTATTATTTATTAATATTAGTGATACTCCTAATTCATTTTCTCTTAGGTGTTATAGTTGTCTTAATCCTAAAATAACAGATTTCTAAAATATTTGAATTTAAATAATGTTTTGTAAAAAAAAAAAGAGCATAAAGTAAGCCTTCATTTTATATATAATTGTGGTCGATTTAGATTATCATGATAACGTACTCTCATATTCTAACAAGATAATCATTGATTGTGAGTTGCAACCTTCTTAAGTCTTATCATTTTATTGCATATTATTAGGTAGTAAATTTTAATTAATTCCTCAACTGCCAGACATCTCTTGCTTACCTGGAAATTGTGACAAATATTCACAGAAGCAGGTTTTCCTTTTGAAAATGTTTCCCCAAAAACTAGATATTTAAGTTATGTCTAGTATGAATTATGAAAAATAATTTTTGAATTTGAATCATAATTTAAAAGTTATTTTTTATAAATAAGTTATAACAAAAATAAGTTAAAAAGCTTTAAATTAGATTTATATTTGTTAAAATTGACTCAAAGCAATTTTTTTATAGAAAGAATATAATATAAGTTGTAATTCATAAATTTAATTTATTTTTTTATGTTTTACAAAATAAAAATTTTGACTCAAATAAAAAACTAAAAAATAATTTAAATCAATTTACAAAATTCCATAGAAGTCCCATTAATATTTTATCTTGATTACATTGAACCCCCCAAATCTCATCCCCATTTTTGGTCAGTGGAAGTTTTGACCTAACTATAGTTCTTTTCTATCAATCCAAACTAATACGTAACTAATCATGCATAGAAGTATCTAGATTATCTATTGCTAAACACCCTTCATTAGAGCCATTTACACAAGGTTATGTGGCTCAAGCAATGTGGCAAGTTAGGGGAAAAAAATGAAAATAAACATTTATGGGAGCTATATTATTGCATTCCAATACATTTACAAATTTACCATTATAAAATAAAATAAAAGAGCCGGTACATTGTTAGCTCATGTAGTAAGAGACATAGACGCCCTCAACGCAAAAGTTATTGTTCACGAGGAGCATGAAATTAAAATTTGATTCCTTATTTTTTTAATCTATTTTTTTTAATCTTTATATATTTGATTACCATAGTTTTAGATATTTATATTTTGATTATAAACTTTGTTTTTATTTTGTTTTAGTTCTTACACACTAAGAGAGAAGATAGATGATTGCTAGAAATAAAGAGGGGAGAGAGTTTGCAGTCAGCCACACTTCAATGACAAAAAACATCAATCGTGATGTCTACGGTTCATTTTGAAAGGAGGTATTCAGTGGAGGTGATTTGGATTTCTAATCATATAAAAAATAGATCGGAACTTGATATGATTTTTTTATTCTGTTTCATTTTAGTTTCTAGGATGTTTAGAAGTTTGGTTTTTGGATTTCTAATCATATATATGATATGTTCGCTTAAAAACCTATGATTAAAAGGGTCAAAGACAGGGTAATAACCCAACATACCTAGGTTTGGCAGAATGTCAAGCCTAAATGACATGAGTTTAACTTGCTTCAAAACCCAACACTTTTGAATTCAGCTACACGCTAAGCCCAAGTGCATGTAAGTCTAGCAAGGTGCACCTAACATCCTTGGGTTTGGCTACATGCTGAGCATAAGTACATGTGGGTCTGGCGAGATGTCAGATCCAATATCCTTGGGTTTAACTACACGCTAAGACCAAATACATATGAGTTTGACAAGTTGTCATACGCATCACTCTTGTGTTTGGAATCATTCCAAGTCCAAATACGTATAGAGTTAATAATCTTTTTAGTCCTTAAATTAAGTCATGAGGATTTGTATGTTTATTATTGACTTTTAACAATTTATGTTAAAAGATATAAGAATGATCATCTCCTTACATCCATATGTGTATAAAAGTCTCTTACGGGCCTGCTATATTTTATCAATATAATATTATATAAGAGATATTTATTCCTCATCAATATTGTGTAAATGATATTTATCCATCATCAATATTATCATGAGGAAATATTCCTTATATATATAAGGTAATAACCGAAAGATTTACTTATAACCTAAATTTGTTGCCCATTATATCTAATTATCAGCCACCTTCCCTTCCATTTCTTAACATGTGCAGACTTACCTTGCAAAGTACCTTCCATGGCTTCTGTGGATCGGTTAGTAAAGGTAAAAAACCAACGCATATTGTTTCCACCATTAATGCCAGTAACCAAATGGTAACAAGTCTTAAATATGTCCATGGTATGCTCGATTCCAATGAGCCTGAGTGACTTATCTAAGGTAGATAAGAGAGAGGGAAGGAATATCTAAAACGTTTCTTCACAAACCATTAGAGAAGAAAGGAATACCTCAACTCATACATACATATGAAGGTTGTAATTTCAAAATATCCCTGAGTAGAACTCGGGGTTAGTTAACTAATTTGACTAACCCTGAAAGGCAGTTGAGCTATATATATTCTCCTGACCATGGAAGATTGACAAATGTCACCTCCTGTATACTTAAGGTGTTAAAGGCATCATTCTCAAGGGTCTGAGGTAGCATTTCTCTCCTATGAGGTTTCCTAATAATAGTAAGGGAATGACTTCTCTAACAAGGAGAACTACCTTTCACCCTACTAGAGGTAGACATTGGGGTTCCACCCCTTTTAGTTTTGGGCCCCAGTGTGATGGACCTTCGTCTCTATTATTTCCTCCAATTTCAGGTTGGAATGTGAACTCTTTACTGGAAAAAACAATATCCCTACTTGTAGGGTCAGATCTAACTTTTTTAGGGTCTATTTTTCTATTCAATAAGAAGAAGAAATAAATCTTTGGTGGGAAATACCTAAACTGACGGTTTCTTTTCATAATATAGCAAAACTTGCTCAATAATTCTTCAACAAAATTGTTTTTACAGAGATTATAAAAAGTGAAAGTAAAAGAAAAAATGGAAGTAAGAACAACTAGGGTTATAAATGAAATAACTTTTCGTCCTCACCATTGGATGAATAACCTTTCATGTCATCTCAAATCTCTAGAAATCTATGTAATTACTGCATTAAATGCACGCCGCCATTTTGTTTTCCAATGGATACCTTTTTAAAATTAAGATAGGACACTTGGCTATCTCATTCAATAAGGATGAGCCACCTGGCCACAAGAATCACAATAGTTCTACGTGGGACAGACAAATCTCATGTGAAAGGTAAAAAGTATTTTATTAAAGCTTATAACATTTCAAATCTTTGTGTATTTCATACATAAAAACTTGGGGGCTATTAATGAATCAACATATTATATATACAAACCCATGATTAAGAGGGCAAAAAACATGGCAATAACTGAACATACCTAGTCTTGACAGGATGCCAAACTCAGATGACATGAGTCTAGCTTGTTTCATGGCCCAACACCCTTGGGTTCAACTACACATTGAGCCCATATGCATGAGGGTCTGACAAGATGCACATAACATCCTTTAGTTTAGCTACGTATTGAGCGCAAATACATGTAGGTCTGACAAGATATCAGACTCAACATCCTTGGGTTTAGTTACGCGCTAAGTCCAAGTACATATAAGTTTGGCAAGCTGTCGAACCCATCACCTTTATAGTAGACGGATCAAAAAAAAATTTAAAAAGTGATTGTGATAACTTGAGGAACATATTTTTTCAAAAATAGACAAACGATATAGCTTAATTTATTAGTCATTAAATATAGAAGGACAAAATGGAATAAAAAAAGACCTCAACAAATCAACTTTGATCAATCCGAGTTAACATTACAAATCTGTAACCCAGATAATTAGGGTCGAGCCAGCCCGAGATATCCCACTAAACTCGCGACCCAGATCATAAGATTAAAATAATATGATAGAGAAAAAATTAAAGAAAATTATAAATCCAATTTTCTTATTAAAAAAAACTTGTCAACCTATGACCAAGGTCTTTGGACCTGAAATACTCTATTTTAAAAAAAATGAAGTTCAATTCCCGATCAATTAAATATTCATTAATGACATTGAAAAAAAATCCAATTATACAAAAGGATTCAAAACAAAAGGAATGAATTAAAAGAATGAGGATGAAAATTGAAATACACAATAAATTTTATATTTGATTAAAGGGTGAAATTGAAAAAAAAAAATCAATTTAGCATAAGGAACTAAAAAAATCAAAAGAATGAGCATCAATCAATATAAGAAATAAAAATAATTTTTTGATTGAAAGGTGAAATAAAAAAGAAAAATAACTTAAACAAAAGGAAAAAAAAGGAATGAGGACCAAATTGGTAAAAATAATATACTATATATTTTGATTGAATAATGAAATTGAAAACAAATAAAAAATTTACAAAAGGGCAAAGAAAAAAAATTAAAAATCAAAACAATGAGTATAAAATTGGAAAAAATAATACCATAAATTTGGATTGAAAGATGAAATTAAAAACCAATAAAACTTTTCCAAAACGATCAAGGAAAAAAAATTATAAATCAAGATAATAAAGACCAAATTGGAAAAAATAATACCATAAATTTGGATTCAATGATGAAATTGAAAACCAATAAAGCCTTTTCGCCAATGAAAAAAAATTATAAATCAAAAGAATAAGGATTAAAGTTTAACTATCAACAACAAAGAAGGTCAAGTTATAATTTTCATGGGAGGAGTGAGAAAAAAAAATCCACCAGTTACAAACTGCTCCACCATCACCTACACACTCCGCACAAATAGAAATAGGGTGTGGTGACGCTTCCAACAACACGATAGAAGGACATGTTTTTGCTAGCGGGGAGGCGGTGCATATGCACGGGCGTCTCTCATGTGTCGACAAGTGCCTCATACATGGAAATTATTATTTTATTATTTTCTTTCTTTATTAAAAGATCCCATTGTTCTTCAACTAACATGTTAATAATTTAAAAAAAAAAAAAAAAACTCATTGAGGCTAGTTTTAACATTGCTTGCAATGACATTTTGGTCTTTTCAATGTGCAATGTTTTTTCTATGATCAGTCAAATATTGAATTGTCCATCTTCTAACATGATAACTACATACAAACCATTGTGAAAATACCAAATTTTTCATTGAATCTAATTTTATTTTTTTATTCCAATGATATTTTGGTCATTTCATTGTGCAATTAAAAGGAAAATGACTTATTTATCCCCTATCAATATGGTAATTATTAATGTACCTTGTTAAAAAAACCTTAATATCCCCAATAATCAGTGTTAAGTTTTTCAGTGTGAGGAGCAAAATCATTATTACATTGTTTCAATAAACAATATAAATAAATCTAGTTGAACAATATTTTTTGAATGAGGTTTAGCTCTTTTTAATATATTAAGGATTTTTTCTTTCCATCCATCTCTTTTATATTGTGAGTATCACGTGTTAAAGATTTGTGCATCAAAACAAAAACACAATTTTACAAAAGATTAAAAGAAAATTAAAAGAAAAAAACTCAAATTTGGATATTAAAGAACTAAAATTAAAACTAAAGGGAAAATATTAGACCTTACCAATATTTTTAATTTAATTCTTTTTAATATTTATTTAATGTTAATTTAATTTCTAATTTCAGAAGAAAAAAACCCAACCTCCTTTTCCAAAACCATGAAACAAAAGTGTACGCTTTACCTTATATTTTTTATTTAATATTTTTCTATTCATATGTTTGATAATTTTTATTTTATGAATTTTTAGAAAATACAATCTTTAGTCTATTAATTAATTTATAACTTAAGAAAACGCAATTTTTTTTCAGTTCGAGGAAAAAAGTCAATATTTTACTAATAATCTTAATTCAATTTATTTAATATATATATATATATATATAATTTTATTGGTCTAATATTGATTTATTACTTTGCAAAAGACAAACGGTCAAGCCCGTTGAAAGATAAGCTTTGAAAGTTCACATGGTGCAAACCTGTAATTCACATGTACAGCATGACCAAGTCATGGATAAATATCCTTTATTTTGTAATAAAAAATAATTGTCAATAAAGATGTTTTATGCATTACCACATCAAGAATAACTTGGTCTATCATTGAATCATTTCCATGTAATAATCTCTCCTGTAATACACATAAAACTAATTGTGGTTTGATACTTATGTTTTTTTTTTTTTGTTTTATGAAAAATATTTTCTCTGGAAATTACTTTTCACATTTTCTGTGAACTTCAAAAAAATTGGTTGATGAAAAAATTAATTAATTTCATCTTTAATAAAAAGCACTTTTTTCTATTTTAAATTATTCTCTCACATACTATTTTTTTTAAACATTCATTTCTTAATTAATTGTAAGGTATATATATAGACATGGTATTATATACAGTAATCATAGATAGAAATTTTAGATAGCCCAACTTTAAAATCATGGCAGAAATACAAATGTCGTACTTTCCTTCCATGTTTATAGGGTTCGGCAAAGTGAAAATACATGCATATTACAATTAAATTATAATTAGAAGAGAAAATTATTTTGACTCTCCCATAGTTTAATCACTTTCGTGAACCCAAAATTTAAAATAAGATTTAAAATGAATCTATCCTTGTATATAATAATATAATACAAATGCAAAAATAACAAACCAGTCATCAAAAAACAATGTATCATGTGATTTGTTTTCTTTTATGCCACAAACACAAAATCTTAGACCTCAACATCACAAAATCTCATAAATTTAAATTCAAAATCTCTCAAATTTTAAATCAGAATCACCATCAAAATTTAAATCCATATATTGTATAAGACTTAAATCCTAAGTCCAAATCATACTTAAAAAAAGGATTGTTGCTTTTGTTATAGACTCTTCTCTTCTTTCATCAAATTGTTTGTTGTTGACCTTTACAAAAGAGAGATTTTCAAGCAGACTCCTAAATCGTAGTTGCCTAACAAGGAAATTTAAAATTTATAGTGTAAAAATCCATAATATTTGTTTTGATGTTTGGTTATATTTTCAATATAGATCGTTGTCTATAGGTTTTTTGTGTGTCGCTTGGAGCGGGAAAAAAAGGCTAAATATCACAAACATAAATTTTTTTTGTGAAATAGCATAGTTTGGTACATATCGTGGTTTCTAAACACGACATTTAACAAAGTGACAATTAGAAGTTGTGACATTTAAAGATATTGTGTTTGGAAAACACGACGTGCACCAAACCCCAAACTAACTCTAAATAAAAACCCTAAATAATACTCAATCCAAAGTACTAACCCCGAACCGTAACCCTAATCCGAATCTCAAACTATAAACGATAAAAACTGACCTTAATCCAAACCCCTAACCTTAATCATAACCCTAAACTAATCTTAACCTTAATCCAAACATTAAAAACTAAACATTAACACTAAAATTCAAACCCCACACACTAACACTAAACCCTAAAAAACAATCTTTAAATTTCTTACGTGATTACACACATACTCTAACATGGTCAATTACCAGGACAATGTGGCTAGTGTGATATGTGTTGTCACATTCTCTTTCATCTTTAAAAGAAAAAAATAAATTAAACTCTAAAATAAAATCTGTACTTTGAAATTCTCAAATTTATTATCTATGAGCAATTAAGACATGTTATTCGATTACAAAGAAAACCCAAATAGCTTATAATTAAAATTTCTTTTAGACTTATTATGAATTAAATAAAAAAAACTATATTTTTCTTGCCCATTTTTAACTAGTATTTCTTTTCTTGTATTTTCTCTGGTTTTCAAGAAAAATCATTTGAACTGGTCAATTGTTACATGTATAATGGTAATTGGTTTTAGTAGTAACATGTATCAATGTTTAATTCGTTCACTTGTAAATGTTTGAATTTAAATTCTAAACGACCTAACTAGGAAAATTTAAAAACTAATCAATATTAATAATTTCTTAAACAAGAAAGCCTACAACAATATTAATATTCCAACAACACTCAACCTTATTGTCTTTGTTCATATGTCCACCAGTAAGATTTTGATTTAAAATTATATTTCTTCAAAATAAATCTGAAAAATAAGATATTCAAATCTCAACTTGACCAAGCTAAAAAAATTATAAAAACAATTATACGACTGAGGCCTAACTATATAACAAAATCTTGTTAAAGTCCTCTAGAATGTGAGGTAACACAGTGACATATAATTTTCATTGAGATTCGTGAACAATATGTTAAACATATAGAGTATGTACGATCTGGCATACTTATGCAATATCTCTTCATCAAACTAAAATTCACAAATATTTATCTGTGTAATTCGTAAGTCATCATATACCTGCACAAGATCTCATCATTGACATCATTTAAAGGGTTTGTAAAAGTCATCTCAAGCTATTTAAGCCATATGTTACCCTTTTTAATCATGTTTGGAGGAGGTGTCACTTCAAATACATGTTTGTATAGCTCATTTCAGTCACAAACCCTCTCTGTTGTAATTGGTTTTTCATTAATAGGCAAGCTAAGCAAAATAATTATGTCCTCCAATATAGGTGCCATTTTACCTCCTAAAAAATGGAACGTATGAGACCCACGCTCAATCAAGACACAAAGAAAATCATGATCAAGCTTGATATGCTGCAGGCAAGTAATCTAGAAAAAAATTGCATGTACGATGTATAACATCACACGTTCACATAGATGCATCGACTTATGTTGCCACCAATACATCTTATCATCATCCTATAATACAAGTAAACACATTAAATATATGTTTGACATGGTGAAATTAATATACTAGTCATATTAGTGATAATTTAACTACAATTAAAATATACCTACAATCCCGATAAATATATCATCCAATATGTGTTTATTTTACAACCACAAGATAGACTTAATAAGGGGACTGAGAGCAAGATAATGAGAATCTTTGTCTTCACCATATGAATCTGATGTAAACATACTGAGAATGTTAGTCTAATCATGTGGTTGCCCTTTGTGAAGAATAAACAACACCTCGAGCACATGAATGTCATTCATGTGAAGTTAAAGCACCACCTTGAGTATGCGAAATCTTATGTAATCATTTCTATAAGTTATAATTTATTATTGTTCATTAGAATATAATATGCACTATCAAAACAATATGGATATACGACAATAACAAATGACATCTTGTATGTATACTTATGATAATAAGAAACATATGTTGTCTCATTGGATAAGTTTTTATATTATAAATTGTCTGATTGTATATGTTATGTCTATAAATGAACATGCCCCTCCCTTGCATCTATATTGTTATGCAATCGAATCAAGTCTCCATCAAGAAGAGTCTAGTTTCATTAAAATGGGGTTTTAAATGCATTTCTGTAGCTCTAGATAATGTAATGGCTACTAAAAAATAGGACATAATCAATATGATTTTCTATGTAACATGCAAGAACATGTGAGCATAATCAATAAATTATTTGTTATTTACCATAAATGCACATTTCTTTATTCAACTTAATTGTTCATCAAATTTATTTTTTCACATCAGGTTTTATAAAGGTATGTACATGGAAAACTTCATGTTTGATGTTGAACAACATTACAATATGATCTCTTGATTTATCTCTGCTTGTTAATTTAACTTATATAGTTGAAGACTATATTATCCCACGTGTAATGAAATCAGATGCAAGCCCTCTTCATTAAAAAAAAAATATCACTCTTATTAAAGGTCATTTGAACTAAAG
>Ga0307515_10016719_pt1 | contig 13416 bp, 5 predicted proteins | sample 17_EM_MG_FD_194513 | JGI IMG/M metagenome (GOLD analysis project Ga0307515, IMG submission 194513) | Populus trichocarpa ectomycorrhiza microbial communities from riparian zone in the Pacific Northwest, United States - 17_EM | ecosystem: Host-associated > Plants > Roots > Unclassified | place...
ATCAACAAGATGAAATTCGAAGGGCATACATTAATTTAGGGCCATATCAACTTTTGATGTCTGAATATCCGTTGACTGGTGAAAAACATCCTTGTCGATTTCAGTCTCATTGGTTCAAAAGTTATTCATGGCTTGAATATTCAGAGAAAAATATTGCATTTTGTTTCCCTTACTATTTATTTCCAAGTAAATCATCTAGAAAGTCAGGATCAGATACATTTATCGTTAAAAGATTCAATTGTTGGAAGAAAGTTAATGATGGAGAATGGTGTGAATTTTTGACTCATATGGAAAAATGTTCATATTCAGCTCATAGATTTGCTACCAGGTGCTTGGAAAATTTGAAAAATTAGTCATGTCATATTGAGAAGGTAGTTCAGATGCAAACTACTTAAGAAATTCTAAATAATTGATTGTGTATTAAAGCTTCAATTGATATTGTTCGTTGGCTCACATTTCAAGCATGTGCTTTTAGAGGGCATGATGAACGTCCAAAATAAAAAAACTTAGGTAATTTTCTTGAAATGATGGAACTTTTAGCATCATACAATGATCAAGTAGGTGCTCTTGTTTTGGATAATGCTCCACAAAATACTAAATACACCTCACATCAAATTTAAAAAGAAATTTTGCATGTCTTTGCTAGAAATGTGCAGTCTTCAATTCGTCATAAGATTGGTGATGCAAGATTTTGTTTAATTGTTGATTAAGCTCGAGATGAATCCAGAAGAGAGCAAATAGCTCTTGTTATTAGGTTTGTTGATAAAAGTGGATTTATACGAGAACGATTTTTTGATATAGTTCATGTCAAAGATACAACTGCTTCAACTCTTAAGGAAGAGATTTTCTTTGCTTTATCTCATCATAATCTTGATGTTCAAAATATTAGGGGTCAAATGTATGATGGTGCTAGTAATATTCATGGAGAGTGGAATGGTTTGCAAGCTTTATTCATTAATGATTGCCCTTATACATATTATGTACATTGTTTAGCTCATCAATTACAATTGGCTCTTATTGCTACAGCTAGAGAAATATCTGATGTTCACACTTTCTTTCAGAATTTGATTTTTATTATTAACATTGTTAGTGCTTCTTGCAAGCGTAATGATGAATTACGGGCTTTTCAAGCAGCTATGATTAAACATTTAGTTGATATTGGTGAGATTGAAACGGGTAAAGGAATTAATCAAGTAGGTGGTTTGCAAGCGTAATGATGAATTACGGGCTTTTCAAGCAATTACAATTGAACATTTAATTGATATTGGTAAGATTGAAACTGGTAAAAGAGTTAATCAAGTAGGTGGTTTGCAACGACCTGGAGATAGTAGATGGAGTACGCACTTCAAATCAATTTGCAGTTTGATAAATTTGTATGGGGCAACTTGTTTAGTTCTTGAAAACATTGCTTTAGAGGGATCTACTTATTCTCAACGCGATGATGCAGCTTTTTCATTTAAGTTGCTAATGCCATTTGATTTTGCATTCATCTTACATATAATGAAGAATGTTATGGGAATTACTGATATGCTTTGCCAAGCCCTACAACAAAAATCTCAAGACATTTTAAATGTTATGCATTTGGTGACTACTACAAAGACTTTAATTCAGAAGTTAAGAGATGATGGTTGGGAAACTCTTTTAGAAGAAGTGACATCATTTTGTAAGCATCAAGACATTGAAGTTCCTGATATGGATGCTTGTTTTTCTAGTGTGGGACGATCTCGCCATAAAAAAAAATCAGTAACAGTTGAGCATCACTACCGGGTTGATATATTTACAGCTATCATTGATCAACAATTTCAAGAGCTAAATAATATATTCAATGAGTAGGCGATTGAGTTTCTTAAGTTGAGCACAACTTTAGATCCTAGAAATAACTATAAATTATTCAAAATTGAAGATATATGCTTACTTGTTGACAAGTTTTATCCTAAAGATTTTTCTAACTAAGAAAAAATTCATTTGAGACTTTAGTTGCAGCATTATGAGCTTGATGTACCCAATCATCCAAAGTTAAAGAATATGTCATTGATTGCTGATTTATATTAAGGATTGGTTGAAACAGAAAAATCAACAATTTATCCACTCATTAACAGGTTGATTCAGTTTATTTTGACTCTTCCTGTTTCGACAACAACTACTGAACGAGCTTTTTTAGTAATGAAGATTGTTAAAACAAGACTTCACAATCGGATGGAGGATGATTTTCTTGCAAATTATTTGATTGTCTATATAGAAAAAGAAATTGCTGAAAGATTCATAATTGATATGATAATCGATGATTTCTATTCTATGAAAGAACGACGAGTACAGTTAAAATAAATATGTAAGAATCATTCTTTATTATTTTTTACTTTATTTCAAAGTTTATCAAACATAAATAATGTTTCACTTTATCTAATGTTTCTTATATACTTTGTATGTTTATATTTAATAAGTATAAAGATCAACAAAATTAAAGTGATGGATACATTATGAAGATGAAATTAACTTCATCGCTTTGACTCAATTTGGTATAGCTCAAAACCTTTTACCTTGTGCAAAGGTCATTATATGTTTGTATTTTTTTATAACTCGTGTACAATAATTTTTTAAAAATATTATATCTTGTTATATTAATTTTGCCCCCCTAATAAATAATCATAGCTCCGACCCTGCCTGCAAATTAACAATTTTAAATTATACTTATCTAAAATAAGTATGAAAATTTATAATATGTAAAATAATATTAAAATCAACATAATAATTAGCCCAACAATATTACAAAAGTAATTATAATAAAAAAAAAACTAAAAAAATAACATAGCATAATTATACACAACATAATAATACATTCAAGTCTATCTATGTCTTCTACAACAACGAGTGGTTGGGTCGACTTCATCAATAGCACGACTTCCATATGTCTATATGTGGTTTCATTCTCAGAGACAACATCATTCAGGCTCAATGTCTCTCATAACAAGTCAAATATAGTACAATGTGTCTTGAACTAAAAAGATACACAATATCGAGCAAGTCCATCATCATCATTGAGATCACGAAAATCAGCAGCAACACGTCGACCATCATGTAATAATTGTCCAACCTAGTATTAAGCAAATACAAATTATTAATCCATAAATAAAATGCAATGGTTTTGACCAAACCTATAGAAAGTAACAAATACTTACAACATTTTAAATCTGGCGTGCATGTGGTTCATACTCCATCTCCTCACGTGAAGGAATCCGCGTTGGGTTTGATATAATGATTTGACGTGTTATACTCAGGTATTAGCTTATATATTTCTCTTAAAAAATTATAGGATACATAAAAATAAAATATTTGCATGCATCCCACGTCGATAAATACTGGAGATGGTGAATCATCCATTTGTAATTGGCATGCTTACCCGAACTATTAATGGAATGCAACTTATTACTCGTATTTATGTTATACGGGATGTGTTGTTGAAAGTCAAATTATCGCATTACAGGAAATGTATTGTGCCAACTTGCAGTGTTTTATTGATGTTATACTTTGTATTTGGATGAGAGCCACCAAAATGCCTACAACTTGCAGTTCAATTTCATGTTTCGAAAGGTTTTTTTTTTTTTTTTGAGAAATGACTGTTCTCTAGAACTAGTTGGTGCATTTCTTTCTTTGAACATCGGCATCCCAAAATGTCCATAGAGTACTGACGTTCCGCGTATGATGCAAAAGCATCATTCTATATATAGCAAGGTAGAAAGATGCAACTTGTTTATTTTAGGTCCAAGAGGCCATCCCATCATCCAACGCAGTTTTTCATTTTTGAACACAATTTTTCTTCCTTTTTTTTAAGAGAAAAGCAAGATCTACACAATGCAGCTTGTTTTTCAAAAGCAAAAGACATACTACATAATGAGGAAAGTGACAAGAAAAGCATAACACACTGCCTCACAAGACATAAGCAGAAGCCACGTACGCCAAATCACATTATACCATTAACCCAAGCAATTAAGAAGTTTGAGTAGCTTCTTGAGCCTTTGGTTGCACGTACTGACCATACTCTTTAGCCTTTTCTGCTATCTTCCGTGTAGCATAATCCAGCCTATCCGCACCAGGTGGATGCTTACCAGTCACATAATTATATGTCCACAGCAATACCATTATAGCAGCCAACCCACACCCACCGGAGAAAAAGAAGCCAGAAGATACCAAGAAAACAACCATGGCTGCTGGGACCAAAACCGGACTACACAGCACCAGAATTGGTGTAGCCACGATCAAGGCTATAACTGTTCCGGTCAGAGTCAACCCGGACAACACCAACAGTGCTGCACCTATTGTCCCTGCAGTCATAAACTTCAGTACTGCCTTGCGTGAAGTTGGTTGTGCTGATGATTGCTCGTACCTCGACATGACTTTCTTTCTTGCGTGGCACGCACTCACAAGAAATAAAGACTGGGAAAGCTAAGAGCAAGCGTTGCTTCTTCTTTTTTAACCTTCTTCTTAAATGGAACGAGCTAGTATGGTATTATAGGGAGGGAGAGACAAGGAACGTGGCGGGGAGTGAAGGTGTATCACCTCGTGAAGTGTACAAGAAGGTATGGTGTGGTGGTGTCTAGAAGATGGTGTGGAGATGGTAGGTGGTCGGTCGTATGGAGTGTATAGTAGCGTGGCGGGGCGTGGCGTGGCGCTAGTCTGGGGATTGGGCAGCTTTGCATGGATGTGAAATTCATGAATGCCTGACACGTCTCAGAGTGAGTGGCTAAGAATTGAAATTTTTGAGAAGTCCAGCCTGGCCTGTTCATAGATTAATTAACAAGCCCGTGAACTTTCTACGATCTAGTATTCTTTTTGAGTTGGGGAAATAACTATTCGTCAGCAACGTCTATGACGTGCCCATATTTGATCATAAACAAGAATAAGAATGGAAGGAATTGGAGAACTCGGTCTTTCTTTTTTTTTGGTATTTTAATTTTAATCTATTTTTTTATTTTTTGTTTTTGTTTTTGGTTATTTTATAGAAGTTTTATTTATTTTTAATTTTATTATTTAATCTCAATTCGTAATATATTATTTTTTTCCCAATTTCATTCCCATTCATTTGATTTTTTTCATCATTTTTCATTAAATTGATTTTTCTTTTTAATTTCACCATCAAATAAAAAATTATTTATATTTCTGATTTCAATTTTGATCCTCATTCTTTTGATTTTTTTTTTGCATCATTTTGTTAAATTAATTTTTCTTTTGAAATTCACCCTTCAATCAAAGATCAGATTTATTTTGCATTTCAATTTTGATCCTCATTATTTTAATTTCTAAATTTTAATCCTTTTGTATAATTGTAATTCTTTTTTCAATTTCATCCTTCAACATTTAATTGATTAAGAATTAGGTTTTATTGTTTTACTAGATAGGGTGCTTTCAATTTAATGACTCGGTCACGGGTTTGAAAAGTTAACGCGAGTTGACAATAACTTCTTTTAAAAAAAACAGGTTTTGTGATTTTCATTGTTTTCATTCTATCATGTTATCCTGGTCTTATAACTTGAGCTGTGTGTTTGACGGGATAATCCGAGTTGACTCGACCTTGATTATAGAGTTGTCATGTTATCTTGGATTGACTTAGACAAAAAACATTTACCAATTTCATCATTTTGTATTTAATGGGCTGAGAATTGAGCTACATCATTTACTCCTTTTTAAAAAAAAAATTTCCTAGGTTATTATTATCAATTTTTTTTAATTTGGTTCATGTGCTATTGTTGCCTTTTTTATCGTTTAATTAAAATAAAACCAATTTATTGACTTAATCAAGTTTATGACCCAAGTTGTAGATTTATCTTCCTCCTTTGAAACACATTTGTGGCATATGAGCATTATTTTCTATGGAGAAAATTAAGCTCATAGTGTAGGACGGGTCCATGACTAGTAAGAACACTAAAGAGAAATTTTGATATATCACTTGCTATTGATAAAAAAAAAAAAAAAGATGTGAAACCCATAACATGAGTGGGCCATCCATAAAATTTATGATTTTGAATCCATAAACATTTTATATTTTTCCAAATAGGTTATTCTTGAATATACTCAACCATGTGATTGAACATCTAATCAGTATCAACTCTTAGCTAAATTTGTTTTGAGATTTTTTTTAAAAATTAGAATAGTAAATTAAAAATATTGGTGAATAGCACAGCATAAAAAATAATTATGCGAAATGACATAGTTTGTACATGCCGCGATTGAGAAACGTGATATTTATAGCTTGTCGCTATTTAGAATGGAAACATTTACAAAAAAAAAATAATAATGAAATGTATAGGAGAGAGGAGGGAGAAAAAAAGAAAAAGAAAAAAAAAGGATCTTAATAGCACATTAAAGCTTTGATTATAACATTATTGGTACCATAAAAGATATCTTGACAAGATGAATCTAACGACATCAAGGAACGTCACCAACAGTGACCTAAGTAAGCCACACTTGTCACCCAAAGGTGACAGGTTGATCACTTTCCTTTGGCGGCAAGTGTGGCTTACTCAGTTCACCGTTGGTGACCATCTTTGATGTCATTAGATTTGTCATGCTGAGATCTTTTTTATGATACCAATAGGGTTGTAATTGGAGTTTCGGTGTGCCTCTGAGGTCTTTTTCTTTTTTCTTTGGTTATCTCTCCTCTCTCCTGCCTATTTCATAATTTCTTTTTGTAAATGTCATTATTCTAAATAACAACAAACGATAAATGTCGTGTTTCTCAATCATAACATGTACAAATTGTATTATTTTGTCAATTCTTTTTTCATGCCATACTATTTAACCAATATTTTTTAAAAAATATGATAATAAGCAAAATAAAATAGCCTAGTTTTAAAAGCAATGATTATTTTGGAAATAAAAAAAACTTTACTCAGCCAATGAAAACTAATGCATTTATAATATTACATTGTATTTGGGTATACATATTAAAACCCCTAGATATAAAATCAAATGATCCATTCCTCCTTAAAGCTGTCTAGAGGGACCTGGCCGAAGACGTTGCCTAACTAGATCATTTTGGGTTCTCTTAAATCCATCCCTCACCTGTCCTCCTCGTAGAGGCATTATATACATGTATGTTTTTGGAATACATGGCATCCTTTTGATAGTGTTAGGAGTTGTTTTCAGCAAGTGGATAAAGTAGAATTATTAAATGAAAAGAAAAAAAAAATAAAAGGCAACAGGGTTTTGCACGGTGCATATACGGTGCATATGCATTGCCTTGATTCATTATGAACTTCAATAGTCTATATTTTTTGGTTTTTAGTTATCGATTTTTCTCTCTTTGATTGAGTTTTTTTGTGGCCAATTGATGGTGAATTGTTTATATTCTTTTTTAATAAAGGGCAAGATTAAAAGTCAGGATCTAGAGTCAGTGAGGAAAATGTGTGGCAATTTCAGAATTCACGAGTAAAGTTTGCTTTGGTCTTCATACTTTCCAAATGATTGGTTTTCGGTCCTTTTTGTTTTTGAAATTTAGATTTTGTTCCAAAAATTTACTTTTCTTATTTTCCAATCCCTAGTCTGAGAAAGGAGAGAGGGAGTCATCAGATTCTGGTTGTAGAGAGAGAAAATCATCATTGACACTGATTTTATCTACAAAGGGTTGTTCCTGGTTTCAATGGGTTCCATTTAATGATGAGATGTCCACTAAGATGTTCTTTAACATTACTTTTCCTTAAGATGATAGATATGAGCTTGAGTTGATTTGGTGTTTCTGGACTGATTTTAGGGTTATTTAAGGTCATAAAAGGGTTTATCAAGGTCTCTGGAGTTTTTCTTTTCTAAGTGTTTTGGGTAAAAAATTAGTTAAAAATCAAATTTTTAAGCATAAAGTCCTCATGATCTAATTTTCTAGTGACCTTTTGGTCATCGAAAACTAAGCCAACAGATAACATGACGTTCGCCATATTTTTTTAAAAAATAAATATCAAACAATGTGTTGTCCATAATTTAATATAAAAAAAATATTAAGAGGCTTGGCATGTAGGCCCACACACTTGCCAAACTTTTTTCCTCTCTCTTTCTCTCTCCCTCTCTCTCCATGCATTTATACTTTGATCAATTCAAACAGATTGACAACAATAATGTTAGTCTTTATTGAATACCATTGAAATCTCTCCTCTTCTTCTTCTTCTTCTTCTTTTTTTTTTTTATGAAATCATAGCTTATTTAGCTTGAAAAAAACAATGTTAGTCTTTACTTTTCAGTCCAACACATTTGCCCTAATTTTTATTTCATTAAATAATTTTTTTAATTGATACAAAAGGAGTTCCATCCGCATGGTTGTCTCGTGATTAAACAAAGAATAGTTTCAAAGATAAAAGGTTATTAAATTCAATGGGGTGCATAACTAAGATCGCATGCTTAAAAGGTTTCATCACTTTAAAATCATTTTCAACTTCCAACTTATTTTCATGCATAAACAAAATTATCCAGAGTCATTTGACATCATTAAATCACAAATTTAAACCAATTCTAAAACAAACATTTAAATAATTTCTCTACCTCTACAACATAGCAAGATTCGGCCAAAATAGGGAAACTTATCCCCTTGAAATTCCTTCTATTTTTGTTTTACACACTACATATATTAAGTATTAACATCCTTGTTTAGCTTTATTAACAAAACAATGAACCATTCATTTTTCATTTTCTCCTTGTGCAATTAAACATATGCAACAAATCTTAACAATTAATGTTCTTACATCATTATCACAACAATAATTTCACCCTACTAGTTACAATCCATGATAATTTTCATTAACTAATCAATTTGCCAAAAATATTCTTATGGCCAGCCTTAAATATGTTTCATTTTCCAAATCTTTTTCATTCCAATTTCTTCATGGTTCCACTCCATTCACATCCACACAACCAACAAGTTAGTCTTTTATTCATTCAACATGCTTATATAACAATGTTCTTTTCTATTCTTACACCATAATCATTTTTCCTTTCGTACAAAGAATACACAATTCATCCATAACAATATTCATAACAAGAACACATTTCACCATTACATCTTCCATAAACGATAACACCCACACAATTCCAATTTCATAAAAAAATGTATTTAATCAAGTTTCTTAAATTTTGCCGAAACTAGCTATAAACTCAAAAACCAATAAGTCATCTACCTTAGATGATATTTTCAAACCCAATGGTCAGAATATAGACCTTGGAGACTTGCACAATATATCTCAAACTCAAAATGATCCAATGGTTAAATCTCCCTAGATTGGAATAAAACCGAGCTAACTTGAAAATTGGAGAGCTACTTTTCAACATGCACAAAACCTTGCTGGAGAGTTTGTTTCCCATCTCCACCATCCAGAATGAAGAACACATCCAGATGCATCATATATCGAACAATAGATGTGATCCAACGATGTAAGAGAGAGTAATTGACCGGAACTGCCTTGTAAGGTGTTTTTTTTCATAAGGACTGGTTGGCCTGTTTACTGTTTTAAAGGCAATTTTTTCATAAACTACAATTTTATCTCTCATTTATACCTTTATGTCTTTTATTTGTCACGTAAACTATCCGATTTTCTTCTTACATGCTAGTCCTTACTAAACTCCGATTGAGCTGAGATTTTAAACCAAGGTAGGAAAACATATTAATAGACTTCATATAAAATTGTACCTCGATCTGATGGTTGGATTGAGAACTCTGCTCTTTAGCGTAAAATTGGTCAGTTCATAATTTTTCGTCAATAATCCAAATTTTCTTATTCAATCCTTATATAAATCATATTAATTATCCATTTAAACCCTCAAGGTCATTTTATTATTATGAAATATATTTATTTTAAATTTTTCACCTTTATTTATTTATTTATCAAGCTTATTATTGTTTTAAGGCAACTTGACTGATTTTTAACTGTTGCTTGCACCTTCAATCCTACCTTTTCATTGCACTATCCTTTCTTATAATTTATTATTTATTACCTCACTTATTCCTTATAAATATTTTATAATTTTTCTTATTATTTTTTCAATCGAAATGCATTACCAATTTTGTCGTCGTTGTGAAGTCTAAACTAAAATTCATTTTATGAAGGTCATCCCCTCTATTATAAATCATAATTATTGTTATTATCATTCTTTATCTATTCTTTCTTATCTAAGTTTCCATCTCATCAAGGTCTTACTAGTTTCAGTCTTATGTTTACACGAGAGTTTACAATTTCCCTTGGTAACACCTAAACAACATCTCACAAACCTCAGCAAAAGTATATCTAATCTCAAACTAATCTTTAATCATTCAAAAAAACCCAAAAAATACCCCAAATAAAAAAAACAAAAACTCTGAGTCTTAATCTATCTTTTCTAGCAAGAAAAAGGTTAAAAAACACCTTAATCTCCCCTCATCAAATGAAATCTATTAACACTATGATCAACTTTTTTTGTTATAGGATAAAGGCCAAGCAACCATTTTCTCTCTCCTTCATTGTTTTTCAATGACATTCTCTTTCTTCTCTCAAACTTATGGACTAAAGCTTGAACAAATTGAAGTTTTAGAACAAAAAATAAAATCCCCGAACTTTACGAACCAAAATGAAAAAAAAGTTTTTGAGGACTAATTTCTTTAAATACGCGCTTCATGTAAAGTAAAATAAAAACATCATGTTTTTTGTTTCATTGCTAATTTTATCCCCCGAAGTTCTAATTTTTTAATAATAAATTTAAATTCTATTTTGCCAAATCGAATATCAATATAACATCAAAACATTTTTTTGAGGTCGCGAGAACCCCATAGGAAGCTATTAAGAAAAATTATCTACCCTAAACTCTAGTAGCACTATTTAAGAATGAAATTGAAAAAAATATTTATGACCACATTGGAAAACCCTTTAAGGACCAAAAAGAAAAAAAAAACAGAGGAAATTATTAAAATGCATAGTGTTTTCATGAGCACTATTAGTTTTTTTTTTAATGTTAAAGTTGTATATTTTTCAGGAGAAATTATTAAGTTAATTATGTTTATCCCAACATCCATAAAATGGATCGATAAATACAATATATAAAAGATAAAAATAATGCCTTTCCACCTGAGAATATATATATTTTATGTGACTTTATATGTATATAGGGTTTATTGATTTAATCTATGAATGATGTGGTAGATGAAATTTATCAAATATAATTGGAAAAACACACTGAACCTTAATCAAAGGAGATTTAAGATAATCTATGGGAAAGATATTACTCTATACATGGAAACACTAATAAAACAATAATCCTAAGACTTTTACTACTAAGCCCACCATATGGTTTGCCGAATTACCCACCAAAAAACACGAACTTTTAAGAAAAATATAGCAAGAAACGTGGACATTTAAGAAAAAAAAGAGCTTAAACAGTAGTAGATCTAAACTATCCAACACCTCTCATAATTGTATCCAAATCCTTGACTTCCATAATATCAAGATTCACAATCTTCTAAAAAATCAATTACGCAATTTTATCACCACCTTTGATCTTAAAATCAACGTCATAAAAGGTAATTACAATTGAGCCTCTGTAATAAGCATATATAACATAAACACCCACATCAATCGAGTGTTTCCGTTCCAATTTAGATATGTGTGTTAAATCAACAAAATCGAATTTTAGAAAGAAAATCAAACATTTATAGATATAAATTAAAGGCTAGTTCAAAAACTTACCTCGTGTGCTCTTCAAGATTCAAGGTATTCTAGAGAAAGAGAGTAGAGGGTGGACGGTGGACGGTGATGAATTTAATAGAGATTGCATGATTATTATGTTGTTTTTCTATGTTGGTTTGGTTTTGCAGTGGTATTTATAGTAATATTAGGTTTTGCATATTGAGTTTTGATTTTGGTAAGACTTTGTATTTATTTAAAAAGAGAAGAAATTGTGTGATCAATTGATTTAATGTAGTTGCAAGTAAGCCTTGTGAGACTCGTATTAATTTTGCCAACATAATTTACAAATAGATAATGATATTTTAATTTCAACACTTCATAACAATTGTCTCTTGAGACCCATTACATTTTAACAACAATTGAATTCTTAATTTAATTGATCAAGTTGTTTATCATTTTATATATCATAGGACAAGCTATTAAATTTCACATATTATATGAGTGTGTTTATTTTAGAAGTTGAGGTTAAGTTTTATGTATAGAGTCCATCCAAAAAGCTAAAAAAAAAAAAACTAGCTTTTATGGTTGAATTTTATGCACAATCTCAACCTTAACCACATAAACTAAAACAACCATAGCCTAAAACCCAAAACAACCACAACCTAAAACCTAATGACATATTTAGTACATAGTAAAAACATTTGAACTAAAAACTACAAAGGCCTCGTTATTTAGTACATAATAAAAAAAACATTCAAACTAAAAACTACAAAGGCCTCGTTTGGAAACGCCAGCCAACCCGCATTTCCAAAAAATAAAAAAAAAATGTTTTTGCTAAAAATTATTATTTTTTTATGTTTTCAAATCGTTTTGATGTGCTGATTTCAAAAATGATTTTTTAAAAAATAAAAAAAATTATCATTTTGATACATTTCTAAGCGAAAAATATTTTGAACCACAACCACATTTTCAAATATAATAAAAGTTGAGGTGTACAAAAGACTGCTGCTCGATTATCTTGGAATTGATCCAAGCACAAAATAACAGGTTAGAAACTTTCAAACTCACCTCAGTAGTTACTAGTTACATGACCCGCGCGATGTCGCGGGTCAATTTGTTTTGCATAAAAAATATCAAAAAAAATTAAGATTTAAAAGTGTTAGGTCTTTCTACAAAGCTATACCCAAGAGTCTTGAGTTTGGCTACAACGTCTGACCTAAGAGTAATATTTATAATATTAATAATAAGATTAAACTTGCATGACCCAAGTTTAAGTGGGTTTGACTGCAATACCAGACCCAATAGCATTGGATATAGGTCTGGCTGCAAGGTCGTGTCATAAAAGTGTGATAATTAAATAGATTAATTAAAAAGAAAAAAACAAAGAAAAAAAACCAATAGAAAAAAAAATAATGAGAAAAAAGAAAAAAAATTTGAATCAATTGGGTTAACTCGCCAAATCAGGTTAACCCGTCAAACCTAGGATTCATGTCATGAAAGTGTGATAACTAAATAGAAAAAAGATTTAATATTAATGAACTAAATTTTTTTAAAAAAAGATTAATTAAAAAGGAAAAAGCAAAGAGAAAAATACCTACAGGAAGGAAAAAACTAATGAAGAAAAAGAAAAAGAAAAATCTGAATCAACTGGGTTAAACCATCAAACCTGGGATCCGTGTCATGAAAGCCTGATAATTAAACAAAAAAAATGTAATATTAAGAAACTATAGACAAAAAAAAATAAACTAAAGGCATAAGCTTTTTCACTATGGATTGCACCGTGCTATTC
>Ga0307515_10016720_pt1 | contig 13416 bp, 6 predicted proteins | sample 17_EM_MG_FD_194513 | JGI IMG/M metagenome (GOLD analysis project Ga0307515, IMG submission 194513) | Populus trichocarpa ectomycorrhiza microbial communities from riparian zone in the Pacific Northwest, United States - 17_EM | ecosystem: Host-associated > Plants > Roots > Unclassified | place...
ACCCCCCCCCCCCCCCCCCCCCCCCCCCCCCCCCAAAAAAAAAAAAAAAAAAAAAAACTCGGTGGAAAAGCTTTAGCATGTGCGAGAAATGGATCTGTTAAAATTAAAACTGTTAAAATTTTAGGGTATATTTAAACTCATTCACAGGTTTTTTTTCGTAATATATTTTATAAAAAAATATATTTTTAAATATTTTTGTATTTTTTTAAATATTTTTATAAAAATATTTTTTATGTGTTTGTTTTTCGTATAATATTTTAAAAGAAAATTGATGAATGTAAAATATATAATTAATCTTTAAACTTAATTAATTTGCTTAGAAATATTTTCAGCTTTTGAAGTTTCATAGAATATTTTATAAATAGTAATCAAATTATAACATTATCCAACTATTTCAATTATTATATTTTTTTTAATCATCGTAACTATTTTATTTATCAACACGTCATTATAGTCACTACCACCCCTATTATCACTTAAAAATATTTATATGTAAAAATATTTTTCAAGCTAAACATAAAAAAATATTTTTATGAGAAAATATGTTACACGAGACAAACATAAACATAGCTTCATAATATTTTCCTTAACTCTAGTTTAAAAATTTCCAATAGTACTGTTATGGACTTGTAGTTTTAAAAAAGTTTCAATTTCATCTCTATTCATTAAATAAGCAGTGAAATCTTATTGCGAGCCCACACTTTGAAAGTTCTCGCAGGTGGTATAGGTTATTAACTAATTTTGTGAGATGCTAGCAGCACATGCATCCGGATTTAGAAGGGGGGCATGAGAGCGGGGGGGAAGATGAGAGAAAATGATGAGAACAGAGGGCATATCGTAGCTAAAACAAGTAGAGGTAACATTAGAAAAACCTTTCAGATAATATCAAGAGATTTTAAATTATTGGAAGGGAAGTGGAATATTGATGACTTCATACTTTATAGTTTATAGGAGCAAAAATGTAGTTCGCCCAAATTTAAAACTTTGCATAATGCATGGTGAGTGTATAATTCGTGTCAAAAATTCTGTCAAATATCTGAGCGACGTTCACCACTACCAGCCAACCTGAAAAAATGGGTAAAGAAAGAAAGAAAGATAGAGAGCATCATCACTTGTATCCCGGAACAGGTGTCAAACACTACCAAATAATTAATCATCCTTTGACAGTACACAGGAAGAAGAAAATGAGAAACTGGGCCAGAAACGAACCTTTAATCCACTTGTATTTCAGAGGCTAAAGGAAACGAAAACGAAATTATTTTCATTGAATCTTCATACAAGTTTTGGTTGAGTTTGCTCAAAATCAAAAACGTCAAACATGAGGCGCCTCACGTCTGGTTTCCCATATATAGTGTATGAAAGCCCGTGAAGGGAATGGTTAACAGCAGTTGTCGAAGGGTTTCTTAGTCTTCTATTGTGCTCGTATGCATCTTGAACCTTGTCAGCATAGGTGATATATTTATGGAGATGCTTCTCTCTCAAGTACCTTCCACAGAACTTGTTCATGAGAACACGGCGGTGCTTCTCCTGTAGCCACTTTCCAGGAGCATCCAGATGCTTCATCAGTAATCTCTCGGCCATGACAATATCCTACAGGAAAGAAATGAGAACAGAGATTTCTCAAAATGATTTTACTACAGCATATTTTGCTTGTATCTCAAACAGAGATTTCTCCTTTTCTTGAACTTTTTATTCCATGTTGTAGATTTTAAAGCTCATAGCAAAAACACAGTCGTGTTCATAGAAACATAACATTTCATTTTACAAAGACAGGCAAAAAACAAGTTGAATTTGTTTGAGGAAAAACATACAAGGCATTACCTGGATCTTTTGGCCAACATATTCTAATCGCTCATAACAAAATCGAGGGTGCTCAAATTTGTAGTTTGATGGGTGCAGGAAACAGAGCTACAATGAAGTGTCAGATGGTCAGGAAACAAGAACCCAGTAAATTTTCTTATATAACAAAAAAAGAGAACAGAAAGCATATCTTCTGAATAAGGGATGTTTGAGAATTATGTATTTATGTGTATTCGGTGCCACACTTATAAAATGATGCCAGAAGGTAACTTCAGTTCATCTATATGCTTGCTATTTGTATGCTGGGAATAATTTATTACAACACCATATTTAAGGCAGAACCCTCACAAGTGAAATAGAAGAGAGGGCTAGCCATATACAGTGGACATGTTGAATTGCTTTGATAAGTGGAAATATACATGAATACACAGATGCATGTATCACATAAACATAAATTTTTATACATTAACATGCTTTTGTGAGCGTCTGCACATATAAATTAGCATAGAGTAAAGAATACCTGTAACCCAAGTCCAAGTTCGATATTCCTAGCTTTAGTTATGTCTGGAATTCTGTCTCTCATTGTTAGGGGATAGCCCAATGTTCGCATAACATGGGGTCTGCTTTCATAATCCCATATATTTCCTCGGAATCGGTGCATGCCTGGTGGGACACAAGCCCTGAAAAGCCTAGGGTGTGCAAAGAGAGCATCTTCAGGAGGCTGCAAAGGTAATGAACATCAATCAAGGGATTCCATCCAACATCGATAAAATGCAATCAGCTCTTGTTTTGTAAAGAGAAAAACAGATGAAGAATAAAATTAAAATAGAAGATTTGAACTTGCAACCACGTGCTTATTTTCACTTTATAAACAGTGGGTAAAGTCACTCATGCATGATCCTTTTTCTGACCTCTTTCTGATCCCAAAACAGCTTGTATGTAAATCTAGAATGTTGTCTGATGTAATTGTTATACTCCATGGTTCAGTAAAGCACATGCAAGAATGCTGCATTGACATGATATCAAGAACATGAAGATGACAACTGACGGTTATTATTCCATATGGCCATTTTTCAATCAGAACCCTGATTATTATACTTGTTCTCAATTTTCCTTTTTGCAAATTATCATAACTAAAAAAAGGCTTAAACAAAACGAGAGCTTGCCTTATAAGCAGCAACATCTTGCCAACTGAGCTGCTTGCCTTCAAATTCAACAGAAACATAATCTACATCTTCAAATTGCCTCCTTAATTTTGGCTGGCAATCCTCTGCTTCTGGGTCCATCTCAAATACTTCAAAAAGAACACGATATACTTCTGGCATGCCAAAACACAAGTATATTGCCCCAAACAGAGCCCAGAACACAGACCTGCCCAGTGCCCATAGCAGCAGAATGTTAGAAACCATATATTTGCATATACCTATTTTATATAAATTCACATGTCAAGAACGGCAAAGCTAACAGTTTAAAATTGACAGGAAGGTGAGGTTTACCAACAAATCAAGCATGGAGATGCTGCTAAAGATAATCATTGTTATATAAAGGAACAGGTAGATTTAAGCTGTGGAGAAGCTGGTACAGAAATATAAAGTCACTGAACACAAGCTAATGTTTTTCTTTTTTCTTTTTTTTGAACAGTAAACTATCTAGAGATTTGGAAAAGATGAGATAAACATCCAGCCAACCGTACCGCTGGCACTTATCTTACCAAAAGTTTCATTTATTTGCTGGGAGAATAAACTTTCAATCTGTTAACATGTGAATACCAACTTACCAAGAGTATTTTCAAAATAAAATTGTCAACTTCAAAATACCATCTTTATCATCTTCTTTCTGGGAAGCATCAAAATGAAATGATTAGCATATTGAAGCAACAATCAAAGGCTTCATCCAAAGCCTTCAGCAACGTGGTTTTAAATTTTGGTTATTATCATGGTCACAAAGTCATGGTTATGGTCGACAGTTTCTAGAAAATTGTTTCTAATTCAAAAAGTTTTCAATAATTTTAGAAAGAATAGTAGAAACAAGTCTGGCGATAAATAAAGCTCATAAGTTACACCACTCTAAGAGTAGGAAAAAAATAAATTCCATGTATGCAGCATAAAGAAGGTAATTCTAACAATTTTTTGCAAAATAAATAAATAAAAAAACTAAAATAGTTGAGGTTTGTACTAAAATCTTCAAATCAAGAATAAGTGCTTGATTTTTATAGCAAAATTAGGGGGGTTGTTTGGTATCTTTTTCATTTTTATTTTAAATAATAGAAAGACACGTTAGTTGTCAAAAAATTTCAAAACCAAGCAAAGTCGTTTTCAAAAAAATTTCAATTTTTTTGTGCTTGATTTTTAAAAATTCTTCGAAGTGATTGTTGATTTTGCTTTTTTTCAACACACACACACACATATATATAAAGTTTATTGTTTCTGTTTCCAAAAATTTGAAAACAAAAACAGCTGGTAGAAGGTGCAAGAGAGGTGGCTCCTGTACTAAGCCTTCTAAAGCATAATGGTCTATTGATTATGGTTTTAAATAAAGGTTGTTCAGGGCATTACTCATGAATCTCCAAAGCCCGTTCCATAACAGGTTTTTGTTGTATGACTAATGGTTGATTTTTAAACCTTGTTCAGCTAGCACATAACTTGGAAAAGATTTGCATGCTTTGATATTTGATCTCCATGAAACTCCAATGTCAATTGACCTGTCTTGGTTCCCATCCTCTAGAGTTTGGAGAAAAGTTTGAGAACAGATGCAACCTAGCAGATAAATTCAACTTGCCTGCTTGAGCAAGTCTGCTCTCTGGCCCTCAACAAAAGGGAGAATTGATTCCCTTTTGATTCACTATCACACAGCATCCTAGTTCTCTAACAAATAAACATCAGCAATTGCATTATATTAGTCGCATACTATAAATCATAAAGCTGGTACCCATTTCACACTAGATCAAGGAATCACCAACACAAATCCGTCTCCCATCAGATTTTTCTGAAAACATAATCTACCTCTCTTTCCTAAAGCCAGACAATGCCACCCTCCATATATGGAAAAATGGTACACACTTGTATGAGTATTCATGCACCCACTTTTATAAATGATCCATAGCCCTTAGATGCAGTTGGGCAATAGCCACAATCTCTTCAAGGATTTCATATAATGTATACTAAGGCATGTCAACAACTAAAAACCAAAACATTGGCGCCATGTTTCAGATATGGAATCCATTCATTTGAACCTACCACATCGTATACTTCACATTAACAGCCAATCCAAAAGTTTTCACATGATCTAGAACCATCAAAAATAATTTTAGAAGCATATTGCATAACAAATCCACAACATAAATCCTAAAAATTCATGCTATTAACTCATCTTACTCATATTAATGCCACAGCTTCAAATTAAACTTTGAAATTCAATGAAATGAAGAGTTTATTCAAAAATCTAAAAAAAAAAAAAACAGAAGCAAACTTACTTAACTGGCGGTTCTCGCTCCTTCCTCTGCAACTTATCCATATTATCATAAGGAAAAATCAAGTTGTGCAAACTGGCAGCTTTAATCCATTTGGGCAAATTCCTCTTCCCAATCAACCCAAAAACTCTTTCCCTCAAAGGAGCAGGAGACTCCCTAGGATATCTCTGCAAGAAATACTCAGCGAAAGCCAATTCCAAAACATACTGCCCCAAGAAGCACAACCTTGAATGCCCTGATCTCACATGCCTGGCATTAGTCCGTTCGCAACTCGGATGCTGAAATGCCAAATACAACAAAGTATCAAATTGTTTAGCAGGATTATCATCCCCAAATCTATCACTTGGCTCTAAAGGGTACCCCAAAGCTTGTTTGGCTTCTAACAAATACTCATCAATCCAAGTTTGATCAGCATTGTTCAGCCTTGAAGAAGGCAAACAAGAACTCAATAATGGAAATTGTTTGAGGGACAGTTGAGGGCTATTCAAAAACCTCTGTGCGAGTCTTTTATCATCGAGTGGGGGTTTAAGTATGAATCTTTTGGGGGGTATTCTTTTCTTTGGGGATGTGGTTTTCTTGCGTTCTGCTAGTTCTTTAAGAAGTCTTTGAGGGCTGTTTTTAGGGAGTTCTTGTGGGTCTATAGCGACTGCAAAAACACCAAGATTTTGTAGGGTTTTGTGGTGGGGTTTAAGGTATCTGATTTGAAGGGGGAAAGGAGCACAAGAAGATGAGAAGGAGATGTCAGATATTTTTGGTAATTGAGAGAAAGAAGAGGAGAGTTCCATTACTGGTCTGAAAGTGTTAAAAGAAATGTGAAATACTTCAAATTTACTTAGGACAGAAAATGGTGGGTTTTGGTTTTCGGCTAGGAAGATGGATAAGGTGTAGTGGTGACTAGCAAGGTGGTGGTGGTGACGACTTGAGATTTTTACAAGACCATATCATATGTCATTGAATGTCAAAACGGTCTGTCGTTGGTTTTATGAGGATGCCCTAAACGACCTGCCTTTTCAGATGTCGTTCTTCTTACTATTAAACTTGATGCAAAATTCATTTGGCAGAAGAGAAGAGTAAGGTTTTCAAAAATATTTTTTTAACGCTAAAAAATACAATGTAAGTTTAGATTTTAAAATTGTAAATAATTTTTTAATTATTTACATATAAACAATTAAAAATAATAATATAACACAATAAAAATAAAAATAAAATAAATAATATAAAATTTCCAACACCTTAAAATATATAGTTCAAATAAAAACTCATATATTGTTTAAGTAAATTAAAAACACAACACAATAGAATTTTATTAACTAAAAATAAATCAACCTAAAACAAATAATTTTCTGGTGTTTTATTACTTATATTTTCTCGTTATTTCTAAAATATTCATCTAGATAATTATCATCTAAAAAATTATTAATGTTAATATTAGTACCAGCATCAATATTACTAACATTAATAATACAACTAATTTCTACAATAGCTTATATCAACCCAACTCCCATTAAATTATTTATATTTTATTTAATACTTGTCAAGAAATTCATAGAGTTCAAATTCATGTCAAGCTTTGTGTATATCAGTATAAGTCACACTATAGTATTGTTTTTTGGGGGAGATAAAACTTAAATAAAACAGGATCTTGAATCTTTTTAATTATATTAGTAAGAAATAAATTAAAAATTCGCTTTACTTAGGGTTTGTGCTTCTTTTCTTACACAGAAAGAAACTATATAATTAAAAACAACAAGAAAGATGTGGAGAAAAGAGAGAGCCAATTTATCAATAATAAATAAATAAATTGAAAGAAAATTAAAAGCAAAATAGGAGTCAAAATAAAAACAAGAAGAAGAATTGAAAAGCACCTATAGTGTATTTCTAGATCATGTTCAGCTGATCTATAAATACAAAAGATGAAATAAAAATTGTGATGTCACATGAAGAAAAGTAAAGAGATAAATAGCAAGACACGTGTCACTTCGCAAAAAAAAAGAAAAAATAATAATTAATGAATCATGCAAGAAGCCTCTCCCTAGGCAAGAACAAAAAAAATGGAGTGAATTAAAATCGAAGTCGACATTAACTATTGAAATAAACAGTTTAATTGAGAAAGTCTATTTAGCTTTTGACTAAATTATTGACTCAAGTTTTCATTGTAGGTTGGTTTAAATTTATTTTGAATATAAAATTTTTTATAGATATTATTCATTTTTTTTAATATAAAAAAATTTAAATTTGGTGAATGTTTATTCAATGTAACATGGTTGAATTTACAAGTCCAGAAACAACACATACTACCCATAAAACATATTTTAACTAAAAATAATTTCAAGATGATATCTTCTTTTAATATTAAAATAACAACATATTGAATTGACTTGGATCAATTCAGGTTAACATGTTAAATCTACGATCTGAGTTATGAGACTATGATAAACCTTAGAAAGAAAATCAAAATAAATTATAAAGTCTAATTTCCAATCAACTCAATATTGAAGGATGAAATTAAAAATAAAAATAAATTAAAAAATAACCTAAAAAAGTTACCCAAGTTAACCTGTCAAACCCGCGACCTAGGTAATAAGATCGAGATAACTTCATGAAAAGCAAATCAAAACAAATTATGAATTTCAATTCCTAATCAGCTCAATGTTAAATGATGATATTAAAAAAGAACATAAAAAATAACCCGATTCAGTCCGTTTAACCCATAACCCAGGTTATCAGACCGATATAACCTCAAAATAAAAAAATGACATGATTTATCTAGGGTTAACCTGCCAAATCCACGACTTTGGTTATAAGACTGAGATAACCCCATATAGAGTAAATCAAAACAAAATATGAAACTAAATTTCCAATCATCTTTGTCGGATCCAAAGTTGAATGATAAAATTTATAAAAATTTTAATTAAGAAAATGATACAAAAAGTGAGTAAAGTCAACCCGGGTTAATCCGTTAAGTACTATTACCAGGTCATAAGACTGAGATAACTTAATAAAAAGCAAACTGAAAATAAATCATGAATCCTAATTCCCAATTAAACACAACATTAAATGATGAGATTGAGGAAAAAAGCCAATTAAAAAAAATTTGATTGAATTTGGTTACCCTGTTAAACTTGTGACCCGAGTTATAAGATGGGGACAACCCAATAAAAAGAAAATTCAATGTTGAAGGACTTGTGACCTGGGTCATAAGACCGAGATAACATCTTAGAAAAAAAATAAAAAAACAACCTGATTTAACCGAGATTAAAATGTCAAAACCTGAAACCTTGATCAGGAGTCCAAATTATCCTCATAAAAAATAAATAAAAAAATTATAAAGCTCAAAATACTTTTTAAAAGCATCAACTGGAATACCAATTATGCAAAAATATACTGAAAACTGTTATACTCTTTATTCTTATAAAAAATGTAAGATTTATACATTATTTTTATAACAGGTTCAATATTTTAGTGAGAAGAAAGAATGGTTTCCTACAAGTGCAATTATTTATCTAAAGAAACTAATTTTAAATCATCAATAAAACCAGGGATAATTACAAAAAAATTTCTTAAGGTTTGAAAGAATTTTTATTTTCCAACTGTAGTTTAAGAAATTACATTTTATATTTTAAGTAATTTTCCAACCGGAATTGAAAATAGGAATCCATTTTAGAGATTACCGTCACTCTAGGCAAGTGTTGTGCTGGGAAACAAATTCTTCCCCGTCCGGTCATTCCGACCGATTTGAGTCCAGTAAGGGATGCCCTCTCATCCATTGTAGACCAGAAATAAAAAAAAAAGGACTCCAGTTTTTCTTCTCTCCTCTTATCCTATCCCAACAACGATGGGCACTAAGATAATGCCGAAGTCTTTTTGGCGAGCTTCCTTGCCATTAAAATCTCATATAATTTAAAATGGAATTCCTTGAGCAACACTAAATTCAATCTTGCTCCTTGTAGTATCATTTTAGTTTCTTTGCCATTTCAAATTCTTCTGAGCACGATTCTTATAATTAATTGGATGGTTTTTACTTGTACTAGTTTCTAACTCTTTCTTCTTCTTTTGACAAGAGACACGCGAATTCTAAATTGGGATGAAAGGAAAATGACATCCAAAAATTGTCTCAAGAAATGCTTGAAAGGGATTCGTGTTATGATAGCATTATTTTAATTATGGATGTAAGGAAAAAATGAATACAAGGGAATTAGATAAGGCATTATTGTAATTATAAATTATGATGACAATATAGGTGTCATAGATAACTTAATTTCCTTCTATATAGAAATCTTTTCTTTCTATGACAAAGATTTCTTCTACACTCCAGTTCTTAAGGTAAAACTGATGATGCCAAAAATTGGTGGATGAGATGAGGGAGGATGGGTTGTTTGCCATATTCATTAGGTGTCTGCTTTGGGATGTGCTGATGGCAAAGATTGTGGGTTGTTTTGTGGGTTGGTTTGGGCTCTGTTTAGCGAGGAAGAGGGCTGCGATTCTAGGTAGATTTTGGGTTTTGAAGGAGGTTGAAATCTATGGTGATTTCTGGGTTTCTGTGATTTCGGCTCTGTTTTATTTTGTTCGTCTGACCCCTGCGTTCACTACAAGTCCTTGGTTCCTTTCCTCTTTAGTTGTAGTATATTTTATTGGTCTCTTTAGATCTCAAGAAAGATTGCAGGCTATGGTTTGTGTGTGTGCACGAGGAAGAGATAAAGATGTTCTTTGCATGTGAGTAGCTGCAATTGCTACATGTCTCGTTATTTTACCAGTTAGAAAATATATTAATCAATATCAAAAGGCGGAGAGAGCAGTGTAAACCCAACCATTTTAATGTTAAAATGCTTCTTTTAAAGATGCATATAACCTGTTTGTTAAAATACTTGTTTGAAGCATCATAATATGTAATTATTATTTTGAGGATTTTAACTGTTATTTAGTTATTAAAATAAATATAATACAAAACATGCAAATAATTATATACTTTTTATTAATTTTTTTTAGAATGTTAAATGCTAACGTTGATATAAAATCCAGGATATAAAATATAATTTTTTAAATTACAATAAAAAAATCAAAACACAAGAACATATTAGGCTTGTTATGTTGCAATCACACTGTTACTTTAGATATTTGGTAAACATGCGGTTGTTAAGAGTTTACATCTAACAGCTTGTTTTTAAGGAAAAAAAATAGGGGACTTGTTTTGTGTGGTGAATATATATCATGTAGCTAATCAATTGATTATATATAGTAATGATTTTATTTATATAAAATATATTTATTATTAATTAAATTTTTTTATTTTTAATATTTAATTATATTTGATTAATAAATATAATGTTTGATTCATGAATATAGAGTATAGATAAAATCCATTGAACAAATATACTTTGTATTGGAAATTATAAAATTGTTATAATTACGAGATTTTTATTACATCAAAACATTGTTACTCAATGTTCTATTAAGAGTGAACATTAATTAGAGTTATTGAGACCAGTGCATATCATGTTCTTTCTTTTATGAAACAAAGTAGCTGCTCTCATAAACTGAGATATGAGATAATTAAAACTAATATGCATGTACTTGTCAGATGACATGTATATTGAACTGATTTGAAAGAGAATTTCACATGGAGAGATCACCTATGTTTATAGAAAAACTCAGGTGATAGTTGTGTAAATGATTCTTAGACTTGAGGTCACTAAGTTATCTTATATAGGGAGTTGTATGCTTTAATCCTGACTACACCTTGTCCTAATTAAGGGTAACAAACGAGTAGATATTGAGTATACCATAAACTATATGATGATATTTGAGTAATCAAGAGAAGATTCATCATCTTAGGTGAATTAGAGAAAATATTCCATATGTTCTCAAATAGTATTGATTGTGAACTCATTAGCCAAGGTGGAATAAGATTTGAAAAAAGTTTCAAATCTTATTCTAATAATCAATGACTATAGTGTTGAGAACAAAAAATAATTTAACAAAGCAGACATATTCCATACTATAATATCTAAATCAGAACATTCTTGAAGAAGAAATAATAATTCCACTAAGAAACTTGTCACTAAAAGGTTAAGTCAAACCACTTATGACTTTTCTAATATTTTAGGGATCATGACAGGTTGCTAGACATTATACTTGATCTTTAAATATAAATCAATCAATTGTTGAATCGATAATAAATTAAATTATTTAATTTATTTAATCATACTTTATTTAGGATTTGAATTTATAATTAGACCAATTTATTAGGGAACCTAATGGGTTACACACACAAGAACTATTAGTCAGAAATTAAAATGGAATGATTAATCATGTGTTACGTGATTATAAATGAATTTTAGAAATTCTCGACTAGAATGTAATTAATATTGAGGATTACAGTTCTAGACTTAAAAGAAAATCAAGTAAGGATTTGATTGAATAAGTTTATAAAATTATCATAAAATAATATATGTGATATTATTTAAGGGATAAATTGATATTTTTCTATTTATAGCATTTTTAGGTTTCCTTATAAATAGAATGTTATGCCTTTTATTTTATGCACATGAAAATACAATAGTACAATACAAAAACACCCATATACAAAAGAAAATAGCTAGCACTCAAAGGTATAACAATTTTTCTCTCCTAAAAAGAATTTTGGAGATTTCTCACTGATAGTTGGTGTCATAACCCAATTCTGGGTTATTCCCTAAAATTCTTTTTTTCAAAATAAAAATAAATAAAATAAAATAAAGGCTAGCGACGTGAAGAAAGCAGACATGAGAGGATTCTAAAAAATACATAAAAACCAAGCTGTAATTTTGGAGGAAGTTCAAGGCCTAATTGTACCCCATTATGCCTGAAAATAGAGAAACAATGCAAATTCAAGGTCAAATTAAATGCTTATTGAATGTATTTGCATAAAAATTAAGTCCAAGGACATAATTAAATTTTTAATAAGCCAATTTTTTTTTAATCATGGACTAAATTAAAGTTTAATTATGTTTAAGAATTAATTTGGGTCCAATTGAAGGATTTAATTAAGTGCAAAGACTTAATTACACTTTAAATGGGTCAAATTAATTTTATTTTGGGCTTAATTGGTAAAATATTAAATTTAGGGACCCAATTTGGGCTTAATTGAGAAGATTTGAATTTTAAGAGACCAAATTTAATTTTTACCGAGTTAATTCATTGAAATCAGGGGTAAAACCGCAAGAAAATTGAAGTTTTGAGGTCATTTAGGGGTCAAATTGAAGATTTTCGCAGCTAAGGACTACTTTATAAAAGGTGTCGAACTCTAGGGGCTTAGTTGGTTGAAACCGGGGGTGAAATTGAAGAAATTGAAAGTTTAATGGTCAATTAGGAGTTAGATTACATAAATCCGAGACTAAGGATCAAAGTGCAAAAGGCGCTGAAATCCGGGGTTCAAATTGAAGTTCTACAGGGGCTAAATTGCAGTATATCAAAGGTTTAGGTTAATTAGGGATGCAATTGAACAAATACGAAAGATGAAGGACTCAATTGAAGTTTGACAAAAATCACTTATTTAACCCAAAACGACACCCTTTTTGCATTAAAAAAAAAAAACAGAGAGAGGACCAGACGATGCGTCGTCTGGTTACTGTTCATTGTCTTTCCCGATTTTGCCCGATAATGCTGCCCAGTTGGCTACTTTTCAGGTGCATTTAATACCTTATATGTCCACCAAAAATGACGACACACGAACCAAAATAGTCACTTAACACCCCTCTATGCCCGAGTATGGTCTGTTCAGGCATATTATCATCAAAACGACCTCGGCATCGGCCTAAAGTAGCCAACTCAGGCAGCCTTAAACTGACAAATTTGACAGTTCATGGTGCTTACTTGGAACCAACAGTTGGGATCCTTACCAACCGAACCAAGGGCTGAAAGTTTTCTCATGTGTAGACAAGATTACCATTTTCCACCCCCTATAAATAGGGGTGGATTTCATGGCCTGAACATAAAGGAAATCCGATTAAAAAATCAGAAAAAACCAGCCTTCTCCTCCCCAGTTTTTTTTTCTAGAACGAGTTCTCTCTTCTTTCTTCTCTGCCGTGGCTTTCGGCCACCACCACTATCACTATCAGCTTGACCACCATCCTCTCTACCACAAGCAACTGTCCGACTACCTCACGTGG
>Ga0307515_10016721_pt1 | contig 13415 bp, 1 predicted proteins | sample 17_EM_MG_FD_194513 | JGI IMG/M metagenome (GOLD analysis project Ga0307515, IMG submission 194513) | Populus trichocarpa ectomycorrhiza microbial communities from riparian zone in the Pacific Northwest, United States - 17_EM | ecosystem: Host-associated > Plants > Roots > Unclassified | place...
CTCCGTAATTGCCTTAATAGAACCATAAAACACGTAAGGAAATACATAGGAAATCCCTCTAAGGTGCCGTCTAGGCTGCCTTCCAAACGGTGCCCTAAGCTGGCCGTAAGTTCTGCTTACGGTCCGCAAAATAAACCGTACGGCCTTTTGACGGGCAGTAGACGAGCTATAAGTCAGATCTTAAGGGCCGCCAAGGCGCTAGTACTAAGCGAGCCAATGGCGATTTTCCATCCCGGGGATAGAAAATCGTAATTAGTCAATTTAACTACCCTAGCAGAATATAGCAGAATTCGGCAGGTTACGTGAGTCCACCATTTTCTACCTAACAGCTTACGGTCCGTAGAATAGGCCGTATAATAAGCCGTACGGCCTTCTAACGGGCCGTAGGCGTACCATAGGTACTCCATTAGTCCCGTTCTACCCATTCTATAACTTTTAGGTTAAGCCTATTTATATTAATTAGGGTTTTAAGGGCTTAATACGGCTTTGCCTTAGTTATGGCGTCTACTAGGTTATTTCCGCCGCTAATCTATTTAACCTCCGTAATTTTACGTCGTTTATAGGCCTAACGTAAGCATATTAGGTTGACTATAAGCCTCTTCTCTTATATCGTACCTAGTTTAACTAGGCAGTCGTAAAGGGACTTTAAATTAGTGTATAAAACTAGGGGTAACTGCTCCAGTTATAGAATCTTCTAAACCATTAATTTAATTACAGCTGCTATATTAAAGCCATAAGCTAATATATATAGTTTAGAAGCTAGTATACTACGGGTTACTTATTTATACTTAATTAAAGACTAGTGCAGTATATTTGCGTCCTAATTATAGTCCGTAAGTATAATCACAAAGCCAATTTATAATAATAGGTCTTTATTATTGGTAAAGGAGGCGTCTATAAATGCTAATAAGCTAAGGGAACTTAGGTCTAATAGTACGAAAGTAAGTCCCCTTACTACATTATCAATTTACCACTAAATGCGCTTAATAAGCTGCTTAATATTTTCTTCTTACAGATCTACTACCTAGGCTATAAAGGATAAATTATAGGTAGATTTAGGTTAACAGACTATAGCAATATAGGCGCCTCTTACACGCTGTGTAACGTATTAGTCCTTTATATTTATAGTCTTATAGGTCTCTCCGTAGGAGCTAGTAAGGTCCGTAGGCTTTACTATAACAGGCTTTAGGTTTTAAGCTTAGCGTTCCTAAGTTAGCTAGATTAAGTTGCCCTTTTATATAATTAAGCCTCCGTTAAACTTAATTAGAGTCTACTTAGTTAACTACTCTCGCGGCTTTACTAAGAACTTAGCCTTTTATAGTTTAGTTTCTTTAGCATCTATAAAGGTCTGGTCTACTAGGAATAGGGTATCGCCTATTTAGAGTCTAACAATACTAAGGCCGTTTAATAGGCTGTATAGGAGGCAGGGGTTATAGGTCGACTATTCCATTTTAAGTTTACTAATATAGTGCTAGTAGTATATCTTAAACCAATGGTTTCCAGCTTCTAGTACTCCGTAAAGAGGTTTTATAACCCATAAAATTGTTTCTAGTTATAGGTTAAGCTTATAGGGTGGTTATATAAAAATGTCTCTACTTAGGTAGGTATTAGACTGCATATAGGCTTATAAGATATCCGGTAGGTAAAAGGCTATAGGTTTACTTTGCTATAGGCCGGGCGTAAGTATAAGTATAATCCATTAGCTAACTCGTTAAATCGTGGGCGATTATATAAGAACTAGGTCCTTTCCCTAGTCGTTATAAGCTTATATAATAAGCCTTAATTTCTTAAAGGCTTTATTAATACTAGGGTGCTTAATCTTATTAATAAAGCGTAAGTTAAATATACGGACGCCTTACGGAACGTCTCTCTCTATTATAACCGCAAAGACACCCTTCTTAAATAGTCCGTTAATCTCTTTACGTCGTAAGTCCGTAAACGGGGTTTCCTATACTAGAACTAATATATCCATAAGCGGAGATTACCTTACAGATATTCCTGCGAAGGTTAGGTAATTCTCTATTATAAGGTTCTTAGTTATAGGGTGCTTTTAGGGGCGTCCTTAACCACGCTTTATAGTAGGTTTTTAGGGGACTTCTAGGGTAGGCAAGGGTGCTTCCAGTTTATCTAATTCGGTAGTCGCTTCTAGTTCGTCTAGTTTAGTGGTTACTTCTAGTTTATCTAGCTTAACGTTATAGGTGTTTTCGGGCCGAAGGTAGGGTTTTACAGACGTGCTTCTAAAGCTAGTTAGCCCGCTAGAAAGCTATACACAGCACGTCTCGTTTTCTACGGCTAGTAGACAATAGGGTCCATTCTAGCTGCCGCTTTTACGCTATATAAGGACTTCCGAGTTAAGCGGGAGGTTATATACTAAGGTTATATTAGGTCCGTTACGGTAGTGCAGGGCGTTATTAACAGTTTATTTAGCCCGTAATTTAACTATTTCGGCTATTGCCTTCCGTATTATAGCTACTTATTCCGTAATAGACGGGGTAGAAGGGGCTAGGTTGCTTATCCTTAGGTAAGCTCCATAAACTAAAAGGGTAGGTACTAGTCCGTTAGGGCTAGCGGTGTTATTAATAGCTTTTACGGCCATCTATAGAGCCAGTTCCTTTTAGATATCCTTATATTCGTCCGTAATAATCTAGTAAGCTCTCTATAAGGCTAGGTAAGCTCGCTTAATAAGCCTAACGGACTAATACGCCTTAACTAGGACAGCTTTTATTAATATAGCTATAGCCGTAGTATACTACTAGAATTCCTTGCTAATAAAGTTCCTACTAGCATTATAGGCAATATACTTAGGGGGTCTAACATATATATTAATCCAGCAGGTCCGTAAGATATCCTAAGTATATTTTATAGATATATTTTACAACTAACAGGCGGCTTAATAGCGGGTTGCCTTATTAATTATATATAATACTAGGCTGCCGTTAATATATATAATGTCCACATATACTAAGTAGTTAAAGTTAAGGTCCTTATAAAGGGTGAACTTAAATCGGCCTAGGGAACGTCCATATTTCTAGTAAAAAGAGCAGTATTTAGTTAGGTGGTTAATTACCTTCCTATTAACGTCGTCATGTCTAGAGCATTTAAGGACTCTATATAGCTTTTCGGCTAATAGGTAGCCAAAACGGCAGTACAGGCGGTAGATCTTAGTACTAGTAAGGTAGCACGGGTTATAGTTAAAAGATTCCTAAATATAGGTCTATAAAGTTTCTCCCTATATAAGGAACGGGTGTCCGAATCATCGTACAATTAGTAGGGTAATATACTTACTTCCTAGGGCAGTTATAGGGCCAATTATAGTGTCTATAACATTATTATAGTAGACCTATAGCCTATCTATATCCGCAAGACAGAGTAGAAAAGGGGTGTCCGCTTTTACTACGTGGAAGTTAACTAGGCTAATTAGGGTCTTAACTGCAACTAATCCAATTAATATAGTTAAGCTAATACCAAATTAGACGTTTATAGCCCCAGTTTACGTAGTATTAATATCTATATTATTATTTACGGTAGTCTTATATACAAGGTATTATCCATAACCTATAGTAGACTTCTTAGAGGCACCTATATCAATTATAACGCCGTAGAATTCTTTAGGGGTATAGCGTTCCGTGGTAATATATGCAAATAGGTCCTACTCGTAATCTATAACGTCTATAACAGGGGTGCTTATAAAATAGTTTTTAGGCGTAACTAAGTGTATAAAGGAACGGTCGGCTAATACGGTCGTAATATTAAAGGCTTAGCTGTCCGTAAAAGGTCCAAAAATAGTTAGGAATATCTCTAAGGTCTCTTATTCCTAAGCATTTAAGTTAAAGTTAATTATAAGGGCTTCTATTGACTTATCAAGGGGCTCTTCTGCTTCCTCTCCTTTATATTCCAAAATAAACTAGTTAATACGGCTATTAAGTCTCTTCCTAGACTTATTACGTTCTTCCTAGGTATACCTTATAAACTAATATCCTTTCTTACCGCATACAAAGCACTTCTAGCTGGTTTGTTTACGGGGGTATATTTTTATATAGGGGTTACTATAGGGGTTACGGGTAGGACTTGGTTGGTACAGGTACTGCTAGCAATAGCAGCGGTCCGTAAAGTAGACGTCTAAGTCTATTTATGGATATTAAATATCCGTAATAAAGGCTTAAGTGCTGCCTAGTGGGTTTAAGACTTCGTACATTACAATAGAGAAGCGTAAATCATTAATAAGGCCAGCTAAGGTATCTATAGGCTTATAGTAGGCGTACTTATAGGGCTCTACTTCCTGGTAGGCCGTAATAAGTTTATTATACAGGAAGTCGTCCATTTAAAGCTTAGTATTAAGACCGTGCTATAGGTGGCGGAGGTCTTTAATAAGAATTTACAGGCACTCTATAGTCGATTTTTCAGTGTTCTTGTCCATTATGGTCCATAGCTTAGTCGCATTCCATTAGGTAAGAATATTACGCTTATATTCCGGTCCTTTAAAGTAGTTATATATAGCTTCGCATAGCTTATTAAAAGGAACACCAAGGGGGTTACTCTTAAGGTTGGTGTAGTAGTGGTTAAGTGCTAGGCCGCGCAGCATAGTAGAGTAGGCTTAGCTAAACTCCTATTTAGGGATATTAGCCTTCTAATAGAGGTCCGTAAAGATGGTTAGTTTAAAGTCAAAATTATCGTTTTCACCGCTGTATTTAGACTCGTCGGTGTAAAGCTTAGCTAGGTTAGCTAGCTCCTTACCATAGGTCTTTACTTAGGTAGGTTACAGATCTATAACTTATAGATCTATAGCTTATAGATATATAGCTTACAGATATATAGTTTGCGGATATATAGCTTGCGGATCTATGACTTAAATAACGGGGGTAATTTGGTCCGTATTTTGGTTTGCGGGGGTATTACGGTCCGTAACTTAAGTACTGGGTGTGCTTTAGCCCGTAAGATTAATTCCAAAACTGCTTAGGTTTATAGGACGAATTTAGTTAAGTAGGTCAGGTATAAGGCTAGCGATTATATTAAGTTTAGAAGAAGCAAAGAGTTCCTTAGTTTCTTAGAACTAGACTAGGATTTCCTCTTTAGTCTATTCTATTTAGTCCTTCTTGTGTATTGTGTTATACAAGGACTATATAACAGTGACTCATTTATTCCTTTTAACCCATACACCTTAGTTATATAAAAGGGTCCGTAAATTACAAATAGTAGTAGGGTTGTATGCCTTAAAGATAGCTTCCGTAAAGTACACGAAGTCTTCCTAGTATTGCTCCTATAGGTCGACGTTTATAAGCTTAAAGTATCCGTACTTAAGGGTTTTGAATTTAATATAGTTGTTAACATCAGCTATAGACGTAAGGTCAACTCCCTACCTCCACTTTTCTTGACCTTCATCGACTTGCTTGCTAATGTCTGCCATACTGTATAGTGTGGTGCGTAGCGGGCGGAAGAGGTCTTGTAAGGGTCCGTAAAATCGGTTAACGGGTCCGTAAAGGTTCGTAGGAGGGTAAGAGGTCTCCGTAAGGGGTCTTAATAGGTCCGTAGTGGTTCGTAGAGGGGTAAGAGGTCTCCGTAACAGTCCGTAAAGGTAATTAACAAGTCCGTAACGGTTCGCAGAAGGGTAGGGGGTCTCCGTAAGGGGTCTGAAAAGACGTCGGAGGTATTAAAAGAGGGTGTAGTAGGGATAGGGGTTCGAGGTTTAAGGGTAGGGGGTTCCGTACAGGTCTATATTCGCGTCTATTATACTTCCGGTAAACTATACTAAGACTTAAATAAGTATACAGAGTTAGTAATAGTCCGTAATCCCCGACTTCCAACCTTCTAGTAGGTCGTACTAGGAGTCTAAACGGGTGGTCGCTGTCGAGTATCGCTTGGGGGAGGTGTCGAGTGATTGCTGATCTGTGCGCGCTCACTGATCAGTGTTCGTACTAACTTAATAGCACGAGTGAGTCAGATCCAGGGGCACGAAATACGTATAGTATCGTATGCTCTTTTAGATGATGGTGACTGTCGATTCTATTGAGGTAGACTACGTAGTCTATATACTGACGCGCCTCCCCCCTAATTAGTCAGCACGTAGGTGGTTAGTGCACGAACGCGTAAATACGCGTTCGTATACCAGGTGCTGTAATCATACAATAACTATTTACTTAGGTTTTACCTAATAATGCCCCCCCCTTTAAAAAGGGTTGTCCCTAATCCTTTATATACTTAAGCCTTAATAAAACCCTATAAAAAACCTTAGTAAGGAAAAAATTTAGAGAGAAAAGAGCGTTTTAATTTTATATATAGAGAGACGGGTAGTATATATACGCGGCGCGAAGATATTAAGGAACTTTAACTAGCGGTTAAAGTTATCTAATTAGTTAGATTTGCCTTACTAAGACCCCCCCGTATTTAACTAAGCTAGTAGCGATTTTATATACCTAGTATAGAAAATCCTAATTAGTCTATTTAATAGGTAGAGCCAGTAGAGCTTAATACTGTCGCCTAAATTTAGTAGACTAAAAATATTCCAAAGCTCGCTTATATAGGTAGGTCGCTAGTACCTTATAGGTAGGTTATAGGTTATTCGCATATAGCCAGATTTGTAAACAGTAAGGCTATATGCCTATTAAATCCGCCGCTAACCCTGCTTTGGCCTTACGCTATACCGGCGTAGCGCCGTATATACTTTACAGGTAGGTTATAGGTTATTTATATACAGCTAGATTAGGACGGTAAGGCTATATACCTATTAAACCCACCACTAACCTATATTTTAGCTTTATGCGTTATTTGCGTAGTATATACGTAGAATAGTATAAGTTATTAGTATAGGTTACTACTAGTAGGTTACTAGTAGGTTATAAACCCTAGTTAAATAGACCCTAGTTATAAATAGGCCTATTCTCTAATATATAAACAATCTGCTTAGCTAGTATAGAGTAATAGACTAGGTCTAAGAAGGGTGCTTTCTAAATTAAGCTTTATTACTAGTATACGCCGTAGCCTCGCCTACAAGTTATAGCAATTATTACTTATTCTTTAATCCCTTTAGATGTCCTCTATTCTGCTTTAATATAGGTTATATTTTAATAGTGGTGCTTACTTTTCGCCTGCGCTTTAGCTATAAGGCTAGGGTGTCTTACTTACGGTACTTATTTAATAGTTATTAACAATTCTTAAGTTCTGTCTTATATTTCTATTTATTATACTTATTTAGCTATCTTAGCCATTTAATAAGGTACTATAGTTATCTAGTATAATCCTAGTAGGCGATGATTACTTCTACTTCCTAGCTACCTTCCTTAAGCTCTTCTACTACTAGGGGTTAAAACCTAGGGCGTGACCTATAAGGCTCTAGTAGGGAGATATAAAAGACTAAGTGGAGCTATACTATAGTAGGTAGAAGCTCTAGCTTATATACTTACTACCCTACGCGCTTTAGGATCTAAAACGGTCCTATAAACTTATAGTTAAGCTTTTTATAAGGACGTTTTGTATAGATATTCTTAGAGGAGAGCAGGACTTATTTACTAACGGCGAAGTACTTAGCCAGGTGGTAATGATTATAATATTTTACCTAAAGCTTTTAGGCGTGTATTACTGACGCCGCTGCTGCCTTATATATAAGGCGTAGGCGTTATAAACACGTCTCTGCGAGTTAGACATTTATTAACTTAGACCTCTCCCTACCTTACTAGGCATCTTAGACGCTGTCTAGGACTCTATTTAGGACGTTTAGTAGCTAGCTATAGGCGAGCTTAATAGGGGAACGCTTTATTATAGTATAGACCTTAAAGTTATAGGTAAAGGCTACTTCTTTAAGTAGGGAGGCCTAATTAGACTATTCCTAGTTTGTAAATATATATAAGTATACCTTAAGCTCCTAGTTCTAACGCTCCGTCTATCTATCTATAGGTAGAATATAGTGCTAAGTTTACGTTAAACGCGGAGATAGTAGTATATAGTGCTCTAGTACTCGCTTATAAATACACTACCCCTATTAAAGACAATATTATCTAAAGGCCCTATTTATATAAAGACTCTAAATAAGAGTTCTATAAGTTACGTAGCATTAATTATTTTACGTACTAAATAGTAGCGTACTAGCTTTATAAAACGGTCTATAAGGATAAGGACAGAGTTATACTCTACGCTATTAGAAGTTTTAGACTCTAAAAATCTATAATAAAGTTAAGTAAATAATGCCGCTAGGCTTAAGTGGGGGCCTAAAGAGGCTATAGCTTACTATAGGGTTTATAGCGGCGCAATTTAGAGCGTTAGTAGGTATTATAATTATCTAGGTATTTATAGAGGTTTTAAGTAAGGCCGTTCCAAGCATACTTTTACGCAATTACCTTAAAAGTATAGTTAAAACTATAGTGGCCGCCTATAGGATTGTTATAATTCCGCTTAAGGATCTCCTATTATAATAGTATACAATTTAGCACTTAGACCTTATTATTTTGCCTTAGGAGTCCTTAATTATTAAGGGTATAGTCCTTATTACTAGTAGTAACTTATTCTTAGGTTAACTAATTATATATAAAGCGTATAAAGGCGTCCCTTTTTTATACTTTATAAATAAAATTAATTAGTAACTTAGGGGGTTATTCCGTAAATGCCGTTTTAGCTAAAATAGTTACTACTACTTCTTACCATGGTATAAGACTCTGCGTAAAGTTGGTGCTAACGAAGTAATATATAATATATAGGTAACTTACTAGGTTGTTACGGGGGACCATAGCCTAGGCTAAGGGGTCTTCCCTAGGGTTAAGCGCTATTAGGTTAATTAAAGTGGTCTTAAAGAAAATAGTAGAACACTCTAGTCCGCCGGCGCTAAGTTTATAAGAGTTGCTTATATACTACATATATACTACTCGCTGGTTTAGTATAATAGTACTAGGGCCGCCTATAAGGCTTATAACCCGCAACTTTTGCTATAATATAGGCAGTATAGCATTAAGGATTATCCTCTTACTGCTATTTTTAAAGCCTTTGGTATAATTTAGGCGCTAAAATAGTATATTAGCGGGATTTACTTTACCTAGCTTATATTTAATCTTAAAATTAAACTTAGTTAGTTCCTTAGCGTACCAGGCCTAGTAAGTAGATAAGCTTTTAGTGGTTATAAAGTACCTAAGATTATTATAATCGTAGAACGCGCGCGTTATATACGCGGCGTGTTTAAGGTAATAGCGCCACGTCTTAAAGCATTACACTATAGCGAGTAGTTCTTTATTATATATATTATACTATACTTTTAGGCTAGTAAGCTTTTAACTATAATAAGTAATTAGGTGCTAGTGGAGTTAATCTCTTTACCCTAAAGGTTATAGGAGTATACTACTATAGGCATAGTTAGAAGCGTTAGTAATTACTATTAGGGGTAGATTAGGGTTAAAGTGGTAAAGTAGAGGAGCCTATATAAATATAGCGCGTAGCTTACAAAACACCTACTATACGTTATTAGGCTAGGACTAGGGTTAATACCATTTAGTAGGCCCTTTTAACTTACGCTTCTTCTTCTTCTCCCTATTTAATATTAGGTCGCGATGTGCCTATATAAGATATGCGTATAGGGGGTATACGGTATCCGAGTAGTTCTAGATAAATCGCCTATAAAAGTTAGTAAAGCTAAAGAAGACCTAGATATCTCTATAGGACTTAGGCTTAGGCCATTTCTTAATAGCTTTTACGCGGTTAGGGTCTATTATAATACCCCTAGGGGTAATAATAAAGCCTAGGAACTTAACGTTCTTAATATAAAAGATATATTTTAACAGTTTAGCATATAGGCCCTAAGTGCGGAGCTATCGTAGTACCTACTTAACGTGCTTAATATGCTTATCCTTATTATTTAAGTAAATAAGAATATTATCTAGGTAAACTACGTAGATAGTATCTACTAGGGTTCCTAGAGCTTTATAAATATAGCTTTAGAAAGTTATAAGGGTATTAGTAAGACTAAAGGGCATTACTAGGTACTTAAAGTGACTATAGCGTGTCTTAAATACGGTCTTCTATTTATCTCCCTTTTTAATACAAATCCTATAGTACGCATTATAAAGATCTAGCTTTATAAATATCATTATATAGCTAAGCCTATTAAAGAGCTCGCTAACTAGCAGTAGGGGGTACCGATTTTTAATTATAATCTTATTTAGGCGTCTATAGTCAACGTATAGCTATATTATACCGTCTACTTTTAGTACGAAGAGGATAAGTACTTTAGTAGGTAACTTACTGGGCCTAATCTAGCCCTTTTTAAGAGCACTGTCTAGGTACTCTTATAAGATCTATAACTCTTTTATAAGAGGTTATAGAGGGGCATTTATAGTGGCGTCTTGCCTTCTTCTAAGTTAATTACATAGTTATACTTAGAGTTTTATAGTAGCATGCTTACTAGCTCATTAAAGAAGATATTAATTTCCTCCTTATATACCTCTAGTAGGCTAGGGGCTACAGAGGTTAAAGTAACTATTATATAGTAGTGTGCTTCTAAAAGCTAGTAAAGAAAAGGGTACGGCCAATATACGTTTTGTAGGTATACTTATATAGAGAGTATATATAGCTCTACTGCAGTATACTTAATAGTTTTAGGGTTTTAATCACCTCCCCCTTATATATAGGTGATCTACGCTAGCACCGGAGGGTCTTTATAGGTACTTACTGCTAGTAACGGCAGGTCCTCTACTATATTTATAACCGGTATCTCTACATCTAAAGGGTCTATATAGGTACTCGCTACTAGTAATAATAGGTCCTCTATTATATTTATAACCGGCGTAAAAAAGGAGTCTTCTAGCTATAGCAAATAGACTATTTCGCCAGCCTTAATATCTGCTAAGAGAGCGTTAAGGGTAACTATTTAGAGGCGTTTAGGGTCCGAAGTACCCTAAATAAACTATCTAAAACGGAAGCTAATTAATAAATCTGCTTCCGTAAGCTAATCCTATCTAAGAACTATATTATAACTATTAAATAAGCCGCCCTAAAAGGTCTGCGGGCCGATAGTATAAGAGGTACCCTAGAAGTTGCTAGTGGTAACTATTAGATTATAAGTATCCTAGATTATTATTTAGTTACTATTAAGAAAACGTGCGATAGGTTTACGTAAATATAGCGCGTAGTGTATAGGCAGGTTAAACCTATAGACGACATCTTAATTAATAAGGTTAATTTAGTACCTATTATTATATAAAGTATATAGGCGGACTTCGCCCTAGGGCGTATCTATTATAATATATACCACAATACGTTTCTTCTCTCCCTCTATATTAGGCCCTAGTTATAGTTAAGAGAGATACGCTACTAGGGCTTTAGGTTTTCTAAAGCCTAAGCTAACTTCTCTTTATTAGCCTACTTCCAGTATTCCTTATAGTGGCCGCCTACGGTCCTTTAACTTACCTATATAGCACTAGCGTCTAGGGGGTCCCCTAAGCCATCTAGCTTTTAGGTAGTCTCCCTAAGAGTTTACTTAGAAAAGCGTCACCCTTTTTTAGGTTCTATTCCCTAAGCCTAACTCTATAGAGCCTATGCTGCGGCCGCGCTTTATACGCAATAATTTACCGCTACCACTTACGCGATCTTTTGCGAGCTTTATAGTATTAAGCAATTACTCTACACAGCGGATTTTATTAAAGAGGTCTTTAGCGGTTCTTACTTATTAGGTAAAGTTCTAGCGAAAGAGCTCTACTTATAGGTGGGCTGGGAGATATAAGAACTAAAAGTCTACCTATTATTTAGGATTAATAAAAGGGGTATATAAGAAGAGGTCCTCTAAGCTACGTATACGGGCTAAGAAGACGTTAAACCTTTAGTTCTCCTTTATAACAGCTATATAGTATATTATAGCGTTATTAAAGCGTCTTACTATAGGGTTCCTAATCTAGTCTTAAACTATAGTCTTAAATTCGTCCTATAGTAAAGGACCCTTATCCTTAGTACCTAACTGGCAATAAACTAGTTAGGTAATTATCTTCTTTTTTATAAGACCTTTAATAGCCTAGCGCGTGTGTTACTTATAGTTATAGTTAGCATTATTAACCTTAAATTGGTTCTTAACTGCGGCGATCCACCGGTTAAAATACTATTAAGTAGTACCGCTAATATTAGGTAGTAACTTCTTAACTAGGGCGTTAAGATTTATTCGGCGTATACGTTTGCTATATAACTTATACTCTTTACTAGAGAGGCAATAGGAGGGCTTTATTAAATTAATAATACTCTATAAGTTAGCTATTTTCTTAGCCAGCTTATCTAGCTCCTTTATATTAGCAGTATTAGGTAGAACACTAGTAACCTTACTAAGCTCCTATTAAGCCTAGGTATATAAGTTAAACTAGTTTTTAGCGTTCGTAGATATCTAATCATTTTAAGATTTAGAAAATGGCTTAGATGCTACTAGTATACTTTTAGCGGTTTCATCTACACTAAATCCTAAGGCATTTTGCGGTCGTATCGCTAGCGTATTACTATTAGGTATAGGTATCGGTTTTCTTTTTAAAGGCATTATAGAAAAATTAAACCGGCTATCCTCCTAAGGGGATTAGTAAGGATTTAAATATGAGGTAAGAATATAGATAGGGAGTCTAATAATAGAATAATAGGTATATTGTATAAACAGAGACGAATCCTTAAGGGAAAAGGAGGAGTCTATATATAAGGTAGGAAGGGTTTTTCCTAGGTATATATAGAGTACGTACCTTATAGGCGAGTCACCCCTAGGTTGCCCTAGGGTCGCCTATACCTTGCGGCTATATAACTATTTACTTAGGTTTTACCTAATAAATTTACCAGTTTCTACCAGTGCCGTAATAATATTCTTAATTTAATAAATAGTGGGGATAGTAAATATTAAGGGTATAGGCCAGATACGGGGTTGCTAAAGCCCTTAAGATAATTAGTCTCTCTATATAGCTAAATAAAGGGTAATTAATATATTAATAAGGATATATATATAGGTAAAGATAAAAGTAATAGCAATAATAGTAAACTTAGGAAGAGTGGTAAAGATAACCTTAATAGCGACTAGGAGGTATCCTTTAGGGCTAGTATAGCAACTTTATAGTAATATAAATATAGTAATTATCTATTTTAGGATAAGTAGCGTAGTCTAATAGGAGTATAAGACCTATAAGAATATTATAATATCTAAAGTTATTACTAGTACGCCACTACTTTAGATCTAAAGTAGATATTATAACTTAGTCTACCTCTCTTTAAATATTCTTTTTAGGAGCGAAGGTAGTATATAACTATACCGTTAACTATAGATAGAGCGATTATATAGATTATTAGCTAATTAATATTACTCTTTACTAGGTGCTAAAATATATAATATTAGTAACGGCGATTATTTATTAAAATAAGATAACGTTAAAATTGTTTTTAAAACCGGTAATAATTATATATAACTTGCTTAGTAATATAGAGTAACTTAT
>Ga0307515_10016722_pt1 | contig 13415 bp, 15 predicted proteins | sample 17_EM_MG_FD_194513 | JGI IMG/M metagenome (GOLD analysis project Ga0307515, IMG submission 194513) | Populus trichocarpa ectomycorrhiza microbial communities from riparian zone in the Pacific Northwest, United States - 17_EM | ecosystem: Host-associated > Plants > Roots > Unclassified | place...
GAATACGAGCAGCCGGCCGACGTGGTGATGCTGGGCGCGTTCACGATGACCAACACCAAGCTCCTGCTCACCAGCAAGATCGGCAAGCCCTACGACCCGGTGCGCAAGACCGGCGTTGTCGGCAAGAACTTCTGCTACCAGCTCGGCGGCGGCGTGAACATCTTCATGAAGGACAAGTGGTTCAACCCCTTCCTGGCGACCGGCAGCACGCAGGTCTACATGGACGAGTTCAACAACGACAACTTCGACCACGCCGGCCTGGGCTTTCTGGGCGGCGCCGGCATCAACGCCAGCATGTTCCACGGCCGCCCGATCAGCGCGCGCCGCGTGCCGCCCGGCACGCCGCGCTGGGGCAGCGCGTGGAAGAAGGCCAACGCCGACTGGTACGCGCACTCGATGGCGATCGGCATGCAGGGCAGCTGCTACCCGCACGTCGAGAACTACCTCGACCTGGACCCGACCTACACCGACGCCTACGGCCAGCCGCTGATCCGCATGAACTTCAACTGGCGCGACAACGAGCTGAAGCTATCGCAGTTCATCGCGACCAAGCAGAACGAGATCGCGAAGGCCTTCAACGCCGACATCGTCACGCCGGCGACGACGCTCGCGACGACCTTCGACACGCGCGTCTACCAGAGCACGCACATCACCGGCGGCACCATCATGGGGGCGGACCCCGGCACCAGCGTGGTCTCGCCGCACCTGCAGCACTGGGACGCGCACAACCTGTTCATCGTCGGCGCCTCGGTGTTCACGCACAACGCCGGCTACAACCCGACCGGACCGCTCGCGGCGCTCGCGCTGCGCGTCGGCGACGACATGGCCTCGTACGTCGAACGCCCGCGCATGCTGTGACGCCCACCGAACTCAGACTCCAAGGACACTCATGAAGAAAACAAATCACTCGATTCGAACTCTCGCCACGACCGTCGTGCTCGCTCTCTCAGCCGCCGGCGCGCAGGCGCAGGACGCGACCGCCGGCAAGGCCGTGTTCGCGCAATGCGTCGCCTGTCACTCCGTCGACGGCAGCAATGGCGCCGGGCCGACGCTGAAGGGCATCGTCGACAGCAAGTCCGGCGAGGTCGCCGGCTTTCGCTTCAGCCGCGCGATGAAGAACGCCGGCATCACCTGGGACGCGAAGACGCTGGACGCCTACATCGCGAACCCGCAGACCGCGATCCCGGGCAACGTGATGCCGTTCTCGGGTCTGCCGGATGCGAAGCAGCGCGCCGATCTGATCGCTTATCTGCTGACGTTGAAATGACGATCAGTCCCGTGGATCTCTTGCATCAAGAAGACCCGGTTATGCGGACCGCACTTCGACGGAGTCCTCCGCTCGTCGGCATGTTGATCGCGAGCGTCCTGGCTGGGCCTGCAGCCGCGCAAGTTCACGAACGCTTTTTCATTCGCGGCGGTCCTGCCTACGCCAACTTCGATGCCAGCGCACACGTGTCTGTTGCCGGGGTGGACGTGCCCGGCGGAGACGTCAGCGTTCACTCGAACACGGGTGCCGCGGTAGAGGCCGGATATATCTTGAATCCGAACTGGCAGCTCACGTTTGCATTCGGTATTCCACCCAAGGCAAGGATCTTCGGCGCGGGAACGCTGGCCGCGGCCGGAAAGCTCGGCGAGGCAACTTACGGCCCCGCGGTGATCGGGCTGCTCTATGTCCCGCTGACCGATGGACCCCTCCGTCCATACATCGGCGGCGGCATCAACTACACCGTCATCTTCAGCACCCACGATGCGGCGTTGACCGATCTGAAGGTCGACAACGCGGCCGGCGCTGCTCTGCAGTTCGGCACCGAATACATTCTCAGCCGCCAATGGTCTTTCTTCTTCGACGTCAAGAAGATCTGGCTGAAGACCAATGCGTACGGAGTGATCACGACGCCCACCGGCTCGCAAGCAGCCAGTGCCCGCGTCACGCTCGACCCGGTGATTCTCAGCACCGGGCTGTCGTTCCACTTCTGAGCCGCACCGCGTCAAGTGAAGGCCAATTGCGACAACCGGTTGCTAGATCACTGCTTGGAGAGTAGGCATCCTGACCACTCAAGGGGAACACGATGATCATCAAAAAGCCCTCCTCGGAAGCGGCCGACGCACTCGACGCAGCTCCACCGAAGTCGCTACTTCAGTGGTTGCTCTCCAACTGGCAGCCAATCCTGGCGGCGCTCTACGCACTGGTTTTCTTTGCGGTCGTAGCGTCGGTGCCAGCCGAAGGCGCTCCGAACGATGTCGCGGCATCGAGCGTCAATCGGCCAAATGGGGGCTGGATCGGCGGCTCGCGCTCGTTGGCAGACCAGGCCGACGCAGACGGCGGCGACTGGATCACCGATCTGGTGGTCATCGAGTTTGCTGACGAACTCTGAATGCGGCTTGTCCGCAAGCGCAGCGCCTGTGCCGCGAGTTCCTGAATATCAATGGAGGCTTGAACATGTCCGAGATCCTGGACGTCATGGCGGTGGTCGGCAGCCTGCGCCGAGATTCATTCAATCGGCGGCTTGCTCAGGCCCTGGCGGCAATCGCTCCTGAAGCGTTGCGAATCGAGGTTATTCACCTCGGCGAACTGCCGCTCTACAACCAGGACGATGAGCAGGCGCCGGCTCGCGTGACGACGTTGTTTCGAGATCGCGTCAGGCATGCCGACGCCGTCCTCTTCGTGACGCCGGAATACAACCGATCGATTCCCGGCGTGCTGAAAAACGCGATCGACATCGGCTCGCGTCCGTATGGGCAGAACGTCTGGGCCGGCAAGCCCTCGGCCGTCATCAGCGCCACGCCGGGAGCACTCGGCGCGTTCGGGGCAAACCATCACTTGCGCCAAACGCTGGTGGCAGTGGATATGCCGACGATGCCGCAGCCCGAGGCCTATATCAGCGGTGTCGACAAAGTGCTGGACGACTCCGGCCGATTCGTTGCGCCTGCGACGCAGGAATTCTTCAGCGGATTTCTAGGGTCGTTCGAAGCCTGGGTGCGCCGATTGACCACGGTGGATGCGCGCACTGCCGCCGACCAGCGCTGACCGGTACAGCATGTCCGAAGGCAACACCGTGGCAGATGACACCCGACCCGATTTGAGTGGCGGCTTCCCGATCCAGGAGTTGACGGCGCACCGGGTCGTGGCGGGTCGGGTCGGCGACGACGACGTGATCGTCGTTCGCCACGCCGACGCGCTGCTCGCAGTCGCGGGGCGCTGCACCCACTACGGCGGACCGTTGGCGACCGGGCTCGTGGTGGGCGACACGATCCGCTGCCCACTCCACCACGCATGCTTCAGCTTGCGCACCGGTGAAGCCCTGCGTGCGCCGGCGCTTGACGCCCTCGCCCGCTGGCGCGTCGAACAGGTCGGTGACACCGTCTACGTCCGCGAGCAGTGTCCTGCCACGGGCTCAACCCATGCAACGTCGAGCAATGAACGCACTGACCATCCCGGATCGGTCGTAATCGTCGGCGCGGGCGCGGCTGGTGTGGCGGCGGCCGATATGCTTCGCCGCGAAGGATTCCGGGGCTCGTTGACGATGCTCAGTGCCGAATCCGATCGTCCGTGCGATCGACCGAATCTGTCGAAGGACTATCTCGCCGGCAATGCCTCGGACGAGTGGATGCCATTGCGACCGGCGGCGTTCTACGCCGAGCACGCCATCGACCTTCTGCTCGACTCGCGTGTTTCGTCGATCGATCTCCCTGAGCGCCGGGTTCGGCTGGAAGGCGGGCGACGTGTCCCGTTCGACGCCTTGTTGCTCGCTACTGGAGCCGTTTCAGTGCGGCTCGACGTGCACGGCGCGGCGCCTTCGCAGATCCACACCCTGCGCAGTTACGCCGACGGCCGCGCGATCGTCGCGAAGGCGGGCACGGCTCGGCGAGCCGTGATCATCGGGGCGAGTTTCATCGGGCTGGAAGTCGCGGCCTCTCTGCGCGAGCGCGGGATCCAGGTGCACGTGGTCGGGCGCGAAAAACTGCCCATGGAACGTGTGCTGGGTGCGGAGTTGGGCCTCTCCATACTGGCGCTTCATAAAGCACATGGTGTCGTGTTTCATCTCGGCACCACGCTGGCGCAAATGGAAGGGACGGTTGCCGTGCTCGGCGACGGCAGCCGCATCGCAGCAGACCTGGTCGTGATGGGTGTTGGCGTTCAACCGGCGATCGCACTGGCGGAGCAGGCGGGGCTGGTGGTCGATCGTGGTGTGGTCGTGGACGAGTACCTGCGGACCAGCGCGTACGGCGTGTTCGCTGCCGGAGACATCGCCCGTTGGCCCGACCCGCACACCGGGGAGCGCATCCGCGTGGAGCATTGGGTGGTCGCTGAGCGCCAGGGCCAGACAGCAGCATTGAACATGCTCGGGCGTCGCCAGCGATTCGACGCGGTTCCATTCTTCTGGAGCCAGCACTACGACGTGACGATCAACTACGTGGGCCATGCCGAATCCTGGGAAACGATCGAAATCGACGGCTCGCTCGACGCCCGCGATTGCACCGTCACCTACAAACGTGGCGGGCACGCGCTGGCGGTGGCGACAATCTCACGCGACTTGCAAAGTCTCGCAGCGGAACGCGCGATGGAACTGAACTCTTCAGTTCACCATTCGCCGGCAGCTTCGGGCTGATGTCGTCGGAACCAGCGCATTGACGCGCGGTCTTCGCCGGCGCCTGGTTGCGGCCAACCCGGCTGGGCAGTGTGCGTCTCATCTAGCTGCTTCACCCGGCAGTTCGGGCGCGAGTACTGCGCCGCCGCCTCGCTGAACGACGCAGGCACGGAGCCGGGGCAATCGCCCGTTGCGCCCCACGCGACTGGGCCAGTTGATGCCTTGACTGCAGCCAAAGCACGTCCTGGTTGGGGCAGGCTCAAGGCCCTTTTCGACATCAAGGCCTATGCGCGGCGCATCGCCGCCCAACGCAGTTCGCACGCTGCGCGCGCATAAGACATAGACAAGCCTGCGCTGAGAGTTGGAGTGACCTCTATGTGCGCGGCAAGAGGTGCATTGGCTCGTTGCGGCACATGCTACGTGCAGTGTTTGACGAAAGGCTCGGCAATGAAACTGCTCTCCGGTACGAGTGTGCGTCAGGTGATTCCCACAAAAACATCCTTGACGCGCGCATTGAAGCCCCGCAGCCACTACCCGAGTGTGTCGTGCGTTCGCCTTCGAAGCAGCCCGCTTCAGAAGCTCGCCTGGATCTTCGGCTTTGGCCGACGTTGAGTGCGCAGCCTCGCGCCGGAACAGGAGACCGATGATGGAATCGCAGAAGACGGGGCGCGGGACCCGCTCGTATCTCGCCCTGGTGACGACACTGGCCATCGCGCTGACTCTTGACATCGCGTCAGCCGCCAGTTCCGGAGACGGAATAGGTTCCCTGACGATCAGCAACGTGGCCATCTCGGTCATGAACATCGATCGATCTTCCAAGTGGTACGCGCAAGTCCTGGGCTTTCGACTCGCTACGCGAACGACCTTCCCCACCGTACATGCCGAAGTCGCCTTCATGACCGGGCCTGGCATCGCGTTGGAGCTCGTGCAGGTCCCCGGCGCCCACCGGCTCCTTGAGCTCGACGCAGCCCCGCCAGCCCACCTCCTCCCGACCGGCTACAAGGCCATCGTCTTCGACGTGGATAACCTCGCAGTGGCCAGCAAGGAGCTGGAAGAACTGGGCGTGACGATTGTCTGGAATCAGCAGGTCATCGATCCGAGTACGGGCCTGAAATCAACGTTGCTTCGGGATCCAGATGGCAACCTCATCAATCTCTTTCAGAGAAAGTCCCGAGGTGCGCAGTGAATACAGCGGAAGCACACGGGACTCAATCGAGGATTCGATGCAGCACCTGCGGGTGCGATATCCCGTGGGACGAAGTTGTGGTTCCGGACGCTGCCAACTACATCGTTCACTTTTGCGGACTGGACTGCTACGCCGAGTGGCGAACCGCGGCAACTCTGACCGCCCCTGCCGCTGACGGTGATCCGCAATTCGGCATTGGCGGATGACCTGCGCCGACCGAAAGAGGCCACCACTGCGACACCTGGTTCTTGCGGATTGCGCATTGGTCCTGAGGGAAAACCTGGCGGATTGAACGCACCCCGTGCCGGGCACGGGTCCCGAGCACTGCCACTCCAGGTGCTGCTCGGGACTTCGGGATGACCGGAACGCCACAGTGGCCGGCCGGCACAACGCCGCGCCCAGCCGCCAAGGGCGAAGTGCCACACCGCGATGCTGTCGGCACCTTGGAGTCGCAACACCGCCGCGGCGACCGGAGCGTCAACGTTCGGTAGGAAGCTGAGGCAGGATTCCCAAGGAGGTGGCGAATGGACTCAGCGACGGACCCGATCGGATGTGGTAGAAAACAGAATACGCCATCCGTTGAGCAAGGGGTGACATGTCATCGACGTCGCAGCCGATCATTGAGCGCTGGTCGACCGAGGAAGTGCCCGAGTCGCAGCGCCTCGACTACTACGCCGCCGCTCTGGCAGACGCGGTCGATCCCATGTGCATCACGCGTCGCGAGGTCGGACCTTTCCACGCTGAAGTTGCTGCCGTAGCCTGCGGGCCGATCTCAGCCATCCGCGTTGTCGGAAGCGAACACGGGTGTGTGCGCGGTGCGCGAGAGGTTGCCCGCAGCGGTGAGCACCACTTTCGACTGATTCTCAATGCCGCATCGTCTTGGGAACTGAACCACCGCGGGCGGTCCGTCCTTCGGCCCTCTGATGCGGTTCTTCTGGATTCACAGATCGGGCACACGACGGAACTGAACGGATCGTTCGACGTGATCCATCTGAAGTTGCCGGAGGCTTGGGCACAACGGTGGATTCCGGACCCTGCTGCGATCGTGGGTCGGGCAATAAGGTCCGAGAGCGGCTTCGGACGCGTTCTGACTTCGTATATCGGTCAACTCTCTCCGGACTTCATTGCGCGCTCGCCGTTGCCCCTGACTGTGCTCGCCGACCATCTGGGTGCACTGCTTGCGCTCGCCACCGGTGAACTGGGCGGAGTCGATGCTCGGCCGAAAAGACGCGACGTCGCGATGTCCGAACGGATCAACGAATGCATCGTCCAGCGATGCGCCGAATCCTCACTCACGGCGAGCGATGTCGCAACAAGCTTGAATATCTCGACCCGAACGCTGCATCGCACACTCGCAGCGTGTGGGCAGGCGTTCGCGACGATGCTGATTGCCGCGCGCGTAGATCTCGCGATCCGAATGCTTGAATCGCCTTTGTTTAATCGAGTGACCACGGCGGAGATCGGAAAACGAGCCGGCTTCCCCGACGCATCGCACTTTGCGCGAGTGGTGCGCAAGCGAACTGGGCGCACCCCCCTCCAGGTGCGTCAGTCTGGTAGACATTGGCGCGCAGACTGAACGTTCAGAAGTGGCGCTGCAGCTCGAGCCGAACCTCCCTCTACGACCTGCGGTGCTGTCGGTGCGGCGGGTTCCAATTCAACGCAGAGACCGAACCGCGCCCCTCGTCTCTTGCGCCCGAGCAGCGCAGTTCATGCCAGGCGACAAACAGGAGTCCACCAATCAACCCCATGTGATCGAAGAATGCGTTTGCCTCCATGAACCGCTCAGGGGGAGCAAGCTCCCAGAATCGATGTGCGAGAAAGGCAGTGCAGAGCGTGAAGCCCGCGAGGGCCAAGGCGCCGGCCCATCGGTAGATGCCACACAAAATCAGCGCCGGTGCACTAAGCTCCAAGGTGATCGTCAACACCGCGACCAGTGCCGGCGGCCAAAGCCCGAAGTGCTTCATCTCGGCAACCGCGCCGGTGAAATCCATCGCCTTGGTGATGCCTCCGTTGAGGAACGCCGCACTCAGTCCCAGCAGTGCCAACCACCCAAGCAGCTTTGCACCGAAGACTCGGGTGACCCAAGAGGGCCGCACTTCCGACAGGGTCGTCATTTCTCTTCCTTTGCATGATCTCTCAGCCATTGCCTCGGCCAAGTCTCGGTTGAAAGCGCACGAGCTGTGCGACAAGGTTTCGCTCGGGCGGTACGCAATGAAGCGGTCGCGGCGGCAAGCCCATGCCCTGGCTCTGCGGACGAGCAGGCATCGTGGACGATGACGAGGTGACGTGCCTAACTCAGGTTGCGCAGACGTCTCTACCACTGAGGACAGACTTGCGACATCGACAAGTCGTCACGCGGACTGCTTCGTCGAGGATTCAACGAGCGATTGATCGCCCACCGCGTCGCGGCCGTGCATGAGGTAGCCGGCCAAGGCTACCAAGGGCAGACCCGTGCCGACCGACACGACCGCCACCCACTGGAAGCTAAACAGAGGGCCAGCGAGGGACGAAGCTATTGCGCCTTCGACAAAGAAGAGCCCCATGTAGACGCTGTTCAAGCGGTTGCGTGATGTCGAATCGATCTCGAGCACTTCGCGCTGACCTCAGCGTGCTGAGACGGTGTCGCCGCTGTGCCCTCCTGTGCGGTCTATCCCATTCGAGCGTCTTGCGCTCAGTCTATAGGTGGTTGTTGCGGCCCGTTGGTGACGCGGAGACTGAATACGCCGATCGACACACGCCCGATCTCGTTCAAATCGGCCTCCGAGATCCACCAGCCGACTTTCCGATTCAAGCAACTCACGGAAGGAGCGCTCCATGAAAACACTCACCACGCGTGCCGCGTTCGCGGCGCTTTCGGCACTCGTTGCAATCTTTGCGATTCCCGCACGAGCGCAAGACAGCGTGACGCTCTACGGAGTGGTCGACGCTTACGGTCAGTACGTGAGTGGATCCAGCCACCTGTACCGCCTGCAATCGGGCGGCACAGGTGGTTCACGCTTTGGTTTGCGCGGCCAGGAAGACCTCGGTGACGGGCTGTACGCCGTGTTCGTTCTCGAGAGCGGAATCAACATCGACGATGGCACCAACGCCCAGAATGCGTTCTGGGGTCGACAGGCCTATGTTGGCCTGCGCTCGAAAACGTGGGGCCAGCTCACGCTCGGCCGTCAGTACTCGAGCCTGTTCTACGCGACCACCGACTTCAGCGAGTTCTCCAATCTCCCCGCAGGCCCGAGCACCGGCGTGATCGGTGGCTTTGCGGGATACGAACCCGTCCGCGGCACGACCGATAGCGCGGCGGGAAACGGCGGCCCGATCCGAGTGAACAACTCAGGGCGCTACGAGTCGCCGGAGTGGAACGGGCTTCGGGGCGGCGTGCTTGTCGGTCTTGGCGAGGTCTCAGGGGGAACGCGGGACAACCGCCTGCTCGATCTCTGGGGCCACTACGGCGCGGGTCCGGTGACCCTGACACTGTCTGTCCTCGACGACAAGGGTGGCCCCATCAAGGCCAACGCAGCGCGGCGCACGACCACGATCGCAGCGACTTACGCGTTCGACAGTTGGCGCGCAGTAGGCGGCTATCTGAACGTTAACGATCGCAGCGAAGCCGATCAGGATGGCTCGGGCTGGTGGTTGGGGGCCGACTACCGGTTCGGAGCGCAACGGGTGAAGGTGCAGTACGTTCAGAGCAAACCCAAGTACCTCGCGGACGCGAAGACGCAAGCGTTCGGCGTTGGATGGGAGTATTCGTTGTCCAAGCGCGCAACGCTGTACTCGTCATTGACCAGGTTCAAGAATGACGACCACGCGGGCACAGGTCGAGCCTCGTTCGCGTTGCCGACCGGAATCACCACGTCATCGGACAACGACATCACAGAGCTCTCAGGCGGACTGCGCTTCACCTTCTGAATTGGCGCGGACCCATCCGAGGTGTGCAAATACGAAGAGAGGCATCTCACCGTTTCGGCGCCTGTCTCAACCAGCTGTCGAGAGTGACCGGCTTCCGCGCACTGTCGTCGAATCGAAAGACATGTCGCGACCTTACCCATTTCATGCCGGCGATTCATCGCTGGCATTGCTTCCACCTCCTCGGGCGTGCCGAACATCGTCAGGCCAACATAGATTGGACCGCCGACAAAGGCCAGCAGCAAGATGACCATCATGGGCCATGGAATGCCGTAGACCCGGTCGTGCGGGTCTATCGCCCCGCCTTCCGATTGCCATTGGATCGCGTGCCCGCAATGGAGATGTCTCATAGTTCAGGGTGCGTGGCGGCGCCCGTAGGAGATGCCGTAGGCAGCGCCGCGCATCGTGATCATGGGGTCGGCTGGCTCTATGCCCTCCAGCACAGCTGTTGGGGTGAACATCAGGCGGCGTTCGGCCGCGTCGCTGTCGGCCACCACGCGGGTGACAGTGATTTCACCCAGCTTGACCACAGGTCGGGTTTTCGGCCACGCGACGGAAGGATCGTCGATGCGATCACCGGCCTCTGCCAGTTGAACTTGGAGGACGAAGTGCACTGGCGCGGCTGTGACACGCGGACCGATCTCCTGCTCGAGATAGTCCTTGTCGGCGTTGGCGAGTTGCTGCTGTGGAAGTGACTGTTCTCCTGCGGCCGGCACGATCAGATAGCGACCGAACCGCGACTGTCCTGCGGCGTTGGTGAACTTGAAGCTGTTGACGCCGTAATACTGCAGCGTCGCGAAGCTCACCGGCGGCGGCGCCTGCGTCGTCAAGAAGCTCTTGGCAATCGGGTGGGTGGCGAGGAACTTGTCGGCCGGGGTGGGTGCCGGCGTCCCCGGGCCGCTCGTACCGAGCGCCTGGAGCAACTGCGTAAACTCCGCCGCAGTCGACGTCGGGAAGCCATTGAACGAGTGGCTCACGATGTCGGTCTCTGTTCCGCCGGCGAGCTGAAACTTGATCGCCATACCGTGAGGTGCGGCCAGGGGATCCGTGTCGGAGATCGTTGGGATACCGGCGAAGTTCGAGAAGCGCACGAGCACGGGAACCTGCCCGCTGCGCAGATGTATTGCTTTGGACAGCGAGGAGGCTTCGCGGCTCGGCGCAAAGCGGCCCTCCAGCACGATACCCTTGGCATGGATTGCGCGGCCGTAGGTCTGCTTGCCGAACAGGCTGTTCATTGAATCCACGAGTTCGGCAGGCGTGGTCTGGGCATCACCGGATGCGGCCGACGCCGACAGGTGCGAGGCGACCAACATCGCCAGTGGCGCAAAGGCCAGGCTATACCGAACGTTCTGCCTGCCCGCGCGAATGTCTTGCTTCATGGAATCTCCTAGAGGGTTGAGTGGCGCGCCTCGAGAGACGCACGGCCATGGTCAACCGAGTCCTTGACAGAGTCTTGGATACCGTTGTGTTGATTGGCGCATCTTTGCTATGCACACGAACATCAATCTGATGCTGCATCCCGACTGGCTGCCTCAGTGGGTGCCGACGCCGGAGCGCTGGTCGGGCGTATTCGCAGCTCACACGCGTGATGAGAAGACGAGTCGGTCAGATGCCTCTGCAGATCCGGTGCCGGCGCTCGATGGACGGTTGAGACGCCGTCGTCCCGGCTACTGCGCGCCACTGCTTTCCGGTCGCATGGGAAGTCGTGTCGCGGTCAGTCCACCAACGGGATCGCGTTGTCCAGGCGTATCTGCGACGGCGTCCGTCCGGATCGAGCGCGAAGCACACGCGCGAACTGCGCCCGATCCGCAAAGCCGGCTCGCCTGCCGATTTCAGCGATGCTCAGCTGCCTGAAGATGGCTGACTCCAGCATCCTGAGCGCCACATCGGTCCGCACCTTCATCAGACTACTTCCGAACGTCTCGCCAAACCTTCCGAGGCTCCGGTGAAGGGCCCAAACCGACATGCCGAGCGACGATGCGACTTCGGTTGCCGTCAGAGCGGGCTCTGCGCATCGCTGCACGATACAGTCTTGGATCCGAACCCGGCAGTCGAAGTCACTCGGCGCAGGTCGCCTCGAATTGCAGGTCACCTCGTTGGCCACAAGAGCCAACAACGCGCCGACCTGATCGGTGACAACTCGAACCGGAAGTGGCGAGTCCACAACGAACTGCGGGGACAGCTGACACGCGAATGAAATCAGTGGACGTGCCCAAGGGGAGTCGGACGGTAGCCTGCGTCCGACAACAGTCGCCGGCGAAGGAATCCAGCGACGCACCCACTCATCGGACAGCTTGAGGTGTACGACGTCATAGTCAGACTCGATTCGCAAATCATGTCCACGCGTGGAGTCGATCAGCACGGCGTCGCCAGCATTCAGGTGGACATGGTCAGGATGGGTGATCCTCCATGAAGACATCAAATTGATGACCAGATGGAACGCGTGCTCGTCGCTCCGGGCAATTTCGCTGGCGCGACGATACGAGCGGTGGGCGCTTCCGGTCTGGCGAATGATCGTCGCCGGCCCTGCCTCGGCCATCGTCATCTCGGCTCTGAACAGACTGTCCGATTGACCATCCGGTTGACCGTCAACGCACATGGGAACAACCGCCGACGAAAGTGCGTCGGCGAAGTAGTCGAAACGCTGCGACATCGGCACTTCGTTGGTGGACCAACGAACGATGCTGGGGCGAAGCAGGTCACTCATTCCCGTTAAGTCCATGGTGTCGCTGTCCGCTTCGCGGCGAAGCGAGACTATGGCGCAGTTCTGAGGGCGTCCGACCTTCGCGGGCGCGAATCACCCTGGTGAAGTGCGACGCGTCGACGAAGCCTGCCCTGCGCCCGATCTCCGCGAGGGTGAGACGCCGGCACAAAGGCGACTCGATCATTCGCATGGCCAACTGCGCCCGAGCGGCAATCAGCGCCGCGCCGAACGTCAATCCGAACGCGGCCAGGCTCCGGTGCAGTGTGCGCGCGGAGATGCCGAGCGGCACCGCCACCGACTCGGCTGTGAGAAGGCTTTCGCCGCAACGCTGGGCGATCGATTCAATGATCTGGGGGCACAGCCCCTTCTGTCCGGGCGTCGGCCGCTGGCCGCTGCGACTTGTCTCGTCGGCAATGATGGAAAGCAGGGCGCCCACGTGCTGGCTGACGACCGATGCCGGCAGAGCGGATTCGCTCACCAACCGCGGCGACAATTCCGCGACGAAGGAAGTCAATGCGCGGCCCCACCCCGAGTCGAAAGGTATGGGGCGCCCGACCAGCAGTCCCGGCGCGGGCACCCATTGCCGCAGCCAAGCTTCGGACAGCTTGATGTGCACGACGTCGTAGGCGCTGGGGAGGGCGAGGTCGTAGCCAAACGCCGAGTCGGCCAAGACCGCGTCCCCCGGTCTGAGTCGAGTCCGGCCGACGTGGTTCAGCGTCCAAGGTGAAGTCAAGTTCACGAGAAGGTGAAAGCTCCGCTCGGTACTGCGTGCGATATCACGGGGTCCTCGCGTCGCCCGGTTGCCGCTGCCGATCTGGCGCATGAGGGACAGGGATCCCAACTCTGCAAGTTCCATCTTGGCCATGAATGACGATGGGTTCTCACTCGAGAGGCTCATCGGTGTCTGAGAGGAACTCAATGCATCCGCGTAGTAGTCGAACCGTTGGGTTGGCGGCACCTCATCGGTGGACCACCTGAACACGGAGGGTGCGGCGGAAGAGGTCATCTCAAGACGCCGCCTCGTCGTCGCGCG
>Ga0307515_10016723_pt1 | contig 13414 bp, 19 predicted proteins | sample 17_EM_MG_FD_194513 | JGI IMG/M metagenome (GOLD analysis project Ga0307515, IMG submission 194513) | Populus trichocarpa ectomycorrhiza microbial communities from riparian zone in the Pacific Northwest, United States - 17_EM | ecosystem: Host-associated > Plants > Roots > Unclassified | place...
CCCCTCCCCTCCTGCTCGCCGGTTTCTCCGCCGCCCCTAGGCGTGCTCTCAAGGTCCTCCGCACTCTACAAGGTGAGTACGATAGGCTGGGAGGCCTTGTTGAATGTCCAACGGCTTACAGCCCGAAGACCTCGCCCAGGCTCGATCAGACCGCGTAACGACCCCGGGAGTGCTTCCCCTATGTACGTGTGTTTTACTACTATTGCACACGCTTCACTAACGCTTGTGTCCCAGCCCGCAGCTCACGCGCGGCGGCTCTGGGCGTTTTTGGACGTTGGCCCCCTCCCTCCTGCTCGCCGGGTTCTCCGCCGCCCCTAGGCGTGCTATCAAGGTCCTCCGCACTCTACAAGGTGCATACGATAGGCTGGGAGGCCTCGATCAGTGCCCAACGGCTCACAGCCCGAAGACCTCACCCAGGCTCAGCCAGACCACATAAAGATCCAGGAGCGACTCCCATATGTACGTGCGTTTTACTACTATTGCACATGCTTCACTCACACTTGTGCCCCGGCCTGCAGCTCACGCGCGGCGGCTCTGGGCGTTTTTGGACGTTGGCCCCCTCCCCTCCTGCTCGTCAGCTTCTTCGCCGCCCCTAGGCGTGCTATCAAGGTCCTCCGCACTCCACAAGGTGCGTACGATAGGCTGAGAGGCCTCGATCAGTGCCCAACGGCTTACAACCCGAATACCTCGCCCAGGCTCGATCAGACCGCGTAACGACCCCGGGAGCGCTTCCCATGTGTACGTGCGTCCCACTACTATTACACACACTTCACTAACACTGATACCCCGGCCTGCAGCTCACGCGCCGCGGCTCTGAGCGTTTTTGGGCCTTGGACCCCTCCTCTCCCACTCACCTGTTTCCTCGCCGCCCTAGGCATGCTATCAAGGTCCTCCGCACTCTACAAGGTGCGTACGATAGGCCGAGAGGCCTTGTTGAATGTCCAACGGCTTACAGCCCGAAAACCTCGCCCAGGCTCGATCCGACCACGTAACGACCCCGTGAGCGCTTCCCCTATGTATGTGTGTTTTACTACTATTGCGCACGGTTCACTAACGCTTGTATCTCGGCCTGCAGCTCACGCGCGGCGGCTTTCGGCTTTCCATGGACCTTGGCCCCCTCCCCTCCTGCTCGCCGGTTTCTCCGCCACCCCTAGGCGTGCTCTCAAGGTCCTCCGCACTCTACAAGGTGAGTACGATAGGCTGGGAGGCCTTGTTGAATGTCCAACAGCTTACAGCCTGAAGACCTCGCCCAGGCGCGTTTGGACCATGTAACGACCCCAGGAGCGCTTCCCCTATGTATGTGCGTTTTACTACTATTGCACACGCTTCACTAATACCTATATCCCAGCCCGCGGCTCACGCACTGCGGCTTTCGGCTTTCCATGGACCTTGGCCCCCTCCCCTCCTGCTCGCCGGTTTCCCCGCCGCCCCTAGGCGTGCTATCAAGGTCCTCCGCACTCTACAAGGTGCGTACGATAGGCTGGGAGGCCTCGATCAGTGCCCAACGGCTCACAGCCCGAAGACCTCACCCAGGCTCAGCCAGACCGCGTAAAGACCCAGGAGCGACTCCCATATGTACGTGCGTTTTACTACTATTGCACACGCTTCACTCACGCTTGTGCCCCAGCCTGCAGCTCACGTGCGGCGGCTCTGGGCGTTTTTGGATGTTGGCCCCCTCCCCTCCCGCTCGCCGGCTTCTTCGCCGCCCCTAGGCATGCTATCAAGGTCCTCCGCACTCTACAAGGTGCGTACGATAGGCTGAGAGGCCTCAATCAGTACCCAACGGCTTACAACCCGAAGACCCCGCCCAGGCGCGTTTGGACTGTGTAACGACCCCAGGAGCGACTCCCCTATGTACGTGCGTTTTACTACTATTGCACACGCTTCGCTAATACCTGTATCCCGGCCCGCAGCTCGCGCACAGCAGCTTTCGGCTTTCCATGGACCTTGGACCCCTCCCTCCTGCTCGCCGGTTTCTCCGCGGCCCCTAGGTGTGCTATCAAGGTCCTCTGCACTCTACAAGGTGCGTACGATAGGCTGGGACGCCTTGTTGAATGTCCAACGGCTTACAGCCCGAAACCCTCGCCCAGGCTCGATCAGACCGCGTAACGACCCCGGGAGCGCTTCCCCTATGTACGTGCGTTTTACTACTATTGCACGCGCTTTACTAATACCTGTATCCCAGCTCGCAGCTCACGCGCGGCGGCTCTCGGCTTTCCTGGACCGTGACCCCCTCCCCTCCTGCTCGCCAGTTTCTTCGCCGCCCCTAGGCATGCTATCAAGGTTCTCCGCACTCCACAAGGTGCGTACAATAGGTTGGGAGGCCTCGTTCAGTGCCCAACGGCTTACAGCCCGAAAACCTCGCCCAGGCTCGATCAGACCGCGTAACGACCCCAGGAGCGCCTCCCCTATGTATGTGCGTTTTACTACTATTGCACACGCTTCACTCACGCTTGTGCCCCGGCCTGCAGCTCACGCGCGGCGGCTCTGGGCGTTTTTGGACGTTGGCCTCCTCCCCTCCTGCTCGCCGGCTTCTTCGCCGCCCCTAGGCCTGCTATCAAGGTCCTCCGCACTCTACAAGGTGCGTACGATAGGCTGAGAGGCCTCGATTAGTGCCCAACGGCTTACAACCCGAAGACCCCACCCAGGCTCGATCAGACCACGTAATGACCCCGGGAGCACTTCCCCTATGTACGTGTGTTTTACTACTATTGCACACGCTTCACTAACGCTTGTATCCCAGCCCGCAGCTCATGCGCGGCGGCTCTCGGCTTTCCTGGACCGTGACCCCCTCCCCTCCTGCTCGCCGGTTTTTTCGCCACCCCTAGGCATTTTATCAAGGTCTTCTACAGTATACGAGGTGTGTATGATAGTACTCAAGGCCTTGTTTCGTGCCCAACGGCTTACAGTTCAAAGACCTCGCCCAGGTTCATTTGGACCGTGTAACGACCCCAGGAGCACTTCCCCTATGTACGTGCGTTTTACTACTATTATACACGCTTCACTAATACCTATATCCCAGCCCGCAGCTCGCACGCGGCGGCTTTCGGCTTTCCATGGACCTTGGCCCCTCCCCTCCTGTTTGCCAGTTTCTCCGCCACCCCTAGGCGTGCTATCAAGATCCCCCGCACTCTACAAGGTGCGTACGATAGGCTGGGAGGCCTTGTTGAATGTTCAACGGCTTACAGCCTGAAAACCTCGCCCAGGCTCGATCAGACCGCGTAACGACCCCGGGAGTGCTTCCCCTATGTACGTGCGTTTTACTACTATTGCACATGCTTCACTAACACTTGTATCCCAGCCCGCAGCTCACGCGCGGCGGCTCTCGGCTTTCCTGGACTGTGACCCCCTCCCCTCCTGCTCGCCGGCTTCTTCGCCGCTCCTAGGCGTGCTATCAAGGTCCTCTGCACTCTACAAGGTGCGTACGATAGGCTGAGAGGCCTTGTTCAGTGCCCAACGGCTTACAGCCCAAAGACCTCACCCAGGCTCAGTCAGACCGCGTAAAGACCCAGGAGCGACTCCCATATGTACGTGCGTCCCACTACTATTACACACACTTCACTAACGCTCGTATCCCAGCCTGCAGCTCACGCACCGTGGCTCTGGCCGTTTTTGGGCCTTAGCCCCTTCCCCTCCTGCTCGCCGGTTTCTTCGCCACCCCTAGGCATGCTATCAAGGTCCTCCGCACTCTACGAGGTGCGTATGATAGGCTGGGACGCCTTGTTGAATGTCCAACGGCTTACAGCCCGAAAACCTCGCCCAGGCTCGATCAGAACGCGTAACGACCCCGGGAGCGCTTCCCCTATGTGCGTGTGTTTTACTACTATTGCACACGCTTCACTGAAGCTTGTATCCTGGCCCGCAGCTCATGCGCGGCGGCTCTCGGCCTTCCATGAACATTGGCCCCCTCCCCTCCTGCTCGCCAGTTTCTCCGCCGCCCCTAGGCGTGCTATCAAGGTCCCCCGCACTCTACAAGGTGCGTACGACAGGCTGAGAGGCCTCGATCAGTGCCCAATGGCTTACAACCCGAAGACCCCGCCCAGGCGCGTTTGGACCGTGTAACGACCCCAGGAGCGACTCCCCTATGTACGTGCGTTTTACTACTATTGCACACGCTTCACTAATACCTGTATCCTGGCCCGCAGCTCGCGCACGGCGGCTTTTGGCTTTCCATGGACCTTGGACCCCTCCTCTCCTGCTCGCCGGTTTCTCCGCCGCCCCTAGGCGTGCTATCAATGTCCTCCGTACTCTACAAGGTGCGTACGATAGGCTGGGAGGCCTCGATCAGTGCCCAATGGCTTACAGCCCGAAGACCCCACCCAGGCTCGTTTGGACTGTGTAACGACCCCAGGAGCACTTCCCCTATGTACGTGTGTTTTACTACTATTGCACACGCTTCACTAATACCTGTATCCCAGCCCGCAGCTCACGCACGGCGGCTTTCGGCTTTCCATACACCTTGGACCCCTCCTCTCCTGCTCGCTGGTTTCTCCGCCGCCTCTAGGCGTGCTATCAAGGTCCTCAGCACTCTGCAAGGTGCGTACGATAGGCTGAGAGGCCTTGTTCAGTGCCCAAAGGCTTACAACTCGAAGACCCCACCCAGGCTCTGTATCCCAGCCTGCAGCTCACGCGCAGCAGCTCTCGGCCTAGTCGAACCCTGGACCTTGGCCCCTCCCCTCCTGCTTGTCGGTTTCCTCACTGCCCCTAGGCGTGTTATCAAGGTCCTCAACCTCCTGAGAGGTGCGTACATTATTGTTCCAGGGATCCTTTGATTCCTATTCCTATCATACCCAAGGGTACAAACGCTGAAATATTATGGACAGCATCAACGTCAAACCCTACTCACTCAAAGGCTCTGATCCCTCATCACTGAAACTACGTTGATCACTGGGATCACCTTCAGGCCATGCGAGGTCCCTTGCAAGGTAAGTATCCAAATCGACCTCATCTTCCCCACTCAATAGATACTCATCATGATCAACAGGCCTGTGCACTGCGAATTCCTTATGGATCTTGTTTGAACCTTCACCAAAGGTACGCCTTGCCTTTGTCGTTCCCTTCCCACCTAGCACAGGTGTGACATGTGCGGCTGGTCCAGCTCTGTGGGCTTTGCTAGAGGCAGGTGCTGATGTAGACATGCTTGACGAGCATCGTGCAACCTTCGTTCTCATCAGAGATCTACTAGAGGCGGACATGTGGAAACATACCACTGCTCGATGTGCCACCTTGTGTGAGCGCTTTTGGATTATTGGGCGAGGCCGTTCAACCTCATTCCTATGACTGGTGTCACCATTGGATGTGGCATCGATCTCAGAGTCACCAGAGTCGTCCGAGTCATTACCCAAGGAAGAGCGGGAGGGAGGGTGGGCATCTGTGCTGTTGCACACAGTCCTCTTCCTTGGCATGCCAGCATCATTCCGACATTTTCGTTTACCCCAAGGGTTCTCACCATTCCTGTCCTGCTCGTCGACTGCCAATTGAAGGGCTTCTTGGTCGGCAGCTGGTAGTGGTTGGAAACTGCATGTGCCTTTTTGGAGGGACTCGCGAAGTGCGAGAAGTTCTTTTATGGTGAGATTGCTGGGATCGCAAATCTGCTCACGCGGATACCCAACCAAATGGACGCCGTACTTGAGGCAAACCCATGTTGAGTAGTACTTCCAGGCAACTTCTGCATTGCCATCTCCAGTAGCCCGGCCTATTGGATCTCTATCAGTCCCAGTGAAACCAATGAGGGTTTATTACTGACGCAGATTCAACTTAAGCTGTTCTCGACAGTACTTCTTACATTCCTGAAGGTCCTTTTTACCTCTTGCGAGTCCTGTGGAATTTAGATAGATTTCATAGTACGTGAATAAATAAAATACCTTTAAGCCCATTAACACACCATCCATCGAGATCTTCAACAACTTGTAAAATTGGTTTGCTAGTCATGTCCTCGAAGAACTTGTGAAGTTCCCCAGTCTGTACGATAATAGGATTGCCATTTATGGCACTGTCTCCATGGACAATCATGCAAATACCGTAGTATCCAGTGTGGCAATGGAGGGTATTGAGCTTGAATACATTAGTGCTGGCATATAGTAGAGCGTACAGATTTTTGCACTCACTGCCTCTTGAAATCTAGTTGCAACCTGGGTAACATCCTGCTGCTGTGCACGTTTTACTTGCTTTGGGACATAAGTTTTTGCATGTTGCAGTTGTTCGGCCTTCTCCTTGAGCTCAGCAACCTTTTCTGCTGGTAATCTCTTGAATTCCTTGGAGATCTCCTTGCTGACAGTCGTAAGGTTGACACGATCCCCTTTGAGCTTGCCTGGTATATATCAGCTCAAGTACATCTCAGCATAATGCGGACTGGATGGGAATACATGCCCTTGTTATAATATTCCATTCTTTCTTGCGTGAAAATATCTTTTGCACATAATGTGTGCTTCTTTCGACTAAGACGCTCAATTGTGAAGATCTCTTGTTGCGCTGTAGATTTCTTCTTTCCAGTAATGGTAGTGTACTCCAGAACCGCATCATTGACGGTTTTGAGCAGATGCTCCTTTTGTAGGTGATTGTGCGTTGCTACTGCTTGCTTGACTGCAGTTTGAGCAGTCTTTGATGACATTTTACGTGTAGTAGGTAGCATAGTAGATAGTGGCTGAAAAAAAAAAATGACACAAACAAATCAAATCAAAATGGCGACAGGTCACTCTAGGGGCCATGTACCAGACAGGAATGACTACAGAACGTCATAAATCAAATGACCTGCAATGCCAGCAGGAGGCATGCTTCTCTGCCTCAGGGGATCATGCGAGATGGCACACAGACGATTGCCAGAGAGCTGTGTGGTACTTCATTGACATTCACGCAACCAGCTGCTAGATCAACGAGAAAGAGGTACCCTATTAACGAGAAATGTGTGCTCAAGGATGGCATCTCCTTTGAGGTTCACCAGCCTGATGGATCTGCCCCAGCCTTTGGCTTGCGATCACCAGTTTGATGGACAGAAGGGGGACGAAAGGAGAACTGCAAGACATGTACTACATACCTGATATCCGAATCCGAGTCATCTCCTATGGCAAGCTGTTCTCACAGGGATGGGAAATAGACGTGGGTTGCTATGGCTTCACACTGCACAATCAGAAGGAGACCTTATTGCGAAAGCACCAATCAGAAATAACATCTTCAGTGACTTTGCGAATGACTCACCCTGATTTCAGCCTGTCCGCATGCAGAGAGGTGAGAGTGAAGTCAAAGTCGAAGTCGAATGTGTTGGTAGAATTCGAGAAGTGGGTCAAGCTGATGGGGAACGGGACGATTGAGAATAGTAGAACTGTAATGTTTTGACAATATGAAGGAATTGTTAACTGGATGGTAAAGGATTTGTGCGATGAACATGCATTCGAATTATTTTATCAGTGCCCACTCACCTTCATCGAATGGAGCTGCAGAACAAGTCGTCAGTATTGCAATGAGTGGCACTCGAGCCATGTTGCAAAACACAGGGGTTCCCCCACAGTTTTGGGCAGAAGCGAGTGAACCAGTGGAACTGGATACCAACAGTGGCGAATGAAGGGAAGACGCCTTGTGAGCCTTTCGACGGAATGAAGCTGGACATGGGACATATATGTACCTTTGGATGCAGAGTCGTCCTCTCGAATCAGACTTCGAGGGAGTTGGATGGAGCGGCAATGGGCTACCTGACGGGAAAGGAGTCCGATGGCGGATCTTGAGTACAGATCCCTAGGATGGTAGTGAGAGGAGTTGCGTAGAGGTGCCCACAGTGCCAATCGATGACGCGATCGTCAAGGACAAGAAGGGGGGGTCCAAGCTTGGACTGAGAAGGCACTCGATTCATTCGTTGTCGTCCAGAAAACTGTTCTCATAAATACAGTCATGTTACATTAAAGACGATACATAATAGGGTCAGAAGGAACATTGTCCAAAGCGTACAATTGATCACCGATATCATCCTCCACGGCAGCATCGCCCACAATGTCATCCTCCATATCACCCTCCTCATCCTCAACAATAGCACCACCGTCCTCGTCGCTCTCATGCCTGGGATCCACCAGAATGTCACCAGCACATACACCAAGTGTTCTGCACCCACTAAACCCAGGCAACGACTCCAACTTGCGCAACTGCTGCAATAGCAAGGCATTGATATGCGATTGAGTGTCATGTCGTTGCTGGAGTTCCACAGCGAGGGTTGGATCTGTCTGCTGGAGGTGTTGAATAGTAAGCTCTCGAGCAGCACTCGAATCGTGGATGTAGGTCTTGAGGCGTCGCGCCTCAACATTCAGACGGCTGATTTCTTCTTTTGCACGCTCGATTTTCATCCATGATATCATTGCATTGCGGATTAGAGGATTCGCCCATGGTCGCTGAGTGATGTCATGGAACGTATGGTGGAGGAGTTCGAAGTCAGATAGGAAAGTATACTCAACAACCTGTTGAAAGTCAAGTTCGGGACACCCTAGACGTGCTGCCTGTTTGTTGTATTCAGTGAGCACTGTGTTCACAGTTCTTGAACGCTTCTTGAGGCCCGCAGATATTTTCTTTCGTTGCTTATAACCTAGGCCACAGAGACTAGTTAGATTTGTAAATAACAGTTGAGAAAACCTACATGTGCCCGGTAAACCCATCTTGTGCAATTCCAGAATGCGCTGGACCACAGCGTGACTAAGGTGGTCCAACGCTCGCCGATATGCATGCTCCGTTGCAGCTTTGAATGCTTCATGACACATCGGGCTGTCGAGTGCCCAACGTTGCAAAGGGTCAATGTTAAGCACATTCTCGCAATGAATTACCGTCGTAAGGGCAATTTCGTATTTTTCACGGCGGTGATGGAGCGTTCGCTTGACGACATGAGGCTTTGGGTTTTGTGGATCTCGAGGTGTGTCTGCCAAGTGCAATCTGGCGGACTGTGCCACCAATTCTTGATACTTCCGTCTAGGGTAAAGTAGGCTTAGTTCATTCAGACAACGAGACAACACTCATAACAACACTTACTCAGCTTCGTAGTACTGCCTGAGTGCATTTGCATATTCTATTTGAGCAGTAAGTTCCGGTGGGTCGGCTTTGAGGCTTGTGAGGTACGAGAGTTCTTCTTGCAGAAATTGTGGAAAATCTTGACGAGTGCATCGAGAGGAAGCCTCAACTACAGACAGTGCGAGTTCTTCATGTTCAAGGATTTGGAGCGCTTGTCTGTAGTTCTGAACTAAGAAGTTGGCTGATGATCGTGTTGGCACAAGTATCACAGTCAGAATAGCCACGTACCGATGTTTGCGTACTTGGTTGAGTCCCAGTACCGTAGAATAAGATCAATACCCTGTGTTCGGTGAAACTTCGTTGTGAGGCAGAGTACTCGTGCAGAATGGTTAGTAAATGAAAAGAGACGTTCACATGTCTCGCAATCCTCCAGACCAAGTCCCACGACATGCAGGGGGTGATGCTGAAGCTGGCATTTACGATTGTGAGACCATCCGTGCCATGCTGGGACGAAGAAGTCCATTCGCTTTGTATCAAGAAGCGGCCGGAGGATGGGGTTCTTCCTTGCTGTGACCTTGAAAGCACATCCGATGTCGTACACCAGAGCTTGATCATTGCCAAATAGCTCCAGGAGAAAGTGAAGAATCGCAAGAGGATATTTGGATCTGTAAGTGTAAACAAGACCAATACGATAATGTGGAAGGATGACTCACAATTCACCACTGCGGATCATATCCACACAGGTCAATATGAATCCGTGTCGACAAACGGCCACGAAGATGCCGGTTTCATCGAATTTCGAGAACATACTCTTCAGGTTGTCGGGAAGAGCCGCTCGCCAATTGCGGACACAGTGATCTACAATATCACTCTCTACCGCTTCATCAAAACCATCATCCTCCATGTCGGGTGTAAGCGGAGGTCAAATATTAAGAGGGGCCAAGCCAAACATACCTGAGAGGAAACACCGGGCATCTCAATCCCATTAACCTTGTCAACGGAGAGGAAATAGTCGCTGTGGAATGTTTGCATGTTGGCCGATCTGCGCCGATCAACCCGTCGGAGTGAAGTGTTGCCGTCAATAATCGAGATCTTGCGGTACTTCAGTTGGGGTTCATCCACCAGCTTAGACAGGTCAGTGGATATGCTATAAGCTTGAATACGACATACCTCATACTGGCAACACGGGCATGAGTTGAGGGCCCGCCAGTTTGGCACATCATGCCCTAATGCCTTATCGAGTCGCCGCTGAACTTCTTGGGCGATGCCTAGGTATGCATCCCATCCACTCGCAATCTGGTCACGAATGCTCGGTTGATAGGGCCGCTGCAATGCCTTGTCATTCATAGAACTAGCGCAAGAACTAACTTACCTTATGTAATAGACACAATGTCCATGTAAATGCTTCAACGCTGAAGCTAGGATGTACTCCACGCGCTGCCGTATAGAACTCATACACATTCGTGGCAACAGCCAACTGTGGTCGGACTGGGGTACAACCAATGAACCCCTGCCGGAGTAGTGAGACGTTAGGGATAGCATCAAGGACTTGGAACTCTTTCTTCGGATAATAACCTACTAGTGTTAGATCAGGTGAATAGCAAGGGAATACACGCACTTTGCATATCAATGGCATTAACAGTGAATACTGGTGGTGATTGGCCATTGACAGAGGGAGAAGGGGAAGCAGATGGTGGTTCACTCCTAGGGGCCTCCAAACGATGTTGATATGCAAGGTAGGCGGTAGTGCATGAATCGAGGTTTGCAACAAGGTTGATGGTCCGGTGTATTGCAAGTTCCGCTCGAGTCCTGCCCCTCCCACCACTCCGCAGACTCCTGGAGAGCAGTTAGGTTAGGACCTATTGATAAATAAATGACACACCGGATACCAGCATCTAGATGCTTGCCACGCAGATCATTGATGATACCATCACATGCATCATCATCTCCAGAAGATATCCATTCATCGTTGTTGCCATCCAAGCCCATATTAAGGGTATCATCATGGATGACACTGTCGTCATTGACAAGAGCTTGTTGTAAAGACGTAGCAAGGGCTAACCCATGGGTCAGCCCATGTAGAAACACGGTTCAAGTAGCACTCACCGGCCTGTCGTGCAGAAATCTCCTGCATTGTTTGTTCCTTAACAGCGGAGAACTGGGGGCGTCTGATAGTGTTGAAGCGGGAACGGTTTGTTCGATGACCTTGTGTGACCCCTTCGGGCCCCTCAACCACATCCAAAGGATGGGTGAAGGGTTTGGCGATGCGAATAGCATTAATCCCTGACTGATGACCGTGGATGATGTGATCGCTTTCATTATAGAAAAGGGCTCTCTTGCGCTTAGGAACACGACGCGTAGACATTGTTGGGCAGTGGGGGCTGTTTTGAGAACAAGGGGTGACCGTGAGCGACAACCCTGAATGACTCTTTAAACAACACTGGAACTCACCTTGCAGCATGCTGGACCCTTTGAGAATGGGCCCATGATGCATGGGAGCAGCGAGAAAGCCAGCCAGAGAGGGGCAGGTCCAAATGTCTACCAAGCCGATAAGCGCCATGCGTAGGCCATGAGTCTTCGGGTCCAAGGACCAACAAAGCCGAGAGCTGCCGCGCACGAGCTGTGGGCTGGGATACAAGCATTAGCAGAGCATGTGCAATAGTAGTCAAACGCACGTACATAGGGGAAGCGCTCCTGCGGTCGTTACATGGTCTGAACGAGCCTGGGTGAGGTCTTCTAACCGTAAGCCGTCGGTCATTCAACAAGGCCTTGATATCCATTGTATGCACCTTGCAGAGTGCCGAGGACCTTGATAACATGCCTAGGGGCGGCGAGGAAACCAGTGAGCAGGAGGGGAGGGGTCAAGGTCCAAAAATGCTGAGAGCCGCTGCGCGTGAGCTGCGGACCAGGATACAAGCTTCAGTGAAGCGTGTGCAATAGTAGTAAAATGCACGTACATAGGGGAAGCGCTCCTGGGGTCGTTACACACGGTCTGATCGAGCCTGGGCGAGGTATTCGGGCTGTAAGCCGTTGGACATTCAACAAGGCCTCCCAGCCTATCATACGCACCTTGTAGAGTGCAGAGAACCTTGATAGCACGCCTAGGGGTGGCGAAGAAACCGGCAAGCAGGAGGGGAGGGGGCCAAGGCCCAATAACGCCCAGAGCTACCGCGCGTGAGCTGCAGGCCGGGATACAAGTATTAGTGAAGCGTGTGCAATAGTAGTAAAACGCACGTACATAGGGGAGTCACTCCTGGGGTCGTTACACAGTCCAAACATGCCTGGGCGGGGTTTTCAGGTTGTAAGCCATTGGGCATTGACCGAGGCCTCTCAGCCTATCGTACGCACCTTGTAGAGTGCGGAGGACCTTGATAGCACGCCTAGGGGCGGTGGAGAAACCGGCGAGCAGGAGGGGAGGGGGCCAAGGTCCATGGAAAGCTGAAAGCCGCTGCGCGCGAGCTGTGGGCCAGGATACAAGCCTCAGTGAAGCGTGTGCAATAGTAATAAAACGCACGTACATAGGGGAAGCGCTCCCAGGGTCGTTACGCGGTCTGATCGGCCTGGGTGAGGTTTTCGGGCTGTAAGCCGTTGGATATTCAGCAAGGCATTCCAGCCTATCATACGCACCTCGTAGAGTGCAGAGGACCTTGATAGCACGCCTAGGGGCGGCGAAGAAACCGGCAAGCAGGAGGGGAGGGGGCCAAGGTCCATGGAAAGCCGAAAGCCGCCGCGCGTGAGCTGCAGGCCGAGATACAAGCGTTAGTGAACCGTGCGCAATAGTAGTAAAACGCACATACATAGGGGAAGCGCTCACGGGGTCGTTACGTGGTCGGATCGAGCCTGGGCGAGGTTTTCGGGCTGTAAGCCGTTGGACATTCAACAAGGCCTCCCGGCCTATCGTACGCACCTTGTAGAGTGCGGAGGACCTTGAGAGCACGCCTAGGGGCGGCGAAGAAACCGGCGAGCAGGAGGGGAGGGGGCCAACGTCCAAAAACGCCCAGAGCCGCCGCGCGTGAGCTGCAGGCCAGGATACAAGCGTTAGTGAAGCGTGTGCAATAGTAGTAAAACGCACGTACATAGGGGAAGCGCTCCCGGGGTCGTTACGCGGTCTGATTGAGCCTGGGCAAGGTATTCGGGTTGTAAGCCGTTGGGCACTGATCGAGGCCTCTCAGTGTATCGTACGCACCTTGTAGAGTGCGGAGGACCTTGATAGCACGCCTAGGGGCGGCGAAGAAGTCAACGAGCAGGAGGGGAGGGGGCCAACGTCCAAAAATGCCCAGAGCTGCCGCGCGTGAGCTGCAGGCCAGTATACAAGCGTTAGTGAAGCGTGTGCAATAGTAGTAAAACGCACGTACATAGGGGAAGCGCTCCCGGGGTCGTTACGCGGTCTGATTGAGCCTGGGCGAGGTTTTCGGGCTGTAAGCCATTGGACATT